>ERZ1049444.2635-NODE-2635-length-11665-cov-6.643583_pt1 | contig 11665 bp, 29 predicted proteins | sample MGYA00383101_ERZ1049444 | MGnify/ENA primary metagenome ERZ1049444 (study PRJEB29581, sample SAMEA5548371) | metagenome | biome: marine; feature: coastal; material: water | depth 50 m | study: Short-term variability in the microbial, nano- and picoplankton...
AACTCCGAAGAAGGTGCAGGCTGGACGGGTTTTGGTCACCAGTGTGGTGAGAGGTGACGGCATTGGTTCTGTCGGGTCACCGTCGAAGGCTGGTGCCCGCAAGGCTTTGAGGGATTGACGATGGTTGGTAAGAAGAGGCCACGTCGCCCCGGGTACTGACCATGCCTCTCAAGAGAGGCAAGGATCAGGCTACTATCGGGCGTAATATCGGCAAGTTGATTTCCGAGGGGTACCCTCGTGATCAGGCGTCGGCTATCGCGTACGATTATTCCAAGCGGTCTAACAAGGGAAAGAAAAAGTGAGCAACATGTTGGAGCGGGCAATATGGACTTTTGCCCAAGCGTTTCTGGCAGTATTTGTGGTGTCTGAACTGGCGTCAGTGAAGTCGGCGGCGGTTGCTGGGATTGCTGCGGCACTCAGTGTCATCAAGACTTACGCTCAGGATCGTGTAACGAGGTAGTCATGGACCATTTCCACGACTGGAAGACACCCGAACGAATCAACGGTCCCAACTTCTGGCCTCCTGAGTGGGAATGGAAGTACTGTACCAGTTGTGGAGAGCATCGCAGGTTGACTGATAATGGATGATACCGACCTTGATGCACAGTGGGAGCGCTTCATCAACGAGCAGGGACATGCCGTAGAGAAAGAAGTCTACGATTCTCTGCAAGAGAACGCTCATCTGTTTGATGTCACGGACGGTACCCATGCGAAGTGGGCCAACGACGGGTTGTTGGGTTTGTTGTTGGTGTTCAGCGAAGACGAGGCGGAGATGCTGTTGGCGGCGTTTCACGCCAGCCTAGAGGGCGTTGAGGACGCCACCTATGCGTGGGGTGTGTGGATTACGTCGCTGATGGGGATGATCCGCCAATGTATGACTGGTACGTTAGAAGAAGGTTAGGTTTGTTTCCAGAATTCGATTACTGGATTGCCGTTTAGTTCTTCTACGAGTCTTTGCCGAATCTTATCTCTTCGGCGTGCCAGCGACGTTTTAGGGATACCTAGCACGGACCCTAGTTTGCGTAGCGAGTTGCCTTGCACCAGTAGTTGTTCGACGATGTACCGGTCTTCAGGGGGGAGCGCATCTATTGCGCGCCCTACGACTTCTTTGAGTTCCAACCCTCCGAAGATGGGGGTTAGGCTGGTGGAGATGTCTAGTCTGGAATCTCCGGGAGGCATTTGCATTAATGCTTCGATGTTCGACAGTGGCCTGCGCACCATCTGAGGTTGTCGGGAATGCAGGTGTCTGAGGCGTCCCAACATTTTGGGATCGAACGGGTATTCTCTTTTGTTGGGCATTACGCATCCAAGGTAGCCTAGTGTTGTGACTGCTTGGTTGCTGAACTAACCCTTCCAGTCTATCACAGACTTGAGGTGTTCTTCGGCTATTAGCCGGGTTCCTTCTGGGTCGTATCCGGAGGGTTCCCCGATCTTCCATGCCCTGTCGTGGTTGATCCATCCTAGGATTTGTACTGCACGGAACTCTGGGGGGACGGGTTGTACGACGAACAGGATCAGTTTGTTTCCTAGTTGTCGTTTGCGTACCGCAGCGGAGGTGCTTGTCCGTACACGCCTGACTTCAATGTTGGTGCCTACGTCGGGGATGTGCTTGTAGTCTTTGTGGACGGATTTGTGCCAGACGTGACCGGACCAGTATTGGTTGATGGCTTTGGCGACTGCTAGTTCGCCGACGCATGCGGCGACTTGTGCGGTGCGGTCGTCTTCCATGCGTTTCTTGTCGTAGTGGGCGGCGTCTCGTTTACCCCAGTTTTCTATGAATCTTCGGGCGCCGACGTGGGATGCCCATTCGTATTCCCATGGTTCTAGTTCAATCAGGATCAAGGGAGTCTACTTTCACGGCGAGTATGCGGACGACTTGTCCGTCGTCTGCCCACGCTACACCGTTGAGGGCATCCAAGGTGAGTTTTACGTAGTTGTCTAAGTCTCCCCTGAGGGTGCGTGCGTCGTGTGGGGATTCTTGAACGGTGAGTAGCGTTTCGGTCGGCGTGTATGCGAGGTGTACTTCGACTGGTCCTTTGAACAGGGTTCCTTTGGCTTGCTGCCATGCGGTCGCTATTTCTTTTTCTTCGTCCAAGGTTCCCTTGGGTGTGAAGACCTGCCCTTTTTTGTTATGTCGTGGTCGGGCTTTCACTTTGGGTCGGCGACCGATTCTCACGGAGAAACTTTTCACTATCGGACCATGCTTCCTTGTGGGCTGCGTTGAGCAGGTTGTCTAACAGGGTGTTGCCATCGGGTCGCTTCGCGTATTTTCCTCCCCAGTCGTTGTCTGCATCTCTGAGTTCTTTCAATATGTCTCCGTCTCCGTATCCTTGACGGATCATGTGGCATGCGAGGCTGAACAGGGTGCCGGAGCGGTCGCCGTGAGGTTTGTCTGATGTGACGCGGGGGCCGTTGCGTCGGATCGCTTCGGCTGAACCGGTCAGTCTGCTACCTGTGTAACTGTACGAGGGGCGACGCACCGGGGGTGGTTCGTTCTTTTTGTACAGGGCGTGTGCTGCGTCCCATTGTTCTGCGGTGATTCGTGTTTCCAGTGCGTCGGCGACGAACGAGTCGGCGGTTGGGATCTGCGAGTAGGTGGCTTTCGGGTTGAGCATTTCGTGTTGGCCGGGGTCGCGTAGCGCCGGGTAGGGGAGCCGCATCCCGTTGCCTATCTTCTTGCCGACGAGCGAGATCTGTTTCGGGTTGACTTCTTTGGTGGGTGCACCAACCACGTTGCATATTCCGATGAGGCCGTCTCGTACTATTCGTGCTGCGAGTGGTTCGGTGAAGAACACCCACAGGTGGAAGCCTTTGGATCGGGAGCGTTCCACCCATCCTTTGATGCCTATTTGGGCGAGGACTTCGTGCACGTTTTTGGCGTGAATGAACGACGCTTCGCGTCCTTCGTCCCAGTCGACGCATCCCCACCACACTGTGAAGCCCTCTAAGGCCCCGTCCTGCCCGTGTACGGCCATCAGGGGGTACACGCCGATACTTTCCCCGTCTCGCCTCAGGTGGCCCTCTATGGCTCTCCCGTAGGCTTCTCCGGTGGCAGGGTAGAACGACCCGTCAGGGTTCTCCATCGGGTAGAACCCGCCATCTGGCAAAGATTGCGCCATGCTGCCTCCCTGAAAGAGAGAAGCGAAGCCGGTCATCGTATCTTTTGTGGGGTTTCTATCCATGATGTTTAGGTTCGTGTCGTGTCCGGTATCAACTCTTCATGGTAGGGGTGAACGTGTCCACACACCGGATCCATGTAGTAGGTTTGATCCAACAGTTTCGCTGTCCGCTTGTTCTTACACAGGTTCATGTTGACACTATTTGCATGGTACTGTGTTTCCCAGTGAGACAGGTCGCTGCGATCTTTCTTTCTGTACACCTCAAGAACGAAGATGGCTTCCTGTTCGCCACCGTACCTGCCGCCGTACAAGCCTGCTGCCTGCCCGGGAGGTGAACTACCTCTGCCTGACTGGTGTACCAAACCTAGTGGGACACGCTGGTCTTTCGCCCACCGTTTCACCGCTTGTGCTTTGCCGGTGACTCCGGCAGCGTCGGCGTCACCGCCGGGTAGCAGTTCAAGGTAGTCGATCATGCAGAAGTTGGGGTCCGATCCCCACCATGCGCGTGCTTCGTCAAGTACACGCGCCATTTCGTCAAGGTGGATGGCTTCGTCAACTATTGCTACACGTGACAGTTCCTGTGTTGCTGCCCGTTCCAGATCCGACAAGGTATCTTTGTCGCCTTTCTTGATGGCGTCTTCGACATCTTCGGAAGAGCGGCCTTTCAGCAGGCAAAACATTTTCATCAACACCAGTTCGCGTGGTTCATCCAACGAGAAGATGACAGCGTGCGTGTCGTGATGGTTGACAAGGTTCCAAACAATGCTGTTGAGCAGGATCTGCGACTTGCCGGTGTGGGATCTGCCTAGAATCATCATCACTTCGCCACGGCCTACGCCACGGGTAGCGAGATCAAACTCTGGGAAGCCCAGATACCAGCGTTCCGTTGGGTTCCGAATAAACCCGACGAGACTGTCAACAACTGTGCTGGTCAGCGGGAACCGTTTCGGGCCTTGAGGTGGACCGACTATCTCTGGGGAGGTTTCACCCCCGCCTGACCGGGTTTTCGCGTCGGCCAGACGGAGGGCCACCTCCCCTTCTGTAAGGAGGGTTGCCATCAGATTATCCTAGGATACGGCTACTTGGCTGCCGCCTTCTGACTGATCTGGTTTCCGATCTCCGTCAACGCATCACCGGTCTTGCCGGTCTTGGGGCACACGAAGAAGTTCGGGAAGTTTGCGTTCCCATCCTTGCGTGTCAACCACAATCCCTTGCCGTCTCCTGATCGGCGGTACGCTGGGCGCTTCGGGTTCTCGCTGCCGTCCAACTGCTCCGGCCAGTTCGTAAACCATCCGCTGTTGTTGTCCATCACGTCTCGCCACAGGTCGTCCTGCGTACCACCGCTGGACGCAGCGGCACGTGGTGGTGGGGCGGCAGCCACGGCAGGAGTTTCGTTGCCCCCGGAAACGCTTTTCTGAACCCGTCGCACGGCCACCTCCGTGATCTCGTAGCCGATGCCCAACGATTCGTAGTTGGCGGTAGCGAGCCTGTCGCTCCACGCCGACTGTTCACCCATGACTTCTTCCGCCGAAGCGCCACCGTCCATGGAGAACTCCACCGACGATGATGCTTCTTCCGATTCGTAAGGTGCGACCTGCATCACACTGCGGCGTGTCACCGTAACTCTAATGTCGTTGCTAGTTGCCATGGTGTTTCTCCTTATAGTTGGTTCCATGGATCTGGTCCCGCAAACCTACCCCTACAGGTAGACCATGCCCCGCACCATTTGGGGGAGCAATGCCAGCCCGTCATATTCAACGGCCATACAGGCAGGTCAGCGGATATCAAGGTACCAGCAGAGCGGGCAAGCGCAACCAGACTTGCCCACTCCGCCGGTCCATACTCTACAAGCGTCCTGTGAACGTCGCCTTTCACAAGATGCACGAACTCGAACCCGGGAGGTTCGGTGGCAACCCCCGCTTTGACAGCAGCCCATGTGTACGCTGCGGCCTGCACCGACCACCGTTTCTTCTCCCACTCAGACGACGGTTTGCGCCCCGGGTTCTTCCAGTCGATGATCGGCAACCCGTCTTCCTGCACACAGTCCACGGTGCCTTGCAACCAGATCTCTGGTTTCTGATCGACCACGAGCGGCAGTTCAAACTTCCACTCCACCGCCTTGGGGCGTACACCGGGGCGAACTTCGTTCCACCAAGCAACCGTGTTCTTTTCCACGATCTCTTCAGCGTTGTCAGACGAATGGTTCCAGCGGACAATCTCCGGCACCTTTCGTGCCCATTCGTCCATGGATGCTTCCACCGTTTCTTCCATCGACAGCGGCGCCTGTGTCCGGATTGTTTCAGACAGGCACTGTTCGATCCCGTAGTGGACGGCGGTACCGATGGCGGTGCTGGTCGACTCTGACGACTCGGAGAGTTCCAGCATGTCTTGGCGTGCCCGCTCAGGGCACATCGCTAAAGATCCCAACCAAGATTGGCGAAGGATGATGCGGTCGGTCGTCACTTCCGTCATCGTAGCAGGTCCGTTCCGTCCGGTGGTGGACCCCCCATATGCCATATGCATAGACCAGCCCTACGGGGCTGGTCATATGCCCTGAGTCCGTACACGAGGTCACCCATCGGCTTCGTCGTCGTCCGAAACGACGGTCAGATGCGGGCCGTCGGCTTCTTCGGGCGGCGTTTCCAGCAGGCCCCCCAAGGAATCCATTAGCCGGTCCCATGCGTGGCCCTGATCGTGGGCGAAATCGCCAAGGATTTGCAGCAAAGTTGATTGCAAATCAAGGCTGTATTGGACGCCTTCTCGCAAGAATTGGAGGTATTCTCCGACGACTTTTATTTCTTTTTCTTCGGTTTCGTCTGACATTTTATTCCTTAAAAGGGGGGTGTGGGAGCCGGGGTTAAAGGAGGGGAAACCCCGACCCCCACGATCTGTTATCCTATGATAATTCTGATTCCATTTCCTGAATGTCCCCTATTATCATCTGTCTACGCATTCGGGCAGCATTCAACGCTATGATCTCTGATCGTAGCATGTCGGTCCACTCTATTTGCTGTGACACCTGATCGTGCCACTCGTTGTACGTTCCCCAACGCACTTCGACAATAGGGTACAGGGTATGGTCGTTGTTGTCTTCGTCTCGTACGACTACCACTCGGTGCGTTCAGGGTGAATTGCCTGAACCGCTAGGCCGTTCTCAGTGGAGCGCGTGTGGATTGGTACACCAATCCTCTTCGCCTGCGTAAACGCCATCGCACGAATACTGTTAACGGCGACAGTGAAGTCCTCACCATCGATCAGTTCGTGTACTCGCCCATCCAACCACAGTTCCCAGTTGTAGTTACTGGCCCTGCTTCTTCCGGGCAATACTTCCAAAATGTTACTCATTGCTGGTAACCTCTTCCTTGTTGGTTGTCTCTTCTATTTTCTCAAACCAAGACACCCAGTGTCCCGGCTGAGTCCGTGCCCTTTGGGCAAAGATCTCTGATGCATCCCTGATTGTATCACAGTAGTCGCCTGCTTCGCATTCCCAGTCGTCGCCGTCGTCCGAATACATGGTCCACACGACGAACGGGTGTATGCCGCCCGTCCACTTGGCCAGCACCACCCCCAGATAGTTGCGGTAGCCGACACCGCCCGCCTTCACACTCCACATCAACGGTTCGGACCCGTTACGTAACGTCAACATCATCCTGTTTCTCCTGTTTGGCCCACTGTTCACGCAGGCGTTTCTCTTCCGCATCACGGAAGGCAAGTAGTTGCTTCCGGGTCAGCGTCGATTCTTCCCCAGTGGGTCTGATGGTCACTGTTCTTCCTCTGCGAACACGCGATCCCAACACACCGGACACAGGTAGTAGCCGCCACGGTGCCCCTTGATGGCTTCGCGTTGGCTCTGATCGTAGTCGGGAAACAGTTCCTGTACAAGCCCGTCATGGTGCATGTACCGGTCTAGTCGTGTCTCGTCTACTTCCGTTCGGGTGATTCTCGGGCATTCGCTGCACCGGGTCTGGATCTCAGCCACCGGGTGCCACCGCAATCTCGGCACCCAACTGTGCGTCCACTGCCTTGGCGAACGACAACAGTACGGTAGCCATTTCTTCCCGCACGATGGTACGCACATCCCGTGACCTCGGTGCCTGAGGCAACGCGCTCAACAAGTATTCTTTCGCAGCCGAAGCCCACACACTGTCATGGGTGTCCGGATTATCCAACCGGCACATCGCCTTCCACACCGCCTGCTCAAACGCTATACCGACCCCGCACGGTTTCGGACCGTTCTTGTACTCCAACAGCAGCCCCTGAACCTCACTCGTCACCGCCACGTCCGGTTCGAAGTCCTCCAAGCGCTCGCTGATGGCATCATTCACCTGATACTCCGTGGCATCCCACGCCTCGTCAGTAATCTGGTCCGACACCCGCTGATAAATGGTGTCCTCAATGTTCTCCAATATGTCGTTGTAATCCAAGTCAACTTCGACCTGCTCAAACGTGACGCTGGCATCACCTATCGTCACCTCATGTTTACTCATGTCATTTCCTCCTTATCCTAGGATAATGTTACACGGACACCTTGTCCACATAATGTTCCACCCATTCCTCGTCAGCATCCACCAACAGGCCAGACACCAACACCTCATGCGCGTATGTGTCACCCATGTCGAAACTATCGAACGTAAAAGGCGACTTCACCGCACAAAACCAGCGTGCATACTGATTATCTTCTTCCTTATCGGGACGCTGGTACGTCTTGAGTACCCGCCACTCCCACCCATGATGACCCCGATACACCGCATACGGGCTATCCACGTCCCGGGTCTTACCAAACGGATTCTTGGTTGCAGTCATAACTATCCTCCTGAGGCGAACCTCACATTGTTGATACCGGTCAAACACATGCCGCATTCGACACACGCCCCCCGGCCTGTACCCCCATCACCCCACACAAGCAACGGGATCTTTCCCGTCAACTCGGGGCAACGCGGACCCTTACGCTCACCCTCAAACAGGGCAGCGAGATCTGCTGTCTCTTCCCACGTGTCACCACAAAACGCCAACTTCACCCACGGATTAGTGGCCTTCACCGGGATGGCCGCATACACGTTGTCACGATCCACCGACAGATACACGGCAAGGTTCTCCACCGGCCCCAACGACGGCACCGCATCATAGTTTCTTGTGTACACCCAAAACGTGGAGTCCGGATACAACAACGCGACAGTACGCATAGCGGTCGCAAAGTTACGGCCCGGAATGTCACCAGCCCAAAACCACCGGAACACATGAGGTTCGTCACGCTTACGCGCCCACCTGCGCGACTCTTCAACCAACGGGCGCAGCATCCCTACCAGCCGATGCACACTATGCTTGTTCTGCTGGTACATCCCCCAGTTGTGCTGCAACAACGCCTGCACAGTGGGCCACGGCGAGTCCGCATAACACACCGCTTCACACCAATCGGTCGCATCCTTGCATGACCCGGCACGCCCAACGGGCAGCCCAAACGAATTGGGATCCGGCGACCCGTTAGCCGCATCAGAACCCTTTGGTCGCGCAAAAAACGCAGTCTTACGGTCAGTAGACAGCCTGAACCAGTTAAGGTCAGGTTGCACATCAATCTTCATGTCACTTCCACCTCACTTATCATAGGATAATCCACAATCTGATCATCATACCCCCAACACGGCATGCCGCCAACAGAAACAGCGTCAAACCCGGGGATACCATTCTTCACATTGTCAAAAACGGCGGTAACCCGACACGACCGATCACCACCCCCAAACAACGTGTAAACAATCATCTCACCAACCCTAGGTCGGCGCAACGGCTCAATCATCCCATTTCCTCCCATTCCATCTCTTCTATTCCGAACGCCATCCCACGAAACTTGCCGTCATCCCCGTCTACCTGCTTGGAGAAATGTCGACAGCCCGTGAGCAACACGATCTGACCACTCTCATCTACACGATGTTCAAGAATCAGTATCAGCCTCTTCGTGAGTTCCACGTAGTCAGTCGGGACGGGTACTTCAATCGTTATGCCCATTGCTCGCCTCCATCCATTATCAGTTGAGCAACATGCTCAATCATTTTCTCCGCCACTTCCTCAATCTTCCTCTCCACACCCACAGGCGACATCTCGTACAGTTCGCTCAGTTTCATATCCCAAACGACTCCCTCCGCTTTTTCAGAGGCTGCGTCCCACCTGTCGTCTTCCGCTAAATGGTCATTCAACTGGCGGTCCTCCCACGCACCAAGTGCACGGTCAAACTTTGAATATGTTGACATGTCGCTGTAATCAGCCATTACCTTCCTCCTTCAACCCCTCCTTAGGGATATGATCTGCTTCACCGTAATGCCGCGCCTCCAAAAACCGGTCACAAACACCCTTAGCGTCATGACTCAACGGAGAACACATACACCACACACACTCCACACGGTCACCATCAGAAGTAACCGTCCACTGGTGTCCCATATTCGTACGGGGACCGATCTGTTTACTCTGCTGCCCAATCTTCATCACGTTTCCTCCTTTATCATAGGATAATACTACACCTGCTCCAACAAATCCGTCAACTGATACAACACCTGCACCTTAGTACGCGCAGGCTTCAACCCAAACTGCTCCACAATCTGCTTCGCAACAGGCAAAACAGACCCTCCCCTCATCAACATGCCTGTACGCACCTCCAACTGCAACGCATGCTTCACCGTAACCCACCTAAACCGGTCAATATCATCCCCAGTGATCGTCATACCACCATCACCCCAATACTCAACAGACATCGGTACACACCGCCCACACACGCCTATGCATGGCAGCCACAACCTCAGCCTGCCCCTCACTAGCGCAACGCAGATAAAAGATCTGCGAATCAGACGAATCACCATCCGGAGACTGAAACCACATCTCCACCTTACTACCACTAGCAAACGCAGTCACCAACGACCCCTTCATCGGAATCGTCGGCCTATCCGTAACCGTAGCCATCACTGGCCTCCTTTATCATTTATCCTAGGATACATTCCCAGACCTACTCGAACTCCGCCGAAACACCACGACCATTCACAGTAACCGAAGGCTCAGCATACCCCTCACCCTGATACACAAAAAACTCCCCATCACGCAACGCATCCCTAAAACGCGCTATCTGCTCATCAGTCAACACACTACCATTCCTTCCAATCATGCCACAGCATCTTTACCGTAGCGCCTAAACCCCACACCACACCGGTGCAGAGAACCACCTGAACTACCCTAGTCCACAACATCACTAGCCTCCCTCATCCTACGCAACACAGCCGGACGCACCCTACGTGTACGGACCCTGCTACCCTTCGCCCTTATCCTAGGATTCGGACTCGTAGCCTTAGGTGTCCTAGCCTGCACAATAGGCGTAGCATCCTGCTCCGCTAACGTAGCAAACACAGTCCACTCCGCCCCATCCACTAACAGCCACTCTCTTCTCTCATCCATACCACCACCCTATCATACAATCTGCCACCTGTCAAACTAACCCCGTCCCAATCCCATATCCTAGGATACGACCCTACCCGTACACGAGAAAGGGGACCCCGAAGGATCCCCAATCTTTAGACGGTTTAGTTAGCGTCCACGGACTCCAAAGGCGGAGCCGAAACCGGATCCTCCACACCAGCCACACGAGTCAAACCCAACGACTGACGGAAGTTCTCATAATCACCCCGCAACCGGTCCATCTCCTGCAAGAAGTAAGCCTGCTTACCACAGTCCACCTTGCCAGTAAGAACCCCGCTGATGATGTCCAGCGCCACCAGAACCTCACGGTCCGGATCAGCCGTCACCTTCGCAGCGTTACGAGCCGCGTCGGCCTTAGCAATACTGTCCTCGTCCAGATGCTCCCCATAGCCTGCAGCCATGATCGCACCCGTGACCTCAGCAGTCTGATCCTGATTACCCTTAGCGTTCCGATACTTGACCTTAGTGGCCTTCTCCCGGTCCCTAGCCTGCAAGACATCCTGAAAGAATGCCATCGGGTCAAGGTCCGCCAACGGAGCATCCGGATCATCTTCGAGGATCCCAGCGTCGATCTGCCACTTGCGTGACACGATATCACCTTGACCCTGACAGATCTTCTTGACAGTAGACCAGTTGACCTTGACAGCCTCCCGGGTACCAGTCTGGAAGATCGTTGTACCGATTAGATCAGCCATATCTACGATATCCTGCAGCGTAGGCTGTTCTAGCGTGTCCCAATAAGTGGGACCGGTGACCTGATAAAGGTTACCAATCGGTCCGGTGATCGACTTCGTTGGTACACTCCAGCGCATGGCCTCGCATACCCTCTCAGTAAGATCACTAGCATGGATTCCAAGATCAGCCACATCTGCACCTTCACAGCCTGTAGTTACCAGCACCAGATGCTCCATAGAATGGATACCTGCTGCAGTATAGATCTCGCAAAGATCCTGAGCGATGCTCTCTTCCGTGGTTGCTATTTCATTCTCTGACATTCTACCTATCCGATCCCCTAGGAAATCCTAGGATATGGGTTAGGGATTATGCCCTAGTCTGATAAGGCCACCAGCATTACGGATCTAGATCCGTACCTA
>ERZ1049444.2637-NODE-2637-length-11660-cov-4.575959_pt1 | contig 11660 bp, 10 predicted proteins | sample MGYA00383101_ERZ1049444 | MGnify/ENA primary metagenome ERZ1049444 (study PRJEB29581, sample SAMEA5548371) | metagenome | biome: marine; feature: coastal; material: water | depth 50 m | study: Short-term variability in the microbial, nano- and picoplankton...
TCCATACAACCTGACAAGACAGCCGCATCTGTTGAACAGCTTCCGTATTTCACTAGGTCTAGGGTAATGTCACGACCTCCTACAACAACAAATCTGTCGTAATATTGTCCTGTAGTACATCCACCTGCAGCGAGTGAATTATAGTCTTCAAAACCATTCCAAGTTCCATCTGGAGGTTGGTTTCTGAACTTATACTTGTAGGTTACACCAGATTCTAATTCTAGGGTTACTGACCATACGTTGTTACCCTGGTCGGTCATCTTGTGACCGTCATTACCAAATTGGTCTCCGCCGGCTACATATACACCGCCCTCATGAGCTTCGATACCTGTCATGTCAACTTGGAAGGTGACATTTACTTTGCTTGTTACAGGTGTTGAGTTGTCGACGGTTTGTGAGTCAAATCTTATGTCATCTAGGTAGTACGTCGAGTTCGCTGTACCGTCACCTAGAGTACCGTTGTTGAATATAACAACAAGATTGTAAAGAACGTCTGTAGGTTGCTCATCACCAAAATTAACCGTTAGTTCTTCCCACTGGTTCGCTTTTGTTGTATTCACTACAAACTCACCTGTATTACCTGCTGCTGATTCAAATTTAACAGTTACAGGAATGTTAGCCTTAGGGGAATAAACCTTCATTTTAAAGATAGAATCCTCAAAAAAGTCAATCGGCTTGGTTACGATGGTTGAACCTGCCCAGGCTTGAACCGCATTACGAACCACTTTAAACACTTTGTTACTGGTATTAATTCCGGATTTAGATGGGTTGTCTGCAATTTCCACGTCAGCACCTTCCCAACCTTCGAATTCGTAAGAAGAACCTTCAAAGGTTATCGGTAAATCAGCACCGTATATACAAGATCCATCATCTTGAGTAGCTCCAGAGTTGTAGTTAAGAGCACTTGAACTTGTACATCCATAAGTAACTAAAGTACTACATGACCCACAAGTCCCATAGGTAATCCCTGATACATTTCCTGAACCTACTTCCCACAATCTGTTGGCATAGGTAGGACCATTAATAGGCGCACAAGAAAAGTCTCCTGCTGGGACTAAGTTTTCCATGAAGCCATCAACAACCAGTGTGTATTCCAAATTTTCTGTAAGGCCATCTGGAAATGTTACAGTCCATGTGCCGTCTCCATTGTCTGCAGCTTCAGGGCCACCTACTGGATCCCAACCCCACCAAGGGCCTGTTATTCGAACGGATTGAGCATTCGCATCACAAACATTAATTGTGATAGTCATTTGAGCAAACGAAAGTAGCCCAGTAAATAAAAATAAAATGGAGAGTAAAAGTGTTTTTTTCATGATGGAGGGTATTATGTAAGAGATCACTCCCCTACAAGTTTCATTTGTACACTTACAAAAGCACTTGTAAATATATTCATTGTCTACATGAAAAGCAAAAAGATTAAAAATCAACCTTTAACGGGAACGTGAACGATTTTTTTGGTCTCGAAGAAGGATTCTTCAAAGTAATCAGAGAGGTTTAACACAGTCTTACGTTTGCCCCAGGAAGCGAGCTCTTGATTCAAGTCGCCTCCTTTAAGGGCGATGATTCCATTCTCTAGTTCATGATTTTGTTCGGTGGCGTATTTTTTGCGTGTCCACTTTACCAAATCAGCCATGGGGGCCACAGCACGAGTAATCACAAAATCAAAACGGTCTTTTACTTTTTCGGCGCGCATGTGATGGGCTTGTACATTGTTTAAACCCAATGCCTCGGCAATTTCTTGTACCACTTTAATTTTCTTCCCAATGGAATCAATCAGGGTAAAAGAAACTTCGGGGAATAGAATGGCCAAAGGAATACCCGGAAAACCTCCCCCACAACCCAGATCCATCAATTGGGTGCCGGATTTAAACCTTATGAATTTTGCAATGGATAAGGAATGCAGTACATGCCGCTCGTACAACTGCTCAATATCTTTGCGCGAGATCACATTGATCTGTGCGTTCCACTGCTCGTAAAGCGGCTTGAGCTCTTTCAATTGCGCCTTTTGAAGTTCAGTAAGATTCGGGAAGTATTTTTCTATGATCTGCAAATCAGTAGTCATTTTCATTGGATTTGAGGATGTCCATCAAAAGATCGCGTGCGCGAAACAGCTTGGCTTTCACAGAACCTAGGGGCATGTCCAGTTTTTCAGCAATTTCTGCATAGGAAAGTTCATCCAAATACCGCAAGATGATGAGCTCGCGGTAATTCGGCTTCAAACGATGTACCATGCGGCTGATTTCTTTGTTCTTTTGTTTGCGTATGAGGTTCCCCTCTGGGTCAAGCCCTCCGTCGGCAATGTTCAGCGCTGGCCGTTCCTCATCCGATGCATCCCTATCGATGGAAAGGGTTTTCTGCTCTTTCTTTCGGAAAAAATCAATGAGGGTATTGCTGGCTATCGTCAGCAACCAGGTGCTAAAAGCAAAAGAAGTATTGTAGGTCTCTAACTTGTCAAAAGCCTTGCTAAAGGTGGCTATGGCAAGGTCTTCCACATCTTCTCTGCCGGAAAGTTTTAGGGATAAAAACCGTTCCACCTGCTCCCAATACAAACCCATCAAATCAGCGTAAGCTTTCTGACTGCCTTCCAATGCTTCTTGCACTAGGAGGGTATCGCGTTCTTTGTAGTCTTTTTTCAGGGCCAATTTTTCGGTTTGATGAGGGGTCGCCTCTCTAAAGAAAGGTCGGGTTCGGCAGTAAAAATACAATTTATCAATCAATCTCTACCTAAATCACAAGTTTAGATGCATAGATGAACATTTCAATTATCTTTGTCCAAATTTTCCATTCATGAAGTTTAGCCTAGAAAAAACCGATCCGCTCTCGCAGGCCCGAGCGGGACTAATAGAAACCGATCACGGAAGTATTGAAACTCCGATATTTATGCCCGTAGGAACCGCTTCTACCGTAAAAGGAGTCCACCAACACGAATTGGAAAACGACATCAAGGCACAAATCATTTTGGGAAATACCTACCACCTGTACCTACGACCTAAGACGGAGGTTTTGGAAGCGGCCGGTGGTCTTCACAAGTTCATGAATTGGCAAAAGCCCATCTTAACCGACAGTGGAGGTTTTCAGGTGTATTCCCTTTCGGGACGTAGAAAAATTACCGAAGAAGGGGTGCGGTTCAAATCGCATATCGACGGCTCTTACCATTTCTTTACGCCAGAATATGCCATGGATGTTCAACGTACCATCGGTGCCGACATCATCATGGCCTTTGACGAATGTACGCCCTACCCTTGCGACTACCATTACGCAAAACGATCGATGAAAATGACGCATCGCTGGCTGAAAAGGTGCTGTGATCATTTCGACAACACGCCCAATAAATACGGATACAACCAAACGCTGTTCCCCATCATTCAGGGAAGTACCTATAAAGATTTGAGAAAACAATCGGCCGAGGCCATTGCCTCTTTCGAGAGAGAAGGAAATGCCATAGGAGGTCTATCGGTTGGGGAACCCGCTGAGGAAATGTATGCCATGACCGAGGTGGTTACCGCTGTACTACCCAAAGACAAACCCCGCTATTTGATGGGGGTAGGAACGCCTGCCAACATTCTGGAGAACATCGCCTTGGGTATCGACATGTTTGACTGTGTGATGCCTACACGAAATGCGAGAAATGGGATGCTCTTCACCAGTGAGGGAACCATCAACATCAAAAATAAAAAATGGGAAAAGGATTTTTCTCCTATCGACCCGAACGGAGCCTCTTTTGTAGACAGCAGCTATTCGAAAGCCTATTTGCGGCATCTTTTTATCTCTAAAGAGCTTTTAGGCAAGCAAATCGCCTCACTTCACAATTTAGGTTTTTATATTTGGTTGGTGAAAGAGGCTCGAAGAAGAATTCTCGACGGCAGCTTTTACGATTGGAAAGAACAAATGGTGAAAAAATTAAGTCTTCGCTTGTAATTTGAAAAAACTCGATCGCTACATACTGAAACAGTTCCTTGGAACCTTCGCATTTACCCTGATCCTCATCTTGTTGATTTCGGTGGTTTTTGATGTGTCTGAAAAGATCGACGATTTCTACAAACGCTCGGCACCTCTAGATGAGATCCTCAAGGATTACTACCTCAATTTCGTCATTCACTACGGACTCTTATTTAGTGCCCTATTTACTTTTATAGCGGTTATTGTAAGCACCTCTAAACTTGCCAATAACACCGAAATCATTGCCATGCTCAATTGCGGAATGAGCCTGAAAAGGTTGTTAAAGCCCTTTTTCATCGGTGCAGCGGTTATTTCTTGCCTGGCCTTTTACCTGAACAATTGGGTGCTGCCTGAAACCAATCAGTTGCGACTCGATTTCGAACAAGAATACATCCGCAACAAGAAGAAAGAACGTCACAAAAACATTCACCGACAGATACGACCGGGTGAATATATTTTTCTGGAGAGCTACAACACAAAAAAACAAAAGGGTTTTCGATTTTCGTACGAAGTCTTTGAAGAAGACCAGCTAGTATCTAAGTTCAAATCCGATTTCTTAACCTGGGACAGTCTGGAAGGAAAATGGTTGGCAGAAAGCTACAATTACCGAGAACTGGATACACTGGGTGAAAAATTAGAACGCGGGGCTAAAACCCATAAAGACTTCGGGTTCTTGCCGGATGAATTGATCTACCAAAAGAACAGTACCCACCTGATGATTCTTCCTGAGCTTTTGGATTTTATTGAAAAAGAAAAAATTCGAGGGGCAGAAAACATTCATTATTACCTCCTAGACTTATACCAACGGTACGCGACTCCACTTACAACCTTCATTTTGACACTGATTGGTTTCTGTGTGGCCATTCACAAAAAACGTGGGGGTGTGGGCGTTAATTTGGTCTACGGGTTCATCCTGGCTACGCTGCTGATTCTTTTTCAAAAGGTGTCCATCACCTTTACCACCAACAGCGATTTAAACCCGTTGATAGCCGTTATGCTGCCCAACATCATCTTTGGGGTATATGCCTATTATATGTTCCGAAAAGCAGAAAGCTAAAGTACCGTTTGCCACACGAAGTAATCTGAGGGCCATTCGGTGTCGGGAATCGATTCCGAGAAGATGCCAAAGAGTGTAGACCCACTTCCGCTCATCGACGCATAATCAGCACCCATGGCGTAAAGTTTCTCCTTAGTATTTTTCAATTCCGGGTACTTGGGGAATACGGAACATTCAAAATCATTCACCACATTCGCCTTCCAGGTAGAGAGGTCCTTTTCAACCCAAGTTTTACATGAAGCGGCTGCTTGAGGAGAAACATTCGCAAAAGCCTCAGCGGTAGCTATGTGAATTTGAGGATTTACAATCAATAAGTACTTCCCTTTTACATTCACCCCTAGAGGACTTAACAATTCTCCTCTGCCCTGTGCGTACTGCGGACCGTCTTCAATAAACAAAGGACAATCACTGCCCAAACGTAAAGCGAATTCCTTCAGCGTATCCTTTGACAATTCCAAACCGAACAATTGATTGAGAAGTCTTAGCGTATAGGCTGCATCAGAAGAGCCCCCTCCCAAGCCAGCACCCATAGGAATGATTTTGTGCAGGTAAATACGTACCGCAGGTAAATCATACTGTTTATGAAGGATCTTGTAAGCTTTTACACATAGATTTTCTCCCTCCGGAATCGGCAAACCAGAAGAGAAAAACTCACAAGCTCCTCGTCTTTTATCTTTGTCTTCAATAATCTCGAGCACATCTTTAAGAGCAAACGGGTAAAACACCGTTTGCAAATTGTGAAACCCATCGGGACGCTTTGCCGTGATTTGCAATCCTATATTGAGCTTAGATGGTGGAAAAAGGATCATGGAATGAAATATTTCAAACAAAAATAAGAATTGTAGGGCTTTTTTGTGGGTCAAAAAATGAAATATTGTAATTTGCACCCCTAACTTTACACTATGGAGCGATTAGATTTTGAAAAACCCATCGTTGAGCTGGAAGAACAACTAAAAAAAGCCTTTAAGCTCGGTGAAGAAACCGATGCTGACGTCAGTAAGACCGTCAAGGACATCGAAAATAAACTCACAAAGCTTCGTAAAAAGATTTACGGAAACTTGTCTGCTTGGCAGCGCGTTCAAATATCACGCCACCCAAACCGACCCTATACACTTGATTATATAGAAGCTTTAACGCAAGGAGACTTCATGGAACTTCATGGAGACCGAACGGTAAAAGACGATAAAGCCATGGTTGGCGGGTGGGGAACCATCGACGAACAACCGGTTATGCTCATCGGTCAGCAAAAAGGAAAAAATACCAAGCTCCGCCAGTACCGGAATTTTGGAATGGCCAACCCAGAAGGGTACCGAAAAGCCCTACGACTGATGAAGATGGCGGAAAAGTTCAATCGTCCTGTGGTTACCATTATTGATACACCGGGTGCCTATCCGGGTCTCGAAGCTGAGGAACGCGGACAGGGAGAAGCCATTGCCAGAAACCTGCTGGAAATGTGTCAGCTCAAGGTCCCTGTAATTTGCATCATCATTGGTGAAGGAGCTTCTGGAGGTGCCTTAGGAATTGGTGTTGGCGACAAAGTATTCATGTTGGAAAACACCTGGTATTCGGTGATTTCTCCGGAATCCTGCTCTTCCATTTTATGGCGTTCTTGGAATTACAAGCAACAGGCTGCGGAAGCCCTAAAGCTTACCTCTGAAGATATGCTCGCGAACAAACTCATTGATCAGGTCATTCAAGAACCTGAAGGAGGAGCACATTACGATCCTAATGAAGTTTTTGACCGCGTGAGAGATGTCATCAAGAAAGAAATCACATCGCTGTCGAAGTTAGATCCTAAAAAGAGAATCGACAATAGAATTGAAAAATTCTGTCAGATGGGTGTCATCAAGGAATAAATCCCGAAAAGCACTTTTACAGACCTCATTTTTATTGCTCCCACCTCATACCGGTAGTAATCAACTTTCATTTTTTGTTTTTGCGAAACAAAAATAAATTATGAACAGCTGATTTACCTACCCGAAAAGGTGTTACATTTGATAGATACTTTTATTAGCATTTACAACTCATGGCACAAACCAAATCCAACGCCTCAAAAAGTCCTTACTCAAAAAAAGGCAATATCATTGGATTGCAACAAGGAAAACTACCACCCCAAGCTGTAGAACTTGAGGAGGCCGTTTTGGGTGCCTTGATGATTGATAAAAATGCATTGAATGAAGTCATTGACATTCTGGAGGGAGAATGTTTCTATAAAGATGCGCACCAGGAAATATACAAGGCAATCAAAACGCTTTTTACCGAGTCGCAACCCATTGACATGCTTACCGTATCTACCCTATTACGGAAAAATGGGAAGCTGGAAATTTGTGGTGGTGATTTTGGCATCGCAAACCTGACTCAAAAAGTAGCTTCTTCTGCACACATTGAATACCACGCACGTATCATTGTTCAAAAACACATTCAGCGATCGCTGATACGTGTGTCTAGCGAAATCATTCAAGATGCCTATGACGAAAGTAGCGATGTGCTTGACCTTTTAGATAAGGCCGAAGGAAAGTTGTTTGAGATTGCCAATGGGAACATCAAAAAAAATTACGACTCTGCTCAATCCCTAGTAAAGGAAGCTATTGAGCGGATTGAATTCATCTCTAAACAAGAAGGTCTCAGTGGTATTCCTTCTGGATTTACCAAACTCGATCGAGTTACATCCGGATGGCAACCTTCAGATTTGGTCATCTTAGCGGCACGACCGGGTATGGGTAAAACCGCCTTTGTATTGTCTATGGCTAGAAACATGGCTGTTGAATCAAAATCTGCTGTAGCGGTATTCTCTCTTGAGATGTCTTCGGTACAGCTCATCACCCGTTTGATTTCTTCAGAAACAGGGCTATCTTCTGAAAAACTCCGAAAAGGAAAACTCGAGGACTATGAATGGCAACAATTACATGCCAAAATCAAAAGTCTAGAAAAAGCACCTTTGTTCATCGATGACACCCCTGCTCTTTCGGTATTTGACCTGAGAGCCAAATGCAGACGATTGGTAGCACAACACAATGTGAAAGTCATCATCATTGACTACTTGCAGTTGATGACCGCTGGGGGAGATACCAAAGGAAATAGAGAACAAGAAATTTCCACCATTTCTCGATCCTTAAAAAGTATTGCCAAAGAACTAAATGTTCCGGTAATTGCGCTGTCACAATTGAGTCGTGCGGTAGAAACACGTGGGGGTAGCAAAAGACCACTTCTTTCTGACCTACGTGAATCTGGAGCTATTGAACAGGATGCGGATATCGTAAGTTTTATTTTCCGTCCAGAGTACTACGGCTTAACCGAATGGGACGACGAAGACGGTACACCTTGTGAAGGCCAAGCCGAATTTATCATTGCCAAACACCGTAATGGTGGACTAGAAAACATCCGTTTGAAGTTTACGGGACATTTGGCTCAATTCTCCAATTTGGAAACGGATGGAGGATACGAAACCGAGTTTACCTCCAAAATGAATACGGAAGATGCTTTCGGTGATCCTAACGACGATATTTATGACGATTCGCCTTTCTAACACATTCCTACTCTTTTTACTGAGTACTTTTTCATTACATGCCTCTTACCTGCTCATCCCCATGGATGAGGATGCTCAAAAAGACCATTTAAAAGCCTACGGTATTGCTTTCTGGACCTTGGAGAAGGATCTGAGTGTCGATTGGCTTCTCAATTACAGAGGTGGAAGTTTTCTCATCGATAACGTTCCGCAAATTGAAAAAGAATGCATCATCAGAGGGGTGTCTTACGAAGTAATCACAGATGCCTACCAATCGGAACTCAAACTAAAATTAGCACATCCAGAAAGCAATACCGATGTTGTAAAACTTGAAAAAGCCCCAAAAGTTGCTGTGTACTCTCCCGAGGGAAACCTTCCTTGGGATGATGCGGTAACCATGGTTTTAACCTACGCAGAAATCCCTTACGACATCATATACGATAAGGAGATACTCTCCGACATGCTTCCTCTATACGATTGGATTCATCTACATCATGAAGATTTTACAGGACAGTACGGAAAATTTTATGCCTCCTTTAAAAATGCACCTTGGTACATAGAGCAAAAGAAAAACTTTGAATCTGATGCCCAAGGACTAGGCTACACAAAAGTTTCGAAACAAAAACTTGACGTCGCGCTAAAAATTAAAGAATTCTTGGCGGGTGGTGGTTTTTTATTTGCCATGTGCTCTGCAACAGACAGCTACGACATAGCGCTGGCGGCTGAAGGTGTAGACATCTGTGAACACATGTTCGATGGGGATCCTATGAATCCTTCCGCTCAACAATTGTTGGACTTCGATAAAAGTATTGCATTCAAGGATTTTCAACTCATTAAGAATCCGAATATTTACGAATTTTCGGACATCGATGTCACCCGTGGAAGAAAAGTTTCGAAGGGTGAAGATTTCTTTACCCTATTTGAGTTCTCTGCAAAATGGGATCCTGTCCCGACCATGCTATGTCAAAATCACACACAGATTGTAAAGGCTTTTATGGGACAGACGACTGCCTATAAAAAAAGCTTGATCAAGTCTGATGTTTTAATCATGGGTGAAAACAAAAGAGCCAATGAAGCCAAATACATACACGGTAAATTGGGTAAAGGAATGTGGACTTTTTACGGCGGCCACGACCCGGAAGACTATCAGCATAGAGTAGGTGATCCACCCACAGAGCTAGAACTGCACCCGAATTCTCCGGGTTACCGACTGATCTTAAATAACATTTTGTTTCCGGCTGCGAAAAAGAAAAAACAAAAAACCTAAATCAACACTAAAGGAGTTTCTAGTGCTTAGATTACCTCAATAGTCTTACAGTCCCTTGTTCTGAGAAAACAACCACATCTGATTTCTTAGTCATCACAACCTTATAGATATAAACACCTTGAGCTGCTGGCTTTCCTTTATAGGTTCCATCCCATTCCTCAAGAAGATTGGAGGTGTTGAAAACCATTTTACCAAAACTATCGTATACAAAAAACTCGTATCGCTTAGTACCTGTAACGAAAGGTCTAAAAGAATCGTTTAATGCATCTCCATTTGGAGTAAACGCATTGGGTGCATAGAAAAAGTAGCTAGGCTCTAAAGTGATGAATTCTGAATATTCTTTGGTACACCCTGCCGTTTTGGTAATTACTTTTAATTTAACATCGTAAGTCCCTGGTGTTTCTATCGTGACCGGATTGATGGAATCTCCAACAAGCACAGTCGTATAACGCTCACCATTAAAGATAACCGGGTGTTGATTTGGAATGTATTTTGTCGTATCGGAAGTGTCATTTAAGTTCTGGAAGAACCACTCATGTCTCAAACCATCCATGAGGGGCGTATAATTGTTAAATTCAAGCATAATAGCTGAATCGGGAACCGATAAATATTCAAATTTAGGTTCAGGAGCTTCGTCTACATAGATGGAGTTATAATCTGTAAACGGTGTAAATTCGCAAATATCAGAAACCGATACGGTGTATTCTCCTTGTTTGGCTTCTAAACAGCGTTCGTTAGATAATATTGACTCACTGTTTGGTGTTGACCAAGCATAGGTGTAAGTATTTCCTTCTCCACCAGTAAGATCTGAAACACATAATTCACCTAAAGCTTCTTGCTCACAAACGTAAATGGAATCTAGTTTCGCATCAATATCGTCATAATCTTTGAAAGGTCTTACGTTAACCGTTACGGCATCAAAGACAAACTGAGTACCACAAATATCAGTAGCTCTAACAATGTATTCTGTAGTATCAATTGGATATACCGTCTGAATACGATTTTCTCCTATTTGACTCCATACATAAGTCTGATTGACAACATCATTGGTGAAACCACCAACACCACCAGATAACATAGTTTCTATAGTTGCCTCATCTCCTGGGCAACGTAAGGTAATGTCCGAACTGGTTGTGAGTTTCAAAGGAGGTTGGTCTACAAAAGGAAAACTAATTACTTTTTGAGACGGGCTCACTGTTTGTTGAGACAAGGGAGAGATGAAATCTTCGAAATTGATTTTCAACAGTTCTCCACGTTCAATAAGACCATCATGTATGGCGTTGATAACCAATTTAACTGAAGACTGATTAGAAACCATTCTGATGTGTTCAGTAGAAGATGTTATCACAACAGTATCATTATAAACCATGGTATAATCAACACCTAAAAGTGCCTCTCCTAAAAGGGTGAATGGAATATCCAAAGGAAGATCAACCTGATTTATAGGCCGGCTAATCGTGATATCAAGATCTGTACAACCTTCAAAGATAACATTCCTGAACTTGGATACTATATTCTTTTCGATTGTCAAAGTATAATCATCCAGATTTTGTGCCTGTATAGAGGGCGCAAAAGTAAGATGCGTAAAAAAGAAAGTTAATACGTACAATAGCTTTCTCATGAGTATTTAAAAATTAGGTTTTTCCAAGAAAAAAACAAACATAAGGAATTTCAATGTTTTTTTCATTGAATACAAGGTATTTCTAAGGGCAAAACCACTATAAATGAGTGTAATTTTCAAATATAAGCCCATTAAATGTTGGCCTATAGACATCTATTGAAACAATTAATAAATATGAATTTAATTAAAGATAGAGGTACATAGGATATTTAAAATAAAAAAAGCCTTTTTACATTACTGTAAAAAGGCTTTAAAAGGGCGGCGACATACT
>ERZ1049444.2649-NODE-2649-length-11615-cov-4.360035_pt1 | contig 11615 bp, 7 predicted proteins | sample MGYA00383101_ERZ1049444 | MGnify/ENA primary metagenome ERZ1049444 (study PRJEB29581, sample SAMEA5548371) | metagenome | biome: marine; feature: coastal; material: water | depth 50 m | study: Short-term variability in the microbial, nano- and picoplankton...
TGTGCTTCATCTATAATTTTAAAATCTAGAACATTTTCAAGTTTATGATCCTGTGGGACTATATTTCTTTCTCTATACCCTGTTGGAACGTCTGGTTTATATAGGACTTTAGAAAGATCAATTCCCTTTGCTTTATAATGATTTATAGCATTCTTCATATTAAGTTTTTGAGATTGTCCAATCATTTCAGTAATTGTTCTAAAACCCAATTCTGACATAATTTCTCTTAACTCTTCAGCTACATAGTGCATATAATTGATTCCATGTTCTGGTTTTCCTTTGAAATTCTTTCTTAATTCTGGATCTTGAGTTGCAATTCCAACTGGACAGGTGTTAAGATGACAAGCTCGCATCATTATACATCCAGAGGCAATTAATGGTGCTGTGGAAAAACCAAATTCTTCTGCGCCTAATAAGCATGCAATAGCAACATCTCTTCCTGTCTTCATTTGACCATCACATTCAAGTACAATCCTGCTTCTTAAATCATTCATTACAAGTGTTTGTTGGGCCTCAGCAATTCCAAGTTCCCATGGAAGACCTGCATGCTTTAATGAAGTAAGCGGTGATGCCCCTGTTCCTCCATCAAACCCTGAAATAAGTATAACATCTGCTTTAGCTTTTGCAACCCCAGCAGCAATAGTTCCAACTCCAACTTCTGAAACTAGTTTTACATTAATTCTAGCAGAACGATTTGCATTTTTCAAATCATATATTAGCTGTGATAAGTCTTCTATAGAGTATATGTCATGATGAGGTGGTGGTGAAATTAAACCTACATAAGGAGTAGAATTTCTTACGGATGCTATATAAGGATTTACCTTAGGGCCTGGAAGCTGTCCCCCCTCTCCAGGTTTTGCTCCCTGTGCCATTTTAATTTGAATTTCTTGGGCAGAACTTAAAAAATGGCTAGAAACACCAAATCTACCAGACGCTACTTGTTTTATGGCAGAATTTCTATTGTTTCCATTCTTATCTGGTATAAATCTTTTTGCGTCTTCTCCTCCTTCACCAGAATTGCTTTTACCTCCAATTTTATTCATTGCAATTGCTAAGTTCTCATGAGCTTCCTGACTTATTGAACCAAGTGACATAGCTCCAGTTTTAAATCGCTTTACTATTTCTGTCCATGGTTCAACCTGGTCAATTGGAATTGGGTCAAAACTTGAAAATTCAAATAAACCACGAAGGGTCATTAACTTTTCGTTTTGGTCATTAATCATTTTGGAAAAAGCTTTGTAGCTTTTTGGATTTTCTTGTCTTACTGCTTTTTGTAAACTAGCAATGGTTATAGGATTTACTGAGTGTAATTCTCCATCTCTTCTCCATCTATAATCACCGCCAATTTCTAATGAGAGTCCTGTTTTTGATTTATGATTGTATGCTTTTGAATGCCTAGAACTTATTTCTTTTTCAATTTCGTATAATCCTATTCCTTCAATTCTAGTTGCTGTATTACAAAAAAATTGATTAACAAATTTTTCAGACAAACCAAGGGCTTCAAATATTTGAGCACCCCTGTATGAGTGAAGAGTAGAGATGCCAATTTTATTCATTATTTTAACAATACCTTTAGCAATAGCTTTATTAAAATTGATTATAGCTTTATCAGATTTAATATTGATAAAACCTTTAGATGTTTGATTAATAATTATTTCATTAACCATGAAAGGATTGATTGCACTTGCTCCATAGCCAAATAATAATGCAAAATGATGGGGCTCTCTTGGTTCGGCTGATTCAATAATTATTCCAAATTTAGATCTCTTTTTAAGTTTTTTTAATGAATTATGTACATGAGCAGTTGCAAGTAAAATAGGAATTGGAGCCATCAATTTTGAAACTCCCCGGTCAGATAGTATAATGATATTGACTTCATTATCTAATGCTGTTTCAGTTGATTTAACTATTTCATCCAAAGCCTTTTCTAATCCATTTAATCCTGAATTAATTTTATATAAAGTAGAAACAGTATAACTTTTAAAATGCTCACTTTTAATGAATTTAATTTTATCTAAATCTTCATTAGAAATAATAGGGTTTTGTATACTTAGTTTCTTAGAATGATTAGAAGTAATTTCAAATAAATTAAATTCGCTACCTATTGTTAAACTTGTATCAGTAATTATTTCTTCTCTTATTCCATCAAGAGGAGGGTTCGTCACCTGTGCAAATAACTGTTTGAAATAGTTATAAAGTAATTGAGGTTTATTAGAAAGAACAGCTAATGGAGTGTCAGTCCCCATTGAGCCAATAGCTTCTTTGGCTAATTTACTCATGGGAATTATTATAATTTTAATGTCTTCATAAGTATACCCAAACATTCTCATTCTAGTTTCAAAATCTTCATTTTCATTTTGAGTTACATTCCCTGTATATGGTATATCTTTTAAGGTTAGAAGATTTTGTTTTAACCATTTTTTATATGGATACTTTTTTGATATTTCTATTTTTATTTCCTCATCTTCAATTATACGACCTTCATCCATATTTACTAGAAAAATCTTGCCCGGTTTAAGTCTTCCATGACTTTTAATATTTTTTGGAGAAACATCAAGAACACCAGTTTCAGAAGACATGACTACATAACCATCTTTTGTAACAGAATACCTAGATGGTCTTAAGCCATTTCTATCAAGAAGAGCGCCAATATATTTTCCGTCAGTAAATGGAATAGAGGCAGGACCATCCCATGGCTCCATTATACATGAATTATACTTATAGAAAGCTTTTTTATCTTCATCCATTGATAAATGTTTTTCCCAAGCTTCAGGAACAAGCATCATCATGACTTCAGGTAAAGATCTTCCAGTTGCAAGTAAAAGCTCTACAACCATATCCATTGATGCTGAATCAGACTTTCCAGGTAAAATAATTGGTATTATTTTCTTAATATTAGAACCAAATAAAGGACTGTCAAGGAGCTCCTCTCTTGTCTGCATACGACTATAATTACCTTTAAATGTGTTTATTTCTCCATTATGACACATGTAACGAAATGGTTGAGCTAAATCCCAAGTAGGAAAAGTATTTGTTGAGAATCTTTGATGAACTAACGCTAACCTTGTTATTACACTTGTATCAGATAAATCTGGATAATAATCTTTAATATCTTCAGGAATTAATAAGCCTTTATAAATCAAAGTGTTTAGTGATAAACTGGAAAAATAAAAATAGTTAGCCTGTGAAAGTTTTGAATTTAAAATACTATGTTCGGAAACCTTTCTTGATATGAGAAGTTTTACGTTGAATTCGTACTCTGTAATTTCTATATCCTCTTTTGCAATGAATACTTGCATTATAAATGGCTCTGTTTGAGCAGCAATATTTCCCACAACATCTCTGTTAACAGGAACTTTTCTCCATCCTAAAATTCTAAGATTTTGTTTTTGAATTTCTTTTTCGAATACGCCAATACAGTAAGTTCTTTGGTTTTCTCTTTGAGGTAAAAAAACCATACCAACCGCATATTCACCAATATTTGGTAGTTTAAAATCACACATAGTTTTAAAAAAATCATGAGGAATTTCAATTAATATCCCAGCTCCGTCACCAGTCTTACCATCAGAACTTACTGCTCCACGATGCTCAAGTTTGCACAATATATTTAGAGCTTTATGGATTATATCATTTGTTTTTTTTCCTTCAAGACTACAAATGAAGCCCGCACCACAATTATCATGCTCAAATTCAGGACTATAAAGACCTTGCTTTTCTGGAAACATACTTTGGTTTGTTTTTTCTAAAATAATATTTTAGCACCCTAACCTTCAATAATTCATTAATCATTATAGGATAATATTATTAATGAGAATATTTACCTTTAAAAATGGCAATTTAGTATTCTAATACACTTATTTTTATAAAGTTGATAATTTTATTATTGTGAAAAAGAATAAATTTAGAGTTTTAGGAGTAATGTCAGGAACTTCTTTAGATGGAATAGACTTAGCTTTAATTGACTTTTGGATTGATCCATGGAAATTTAATCTAGTTAAAACAGTCACTATACCATATTCTGATCAATGGATTAAAATTCTTAATAATATTTATTCTCAAGGCACTAACAAAATTAATGAGGTTGATAATAAGTATACTGTTTTTTTAGGGGGAATAATAAGAGATTTTATTATTAATAATCAGATTAAAGACATTGATTTTGTTAGTTCACATGGTCATACCGCAAAGCATATTCCGTCAGAGGGAATAACACATCAATTAGGAAACCTTTCTATGATTAACTATAAATATAATTTGACAACTATTTGTGATTTTCGAAATCAAGATGTTCAGTTGGGAGGTCAAGGAGCTCCATTAGCCCCTATTGGAGATGCAATACTTTTTTCAGATTATACAGCGTGTTTAAATCTTGGAGGTTTTGCTAATATTTCTAGAGAAGTTCAAGGTAAAAGAATCGCCTATGATATTTGTTCGGTTAATCTAGTTTTCAATTATTTAGCTCAAAAAAATTTTTTATTATATGACAAAGATGGTGATTTAGCTAGGTCAGGTGAACTTGTTCCAAAGTTTTATGATGAACTAAACGAAATTGATTTTTATAATTTATCATATCCAAAATCATTAGGAATAGAATGGAATGTTAGTATAGTATACCCAATAATTATTGAAGCTTTAAAAAACAGTAGTTTAGAAGATGTTATTCATACATATTTGAAGCATATCGTATTGAAAATCAGTGATTGTTTAAATGATGATGATAAAGTTTTAGTTAGTGGAGGTGGAACTCTAAATAAATTTCTAATTGAAACCTTAGAATCTAAAACTAAAGCTGAAATAATAGTTCCATCAAGAGATTTGATTGAGTACAAAGAGGCATTAATTTTTGGATTATTAGGATTGTTAAGATTTTTAAATATAAATAATTGCTTGTCATCAGTTACAGGAGCATCTAAAGACCATTGTTCAGGAAAGATATTTAAAATGAAACCATAACTTTTTATTTATATTTTATACATTCGTTATCATTCAACTCTTAAATTCTTTTCTTAAGAGTTTAAATTATATTTTAAATATGGAAATTATTGTAATAAGTATCTTTGTTACAGGTTACCTAGCTATAACCTTGGAACATAATTTAAAAATTGATAAGTTAATTCCAGCTTTGGCTATGATGGCATTTTTATGGGCAATTATTGCTCTTTGGCATTTACCTGTTTTTGATGTAAATACAACCCTAAACCAATTAGAACCGACTCATATTGATGAAATTTTATTACACCATTTAGGCAAAACAGCTGAAATCATTATTTTTCTTCTTGGAGCTATGACTATAGTTGAAATTATAGATTATTTCAATGGATTTTTTACAATTAAAACATTTATTAAAACTAAAAGTAAAATAATGCTATTATGGATTTTTGCAGCCTTAGCTTTTGTTCTTTCAGCTATAATTGATAATCTAACAGCTACAATAGTTTTGATAACAATACTCCAAAAAATTGTTCATGATCGTGATTCTAGACTTTGGTTTGCAGGATTAATAATCATTGCTGCTAATGCTGGAGGAGCTTGGTCTCCTATTGGAGATGTAACTACTACAATGCTATGGATTGGAAACAAAGTAACCACTCTTAATTTAATTGGGTATTTATTTCTTCCTTCTGTTGTATGCGTACTAGTCCCTGTAATAATAGCTTCATGTTTGCCAGCTTTTAAGGGAGAGATATCAGTTAATGATAATAATGATGATGTAACTTCACATCCAAAAGGCGCTATTATGCTTTATTTAGGACTTAGTGCAATTGTTTTTGTTCCGTTTTTTAAAACTATGACACACTTACCTCCTTATGTGGGGATGATGCTTTCTTTGGCAATAGTTGCAACATTTGCTGAAATATTTAGTAATGCTAAAATTCATATGAGTTCAATTGATCTTGAAAGTGATTTGCACTCTAGTCATAGTCCGGTACATAGTTCATTGTCTAAAATTGAATTACCTAGTATTCTATTTTTCTTAGGTATTTTATTATCTGTTGCAGCATTAGAATCATTAGGAATTTTATTTGAATTTGCAGAATCTTTAAATGCTGTAATTCCTAATACTGCTATTGTTGTTCTTCTTTTTGGATTTGTATCAGCTGTTATAGATAATGTTCCTTTAGTTGCTGCCAGTATGGGTATGTTTTCTGAATTAATAGATGACCCATTATGGCATTTTATTGCTTTTTCTGCAGGAACAGGTGGAAGCATGTTAATAATTGGATCTGCTGCTGGGGTAGTTGCGATGGGAATGGAAAAAATAGATTTTTTCTGGTATCTAAAAAACATTTCCTGGTTGGCCTTATTAGGTTTTTTATCTGGATCAGCTTCTTTTATATTATTGCGTAATTTTATTGCATAAATAAAATTTAAAATCTTTTTTTTCGTTATAAATTATAATATTCTAAATCAACATGTTTATTTATCAAGAAAACTCAACTTTACAAACAGAAAAAACAATTTCATTAATAGAATTAATTGAAAATGGCGGAACTGGGGGAATGCTAATTATAAGTATTCTTTTTGTTTTACTCGTGGTTGTTATTTACATATATTTTGAAAGATTATTTGCTATTATAGCTGCATCAAAAGTTGATAAAGGCTTCATGCCTCAAATCAGAACACATATTTTAAGTGGAAAAATTGATTTAGCAAAAACTTTATCTCAATCTCAAAACAATCCAGTTGCAAGATTACTAGAAAAAGGAGTCTCTAGGATAGGTCGTCCACTTGAAGATATTAATTCTGCATTAGAAAATGCGGGAAAAATTGAAATTTATAAATTAGAAAAAAACGTAAGTGTACTGGCTACTATTGCTGGAGTTGCACCAATGATAGGATTTTTGGGCACTGTAATTGGAATGATTTTATCTATTTTCGAAATATCAACAGCAGGAGGTAACATTGATATGCAATTACTTTCAAATGGTCTTTATACTGCTATGACAACTACTGTTGCTGGATTGATTGTTGGAATAATTGGCTATATAGCCTACAATCATTTAGTTGTTAAAACCAATAAGATTGTTTATCAAATGGAAGCAACTTCATTAGAGTTTTTTGATTTATTAAACGAACCTACATAGTAATGAATTTTAAAGGAAGAAACAAGATTAGTCCTGACTTTAATATGTCTTCTATGACTGATATAGTTTTTTTACTATTAATATTCTTTATGATTGCCTCAACTCTTTCAAAGCAACTTGATACAATTAATGTAGAATTGCCAAAAGCTAAGGGTAAAACTGAAAATAGAAAATCAGTTGCAGTTGCGATATCTTCTTCTAGCTTATTATATGTTGATGGTCAGTTAGTGAATAAAAATAATTTACAGCAAACCATTATAAATAAAATGGAAGGAATTCAGCCTCCTTCAATTGTTTTAAGAGCAGCAAGAAATGTTCCAATTGATGAAGTGGTTTATGTAATGAATATTGCTAACCAAAATAGTATAAAAGTTATTCTAGCTGTTGATGCCAAATAGAATGAGATTTTTTAAGACCCCATACGAGCGTAAATCTTTTTTGATTACCATTTTTATGGTGATTTTATTACTATTACTATTCTCTTTTATTGGCTTAAAATATATTGATCCTCCTATAGAATATGGAATGGAGGTTAATCTTGGCTTTAATGAAACAGGAAAAGGTCTAAAAGCTGTGAATAAAGAAAATGTTATCCCCTTAAAACCGTCTAAATCAGAAACAATTCCTAGTGAATTAGTTACTCAAAAAAACAGTAGCTCTGAAGTAGTAGAAAAAATTAACAAAGATTCATTAAAACCAATTGTTAAAAAAATTGATTCTGGATTAGAAACAATTAACACAGAAATTAAAAAACCAAAAGTTAGTGACGCGACTAAATCAATTATTTCCAATTTAATGAATTCAGAAAATAATTCAGAAAAAGATCAAGGAGAAGGGGAAACGGATGATTTTTCTGATCAAGGAAAAACTGATGGCAATCCATATTCAACTATGTATTATGGTCAAGAGGGAAGGGGAGGACAAGGAGTTGGGTATGGATTAAGCGGAAGAAGTCTTCAGATAAATGGTAAAGAAATACAAGATTGTAATGAGTCAGGAACTGTTGTGGTTAGGATTGTTGTGAATAGAAAGGGAGAAGTTGTTTCTGCAAAACCAGGAGTAAAGGGAACTACTAACAGTAATCCATGTCTTTTGAAACCTGCGAAAAAGACTGCGTTAATGCACAAATGGTACTCTGATTTAGATGCACCTGAAAAGCAAGTTGGTTTTGTTGTTATTGAGTTTAAATTAGTGGAATAATTAATGAATTCTTACGAACAAGCTTTAAAATTTTTATTTGAACAACTTCCTTATTATCAAAGACAAGGTAGTAATGTTTCAAAATTCAATCTATCAAAGATTAAATCTTTTACAAATAGACTTGAAAATCCACATAAAAAAATTAAAACTATTCATGTAGCTGGAACTAATGGCAAGGGAAGCGTATCTCATATAATTGCGGCAATTTTACAATCTAAAGGGTTAAGAGTTGGAATCTATTCTTCGCCTCACCTTCTTACTTTTAGAGAAAGAATTAAAATTAATGGAGAATATATAAGTGAGGAATATATTTTAAAATTTGTTAATAAGCATCATGACTTCATGAGCTATAGGTCTCTTTCTTTTTTTGAAATGACAGTAGGTTTAGCTTTTATTTATTTTTATGATCAAAAGGTTGATATTGCTATTATCGAGGTTGGCATGGGAGGAAGATTAGATGCTACTAATATTATAATCCCAGAGATTTCAATAATAACTAATATTGGTTTAGATCACACCAAAATTTTAGGAGATAGTTATTCAAAAATAGCTAATGAAAAGGCCGGAATTATAAAAAAAGATGTTCCAGTTTTAATAGGAGAATATCATCCTGAAACAGCTCCAATTTTTAAAAGAAAAGCTGATGAGGTAGGTTCTGACATTTATTTTGTAAAAAAATCAATAAAAGATTATATAAGTGATTTAGTGACTCTTTATCAGCAGCAGAATTTAAATATAGCTATAAATGCAATTAAACATTTGTCAGGCTTTAATTTTTCTGATATTGAAATTAATTCAGCTATTTTAAAAGTTAAACAACTTACTAACTTTATTGGAAGATGGGACATAATAAGTATTGATCCAAAAATTATTATTGATGTTACCCATAATATTGAGGGGTATAGATTTATGCTTGATCAATTAGAAAACGAGAAATATGAAAAACTTCATTTAATTTTAGGTTTTGTTAAAGAAAAAGATGTTAGGGCTATTATAAAATTGTTACCACGTAATGCAAGTTACTATTTGTGCTCACCTTCAATTGAGCGCGCCATGCCTTTAGATGATCTATGTAGTCTAGCTAAAGAATCTAAAATTAATTTCAAATCCTATACATCTGTTAATAATGCTTTAATTGCTGCAAAAAAAAACTATAAAGCTGATGATTTAATTATTGTTTCCGGGAGTACTTTTGTAGTTGCTGAGATAATATAAAATAAATCTATTATACTTATTTTGAAATTTTAATTAGTCACTAAATTCTTTTTAACATTAATAACCTGAAATCAATCAGCTCTTTACCTTTCTTTTTTAATCCTCTTAAAATAAGTGTTCCTTTGCCTTTTTTTAAACTAATAACACCCATATTTAAAGGTATAAAATCTTTAACATATGATTCAATTCTTGGAGACCTATCATTTTCTTTTCCAAATTCGTCTGGGTCATGATATTTTGTTATACTAGAAGAAATTTGAGAATCTGATAAACTCAACTCAATTTCAGAACCCAAAGCATCTTTTGAGCAAGTATAATATACAACAACCTCAAACTCTCCATCTTCAGCAACTTCGGCATCCCAAGTTATTGTGTCTTCAATATTAACCCAATTTGTCATATAACTACAATTTGGGTAATAATTGGATCTTTTAATTAACCCATTTGCTTTTGCATCTCGAGCTGGAATTTGAGTATTCTTTAATTCTGGATGACCTATGATAAATGCTCTATTATCTTTTGTTTTTAAATTAATCAACACTTCATTTTCCCATTTAGTTTTAGCCATTTTCATTTTTTCAAAAACTTCAATTTTCTTAGAAGAAATATCTTTTAGCTGTTTGGGATCCTTGTTCATGTCATAAAGATTATTTTTAGTATCGAGTCTAAAATCTTGACTTCTTATACTTAATCTACCCCTCCAATAATTATAAATATATCTGTCTTCCCATCTATTATTTTTCTCAAAAATTAATTTTTTTAAGCTTAACCCGTCTAACTTATTTTTTGGTTGAGTTTCGATTCCAGCTAAATCTTTTAAAGTAGGCAATAGGTCTATTGCGGCTGCAATTTTATTTACTACTTTTCCTGCTGGGATTATACTTTTCCAATTAATAATCATTGGAGATCTAACTCCACCCTCGTCGGTAGAACCTTTTATACCTTTCATCCCTCCATTCCATCTGTGACCGTTAGGCCCATTATCGGATAAATAGACGATGATTGTTTTTTTATCTATTTTTAGCAACTCTAAGGTTTCTAAAATTCTTCCAACGTTCCAATCAACATTTTCACACATTGCCAATGCAGCTTTAGGATGATTAATTCCAGACGAGATGTCATTGGGAATTTTTGACACAGTACCTTTTTGAGTCAATTCTTTATCTTTAAACTTATTCCAAAATTCATCTGGCACTTGCATTGGACTATGAGGTGTGTTAAAGGGTAAATAGAGAAAAAATGGATTGTCTTTATTTCTCTTCATAAATTCTATCCCATGATTTGTTAAATCATCTATTATGAATCCTTTTCCTTTAACTAATTCTCCGTTTTTTTCTAAAACAGGATTGAAATAATTACCCCAATGTCCTGAACAAAATCCATAAAAATCTTCAAATCCTCTTGTGTTAGGATGGTAGGGTGCTTGCATTCCATTATGCCATTTCCCATATGCTGCAGTTTTATAACCTGAGGCTTTAAAAACATCTGCTATCGTTTCTTCATTAATATTTATTCTTTCCCCTCCCAAAGAAACATCATAAACACCTGTTCTTACATGATGTCTTCCAGTTAAAATCTCTGCTCTTGTTGGTGAACAAACTGGACTTACAAAAAAACGATCAAATCTAACTCCATTAAGAGTCATTTGATCAATATTTGGAGTATTAATATCCTTGTTTCCATTAATACTTAAATCACCCCATCCTTGATCATCAGTTAAAATAACAATAATATTTGGATAGGTATTGGTTTTATTTAATTTGCAGGAAAGAAATAAAGAAACAAATACAACTATTAGAAGTCTAATAAAATATTTTATTTGTAACATTGGATGATATTATATAATATGAGTTTATGTTAAATATAACAAATAACCAAACAGACCTTGATATTATTAATTCAAAATAAACATTTTAACATTAAAATTTTTGATGATTTAATTAGAATTTTCATTATTTCTTTTTTTTGTACTAATCAAGTTCAATGTCAAAAAATAAATGAGAGCTATAGAATTCATCCTCAAAAAATTGACGAATCTATCAATATTGATGGTTTTCTAAATGAGAAAATATGGGAATCTGCTGAAGTTGCAAACTATTTTTTTATGATTCGTCC
>ERZ1049444.2666-NODE-2666-length-11544-cov-11.401079_pt1 | contig 11544 bp, 10 predicted proteins | sample MGYA00383101_ERZ1049444 | MGnify/ENA primary metagenome ERZ1049444 (study PRJEB29581, sample SAMEA5548371) | metagenome | biome: marine; feature: coastal; material: water | depth 50 m | study: Short-term variability in the microbial, nano- and picoplankton...
ACAGTGCCCCCGGGCGGATTGGGGGGCACGTTTGGCGGAAACCCGATGGCTTGCGCTGCTGCGCTGGCGGTGCTTGACGTGATTGAGAAAGAAGGCCTGTTGGATAAAGGCTTGAAAATGGGTGAGTTAATCGACTCTCGCTTGCAAAAAATGAAGCTTAAGAACTCGTTGCAATGTATTGGCGATGTGCGCGGGCTTGGCTGTATGAACGCGATCGAGCTGGTGACGGATCGTGCCAGTGGCACCCCCGATGGAGCGTTGGCGGCCAAAGTTGCCGAAATCGCTCTAAAGAAGGGCCTTATTTTGGTAACGGCGGGCCCAACACGCAATGTCATTCGTATTCTAGTGCCGCTGTCAGCGCAGTTTTCACTGGTAGAAGAAGGCCTAGACATCCTGGAAGCGTGCTTAGAAGAAGCCACGGCGTGATCTTGGCGTACAGGCCATATAAAATGACGGGAAAATGCGCATGAAAATGAAAGCCGCCATTCTCAGAATCACATCGGCACAAAGGCCGTTCAGCGTCAGCAAACCGCTCAGCATAGAAGAGGTTGAGTTAGATCCCCCAAAGCGCGGGGAAGTCTTAATTAAGGTTAAGGCCGTAGGTTTGTGCCATTCCGATCTTGTTGCGATCACCGGAGAGCGCGCCAAACCAATGCCAATTGTGATCGGGCATGAGGCGGCGGGGATCGTGGAAGAGATAGGCCAAGATGTGCAAGGCTTTGCGGTGGGCGATCACGTAGTGCCCTCTTACGTGGCCAGTTGTGGGCGCTGTGAGATGTGCAGCGTTGGCCGACCGGCACTATGTGAACCTGCAACGATTGCCAATGCAAACGCTGTTTTAAAGGATGGAACAACGCGATTGCGGCAGGGCAGCACCCGGATTCATCATCATTCAGGGGTGGCCGGCTTTGCCGAATATTCGGTTATACCCGAAGAAGCTTTGGTAAAAATTGATAAATCTGTTCCTTTTGAACATGCGGCGCTGTTTGGTTGCGGCGTGGTGACCGGTGTTGGCTCGGTGATTAATACAGCGCAGGCGAAACCGGGCCAATTTATCGCGGTGGTTGGGCTTGGCGGCGTTGGCCTCAGCGCGGTTTTGGCGGCTTTAGCGATTGGGTCTGGGAAGGTTTTGGCGCTGGATCTCAGCGAAGAGAAGTTGGCATTTGCGCGCGAACTTGGCGTGCATCACGCGCTGAATGCGGGGGATGCGGATGTTCAGGCGCAGATCTCTGCTTTAACCGGAGGGGGCGTGCATATCGCCATCGAGACGGCAGGGTCAAATCGTGCTTTGCAGATGGCTTATGATATCACCCGCCGGGGGGGCACGACTGTGACGGCGGGAATGCCTGGCCCGGAGGCCGAGATTACTTTATCGCATTTGAAAATCGCCGCTGAAGAGCGCAGCATAAAAGGCTCTTACATGGGCAGCTGCGTGGCAAAAAGAGACATTCCGCGCTATTTGAACATGTTCCAAAACGGCAGCCTGCCAGTGGATAAATTGATGTCGCGTTTGATCGGGTTTGATGATTTAAATGCAGCGATGGATCGCCTTGCCGATGCAAAAACTGTGCGCGAAGTGCTGATTCCTTAGCTTTAGGGGGAAAGCTTAATGGCGTTTAACTTTTCTGCAAATACGGGATATCTTTGGAAAGAGCTGCCGTTTTTGGACCGGATACGGAGCGCCAAAAAACACGGGTTCCACTCGGTTGAATTGCACGATGAAGCGCATTTTGAAGATCTGGGTGATTTGAAATCTCTGTTGAAAGAGGTTGGGCTGCCCGTGAACAGTATGAATATACGCATGGGCCCCAGTTTTGGTTGCGCTGCGATTCCAGATCGTCAGCACATTGCGCAACACGACATTCGGGAGGCGGCGAGGCTTGCGCAAGAGATCGGAGCCAAGGCGTTGCATATTTTGTCAGGCTTCAGTGAGCAGACGCCAGAAGCATTCGAGACCTTTGTTGAAAATCTCGAATATGCGCTGGATCATTCGACTTTAACCATTGTGATTGAACCGGTATGTGAAGAACAATTGCCCGGGTATTTTTTGCGGACCCTTGAGCAGGCGGGCCAAGTTCTGGACGCGATCAACAATCCGCGGTTAAAAATTATGTTTGATTGTTACCATGTGTTCATCCAAAGCGGTGATCTATTGGAACATTTTTCACGCTATGTCGATAAAATTGGTCACATTCAAATTGCAGCGGCAGAGCAGCGCGCCGAACCGTTTCCAGGGGCGCTTGACTACGGCGTTTTACTGCCTCAGTTTCAAGCTTTGGGATATCAAGGGGCATTCGGATGCGAATACCGCCCCAAATCCAAAACAGAGGCAGGCTTAAGCTGGCGGGATCAATTTTCAACATTGGGCGGTTAAAATGGCGCAAAAATATTCCTTAAAACCGAAAGCCAGCGTGTCTGAGGGCGATGTCAACCTATCGCCTCAAAGAGCGGCTTGGTCGGCGGCCCATATTGATGCCTCAACCCAAGACCTGCTTGCACAAGACGCGCAGTATTTTTTGCATCAATCGTTATCGAGCCCCTGTTTGAACGTTTTGACGCATAGCAACGGGATTTATTTGGAAGATACCCAAGGCCGTCAAATCATGGATTTTCATGGAAATAGCGTGCATCAAGTTGGCTATGGCCATCCCAAAGTGGTTGAAGCGATTAAAGAGCAGCTGGATACGTTGCCATTTTGTCCGCGTCGCTACACAAACCAAACGGCAATTGATTTGGCGCGTCGTTTAGCGGAATTGGCGCCGGGGCAGCTCAATAAAATGTTATTCGCGCCTGGCGGCACCAATGCAATCGGCATGGCCTTAAAACTGGCGCGCTACGCGACCGGGCGGCACAAAACCATTTCGATGTGGGAAAGCTTTCACGGTGCCTCACTGGATGCCATCTCGATTGGCGGGGAAAGCCTGTTCCGAAAGGATGTTGGGCCGCTTTTGCCGGGCTGTGAACATATTCCACCGCCAACGCGCGGAAAATGCCATTTCAATTGCCAAGATGAGCAGCATGAGGGCTGCCTAAACTACTTAAAATATGTGATAGAAATGGAAGGTGATATTGGGGCTTTGATCGCCGAACCCATGCGTTGGACGAGCGTTGAATTGCCGCCCAAGAATTATTGGCGCCGCGTCCGTGACATTTGCGATGAACATGGCATTCTTTTGATTTTTGATGAAATTCCATCCGCGATTGGCCGTACCGGAGAAATGTTTGTCTGCGAGCATTTCGACGTAGTGCCTGATATGCTGGTGATCGGAAAAGGGCTGGGTGGAGGTATTTTCCCGATGGCGGCGCTGCTCGTGCGAGAAGATCTGGACGTAACGGGGGATCGGGCTTTGGGCCATTATACGCATGAAAAATCTTCGGTTGGTTGCGCGGCGGCTTTGGCCACGATTGACTGTTTGTTTGAGGATAGGCTTATTGAAAACGCGCGTGCGTTGGGGCGGCGTGGATTAGAGCGGCTTTTAGAGATCAAAGCTAAATATCCGCTGGTTCATGATATACGGGGCTTGGGCTTATTTTTTGGCATTGAGCTGCGGATTGATAACCAACCGGCGCTTAAAGCTGCCGAGGATATTTTATACCATTCGCTGTCACATGGTTTGAGTTATAAAATTGGCGGTGGCTGCGTGCTGACGCTATGCCCGCCCTTAACCATTACAGAATCCGAGTTGTTTTCAGCCTTCGATATTATTGAACATGGCCTGTCTGCCGTTGCGCCCTGCGCATAGGGGCATGTTCAGCGCTGTTTAACCGCATAGCCCGTCGAAAACGGGCCTGCGCTGCAATCTTAGGCGCGTTTTGTTATGTTATGGCGAAAGGCGGTTTGCGGCCCCTGTGCAGTAAGCGCGCTTAAGGCCAAACTGCGATCCATATTTTGCATTCGAAATTTCAACATTTGCCGCGTCAGACGGGCAAGGTTGGGGGCATAGTTCGCCTGTTCTGCTACGTTTTCAAGCTCTCCTTTCTTTGCATGGTCAAACAGTAAAGGCGGCAGATCGCCGGCAAATTCAACCAGCGTGAATTGCGCATCGCGTAAAATGCTTAAACTGCACTCATCAACGGATAGTCCCAGCTGCTTTTGCCATTTAGTCGGAAAAAGGGGATGTCCAAAATTTAGCTCTGAGAAAGTGAATTTACGCCAGTTTTCGGGTGTTTCCCCTTTGATGAGCGGCAATAGGGACTGTCCATCCATCGAGTTTGGAATATCTGATCCGATCCAGTCAAGTATTGTTGGGGCAATATCCACGCTTTCAGTTTGCAGCTGCACTTGCATTCCAGATTGGGCCTGTAGCTGCGGCGCTCGGATAATAAGGGGTGTGTGATAGGCGGCGTTATAAACGCTCATTTTGCCCCATGCGTGGCGATCCCCCAGCATCTCGCCATGATCTGCTGTGATGATTACCAACGTGTCCTCATAGTGGCCCGCTTGTTTCAAATCGGTGATCACCCGCCCGATATGATGGTCTACTTCGCTCGCAAGCCCAAGATATACAGCGCGCAAAGCCTGCACCGTATCTTCGTCGGGTTTCAAATCGGGCATGCCAGATACGAAATGCGCCGGGGTTGCGCTGTCAAACATTGGGGCGAAAAACGGATGCACGGCTTCTTCTGACGCCTGACTGTTTAGGCGGTGGGGCAAGGGCAGTTTTTGGGGATCATAAAGCGTATTATAGGGGGCCGGCGCGACCAAAGGCGGGTGCGGGCGTAAATAGGTTAAATGCGAAAACCAATTAGAGGTATCCCGGGTTGCGCGATCGGTCAAATAGGCATTTGTTAAAAAGGCGGTATCGCTGTCTTTTGCGGCGTAAAGCGCTGGGTCAGTGATTTCGGGGTGGGCGCCATCCGCGGCCACTGGGATGTATAAATCATTATGATTTTTGAAAAAATAGCCTTGCGCTGCTAAATGCGACAGCCAAGGAATAGATTGCTCAGATCGCATTTCGAGCCGCTCTTGAAACCCGGGCATCACATATTCATAGGTTGTTAGCGCGGGATCATCTGCTGCGTGAACGCGCGGGTCTAGCGAGGTGTCGGTATAGCCATAAAGAAGCGGCAGATAGCCTGATTTACGCAATTCGCCTGGAAGGCTTGGAATGTCATGCCGCAGCGGTGCACCATTGCGCACGGAGCGGTGGTTCATCGAATATTGCCCCGTCAAAAGCGAGGCGCGCGATGGTCCGCAGGGATTTGTGACTGAAAAATTGCGGGTAAACGTCACCGCTTCGCTCATAAACTGGCGCAAGTTGGGCAAATCTACATGCGTGGCAAGCGCCCCTGTCAGACAATCTGCCCGCAGCTGGTCAATCACGATAAACAGAACGTTGCGCGGCTTGGCCATTGGGTTTCCTTTCACGCTAGAGCGGATGATAGGTAATCCTTATCGGGCGGTCTAGCGGGGATTGCTCGGTTTTTCCCGTAAAACTCAAATTCTAAGAAAGCGCAATTAGGATCACGCCAAAGGCAACAACGCATGCGGCGCAGATGCGCATCAGAACTGGCCGCTCTTTAAACCAAATGACCCCGATAAGCGCCGCCAAAATAACCGATGTTTCGCGGATCGCGGCGACCAAAGCCAAAGGCGCTAAGGTTTGCGCAAAAACCGCCAAAGCATAAGACAGGCTTGAAAGAACCCCGCCTGAAAATCCCGTCAAAAATTGTTTTACACCATTTTGCATGATCAAGGCGCGCCGAGGCATTAGCACGAATAGTGTGACACAGATTTCCGCGGTAAAAAGCCATGTTATATATGATAAAGGCGCGCCTGAGACGCGCACCCCAATCCCATCCACGATTGAATAAGCCGCCACCATTAAAGCGGTGATGAAGGCGGGAAACAGGGCTTTTGTAACCGCACCGGTGGCGCGGGATACGACCAGGAACGCAACGCCGCAAGAGACGCCGATGATCCCACCCCAAGCCATGAGCGATAGAATTTCCCCCGGCCAGATCGTGGCACCCAAGGCGATTAAAACCGGCGCTGCCCCCCGCGCAATCGGATAGGCCACTGAAAGATCGCTGTTTTTATAGGCTGCAATCAAGAAAAAGTAATAGCCCCAATGAATTACCGTTGACGCAACGATATAGGGCAGAGCTGCCATATCCGGCGCGGGCAAGATTAAAAAAAACGGCAGGGCGGGCACGAAATGCCCTAAAGAGACCAAGCCAATCGATAATGCGCGATCAGCGGCTCCCTTGACCATAGCATTCCATGTGGCGTGCAAAAGCGCCGCGCTTAACGCGATTAGCATGACCCCGGGGCTTATCATCGGGTCTTACATACAGTGCGGGTGCCGGTTACGCTTTTCGTGTTAGTCACGAATAGTCAGCCTGTCCGCGCCGCTCATCACTTGTTTGTCTATGGCCATGGCAGGGAATAGGTTTTGACATTTGTGAAGAATTTCATGGCTTCCAAAACCCCTTCTTTGACGCCATTCCCGCTATCTTTGATGCCGCCAAAGGGTGACATCTCAATACGGTACCCCGGTTGTTCCCAAATGTTCACAGTGCCCACATCCAACCCCTCGATAAAGGCTTGCATGCGGGTAAAATCATTCGTGCAGACGCCGGAGGACAATCCAAATTCGGTAGAGTTTGAAATTTCCATCACGGCATCATCATCATCGGGCACGCGCACGATCGGCACGATGGGGCCAAAGGTTTCTTCCATCACCAATTCTGAGCTATGGGGCACTTTATCGATCACGATCGGGGGCAAAAGCGCTCCGTTGCGCCCCGGATGGTACAGGATTTCTGCGCCCTCTGCTTCGGCCATATAGACCCGCTTTTCAAATAGTTCTGCGGCTTTTGCGTGGATCACGCAGCCCAATTGGGTGTCCGGATCCATCGGATCGCCAAAGCGGATGGCTTTGGCTTTTTCCAGCACCAGGGGTACAAATTTATCCGCCACGCTGTTTTGCACCAAGATCCGCTTAACTGCCGTGCAGCGCTGGCCGGAATTCCCCGTGGCACCGGCCACCGCAATCGTCGCAGCTTTTTCAAGATCTGCATCAGAGAGATCATTTAGAATAATCAGTGGATCATTGCCGCCAAGCTCAAGCGCGGCGCGTTTATATCCGGCTTTTTGCGCAATCATTTTGCCCACAGGCACACCGCCGGTGAAGGTGACAATATCAATATTTTCATTGGTGACCATTTCATCGCCAATATCTTTGGGCCATCCGGTGACGATTTGGAACATCTCAACCGGTAGGCCGGCGTCATATAAAATATCCGCCAATGTGATCGCAGTCAGCGGTGTTAACTCGGTTGGTTTGCACACAACGCAGTTATTGGTTGCAATCGCGGGGGCGATTTTATGCGCCACCATATTTAAGGGATGATTGAACGGGGTGATGGCTGAGATCGTGCGCACGGGTTCGCGTTTGGTGAATATTTTGCGCGGCTTTCCATGCGGTGTCAGATCGCAACTGAAGATTTGACCATCATCTTGAATGGCGGCCTGACCGGCCAACATAAACACATCATAAGAGCGCCCGGTTTCATAGAGCGCATGCTGTTGGCAAATGCCCAATTCCAAGGTGAGCCAATGCGCGATGCTATCGCGGCGTTCACGGATCAATTCGGCCGCGCGAAACAGAATTTTCTGGCGCTCATACCGCGTTAAGCTGGGCTTATAAGCGGCGGCAATCGCAAAGGCTTTCGCCGCATGCTCTGCGGTACCGGCCGGAACCGTGGCCACCACCTCATCCGTATAGGGATAGCGCACCTCTACCACATCGTCTGTAAAGACTTTTTCGCCTCCGATGCGCATGGCTTCGTGTCGAATTTCTTCTGTCGCTGTCATTTGGAGCCTCATTCTTCTTCGCGTTGTTTAATTTGCGGTCATAGCCCATCTTCAGACAACCGCGGTTTTCTTAAGAGAAGGGCAGTGAGGTTTTTTTCAACCCCCTCCTCGTTTTTAAACCCGCCAAAAGACTTTGGCGGGCGCATGTTGAGCGCCGATTTACTGCGCTGCCGCTTGCAAGGCATAATAAAACGCATCAAAATTTCGCAATTGGGGCGCATTTGGCAAATCCATAACCCGGTTTACGATGAACGGCACGGTTTGTTCGGTAAGCCCGCCATGGCTGCGCAAGGGTTCTTTCAGTGCGGCCAGATCATGGCGATGCTGGGAAGTGCCAATGGTCATATTTTCGGTTGAAACCATGACAATATCGCCAATCCGATCTGCGGGCAGTTCAAATTCGGCCACCGCCTCTTCTTTGCTGAGCACTGAAAGCATTTCGGGCAAAGCTGTTAGGCGGGCAATAATTTCACCATGATCGCAGCCCTCTGGCAAATAGGCCGTTGCAAACGAACCCAAAGCGCCATGATGCACGACATAAGGATCGGTGATGGGCAGAATAACACGGGCGGCTTTTTCACCCAGCCACTGGTCTAATACATCCTGGATATAAATCACCGCTGGGGTGCCATCGGCTTGATGCTTGGGCTTCATACCATGATCGGCGGTCACCACAATTGCTGCGCCTAATGCGTCTAATTCGGCCAGATAACGGTCAAACATAGCATAGAAATCTTTTGCGCCTTGCTCATCAGGGGCAAATTTATGTTGGATATAATCTGTGGTTGACAGATACATCACGTCTGGCGCCCAGGTTTTGAGAAGCTTTACCCCAGCGGCAAAAACAAATTCTGATAGATCGGCAGAATAGACTTCAGGGACGGGGCGATCCATAAAGGCGCTTGCATTTTCAATCCCGTTTTCGGCCAAGGTAGCTTGATCGGCCTTTTCTGAGGAAAAACAAATCGCCCGATCTTCATCAAATTTCAAACCCGCGCCCAACAGCGCCCGCAATTTGTCTTTGGCCGTGACCACGGCCACTTTTGCCCCGGCATTGTACAGGCCGCCGAACACGGTTGGGGCGCGCAAAAACCGCACATCATTCATCATCACTTCTTCGCCGGTTTCCGGCTCATACAGGTAATTGCCGCAAATGCCATGTACGGCGGGTGGGCGCCCTGTCGCGATCGACATATTGTTGGGGTTGGTGAACGAGGGGATCACCGAATGGGCAAGATGATCGCTGCCCATGGCCCGGATACGCTTTAATGTGGGCATCAAACCTTCGCCAATCGCCACATCCAAATACGCCGGTTCACAGCCATCAAGACAGATCACAATCGCGCAGGTTTTTGGGGCTGTATAAACTCGCCCGTTTACGTTTACATCCGTATTCATCGTCATTCGATTGCTTTCTTCATTCGTTAGGCTAATAATTTGCGTCGTTCGTTAAGCGCGGCGCGCGGCGGGGCCGCATCTGCAACGCCCATTTGCGCCAATGCGGCTTTCACCGCAGTCAGCAGTTGGTGCATCACATCGGTGTCTATCTGACCAATACACCCGATTCTAAAACTGTCTACAATTGTCAGCTTTCCGGGATAGATAATAAAGCCCCGTTCTTTCATCGCATCATAAAACTGGCTGAATTTAAATGCCGGGTCAGCAGGGCAGAAAAATGTAACGATGATTGGGGATAACCAGCGCTCTTCCAGCAATGTTTCAAAGCCAAGTGCGCGCATGCCCGATACCATGATATCGCGGTTTTGAGTGTAGCGCGCCCCGCGCGCCTCAACACCGCCCTCTGCAGCATGGGCGGCCAAAGCCTTTAAAAAGGCGGCCACCACATGCGTGGGCGGCGTAAAGCGCCATTGCCCGGTGTCATTCATGACCCGCCATTGCGCTTCAACATCAAGGCTTAAAGAATGCGCATTGCCGCGCGCGGCCTGCAACTCGGTGGTTTGCGCGATTACAAAGCTGAAACCGGGCACGCCTTCGATACATTTATTGGCCGAGGAGACGAAGGCTGCGCATCCAAGCTGGGCGGGGTGCAGCGCAAGCGCCCCGAAGGCCGACATCGAATCAATCAACAATTTGCGCCCCGCGGCGCGGGTTGCTTCGGCAATTTCTTCGATCGGGTTTAAAATTCCGGACGAGGTTTCGCAATGGATTGCCATCACATGGGTGATTGCCGGATCCTTTGCTAAAATTTCTGCCACTTCAGCGCCGCGAGGTGGCATATAATCCCCCTTGTCTAAAACGACTTTATCGCGGCCAAGATACTCTAATGTGGCGGCGGCGCGCATGCCATACGCGCCATTGGCCAAAACCAAAACCTTGCCATCTTGGGGTACAAAACTGCCCAACATGGCTTCAACCGCGTAAGATCCAGGGCCTTGCATTGGTACGCAATCATAAAGATCGGCTTTTGGGCCAATCAGCGCCAGCAAACCTGTTCGTATCTGCGCTGTCATAGCGCGAAAATCATCATCCCAACTGCCCCAATCTTTGAGCATCTCTTGTTTTACTTCATAGGCCGTGGTGAGCGGCCCTGGCGTTAACAAATACGGCTCGCCAAGCGCGGGCTTGGGTAATTTTTCAAAACGGTCGGTGTTTGGCATATGGGCTCTCCCAATTTACATTCCCTAAATGCGCCTCATTATGCTATAAGTAAAATACATTAATCATATCAAATGATCGGAAAAACTTATATATGAGATATACCCAACTTCGCGCCTTTCACTTTGTTGCGTTGCATGGAGGGTTTTCCAGCGCTGCGCGCGCGTTGAACCAAAGCCAGCCCAGCCTATCCGATCACGTACGGCAATTGGAGCAGCTGCATGACACGCTTTTGTTCCATCGTGAAAAAAAACATGTGCAGCTGACCGAAGCAGGGAATGAATTATTTTTGCTGACGCGGCAGTTTTTCGATGTGGAAGAGCAAATCGAGCTCTGCTTAAGCAAGCGCCAACACCAGCTGCGGGGCAAGTTGCGGGTGGTGGCAGATTCGGCTTTACATATCACGGCGTCGCTCAGCGCTTTTCGCGCGGCGAACCCGAAAACCTTCGTGTCTGTTCGAACGGGAAATTCGGAAGATGTGCTGCAGCGTTTACGCCATTATGATGCCGAGATTGGCGTGGTGGGCAATAGCCCTTCAGCGCCCGATTTGGTAGAAATTCCGATGGGGGATGCGCCAATTGTCGCAATTATGGCACAAGACTTTTTACCAGAAACGGTTCAAGAGCTTGCGTTTGAGCAGCTTGTAAAATGGCCTTTGGTATTCCGTGAAAAAGGATCAAGTACACGGCGCTGTATCGAAGCAGAGGCGCAGGCCTCTGGGCTGCGTTTGCGCCCGGTGATTGAAGTTGACGGACGTGAGGCGCTGCGCGAGGTGGTGGCATCGGGGGCGGGTATCGGATTTGTCTCGCGCGCCGAATTGGGCAATGCTTCTGATATTCGTGCTGTCGCAATTTCGGGTGTCACGCTGCGCATGAAAGAATCTTTGGTATTTTTATCCATCCGCCGGGATCAACCCATGATCCGTGCTTTTTTGCGCTGTATTGACGCGACGCATCTGTGATGCCTGTCAATGAATTCTGAGAGAAGTGAGGGGCGGCGTATCGGTACTGGATCTTTGAGAGAGGGATGGAAGGATTTTTTAGAAAAGCTGGGAGTATTTATTTTTGATTTGCAGAAATGCCGTAAAACGCAAAATACGCGTTTGCGCA
>ERZ1049444.2671-NODE-2671-length-11530-cov-134.307277_pt1 | contig 11530 bp, 9 predicted proteins | sample MGYA00383101_ERZ1049444 | MGnify/ENA primary metagenome ERZ1049444 (study PRJEB29581, sample SAMEA5548371) | metagenome | biome: marine; feature: coastal; material: water | depth 50 m | study: Short-term variability in the microbial, nano- and picoplankton...
AAAAAATACCCAACATATATCTAGAGTAGTAATTCATCCTAAAAATCCAAATATTATTTTTGTGGCTGCACAAGGTGCATTATATGGTCCAAACAAAGAAAGAGGAATTTTTAAATCAGTTGATGGTGGTGTAACATGGAATAAAATACTCTATGTAAATAATTTAACTGGTTGTTCAGAATTATCAATGGATTATAACAATCCCTTGGTAATGTATGCAGCCATGTGGGAACACCAAAGACTGCCTTGGAAAGTTATTAGCGGAGGTCCTGGAAGCGGTCTCTACAAAACTACTGACGGAGGAGTAACATGGAATCAAATACACAATGGTTTACCAAAAGAGAAGGGTAAAATGGCTGTAGCAGTAAGCCGTTCAAATTCTGAAAAAGTGTATGCTTTAGTTGAAAGTGATTCCAATAAAGAATTGGGCGGGTTGTTTGTCTCTAATAATGCGGGGATAAATTGGTCAAAAATTTCATCTGATCATAGTTTAATTCAAAGAGCATGGTACTATATTGAATTGTTTATAGATCCTACAGACGAGGAAAAAGTATATGTACTTAACGCAAGTGCGCAACGCTCTATTGATGGTGGTAAAACTTGGTCTAGAATTACAGGTACTCATGGAGATTACCATGATCTTTGGATTAATCCAACCAATAATAAAAATATGATTATTGCCAATGATGGTGGTGCAGCTGTATCTTATAATTATGGAAAATCATGGTCTCCTCAGAATCGAATGGCTACTGCTCAATTTTACAGGATAAATACAGATAATCTATTTCCATACAATATTTATGGTGGTCAACAAGATAATTCTTCTGTAAAAATTAGCAGTTTAGCATTAGGAAGTGGTGGTATAAATGAACAAAATTGGTCTGCTTCTGCAGGAGGTGAAAGTGCCTTTTTAGCTTTTAACCCAGATAATCCAAGATATGTATTGGGTGGAAGTTATTTAGGAACAATTGAAATTTTAGACACAAAGGCCAAAGCCAGCACTCAAATTATGGCAGCTCCTATTCAATATTTAGGGAGAGACTCCAAGGACATGAGATATAGATACAACTGGAATGCTCCTATTATTTGGTCTCAACATGAAAAAAATACTTTTTATCATGGAGCACAATTATTACTAAAAACTACTGATAATGGTGAAAATTGGTCTGAAGTATCTCCTGATTTATCCAATAATGAAAAAGAGAAACAAGGTAAAGGTGGAGGCCCTTATACCAATGAAGCTGTTGGAGCAGAAAATTATGGTACTTTATCATATGTAACTGAGTCACCTCATGAACAAGGAGTTATTTGGACTGCAACAGATGATGGAGTATTGCAATTAACAAAAAATGGAGGGAAAACTTGGGAGCTTGTAACTCCTAAAAATCTTCCTGAAACCTTAATTAATTCAATTGAAGTATCTCCTCACGATAAGGCTACTGCTTATATTGCCACCACTCGATATAAATTTAACGATTACACCCCTGCTATATACAAAACCACTAACTATGGAAAATCTTGGGTTAATATCAGTTCTGGAATTCCTTCTGGTGCCTATACAAGAGTGGTAAGAGAAGATACCCAACGAAAAAACTTACTTTTTGCTGGAACAGAGTTAGGGATGTATATCTCTTGGAATGGAGGAAAAATATGGAAACCATTTCAATTAAACTTACCAATAACTCCAATCTCAGATTTAAAAATTAGCCATAACGATTTAACTATAGCCACTATGGGAAGATCTTTTTGGGTATTAGATGACCTGGGTTTACTAAGGCAGTTTGAGGGGAACAAAACAACTTTTAAACTACTTACCCCAGAGGATGCAATTATAGGGAACTGGAGTAGTCAACTAAACTACTCGTCTGAGAACTTTTCAGGAGCTGATGATTCTGAGGGTGTTAATCCTGCTAATGGAATTGTGTTCTATTACTATTTACCAAGGAAATCAAAAAACAAGGAGTTAACTTTAGAAATAAAAGATAAAGATGGAAACATAGTTAGAACTATTAGTTCTAAGTCCAACCCTAATTACCAAAGATATCCTGGTGGTCCATCACCCGAACCAATTTTATCTAATAAAATTGGACTTAATAGATTTGTATGGGATATGAGACATCAAAGTTTACCTGGAATACCCACCGCATACATAGAAGGATCTTACAAAGGTCATAAAGCTATGCCTAATTTATATTCAGCATCACTAAAACAAGAGGATAAATTATCTGAAGTATCATTTAGCATATTGCCAAATCCGTTATACAATATTACTAAAGAAGAGTACCTAGAAACTCATAAGTTCAAAATTATAACTGAGGCAAATCTTACAGATATGCACAACAGAGTAAATAAATTGAAAAAGATTCAAAGTCAATTAATAAAGATTATTAAGGAATTACCTGAAGAACAAAAATATATGGGTTTAAAATCTAAGGGAGAAGCTATAATCCAACAACTAAAATCTTGGGATGAAGATATGGTTCAACGAAAATCAAAAGCTTATGACGATGTGGAAAATTTTCCAAATAAATTTACCGCAGAATATATCTTTCTAATGAATCAAAATGACAGCAGTATACCTAAACTAAATTCAGCCTCAAAAAACAGACTTGAAGAACTAAATAAGGAGTGGGTTGAGTTAAAAAACAGGTCTGTGGAACTAATTCAGAAAGTGATTCCATCTTATAATAAATTACTGTGGAACTTCGAAATTGGAGCTCTTAATGTAAAGTAAATACTATTTTTTATGTATTAGATTATGAGTGGTCTTCTAGTAAAAACTGTATTTTATCACCAGTTATTTTTTGACTAACCCTAGCTATAGCTATTTCAGATAGTTGAAGAATTCTTGGATAGCCACCTGTCACTTGGCAATCTTGCATTAAAATAATGCATTTACCAGACGGAGTGAGTTGTACTGTTCCTGGTAAGACTGCCGATGTAAGTATAGAGGGTAAGTTGTTTTCTAAAGATTCTTTTAGCCGATATCCTACCCTATTATTATCATCTGATATTGAGAAAGGAGTAAACAATTTACGCTGCTGTTCTTTGTTGAGTTTAAAAAATTCTGGTCCTTTTAAACATGGTAAATAAATTGTTGTAAAATGTTTTTCACTTACTCGAACTCTAGAGAAACTATTATCTGTATCCTTTTGGATTGGAAGAATAGGCAACATGGCTCCTTTACCTAATTTTTGCTGAGTAATTCCTTCAAAATAACTTCGGCTACCATAGACTGTTTCAGTTTGAATACCTCCTTGAACAGACAAATAAACTCTAGCTCCATAAACTCTTTTACCAAATGATAAAACTGAATCTTTTTTAACAGGGTAAACAGATTGCATCTTTATTAATTTCCCATTTAATTTTGGAGAAAAATCACCTCCAGTTAAACAGATATAGGTATCGGATTTAAATTTAAATTTCCCTTGTCCAAAAGTAATTTCCACAAGGGCATCTTTCTCATGATTTTTCAATAAAGCATTAGCCATTTTTGCAGCATAAGTATCTGCATATCCAGCTTGTGGAATACCCATCTTTGTATGACCAAAACGACCTTGGTCTTGGATAGAGCAGTAAATTCCTGGGTGTAAAACTTCTATCACAACAGTCTTTTTTTAATAATAAATTCTTGATTTATGACCTCTCTTTCTATTTGATAAAAAGTATGAATATCTATAGCAACAAATTGAATGCGATCACCTGGTTTTGCAAAACAGGATTCTGAAGCGTTTATATCGAAAAAATTTAATGGTGACTTCCCAATGATATTCCAGCCCCCTGAACTATCTTGAGGATAAACTCCAGTCTGAGAACCACCTATGCCTACAGACCCCATGTCTACTCGGACTCTTGGGTTAGATTTCCTGGGAATATGAAGGTTTTGATGCAGCCCACCTAAGTATAGAAAACCTGGTTGAAAACCAATAAAATAAACTAAGTAATCTGTTTCTGTATGCAATCTTATAATATCTGCTACACTACATTTTTTTTTATTGGCTATTTCCTCTAGGTCAATCCCAAAAGAGACGTCATAACAAACAGGAATGTGCCATAAAAATTGATCTTGCTTTATCAAATAGGATGAAGCTTCATAAATATTTTTTAGTTGACTAATAAGAATCTCATTATTTGTAATAGGGTTTTGATACCTAATAAGCAGAGAGTTATAGGCAATAATTGTGTCTAAAATAGAATCTATTTCTTTGATCTTTCTCTCAAAAGAAATAATATCTTGAATAATCTCTTGTGAAATGTTAGCAGGCCATTCTATTAAAATTGCTGACCTTCCAAAAAGTTTATATGTGAGTTGAAACTTCAATTACTTCATTTATAAATGTTTGTGTAAATACTGCAATAGTTCGATGGCATTTTTAGTATCTCCGTGAACACAAAAAGTAGACGCTTTAATCTTTTTCTCATGAAAGTTTACAGTAGTTACCAATTGTTTATCTGATATTTTTTGTACTTGTTTCAAAACCTCGTGCTTGTCTACAATAAGTGCGTTGGATAAAGTTCTTGAAACCAAGCTCAAATCTTCATTGTACCTTCTATCTGCAAAAGCTTCATAAATAATTTCTACACCACTTTGATTAGCAACTTCTTCTATTCTTGATTGGTAAGGCACATATAATTTTACAGCTTCAAAAACATGTTGAATTGCAGCGATAACTACCGAAGCCTTTTCACGATTTACAGCAATTAAATTATACAAAGCACCATGTGGTTTTACATGATGAATAGTTGCGTTTTGGAGCAGTGCTCTATCTTTAAAAATAGTAAGTTGGTCCTCTAAACTTTTTTGAAGATCACTATTGGAAATATCCAAAACTTTACGTCCAAAATTCTGTCGATCAGGAAAGGATGGATGTGCTCCTATTTTTACTTTATGTTGAATAGCCAGCTTAATTACATTATCTATAATTTCTATGGAACCTGCGTGTGCTCCACAAGAAATATTGCAGGAAGAAATGAGTGGCATTATGATATGCTCATTATGTAACCCTTCGCCAAGATCGCAGTTAATATCTATCATCAAAAAATATTAAATTCAAAAACTTTGTCTAGGCCTCTTAAACCGAGAAAAATAGTTACAATCAAAATAATAAACCCTAAAATATTTTGGAATTTAGAATTTACATACTTTCCTAAAACTACTTTTTTGTTTACCATCCATAAGAGTATTCCTGCTACAACCGGAAGTAAAATACCATTAGCTACCTGTGCAAATTTAATGATCTCTATAGGCTTAAGACCCAATGATGAAAATACGACACCTAATAATAAGATTAGAAACCAAACAGCTCTAAATTGTTTTGATTTTAGTCCAGATTCCCATCCAAAACATCCTCTAGCTACATAAGCTGCAGCTAAAGGTGCAGTAATTGCTGAGGTAATTCCTGCAGCAAATAATCCAACTCCTAAAAAATAACTTGCCAAATCTCCATACAAAGGTGCCAAACTCTTCGCCAAATCTGATGCACTTGAAATTTCTCCCAAACCTATAGAAGAGGCTGAAATAATGATAGCCATAGAAACAAGACCTCCCAGAGCAATAGAGACAACAGTATCTTTTCTTACATCTTTTAAATCTTTATGATTATTCCATTTTTCTTTGACTAAAGATGCATGTAAAAATAAATTATATGGTACTACAGTAGTTCCAACTAAACCAATTATGGTTAATAAGCTACCTTCTGGAAATGAGGGAACTAGAGCACCTTTTAATATACTAGAAATAGCTGGTTTTGTTAAAAAAGCCGTAATTAAAAAAGAAATACTCATTATAATCACTAGCATTACTAGTACTCTTTCAAGAAATTTATAATTCCCTATATAAAGTAATATAAAGGCTATAATTCCTACCACAAAACTCAGTATATTGAGTGAATAACTTCCCAAAACAATTCTTAATTCTCCTGTAATAGTCTCAAGTCCTAATATACCTCCACTAATATTCCCTGCCTCATAGGAAGCGTTTCCTACAACAATAGCCGACAAAATAAGCAGCATTATTAATTTATTGATTATTGGATGTTTAATTTCAGATCTAATAACCTCAGATAAGCCTTTTTGAGATATGATTCCTAGACGAGAGGCCATTTCTTGTAATACAATGGTAGCTACAATAGACAATACCATGGCCCAAAGTAAATGAAAGCCAAAATTAACTCCTGCTAATGTACATAAGGTAACAGTCCCTGGACCTATAAATGCAGCAGCTACAAGAGTTCCTGGACCTGATTTCTTAAACCAATTTTTAATCATAATTAAAAAGTTAAATCTACAATGAGAATTGATTTATTTTTTGTCTTTCTCAAAATAAATATTTTAAAAGTAGACAAAAGAAATTAAAAAAAAAGCATCCGAAAGGGATGCTTTTTTTATGATATAATTTTTACACTTAAAAAGCGTAGCGTTGAGGGCCGCCTCTTCTTATTTCTTCGTTTGCAAATTCTTCAAATTGCTTAAAGTTTTTCCTAAAGGCATTAGAAAGTTTAAACGCTGCTTTATAATATGCATCGTCATTATTCCAAGTAGTTCTAGGACTTAAAACAGATGATGGAACTCCTGGACATCTTCTTGGTTGCGCTACACCAAATACAGAATGTATATGATAATCTTCATAAGTATAATTACCTAAATCTCCATTTAAAACTGCAGTAATCATAGCTCTGGTATACTTTAAAGCCATTCTTTTTCCAACTCCATATTGACCACCAGACCAGCCGGTATTTACTAACCAGACATTCACTCCTGCTTCTTTCATTTTCTTACTCAACATTTCTGCATAACGGGTTGGATGAAGTGGCATAAAAGGAGCCCCAAAACATGCTGAAAAACTTGGTACTGGCTCAGTAACTCCCGCCTCTGTTCCTGCTACTTTTGCTGTATAACCAGATATAAAATGATAAGCGGCTTGACTGGGAGTTAACTTTGATATAGGAGGTAATACTCCAAAAGCATCAGCTGTTAAAAAAAAGATATTCTTTGGGTTTTTACCAATAGAAGGTTTTTGAATATTTTCTATGTGTTCAATTGGATAACTAACTCTTGTATTTTGTGTAATTGAGGTATCAGAAAAATCAATTACCCCATTTTTATCCATTATTATATTTTCAAGAATTGCGCCTTTTTTTATGGCATGATAAATTTCTGGTTCTTTATCTTCTGATAGATCTATTGCTTTTGCATAACAACCTCCCTCAAAGTTAAAGACAGTATTTTCATTTGTCCAACCATGTTCATCATCTCCTATTAATTTTCTTTCTGGATCAGCTGACAGAGTCGTTTTTCCTGTCCCTGATAAACCAAAGAAAATAGCAGTATCTTGATTTTTACCAACATTAGCAGAACAATGCATTGGTAATGTATTTTTAAATACAGGAAGAATGAAGTTTAAGGCAGAAAAAATTCCTTTTTTAATTTCTCCTGTGTATCCTGTACCACCTATTAAAGCAATTTTTTTTGTGAAATTTAATATTGCAAAATTATGTTGTCGAGTACCATCTAAAGCAGCATCAGCCATAAAACCAGGTGCATTAATAACTGTCCATTCTGGTAAAAAGTCAACTAACTCTTCAGTTGTTGGCCTCAAAAACATATTGTAAGCAAACATATTACTCCACGGATACTCATTTACTACTCTGATATTTAGCTTATAATTGGGGTCTGCACAAGCATAGCTATCTCTTACAAAAATTTCTTTTTCTGATAAATATGAAACTACCTTATCATATAACTTATCAAAATTATCTGTACTGAAAGGAATGTTAATATCTCCCCACCAAATTTCATCTTTTGTGATTCCATCTTTAACAATAAAACGATCCATTGGAGAACGCCCGGTAAATTCTCCGGTGTTAATTGCGATTGCACCTAAAGAGGACTCTTTTCCTTGATTCTTTTTAAGTGTTATTGAGTGTAATTCGTTAGAGGATAGTTGATAATGGACTTTTGAACTATTTATTCCTAGACTATTTAACGAAATCGATTTCGTATTTGTATCTATCATATCAATAATTTTTGTTAGTTATAACTAAAGCAAAATTAAACATAATTTTAAGACAAGATAGAATCGGTTATTATTTTATTCACTTTTTTTTGTTGATTACTTTGAAAAGAAAAAAATGAATCATTAATATCCAACCTATCATGAATAAAAGCCCTCCCATTGGAGTCACAAACCAGATGCTTTTTACAGGATAATTTAAAATATGAATCGCATAAATAGACCCTGAGAATAAAACTATACCAAAGAAAAAGACATAACTCACATAATTTTTTAATTTATTTGAAAAAGGAGAGTGCGTATTTACAAACAGTAAAACTATGACATGATATATTTGATATCGAATACCCGTTTCTAAACTACTCATTTCTCTTGTAGTTAATACATCCTGTAATCCGTGCGTGGTAAAAGCTCCAAGTATAATAGCTATCAAACCAAAGATGCATGTAATTGCTAAATTTTTGTTCATATCTAATTGTGAAAAGAAGTTAACTCAGTCTATTTTTTTTTAAATTCGTTGAATGATCAATCAAAAATAAACATAATTCTATAATGAGAAATATCCTAGTTATTGGAGCTGGAAAATCTTGCTCGTACTTAACAGACTACCTTCAAAAAAAATCAACAGCTGAAAAGTTACACATTACCATTGCAGATATTTCTTTAGAGAATGCAAAGACTAGTGCTAGAAATCATCCTAACTCTTCTGCACTACAATTTGATGTTTTTAATAAAACTCAACGAAGAGAGGAAATACAAAAAGCTGATATCGTAGTATCCATGTTACCAGCTAGGTTTCATATTGAAGTAGCTAAAGATTGTCTCTATTTCGAAAAACATATGGTTACTGCCTCATATATTTCACCAGAAATGAAAGCATTAAATAGCGAGGCCGAAAAAAAAGGATTGGTATTTATGAATGAAATTGGTGTAGATCCTGGAATTGATCACATGAGTGCTATGGAAGTAATTCATAGAATTAGTGATCTGGGTGCAAAAATTATACTTTTTGAGTCTTTTACAGGTGGTTTGGTAGCACCAGAAAGTGACAATAACCTATGGAACTATAAATTTACTTGGAATCCAAGAAATGTAGTATTAGCCGGTCAAGGAGGAGCTGCAATGTTTATTCAAGAAGGTACTTATAAGTATATCCCTTATCATAAATTATTTAGAAGAACAGAATTCTTAAGCTTAAATGGTAATGGTAAGTTTGAGGCGTATGCAAATAGAGATTCTTTAAAATATAGAAGTATTTATGGCTTAGAAGATATTCGCACCATGTATAGAGGAACTATCAGAAAAGTAGGGTTTTCTAGAGCTTGGAATATTTTTATTCAATTGGGGATGACAGACGACAGCTATACCATAGAAGGCTCTGAAAACATGACATATCGAGATTTTGTGAACTTATTTTTAGCCTACTCTCCTAACGATTCTGTTGAATTGAAATTAAGATCTTACCTAAAAATTGACCAAGATGATATTGTTTGGGATAAACTTGTAGAATTAGATCTTTTTAGTCAAACAAAAAAAATAGGATTAAGCAATGCTACACCTGCTCAGATGTTGCAAAAAATATTGTCAGACTCTTGGACTCTAGAGGAAGATGAAAAAGATATGATTGTTATGCATCATAAATTTGGGTATGAGTTAAATGGTGAAAAACACCAGATAGAAAGTAGTTTAGTTGTAAAAGGAGAAAATCAAACATTTACAGCTATGGCTAAAACAGTTGGATTACCTGTTGCTATTGCTACTCTAAAAATACTGAATAAAGAAATTACAACTCCGGGAGTTCAGCTACCAATTACCAAAGAAGTATATGCTCCAATTTTAAAAGAGCTAGAGCAATATGGCATTGAATTTAAAGAAAAAAAGGTTCCTTATTTGGGATACAATCCTGAAAATGTCACTGGATAATAAGGTTTTTTTAATTAATGCTTGTCACATTTTGAGATAAAAATCCTTAGTTAAATTTATATATTCTTGTGTGTATTTATGACGACCTTTTTCTATGACCAAAGTTGTTTCTTCCACCTCTTTCTGATGAAAAGAAAATTCTAACATACTTCTTTTTATTTCTGAATTCAAAGTCCCTCTAACGCTACATGCCCTATTTAAAAATAGTCTATATTTTGCAGCTAAGCTTACAAAAACTGTTTGCTCCTTAAAAGGGATAATAATTGTGAAAACCCCTGAATCTGAGAGTATTTTTGATGTGCCTTCTAATAAATCCTCAAATGACAACGCAGAAGTGAATCTGGCTGTATTTCTTGATGTATCATTTGTCTCAAAATTGTCATTATAAAATGGTGGATTGGAAATAATAAGGTCATATTCTTCATCCTCTTCTTTCATTTCCTTTGAAAAATCTTGAAAAGAGCTATGATAGCAAAATAAGCGATCTGACCAATCTGATTTTTCAAAATTAGCAACATTCTGTTCATATGCATTAGGATCAATTTCTACTGCATCGATAGTTTCAGCATCGCTACGTTGGGCCAACATTAAAGATACCAACCCAGTTCCTGAACCCACATCTAAAATAGTATCTGGACATGTTTCTAATGAACACCAAGCTCCTAACAGAACAGCATCTGTACCTACTTTCATAGCCGTTTTATCTTGATCAATAGTAAACTCCTTAAAATGAAATGGTTTATTCATTATAAATTATATTTTCAAAAGTAAGCTTTTGATACATTCAAAAAAGAAAAACCCGCATCTTTCGTTGCGAGTTTTCTTTTGCAGAGAGGAAGGGATTCGAACCCTCGATACCCTTGAGAGGTATACACACTTTCCAGGCGTGCGCCTTCGACCACTCGGCCACCTCTCTAATTCAAATACAAATCAATTAGACCCTCAGGGGTTTTTACGTGTATTTGTTTGTTTTCTCTGTCTATCTTTTTAATAAAATCGTCTATCATTGGAATGAAAATCTCTACATCTCCGTTCTCGATTTCAAACATAGGCTGAGCAGCTTTATCGTTAATGTAAACTAAAACACCTACATCACCATGAATTTCATCAATAACATGAAATCCAATAATTTCATGAAAATAAAATTGTTTTCCTTCTAATTTAGGCAATAGATTTAAAGGAAGATAAATTCCAGCTTTCATTATAAAATCTGCTTCTTCCTCACTATTTACATCCTCAAAATGAACACGTAACATAGTGCTTCTGCTCAACGAACTTTTTTTAATAAAAAATGGAACCAAATTGCCACCTAAGTCGACAAATACTGATTCCATATTTTTATACAATTCAGGTTCATCAGTATCTAATTTGATAACGACTTCTCCTTTAAAACTGTGTTTTTTTACGATATTGCCCAAATAAAAACAATCTTCTTTACGCATATCGATAAAAGTTTTGCTTATTCAGCAGATTCCTCTTTTTTCTCTTCGGCAGCTTCTTCTGGAGTAGCTTCTTCAGCAACTACCTCTGGAGCAGCTTCCTCAACAACCTCAGGAGCGGCTTCTTCAGCTACTACTTCTGGAGCAGCTTCTTCAG
>ERZ1049444.2677-NODE-2677-length-11506-cov-5.143044_pt1 | contig 11506 bp, 9 predicted proteins | sample MGYA00383101_ERZ1049444 | MGnify/ENA primary metagenome ERZ1049444 (study PRJEB29581, sample SAMEA5548371) | metagenome | biome: marine; feature: coastal; material: water | depth 50 m | study: Short-term variability in the microbial, nano- and picoplankton...
CACCTGCGAGTACGAAGTAGAGCTCTTCGGCGGGGTGATGATGGAACGGATAGTAAAGCCCCTTGGGCATGTAAACGATATAGATTGCCATATCGTCGGCGACATACGGGCCACCCTTGCCAATCAAGCAATAGCAGCCAAACCGCTCACGAAACAGATCGGCAATTCTGGTTCCCTTGTAAGTTTCTCGCCAATGAGCGTCTGGCGAGGCCGTGATGATTGCGTCTCGGATGGTTTCAAAATCATCGGTGAACAGGTCGGTGTCAGTCTCCATCAAGCTAGCCGCTGGTATATAAAACGGCTCCACCATCTGCTTTTCGGGGTTTTCGGGAAGCTCTCCAAACTGTTGAAGCACAACGCTGCAGTCATGCAATTTTTGAACTTCGCTGAGAAGGTCTTCAAACACGCCGCTCATGGGGTCATCCTCGGAAGGTCGCTCATTCCCTTGCCACGCCAAAACGCAAGGCAAAGAAACGGTTGATCCGTCGTCGACATCGCGTGTTTTTGGAAGGCTGAGTGATATTTGGTTTGGCCTGCCGTCAGACTTAGATCAGCCTCGCCTTCGGCCTTAAATAAACCTTCCCCCGCCAAACAATAGTATATCTCCTCGGCTTCGTGATTGTGCCAACCATAGTCCAATCCCTCACCCCAAAATCCAACGTATCCACGTAGTTCTTCTGTTTGAAAGTGGCCAGTCGGTCCCAAGAGTTCAAAATAGCCGTACCTGTTTAGGAAATCCCGGCCTACCTCTTCAACGGTGTAAGTTTGGGTCCAGAATGCGTCATTTGATGCGGCCTTGATTGCGCGCGTGACAGGGTCGGTCTTGGGTGTGCCGGTTTCTGAGAAAACCGTTATCAACGTCTCGCCCGGGAAACTACGATAACCCAAGTCGGATTTTTCAACGTCAGTCGGCCAAGGCGCGAAATCAACTAGGGCAGGGGTGTTAAAGTAGACGTCCTTAGCAGCAGCAAGGAGCGCATCCAAAGGTGAAATGCGGGAGGCATCAGGCGTCTTCAAGGCGTCACCACGATATTGCCGGTGTGTTTCTTGGCGATGAATTCAGTCTGCGCTTCCCGCAATTGTTCAAGCGGGTAAGTCGCGGCCAACGCGGGTTTTATCTCGCCCGATTCGATGTATTTTACGAGACTTCTTGTTATTTCAGGTGACAGGATTGTCGATCCAATGAAGGTGAGATCGCGGAGATAGAAAGTTCTCAGATCAAGCTCGACTATCGGACCCGCAATCGCGCCCGCGCAAACATAGCGGCCGCCTCGCTCAAGAATGTCGATAAGCTTCATCCAATAATCACCGCCGACGATGTCTCCCACGACGGTTATTTTTTCGTCGCCCAATGCAGCACGCAGATCAGCTGGTCCGCGCGGAAGTATACGATCAGGGCCAAGCGTAGCGACGTCAGCGTGCTTTGCTTCGGACGCCATAGCGATGACCCGTGCACCGCGGCGTTTGGCAAGCTGAACAAGTGCACCCCCGACGCCGCCTGAGGCGCCAGACGCAAGCACGGTGTCGTTGGAATTTACATTCGCGCGGGTCAGCATGCCCTCGGCAGTTGAATAGGAACAGCTAAAGGTTGCCAATTCAGCGTCGGTCAAGTCCGAGACTATTGGAACAACATTGGATGCCCGCATGGTCGTGTATTCTGCAAACCCACCGTCGCATTCACTTCCGAAGTAGCCAATTTTGTCCATATTCTTTGGGTCTTCTGGATCGCGCATCCAGTTATCGGTTATGATCCGCTCACCAATTCGCGCAGGATCGACGTTGTCACCCACGGCAACGATTTCACCGCACACGTCAGCGCCTTGAATACGAGGGAATGTGATCGGCGCGCCGCCCCACGTCGGATCCTCGTCGCTGACCTCAGCAAACGCACCCCCTGTGGTGGCATCGGTTACAGTCTTCGAATACCAGCCAGAGCGTGTGTTTACATCGGTGTTGTTAAATCCACAGGCCTTCACGCGAATAAGAACCTCGTCAGCCGAGGGTTTAGGGGTGGGCCAATCGTTGTGCAAAACCATCTGATCAACATCGCCGTGGCCCATAGTAACCATGGCCTTCATTGTTTTTGGGATATTGGTCATGCGTCCGTCCTTGGTATTTTGCTTTGAGGGTCGTAAGCGGGCTCTGACAGAATTCGTCCCTTACGGGCTTTTCCCGCCACCACGACTTCAACGTCTTTGCCGGAAACATTTGCCTACGGCTTAATGTAAGCAAAGGCCAAAATCTTTCCGTATGTATGTCCATAAGCGACTGAGGCTGTCGCACCGACAACTTTTCCGTCGGTGAAAAGCCATTGCCAGTGTCCACGACAATTATCGCCAAGGGCACCACTTTCATCGAAATCGAGAAAGCCGGGTCAATTCGAAAGGCTAAGTGCCAGGTCAATAGTCTTCGACCTAGGAAAGAAAATTTTGGCAGAATGCGTAATCGAGCGCCTGCATCGATCGAAGGTTGGAATTATCGGTATTCTAGAACGACCTCAAACGACGACGGTAAATCGCCTTTGCCACTAACGACGTCGATCATAGGAAACGACAGCAACGTGCTCCGCCCGTCCTCGGTGATCGTGCCATTAGTTGCTAGGATTTTCTTTCCCGTCACCCATATCCGAAAATTCTGGTCTACAAATGACGCGGCCAACATCGCTTCCGCTTCAGGACTGGTTTCGCCTTCTTGCGCTTGGGGGTTGTTCACTTCAAGCGGCAAAGAAATCGCAACAACATTGTCGTTAATGCGTCGGATCGCGGCATTCATACCGTTTCCGGTGTTAGAGTCTCCGGCTGTTAACCCGTCAGCCATCGCAACAGACAAAGGCACGGTTTCGGCCGTAATGCAGGTGATCTCGGTCTCGGAAATGCTTGTCTCAGCACCCTCGCACGCGCCACCTTCGGCGTCTGCCCCGATCATCTCAAATGCGTCTTTTGAAAACGACATGAACGAGGTTATCGTGACGGTTTCGTCTTCGTGGAACTCCACATCCAGCTCCACACCAAAGCAAGCCGAAAGTGGAAGAATGACGCATAGCAGTATGAAACGTTTGATAAAACGAAGCATGGCAATACCTTTCTATAAGCAGGTACGTAATATGCCCTATGCTTTGGTTTGAGAGAACCCCGAAAATATTGGGGCTCAAAAAAGGGCTCGCGTGAGAACGGGTGACAAACACGCCAAAAGTGAAACCAGCAGGTTCACAGACGCATGAAACCGCTTTACGACCACCTTTACAAACATCGGCTAATTGCCTGAACCAAATTTGAAAGGAACCCCACATGAGCCTTTTTGACGAAGACCTGTTTTTGAAAGGTCTAGAACAACGTAAAGGTACGCTCGGCGCTGAGTATGTTGAGAAAAATCTTGCCGCTGCAGATGATTTTACCCGACCCTTTCAAGAAGCAATGACAGCTTGGTGTTGGGGTTTTGGATGGGGTGATGACGTTATCGAGCCCAAAACACGCTCTATGATGAACCTTGCGATGATTGGTGCGCTCGGAAAAATGCATGAGTGGGAAATCCATTGCAAAGGTGCGTTGAACAACGGTGTTTCGAAAGAAGAAATCCGTGCGATCATTCACGTCATTGGCATTTACTGCGGCGTTCCACAATCTTTGGAATGCTTTCGGGTTGCCCGAAGAGTGCTTGAAGAAAAGGGGCTGCTCTAGGACTAAGGCAGCATTACCCTCGTCTTTTTCGGCGGCGCCCACCTTCTTTGTCGCTGCCTGCAGTGTTGAATGAAACAACGGGTAAGTCTACGATTTTGGACAGTTCAGGGAAAGTGGCTGTCGCATGTGGAATTGCGCTAGCTGCAACGAAATGTTCCTGAAACTTCGGTTCAATCGCGGTTTCAACTTTGGTAATATCGCGCACCGTCTGCTCAATCTCAACTCTGGACGCATTGTTGCACAATGCGATCCGCGCGCCCGTACCTGCTGCGTTCCCCGCGCTGGAAACCTTGTCCAAAGGCGCGTCAGGGATCATACCCAGAACCATCGCATGTTTCGTTGAAATGTGCGCTCCGAATGCGCCAGCGAGGACGATGCGGTCGACGGATTCAACTTCCAATTCGTCCATTAACAATCGTGCCCCTGCATAGAGAGCAGACTTTGCCAACTGGATTGCCCTAATGTCGCCTTGGGTGACAGTGATAGTTGGGCCACCATCAGCGCTGGCATCATGGATCAGGTAGGAATTTGTTCGCCCTTCAGGGATACACCTTGCAGTGCCGGTTTGTTCAGCAGAGCCGATCAATCCTGATGGATCAAGCAACCCCGCAATTCGCATTTCGGCGACTGCCTCGATAATGCCAGAGCCGCAGATGCCGGTTATACCGCTGACGGCAGTAACTTCTGCGAAGCCTTCTTCGTTTGACCAAATGTCGCTGCCGATAACGCGGAAACGGGGTTCTTTTGTCACGACGTCAATTTCGATCCGTTCGATCGCACCGGGCGCTGCCCGTTGACCAGAGCTGATTTGAGCACCCTCAAACGCTGGTCCAGTTGGGGACGAGCAAGCTAGAACCCGTGTCTTGTCGCCTAAGAGGATTTCCGCATTCGTGCCAACATCGACAACCAAAACGAGATCTTCAGATTTGTTAGGCTCTTCTGACAGCGCAACTGCCGCCGCATCCGCCCCAACGTGGCCAGCGATGCAGGGAAGGATATAGATGCGACCGCTGGAATTCATGGCCGTCAATTCAAGATCACGCGCATCCAGTGAAAGCGATGCAGATGTTGTCAAAGCGAACGGCGCCTGACCCAGTTCAACCGGGTCAATCCCAAGCAATAAGTGATGCATCACTGGATTGCAGACAAAGACATTCTCAACGATCAGCGAAGGATCAACTTCGGCCTCTTTCGCGATTTCGAGCGTCAAATCGTTGATCGCAACACGCACGGCCTTGGTCATTTCACGATCACCACCGGGGTTCATCATGGCGTAGGACACACGGCTCATAAGGTCTTCACCAAAGCGGATCTGAGGGTTCATGATGCCGGACGACGCTTTTACCGATCCGTCAGCCAAGTCGCACAAATGAGCAGCGATAGTTGTTGATCCCAAGTCTATGGCCAAACCGTAGATGCCGCCCTCGTGCAGGCCGGGCCACACGTCGATTATTCTGGAATGCGCATCATTGTGACCTTGGTGGACGGCGACAGTGACCTGCCATTTCCCTTTGCGCAGGATGGGCTGAAGTTTACGTAAAATCGTTGCATCAGCGCGAATTCCGTCAAGATCCCACTGTGTTTTCAGAGCACGCTCTAACCGCTCAAGATCTCCGGTTGGCGAATGCATGTCAGGTTCTTCAACTTGCACAAAATAGAGATGTGTTGCTGGATCCATGATGATTGTCCGCGCAGTCGCTGCTTTGCGAACAACTTGCTTGTGCACTTGGCTTTCTGGCGGCACGTCAATCACGACGTCGCCTTGAACCGTTGCCTGACATCCAAGACGACGGCCGTCGATCAGTCCGCGTTTGTCCTTGTAGCGCTGCTCAACACTATTCCATTCTGACAGCGCATCGTCTGCAACGGTCACACCATGCTTTGAAAACTCGCCGTAGCTTGGGGTTATCTGGCATTTTGAACAAATTCCGCGTCCCCCACAAACTGAGTCCAAGTCGACGCCCAATTGACGCGCGGCCGTCAGGATCGGGGTGCCGGCGGTAAAATGTCCACGTTTGCCGGATGGCGTAAAGACGACGAGGTGCTCGGTGCTCATTTTTGAATCTCTAATTGGTTTCTTAACGCGATCATAGAAGTACGCCGTCGAGTTGGAAGCCTGCAACCGTCATAAAATTGTATTTTGGCGGCATCTTTAGGAGGTTTATTTTAGCTTTGCAGAGGCATTTCTCCCTTTAAACCAAAGCAAAATGTAACGAATGGGGCTTTCCACCTTACTGCATCCATGTAATAGGGAAGCGCCAAACGAACACCCGCAAGGAGATATGCGATGGAGATTCGCGAGGCGCTGACTTTCGATGATGTTTTACTTGTTCCTGCTGCTTCGGCAGTACTGCCGTCAACGGCTGATACACGGACACAAGTTACAAAATCCATTGCCCTGAACATCCCACTTTTAAGCTCGGCTATGGACACGGTAACCGAAAGCCGCATGGCAATCGCGATGGCGCAAGCTGGCGGAATGGGTGTGATTCACAAGAACCTCACCGCCGAGCTTCAATCCCGTGAGGTTCGCCGTGTAAAGCGTTTTGAAAGCGGTATCGTTTACAATCCGATAACATTGAAAATCAATGACACGTTGGCGGATGCCAAGGCATTGGTTGCGCGATACAACTTCACTGGCTTTCCGGTGATTGACGAACAAGGTCGCGTCGTTGGCATTCTGACCAACCGCGATATGCGATTTGCCACTTCAGATGACACGCCTGTTCACGTGATGATGACAAGCAACGATCTTGCGATGTTAGCTGAGCCCGCCGATCTGGAAGAGGCGAAAAGCCTGATGAAGGCGCGACGCATAGAAAAGCTATTGGTGCATGATGGTGCCGGCAAGTTGACTGGTTTGTTGACGCTTAAAGATACAGAAATGGCCGTTCTTAACCCTACGGCCTGTAAGGACAACTTGGGCCGTCTTCGCGTTGCTGCTGCTTCGTCAGTTGGGGACTCTGGATTTGAACGCACCGAAGCCCTGATCGATGCCGGTGTCGATATTGTGGTCATCGATACTGCACACGGTCACTCTGAAGGCGTGATTGAGGCAGTTCGCCGTGCAAAAAACCTTTCGAATTCAGTGCAGATAATTGCTGGCAACGTTGCAACAGCTGAGGCGACCAAAGCACTGATCGACGCTGGAGCTGATGCGATCAAAACTGGTATCGGTCCCGGTTCGATCTGTACGACACGCATGGTCGCTGGTGTCGGTGTACCCCAACTTACGGCCATTATGGATTGCGCCAACACAGCGCGCGAAAGCCAAACCCCTGTCATTGCGGACGGCGGCATCAAGTTCTCGGGTGACTTCGCCAAGGCAATCGCTGCAGGGGCGTCGTGCGCCATGGTTGGCAGTATGATCGCCGGAACGGATGAAAGCCCAGGAGAGGTCATTCTCTATCAGGGGCGCTCGTTTAAGTCGTATCGTGGGATGGGTAGTCTTGGCGCAATGGCGCGCGGTTCAGCCGATCGCTATTTCCAAAAAGACGCGGCCAGCGACAAGCTGGTGCCCGAAGGCATTGAAGGTCAGGTGCCCTATAAGGGAACCGCCAATGCTGTAATCCACCAGCTTGTTGGCGGCTTGCGCGCGGCAATGGGTTACACAGGATGTGCCAACGTCGAAGAAATGCGCCACAACTGCAATTTCGTCAGAATAACCGGCGCTGGCCTAAAAGAAAGCCACGTCCATGATGTTCAAATCACACGAGAATCCCCAAACTATCGTTTGGGTTAAGTTTACATGACACCGGCTGCGCGTATCCAATCCTCCATCGAATTGCTCGACACCATTTTGTCGGGCGTTCCAACCGAGCAGGCGCTTACGCGTTGGGCAAGGTCGAACCGCTTTGCAGGCTCAAAAGATCGCGCCGCTATTCGTGACCACGTGTTCTCGGCCATTCGCTGTCGCAATAGTTTCGCCCTTTTGGGGGGCGAACACACAGGCCGCGGATTGATGATTGGTGCAATTATCTCTGCCAAGGAAAATGTTGACGAAGCGTTTAACGGCATTGGCTACGGACCAGCGGCGCTCTCCGAGGATGAACGGGGCGCGCTTCGAACCCTAGAAAGCCTATCCGATGATGAGCGAACGGATATGCCAGATTGGATTTGGACAAAACTGCAAGAAGACCTCGGTGACGAGGCTATTCAAGCTGCTGAGTATCTCCGACACCGCGCTCCAGTATTTTTGCGCGTGAATTTACGAAAATGCGATGTTGAAACTGCGATAACTCTACTTAAAGAAGATGAAATCGAAGCTGAGATCCACGAGCTATCGGCAACTGCTCTTCAAGTGGTCAAAAACCCAAGACGGGTTGCACAGTCAAGGGCATACAAAGATGGTTACGTCGAGTTGCAGGACGTTGCCTCGCAAGCTGTGTGTGACTTTTTGAGCTTGCCTAATAGTGGAAAAATTCTCGACTTCTGTGCCGGTGGAGGTGGCAAATCCCTAGCGATTGCAGCCAAATCTGATGCAAATATTTTTGCTCATGACGCAAATATTCTGCGTATGAAGGATCTACCTGAGCGGGGTGCAAAGGCCTCCACACCCATAAAAATACTTGAAAATATTTTTATTGAGGAACGATTTGACTTGGTTCTTTGCGACGTGCCGTGCTCCGGAAGCGGAAGTTGGAGACGTTCGCCGGATGGAAAATGGAACCTAACCGAAACTTCGCTTGATGACCTAAATGAAACCCAAGCGAATATCCTAGAGGAAGCCTCTTCATTGGTCTTAGACGGCGGTGAACTGGCCTACGCAACTTGTTCTGTTTTCCATTGCGAAAATCGAGCATTGGTAGACGCATTCGTCGTAAACAATTCGGAATGGCGGGTAATTGAAGATCACCAATTCCTTCCTCAAGATGGCGGTGACGGATTTTATATCGCACGCTTGACTCGCGTTTAAGTAGAAATCACATTGTACCCAATTTATTGCTGATTAACATTTAGCACGCATTGTAGCGCGCAATTGCAGACATTTATTTGGGTGATACGGCTTTGGACCAATTTGAAGTTCAGCTCTTTTCGGTTTTGGCGGGTGTGTTTTGCGTGGTTGCCCTGTTGGTTCGCCAATTCTTCAAAAGGACCGCTACATCTCACCGATTGTTGATTGATTTTGAACAGCACAGCCCAGCACCAAGTTTGGTAACGGATCATTCAGGCAAAATCACACACCGAAACGTCGCTGCAGAGGCATTGAACCCCGAGGGATTAGAATCTCAAACCATCGAGAACTGCTTGTCAAATTTGGTAGCTGATCCTAAATCTGCAATCTTTCGGCTAAAAAGCCAATTGGACACGCAAGATTGGGTGACGACGCAAATTCACACGCGCTCGCATCTTGTGTCCGTAGACGCGAGGAAACTCAAGAGCGGGGGAGTCTACTGGCGTGTCAAAGAAGAGGGCCACATTAGGCAGAGTCCAACAAATTCTGCGGGGTTAACGGTATCAATCGGACGAAATGGAACAGTACTGTCAGCGAGCGATCAATTGATTGGAATTTTGGGACAAAAGCCTAAAAACCTTAAAGATTTTCTAGAGTGGAAGGGCGCCAATACCTCGGGGCCTTGTTTCGTGAGAACACAAAAAGGAATACGACCGCATTTTTGCATTAACCGAGAGATATCAGTTGGCCGCCGAGAGATTTCTTTGTTTGAAATTCCTGCGGAAAATCAAACCAGTATCAATCCCTTTGACGCATTGCCAATTCCGGTTTTGCAATTGGATGGGGCCGGCAATATTTTGTCCGTAAACTCTAGCGCTGCGGGGTTTCTAAAAGAATCTGCACCTGAAGGTCTGCCTTTTCATCAACTTTTTGAAGGGGTTGGTCGACCCTTGGTTGGATGGGTCTCTGAAGTCGGAGAGACGAAGGAAGGAAGCGGCTCGCAATTCGCTCGGATAACTGCGGGTTCGAAGGACAAGTTTATTCAGGTCAATTTGTGTCGCGTTGACCATGCAGGAGAGGCTCGGTTTTTGGCTGTTCTAAGCGACGCTACCGAACTAAAAACGCTTGAAGCGCAATTTGTGCAAAGCCAAAAAATGCAGGCAATTGGTCAACTTGCGGGCGGCGTCGCGCATGACTTCAACAATTTGCTGACAGCAATTTCTGGCCATTGCGACCTGCTGCTATTGCGGCACAATGAGAGCGATTCTGACTTTGCCGATTTAGATCAAATCCGCCAAAACGCAAACCGAGCAGCGGCCTTGGTTGGTCAATTGCTAGCATTTTCCCGAAAGCAAACGTTGCAACCGCAACCGCTCGACCTCGAAAAAACACTGGCAGATCATACGCATCTTTTGAATCGGTTGGTGGGCGAAAAGACTCAGCTTGTTCATCAACATGGCCATGGGCTGAAACGTATCAGCGCAGACAAACGTCAGTTTGAACAAGTAATAATGAATCTGGTTGTCAACGCCCGTGATGCGATGGAGGGGCGTGGAAATATTGAACTATCGACCACCATGCGAACGTATTTGCGCCTTGAAAGACGCGACAGGGCACTAATTCCGCCAGGGGAATACTGCGTCATTACGGTTTCCGATCAAGGTTGCGGTATTGCGCCCGACAAAATCCAACATGTTTTTGAGCCGTTCTATACGTCCAAAAAGACCGGCGAGGGTACTGGATTAGGCCTGTCCACTGTCTATGGAATAGTGAAACAGTCAGGTGGATTTATCTTCGTCGATAGTGCACGCGGTGTTGGAACTACGTTTGAACTGCTGTTCCCAGCATTTATCGGCCAAATGACGCCCCCGAAGAAACCTGTATTGGCAAAGCCAGAAGATGCAATTTCGCTACGTGTGGAAGGAGTGGTTTTGTTGGTTGAAGATGAAGCACCGGTTAGGGCATTTGCTTCCAGAGCGTTGAAGATAAAGGGCTTCACAGTGCTTGAAGCCGCAAATGCGGAAGAAGCGCTGGAAATTTTGGGCGATGATCAACTTGCCGTCGACATCTTTGTTACGGATGTTGTTATGCCAGGAAAAGATGGTCCTTCGTGGGTAAGCGAAGCGCTGAAAAAGCGCCCTGAAACAAAAGTAGTCTTTGTGTCAGGATATGCGGAAAACCGTTGTAATGAGCTTGGCGACAATATTCCAAATTCGGTATTTTTGCCAAAACCGTTTTCTCTAAACCAACTTACGTCAACGGTCGCGCGACTTCATTGATGATTTTGGTGCCACTCTAGAACAAAGACCCGGATGGCTGACGCAAGACCACATTCAAGACCTCGCTGAGCGTCAATTTCAGCGGTTAGTGCATTGATAGGCATTCCTTTTTCGGCGGCGATCTTTTGAAATGCCACCCAAAATGCGGGCTCTAAACTAATGCTCGTACGGTGCCCCCGCAATGTAACTGAGTGTTTGATCGGTCTCTTGCTCATTCGTCACGCTTGTGCCCGTCGAGAAAAATATTTGCTCGGCGATCTCTTTCTACATCCTGCAGTTTCTCGGACTTGTTGCGGCCATGTTTTCTGGCGTTTTTGTCAGCCAACTGGGAATTGTCGCGTTTGAGTTTTGCTTTTCTCGCCTTGTTCAAATTCACAATCTTTTCAGTCATGACCACACCCAAATTCATTTCCTTGCTAGAATATACCCAAGATGCAAAAGCACAAAAAGAAACCGCAACGCGTGATGGCGTTACGGTAGCTTTTAATTTGGATATGGGTTTAGGCTTTTGGGCCAACCATGTTTTCAGGGCGCACAACGCGCTCAAAGGTCTCTTCGTCGACGAAACCAAGGCGCATTGCCTCTTCTTTCAAAGTGGTTTTGTTTTTGTGTGCAGTCTTTGCGACCGTCGTCGCATTGTCGTACCCGATTTGAGG
>ERZ1049444.2686-NODE-2686-length-11479-cov-9.318102_pt1 | contig 11479 bp, 12 predicted proteins | sample MGYA00383101_ERZ1049444 | MGnify/ENA primary metagenome ERZ1049444 (study PRJEB29581, sample SAMEA5548371) | metagenome | biome: marine; feature: coastal; material: water | depth 50 m | study: Short-term variability in the microbial, nano- and picoplankton...
GATGATCCAGCAGGACGACGAGGTCGGACACGTCTTCTCCTCCGACGATGTGTGTCGGGTGGTGGGCGAGCGGGTACGCGACGCTCGGCGGGCGCTGGGCCTCACCATGGCCCAGTTCGCCGAGGTGGCCGAGATCTCCCTCGGGATGGTCTCCAAGATCGAGCACGGCCAGACGTCTCCCAGCCTGTCGACGCTGACCCGTCTGGCCCACGCGGCCCGGGTCCCCATCACCGCCTTCTTCCGAGGGTTGGACGAGGAGCACGACGTGGTGATCGTGCGGGCCGGCGAACGTATGGAGATCCTCCACGAGGGCACCCGCGAGGGCCACGTCTACGAGGATCTGGGGTCCCTGCGGGGAAAGACCCGGATCATCGAGCCGATGATGGTCACCCTGGAGTCCGCCGACGAGGTGTTCCCGTTGTTCCAGCACGAGGGCGTCGAGTTCCTCCACATGCTGGAGGGATCCATGGAGTACGGCTACGGCCCGAAGAACTACCTGCTGGAGGCCGGCGACACCATCCAGATCCACGGCGAGGTGGCCCACGGACCGGTCGACCTGGTGGATCTGCCGGTGCGCTTCATGTCGGTCAAGGTCTTCCCGGCGGCCGAGTAGCGACCGAGGGAGCAGGCACGACCATGGGCGTCCTCTGGTTGCTCGGCGCACACCGCAGCGGATTCCTGTTCCTGCTGCTGGTCGCCACCCTGGGCATGACGGCCTGGGAGGCCCGGGAGCAACGCTTCGATCGACGACTCACCCTGTGGTGGGTGTCGGTGGTCGGCATGACCCACGTGCTCGGCTATCTGGCACTGCGACTCTGGGTGGTCCGCCGCAGGTCCGGTGCGAGCGGTGAAACAGGTGCAGCGGGAGCACCGGGTGCCGAAGGGCGTGACCGGTGAAGCCGCCGACGAGGTGGTCACGGCCAGCCCAGTTCATGGTGGCCCTCGGGCTGCTGTTGATGGTGGGGTGGTTGAACGGCTGCCTCGGCCAGGATCAGGTGACGATCACCGAGGCCGAGGCCGTCGAGATCGCCCGGGCCGAGATCGACTTCGAACCGACCGAGGTGTCGACCAAGTTCGGGCGGGCCGGCTTCGGTGCCCAGCCGGTGTGGGCCGTGCTGTTCATGGTGTTGTCGACCGATCCGGACGATCCCGACGGTTTCGAGCACCGCACGGTCGTCGAGATCGACGCCACCAGCGGCGAGGTCAACCTCGTCAGATCCGACTGACTCCCGCATCAGACCGATCCTCACGGCCGGCGGGCCATCCCCGGGCTCCATTTTTCAGGCTCTTTGACATTTGTCATAGTTTTACTGGCAAGGGTGGTCATTTCCCTCTAGTGTCGCCACCGACCAGACAGGGAGCCGGTAGCCGCCCCGTCGTCTCCTGGGTGGGAGCGAGGTGCACGGGCCGTCCCCGGCCACAAGGGGGATAGAGCACATGCGTGTATTCGTACGGTCCTCGGTGAGTGAGGTGCGGGCATGACGCTCGACACCGTCTTCGTCGAGAACTACTACTTCGTCACCGTCGTGTTCATGTGGTTCCTGCACGTCGGCTTCATGAGTTATGAAGCCGGTGTCAGCCGCCGCAAGAACGTGATGGCCACGGCGATGAAGAACATCATGACCATCGCGGTGGTCACCCCGGCGTTCTACTACGCCGGTTGGTGGACGTACTTCTGTATGTCCGAGGGACTCATACCGACCATCGGCGACGCCGTCCACGGAGGCGAGTGCACCGCTGCGCTCCCGTGGGAGGAGTACATGGGCCCGCACCTCGGGGACAACATCACGGCCGTCTTCTGGGCGGCCTTCCTGCTGTTCTCCTGGACGACCGGTTCGATCATGTCGGGCGCCACGCTCGAGAGGATCCGGATCTCGGCCTACCTGGTGCTCACCGTCGTCCTCGGTGCGTTCATCTGGATCATCGCCGCCTCATGGGGTTGGAGCTGGCACGGCTGGCTGACCATCCACTTCGGGTTCCACGACTTCGCCGCCTCCGGCGTGGTCCACGGCGTGGCCGGCATCTTCGCCCTCGGCGTACTGCTGAACCTCGGTCCACGGATCGGGAAGTTCGACCGGGACGGAGGAGCCAGGCAGTTCCTGCCCCACAACCTGCACATGACGTTGATGGGCCTGATGATCATCTTCACGGCCTTCTACGCCTTCTACGCCGCCTGTCTGGCCATCACCTCGGACACCATCCCGGGTTGGGCCACCATCTACGGCAATCCGACCACGCTGGGCGCCATCACGTTCACCATCACCATCGCGTTCGCCGGCGGCTTCATGAGCGGCTACATCTGCTCGAAGGGCGATCCGTTCTGGACGCTCTCGGGTGGCCTGGCCGGCGTGATCGCCGTGTCGTCCGGTGCCGACGTGTACCACCCGTCGCTCACCTACCTGCTGGCCATGTTCGGCGCGGCGGTCGCCGTGTGGATCGGGACCTGGCAGGAGGAGAAGATGCGGGTCGACGACGCAGTCGGGGCGGTCGCCGTCCACGGTTGGGTCGGCTTCCTGGGCGTCGTGCTCATGGGGATCTTCGGCGGGGGAACCCCCACCGGATCCCTGGGCAACGGCGACGTGGACGTCACGCTGCTCGGCCAGTTGGTCGGCGTCGCGGCGCTCTTCCCACTGGCCTTCCTGTCGGGCTACATCATCTCGGGCATCCTCAAGAAGCTGAACCTCCTGCGGGTTCCGCCCGAGGTCGAGGTGGCCGGCCTGGACATCGCCGAGTTCGACATGGACTTCTTCCCCGACCACGAGATGGCCGACGAGAAGATCGTGATGGCCGATGGTTCCGTCGTGTCGGCAGGCCCCGTGCTTGCCGAGGCGTACGGCGACATCGTCCGCTGACCCATGCTGCAGCTCATCGGCTCCATCGTCCTGATGTACGGCGTCGTCCTGACGGCCGGCATCTGGGCGACCCGGAAGTCCCGGGCGCTGAAGGCCGCAGAAGAACTCAAGAACCAGACAATCTGAACCAAACCATCTGAAAAAGGAGAGTGACTGAAGATGGACACGTTCCCCTTTGATTCCTGGGAGGAGGCGATCGCCGACGGCGGTGCCTTCTTCACCTGGGCGGGCAGCCAGGGAATGATCAACCTGCTCACCGTGCTGGGAGTGGCGGCCTTCCTCGTCAGCCTGATCTACATAATCAGGAACGAGGACAACCACCTCAACAGTGCGGCGGCGCGGCTGGGTGAACCGGCCGGCGCAGCAGCGCTGCTGGGTGAACCGGCCGGCGCAGAAGGAGGCGAGTGACATGGCTGGACGCCAGATCGAGTTCAGTGAGAACCAGACCCACAAGAAGAGCTACGAGAAGGCCCTCGTGGCCTTCAGCATCGGCTGCATCGTCTTCGTCATCATCGCGGTGAACGTGGTGGGTGGCGGCGGCGGCTGCTGCTGATCAAGCGCTCCTCCTGAGTAGTTCCGAGGTCCGATGACGGCGGTACGGCGCCTCCGCGTTGCGGAGGTGCTGGCCGCCGTCACGGTCCTCGCCATGCTCCTGGGATGGGCTGACGGGCCCGACGCCGTGCGGGGTGTCCAGGATTCCGAGGGCCAGTTGGTCCTCCTGACCGGATTGGGATCGGTGGTCCTGATGCGGGTGGGACATCGAGCGGCCTGGATCGCCGCCGGCTTCGCCGCCGCGGTGAGTTGGCGGGCCATCGCACAACTGGGTGGGGACGCCGGGTGGGGCCTGCGGATCGCCGTGCTGACGGCCACCCTGACCACCGTGACTTTGGTGTGGCACATGATCGCCGAGGTGCGGGAGAACGCACCGGAGTGACCCGGGTACCGTGCCGGCGGTGAGCGCGGGCCGGGACCACGAGATCGCGGTGGTGGGGGCGGGGATGCTGGGTGCCTCGGCGGCCCGACACCTGGCCGATGCCGGATGCGATGTGATTCTCGTGGGTCAGGGCGAGCCGGCCGAACGAGGCTCCAGCGAAGAGGAGCTGGTCAGCCAACCCGTCTACGCCAGTCACTACGACGTGGCGCGGGTCAGCCGGACCATCGACCCCGATCCGACCCGGGCGTGGCTGGGGCACCGTTCGGTCGACCAGTTCGCCGACGTGGCGGCCCGCACCGGGATCACCGCCATCAACCCGGTGGGCCACCTGTGGGTGGACTCGACTGCCGGCATCGATTCGTTGGTCGATGCCGATCGGCGGTACTCGTTGGACTGTCAGCGGCGTACGGCCGCAGAGGTCAGCAACGCCATGCCGTACCTGTCGTTTTCTGACGGATCCGACACGATCTGGGAGCCGCCACCGGCCGGGAGCGTGGATCCCCGGGCCCACGTGGCGGCCGAGACCGCTGCCGCGGTGGCCGCCGGTGCTGTCCACGTGGAGGCCCTCGTGGGGTCCGTCGCCCCGGTCGGTGGCCCGGTCAGTGACGGGGTCGGTGGCCGGGTCGAGGTGGTGACCGACGCCGGCACGTTCACCGCGGACCGGGTGCTGCTGGCCACCGGGGCGTTCTCCGGCCACGGCACGTCACCGGCCGCCGGGCTGGACCTGGAGTACGCCCTCCACACCCAGCTGCTGGTCCACCTCGATGCCGAGGAGGTGGAACGCCTGGCCGGGATGCCCAGCATCATTGGCAAGTTCGTCGATCCGGCCGACGACTTCTACCTGACGCCGCCCGTCTCTGACCGCCGACCCACGGCCGACCGGGCCAGCCGGAACATCAGTCCGGCGGATCGATTCATCCTGAAGTTGGGCGCCCCGCAGGACGACCACGTGCGGGCCACAGCCGACGAGCTGGCCGCATGGTTCCGGACCGACGGCGACCCGGCCTTCGCCGCCCGCCTGGCCGGCATCCTGGAGCGCCTGCTGCCCGGGCTACGCGACGTCGGCCGCTGGACCACCTCGTGCGTGACCACCTACACGCCCAGTGGCTTTCCGTTCATCGACTGGGTCGGTGACGGGTCCCGCCGGGTCGCGTGTGCCATCGGCGGCAACGGCTTCGCCGCCAAGTGCGCCCCGGCTCTCGGCGAACTGGCCGCCGGGCTGCTCCTGGACCGGGAGTGGCCGGCCGAGGTGGACCGGGAACTGTTCCTGGCCCGGTACGCGTCCTGAGGAACCGGCCGGGCACCCCGGCCGCCGGCACCGCTTCCCGTTGCAACTCCTAGCTGCGGACCCGTTCCTTGTCGGGGTCGTAGTGCGGGAACCGCACCACGGTGGCCGGCAGGCGCTTCTGGTGGCCGTCCATCTTCCCGACCTCGACCTCGGTGCCGATCTCGGCGTGTTCGATGGCCATCCATCCGAGGGCGATGTTCTTGCGCAGGATGGGCGACCGGGTGCCGCTGGTGACCGTGCCCACCTGCTGGCGGGCGATCATGATCGGGTTGCCGGGGCCTGCGGGTTCGTCGCCGGCCAGTTCCAGACCGACCAGGGTGCGCTGCGGGTGCTCCTTGCCCCGGACCAGGGCGTCACGACCGATGAAGTCGTCCTCCTTGGTCTTGATGGGGACGGTGAAGCCGATGCCGGCCTCCAGCGGGGTGGTCTGGTCGTTGAACTCCGAGCCGGCGAAGATCAGGCCGGCCTCGATGCGCAGCATGTCCAGCGCCTCGAGCCCCAGCGGGGTCAGGCCCTTCGGGTGGCCGACCTCCCAGATGGCGTCCCATACGGCTGGGGCGTCGGACGGGTGGCAGAACACCTCGAAACCCAGTTCGCCGGTGTAGCCGGTGCGTGACACCACGATCGGAATGCCGTGCTCGTCGCCGATGCGGGCCACCGAGATCCGGAACCAGCCCAGCTCCTCGATGGAGGCCTGGTCGGGTCGGGTCCAGATGACCTCGGACAGGATCTCCCGGCTGAGCGGCCCCTGGACCTGCACGTTGTGCAGCTGGTCGGTGGCGTCGCGGACCCAGACGTGGAGGCCCATCTCCTGGGCCTGCTTCCGCAACCACAGTCCGCTGGAGTCACAGCCGCCGATCCACCGGAAGTTGTCGGAGCCGAGGCGGTAGATCGTCCCGTCGTCGATCATGCCGCCGGTGTCGTAACACATGGCCGTGTAGACGACCTGACCCACGGCCAGCTTGCGGATGTTGCGGGTCACGCACGTCTGGAGCAGCAGTTCGGCGTCCGGCCCCACGACCTCGTACTTGCGCAGTGGCGAGAGGTCGATGATGGCGGCCTTCTCACGGGTGGCCCAGTACTCGTCGAGGGCGCCGTGGTTGGTGTAGCTGTTGGCCAGCCAGTAGCCGGCGTACTCGGTGAAGTTCCGGGTCAGCTGGGAGGTGCGGGAGTGGAAGCCCGTCTCCTTGGTGAGTTCGGGTTCGGCATCGGTGCTCACGCGGAAGGCCGTCGCTTTCTTGAAGGTGTTGGTTGCCGGATAGACGCGGACGTGGATGTCGGTGGGTTGCCAGCCGTTGGCGGCGTCGATGTCGCACGGACAGGCCGACGAGACGCAGACCAGGTCGGTCAGCGCCCGCAGCAGGACGTAGTCGCCGGGCCGGGACCACGGTTCCTCGAAGAACAGCTGGTTCGCGTCGTCCAGGTTGGTGTTGTAGAAGAAGTTGATGGCTTCCCAGCCGCGGCGGGGGGCGATGTCGTAGGGGGCCAGGACCCGGTTGAAGTTCTCGCTGCAGTTGACGTGGCCCGGGTAGCCCATGTCCTCGTAGTACTTGGGGTTGCAGGCCGTGTTGAAGGTGTCGTGACGACCCACGGTGTCGTGCACGATCTCCACCATGGGTTGGAAGTCCCGGGAGTAGTACTTGGCGAACAGGCCGGGGGTGGGGTAGCTGGCCCCCATGAGGCTGCGGGTGACGGTGGCGTCCAGCGCGGCCTCCACGCCGCCGTCGAGGCTCGCTGCGTCGAAGCACTGGAAGTCGGAGCACTCGCGGCCCTCGACGTCGATGACCTGGATGAACTCGCCGGCCTTCACCTCGTAGGCCCGGGCGGTCGCCGCGTCGATCCGAAGGTCCTGGTTCTGGTCGGCCAACGGGGTGGGCAGCACCTGGAGCCCGGGCGCCGGTGGCGTGGTGCGGTGGACGAAGGTGATGACGTCGGTCGGCGGGTCCTGCTCGTGGGGGAGCATCTTCCCGCCGGTCACCCCGATGACGCAGACCACGTCGGTCGATGCGGTCAGCCACGCTTCGTGGCCGGCGGGGGAGTCGGGGGAGAAGAGGTGGACGGCGGTGGCCGCCCCGAGGTCGATGCCCTTGGCGGCCAGGGCGTCGGCCACCCGCCGGGCGTCGTACTGGTCGTCGGCCAGGATCGCCGCGATGCCCGTCGCCGGTGCGATGGAGGTCTCTCCGGTGAGCTCGCTGAACAGCCCGGCGTCAGATTTTCCCTCGCGGTCGAAGGCGGCCACCTCGACGGGCTGGCGACCCTCGGGATCGATGATCCGCAACTGGTCGCCGGCGCCCAGGAGCAGCGCGGTGACCGCCCCTCCGGTGACCCGGTAACGCTCGATTCCGGGCTCGAAGTCGGCCATTCCCGGCATGAGCAGTCGGGGGCTCTCCGGCATCGTGATCGTCATGTCTCGTTCCCCCCCCGTCGCCCCGTGCGGCGTCGATCCCCGTGGATCAGGCACTGATCTTGGCACCGGAAACAGTGCTTGACCAGCAGGTTTCAAAGTGATCACCCTTGTGTGTGGATGTCATCCACTCACACGGAAGATTTCACTAGCAGTAAGTGTAGTTGATTGCTATGGTACGCCGGTCCGGCAAACGTGACGCTGGACACAGGCCCTCCGGGGAATATCCGAGGGGCCGCAGCTGCAGCGAAACCGTCACGAGCGATGCGCCCCCGGGCGCCAGGGGGAGATGACCATGACCGACATCCAGGAGTTCATCGAGGCACCGGGGCGGGCCGAGAAGGTCGCCGAGATCCAGCGGCGGATCGAGGTCGAGGGGATCCAGTACCTCTACTGCCAGTTCGTGTCGGTCACGGGACGCATCATGGGCAAGGGCATCCCGGCCAAGCACTTCGCCACCATTGCCAACAAGGGCTTCCAGTTGGTCTACGGCTCGACGGCCAACCTGTTCGTCGACCGCCACGGCCACTACATCGGCTACGGCCCCGAGTCACGTGAGCTGGTGGGCGTCGCCGAGACCGATACCTTCTGCAAGCTCCCCTGGGACTCCAAGACCGCCCGCGTCTTCTGCACCCTGTTCCGGGGACGTGAGGAGGAGGTCGACCCCGGCGCATTCCTCACCTCGGACTGTCGCGGCAACCTGCACCGCATCCACAAGGAGTTCGAGGCCAAGACCGGCCTCCACCTGAGGGCCGGCTGCGAGCCCGAGATGATGTGGCTGAAGGCCGACGAGAACGGCAAGCCCACCGTCGAGGGCCTCACCAAGCCGAACTGCTACCACATCGACCAGTTCGCCGAGCTCCAGCCGCTCATCCACCGGGTGGTCGAGTACGGCGAGGCCATGGGCCTGGACATGATCCAGGGCGACCACGAGGACGCTCCGGGCCAGCTGGAACTCAACTTCAACTTCGACCGGGCCGACCTGACAGCCGACCGGCTCACCACCTACCGTCAGATCTGCAAGCAGGTCGGACGGGAGATGGGCGCCTTCCCGTGCTTCATGCCCAAGCCGTTCGTGGGCGTGTCGGCCAACGGCTGCCACCACAACATCTCACTCTGGACCGGCGAGCCCGACGAGGGTGGCGAGAACAAGTTCATGCCCGAGGGCGACAACCCGCAGATCCCGGGGGCCATCGGCATGCAGGCCATCGGCGGGATCATGAAGCACCTGGATGCCCTGACCTGTCTGGGTTCGCCGACCGTGAACTCGTACCGGCGTCTCTGGGACACCGGTTTCTGGGCGCCGGTGTTCGCCGACTGGGGCTTCCAGAACCGCACCACGGCGCTGCGAATCAGCGCCCCCGGCCGGTTCGAGTACCGCTCGGTGGACTCGGCGGTGAACCCGTACCTGACGTTCGCCGCCCTCATCAAGGCCATGGAGGACGGTCTGGACAACAACCTGGATCCGGGCCCGCCCGAGGAACGCAACATCTACGAGGCCATGGACGAGGGCAAGGACGTCAAGAAGATCCCGATGAACCTCGGCGAGGCGCTGGTGGCCCTCGACAAGGACGAGGTCGTCAAGAGCGCCCTTCCCGGCGACATGTACCGGGTGTTCGAGCACTACAAGCGCGACGAGTGGGAGCGCTTCATGGCCACGGTCACCGACTGGGACGTCGAGGAGTACCTCGACATCCTTCCGTAGCACCCACCACCCTCCGTCTGGCGGCTACTGCCAGACACCAGACACACGAACTTCACGACCTGAGAAGCAGGGAGACACACCATGTGCGGCATCGCCGGCATCATCCATCGTGACGGAGCGGCCGACATCGGCGACGAGCTCACAGCGATGCTCAATTCCATGAAGCACCGGGGCCCCGACTCCACGGGCTATGCCATGTACGGACCGGCCGACGACCTCATCGTCGTGCGGTTCATGCTGGCCGAGCCCAACGACTTCAAGGGCTTCGGCATGGCCGAGAAGCTGGAGCGGAACCGGGCCGAGGTGGAGGCCCGTCTGGCCAAGATCGGTGCCGACCTGGCGACGATCCAGACGGAGGACGGCGGTTACGCCTTCCGGGCCACCATCCGGTACGGCGGCGACCTGAAGCCGCTGGCCGACTACCTGGAGGACATCCCGGGTTGTCAGGTGCTCTCGCTGGGCAACTCGCTGGAGATCGTCAAGGATCTGGGCGACGCCAACACCGTGCACGAGCAGTACGGACTGGGCGGGATCCGGGGCAGCCACGGCATCGGCCACGTGCGCATGGCCACCGAGTCCGACGTGGACCTGGCCAGCGCCCATCCCTACTGGGCCTACCCGTTCGCCGACGTGGCCGTCGTACACAACGGCCAGCTCACCAACTACCACTTGTGGCGGCGCCGCCTGGAGCGGATGGGCCACCGCTTCCAGTCGGAGTGCGACTCGGAGATCATCGCCGTGTACCTGGCCCAGCACCTCGAGGACGGCGAGCCGCTCGAGACGGCCATGAAGCACAGCCTGGACGACTTCGACGGGGTGTTCACCTACCTGGTGGCCACCGGAAGCGAGTTGGGCATCGCCAAGGACGAGATGGCGGCCAAGCCGCTGGTGCTCATGGAGACCGACAATCTGGTGGCCATGGCGTCCGAGGAGATGGCCATCCGGGCCCTCGTGGGGACCGAGGTCGAGACCAGGGATCCGTTCGAACGGGAGGTACTGACGTGGCAGGTCTGAACACCAAGAGCGGCGTCGTCTACGACGCCCGGGGACTCGTCGAGCCGGACCCCGAGCCGCCCATGACCGCGGTCATCGACGGCGACACGGCGGTCATCGACGCCACCGACCTGACCACCAGGAAGATCAACCTGGAGCTCAAGCGCATCGTCTACGACGAGGGTGTCAACACCGTCACCATCGTCAACCCGGGGTCCAAGCACTCCCTCGGGGTGGGCATCCTGAAGCGTTGCAACCTCACGTTCGAGGGCAGCCCGGGCTGGTACGCCTGCGGCCTGATCGACGGGCCCGAGGTCCAGATCAACGGCCGGGTCGGCTGGGCGCTGGGTGAGAACATGATGTCCGGCTCCGTGGTGGTCGAAGGACCGGCGGGCTCGTTGACCGGTGCCGCTCTGCGTGGCGGTGACCTGGTCATCAAGGGCAACGTCGGCGCCCGGACGGGCATCGACCAGAAGGGCGGAACGATCATCGCCCTGGGCAGCGCCGGCATCAACACCGGCTTCATGATGCAGCGTGGTCGCCAGATCATCTGCGGGGACGTCAACGACGGCCTGGGCGACTCGATGTACGACGGCGTGATCTACGTCGGCGGCAACGTGGCCTCGCTCGGTGTGGACTGCGTGCCCGGCGAGATGAACGACGACGACCTGGAGTTCATCAACCGCAAGTTCGAGATCCACGACCTCGGCACCCCTCCGGACCTGAAGAAGTTCGAGTGCGGCAAGGTGCTCCACAACTACGACGCGCTGGAGCCCTCCGAGCGCAAGCTCGTGCTCTAGGAGGAGATGACGATGCCTGAAGCAAACGACATCAAGGGCGCTGACACGCCGGCCGTTGACACCAACGCCGCCACCGACGTCATCGGCAAGAGCAAGATCTTCACGCCGGAGGTCATCAACGACATCCACGTGAAGGCCGAGCTTGGCCGCTACCGGATGCGTGGGTTCTCCCTGTTCAAGAAGATCCCCCACTGGGACGAGCTGGTGTTCCTCCCCGGAACGCTGACCCGGTTCGTGATCGAGGGCTACCGCGAGAAGTGCGAGACCAAGACGGTCATCGGCGGCCGGTTCGCCGCCAACCCGTTGGAGTTGGACATTCCCGTCTACATCACCGGCATGAGCTTCGGTGCGTTGTCCATCGAGGCCAAATCGGCACTCGCCAAGGGCGCCTCGATGGCCGGCACGGCGACGTGCTCCGGTGAGGGCGGCATGATCCCGCCCGAGCGGGACCTGTCGACGAAGTGGTTCTACCAGGTCATCCAGAGCCGCTACGGCTTCAACCC
>ERZ1049444.2695-NODE-2695-length-11451-cov-5.995174_pt1 | contig 11451 bp, 10 predicted proteins | sample MGYA00383101_ERZ1049444 | MGnify/ENA primary metagenome ERZ1049444 (study PRJEB29581, sample SAMEA5548371) | metagenome | biome: marine; feature: coastal; material: water | depth 50 m | study: Short-term variability in the microbial, nano- and picoplankton...
GTTCCTGACCGCAACAAATGATTGCATCTCCCTGCGTCAAAGCGGCTGATGCCTGCTTGATTTGAGTAGTGCAAAGACTGTTGAAGACCTGCGAACAGCTCAAACTGGTAGCGGTCTCCAGTCCGGTTCGGTCAATCTCTTGACTGCCGAGACAGTCACATAAAACCAAGTTCTTAGCCATTGTATTCCTATCACAAACATGGGTATCATTAGCTGTTTTTGGGATCGATCTGTGCTCCAACTAGACATAGATTGTAGGCCGCGTAAATATAAATTCGAATTATTTTATTCTGAATTCCTATCAGAATCGTAAGGTAATCTCCATTGAATTTGAACGTTTTTTTAGACGTTTCGAGCGGGACAGATTCGCTCTGGGTGTGGACAAAAAGTCCGTCATTTAGTGAATTGAGGCGGTTTGGTATCCGTTTTGACCGCTTGGCTAGCAATATCGCGAAACTGCAGGTTTTTTACTTTGCATTTATCCAAATCTCGATCAGAATGGTAATCAAGTTCGAGGTACTCTTTGGGAGGGGAATTTGATCCACAATCCGCACATGTATCAGTCTATGCCGCTGGGGGTCGTAATCCGACGTCGTCCGGGATTGACGCGCTGGGCGCTGTGGTCTTGGCAGGCTGTGGGGGTACTGCCTCATGCCGCGCAAGCGGATTGGTTGGTGCTGTCTGACAAACCCGACTGTACCGAGTATCACGCTTCGTCGCCGCTACTCGAATTGCACGGTGCCGACACCGAGGCGTATCTGCATGGGTTGACGGCGCAGGAGCCATCGATCTACGTCGTTCTGCGTCAAAATCTAGACAGCGAAACGCGTCCGCTTGACGTGTTGTTAGTCACCGCGTCACCCTACGAGGCGCAAGATTACACCGACAGTGGCGAGGAGCTGGTTGAGAAAGTTCCGATGCCGCCGGTTTTGATCGGCTGGGTTGAGGCCTTTGTCAGTTTGCATCACGAACATGAAGCTTTCAAGAAACGTCGGCGGGACAAGGCAGATATTGGGCTGAAGGAAGACGGCATCGGTGATTCCCGTATCGCGCAGTTGGCGGATGTTTACCGCGCCCCAACGCTGGCCAAAAAAGCGAGGCTGCTTTGATGGGGGGCACAGATTTTTGGTCACGGCGCAAAGCTGGTGTCGAGACGGAAGAAAAGATTGCTTTGCAGGTCAAGGACGCGCAAGAGACCGCTGTCTTGCAGGCGGAGCAAGCGGAAAAAACCGACGAAGAATTATTGTTGGAGTTGGATTTGCCCAATCCTGATGAGATGGAAATGGGCGATGATTTTTCGGCGTTTATGTCAAAAGCTGTGCCAGACAGGCTGCGCCGTCGCGCGCTGCGCCGCTTGTGGCTGGCAAATCCGGCGCTGGCCAATTTGGATGGCTTGCTGGATTACGGCGAAGATTTTACTGATAGTGCCACTGTGATCGAAAACTTGCAGACGGCCTATCAGGTGGGCAAAGGTATGACGGAACACGTGCTTGAAATGGTGCGTCAGGCCGAAGAACAGGCCAAAGAAGAGGCCGCCCGGCAGCTGGGGGCAGAACAGGTCGAAGAATTGGCGTCTGGTGAGGTGCCCGGTGACATGGCTGCCGTTGAAGACGCCGCTTGCACCGACCAGCAACGGCAGTACGATGGGACTGCGGCGTCGAAAACCGAGCGGACAGAGCCCGGGCCTGAAAATCACAACGCCAGTCAGACCGCCGAAATCTTGCTCGCTTACGATGGCACAGAGACGGACACTTTAGACCCGGCCATTCTGCCCAAACGGCGCATGGTTTTCCATTTTGATGATATGAAAGAACCACAATTATGACCCCTGAGGGACAGACGACAGCCACGCCGGAAACTGCACCGAAAATCGGATCTACCGCCGCAGCTCCTGTTGAGGTAGAAGACCGGCTGCGGGCTGATCTTTATAATTTCCTCGGGCTGATTTTATCGGGGCCCGCCGGTCAAATGGTATTGGAGCAGACTGCAGATCTCACCGGAGACGATACCGATTTGGGGCAGGCGGTCTCGTCGCTTGCGCGGGTTGCAAAGGTCAGTAAACCCGCCTCGGTTGAAAGCGAGTTTAACGCGCTGTTTATCGGATTGGGCCGTGGAGAGCTGTTGCCCTATGCGAGTTACTATCTGACGGGATTTTTGAACGAAAAGCCTTTGGCGACGTTGCGCCGCGATATGGCGGTGCGCGGCATCACGCGGGCGCAAAACGTCTATGAGCCAGAAGATAATATTGCCTCGCTACTCGAAATGATGGGGGGGCTTGTGGTTGGACGGTTCGGTGCGCCTGCCACATTGAGCGACCAAAGGGAGTTCTTCAATAAACACATCAGCCCTTGGGCTGCACATTTTTTCAGTGATTTGGAAGCGGCCAAAAACTCGGTGCTCTATGCGTCTGTCGGCGCAGTCGGCAAGGCATTTATGGCAATCGAGGCTGAAAGCTTCCGGATGAGCGCGGAATGATCCGCATTAAGGGTGGCGCAAGCTGCCGCAATCAACAGGGAGGAGACCCCCGATGACACAGAAGACCGAGGAGGCGACCAGCCGCCGCGATTTTCTAAAGCTAGCGGGTACCGCTGCCCCAGCTGCGGCCGTTGCCGTAGCTGTAAGCGGGACGCAAGTGCAAGCTGCTGTGACGGCCGATGATGGCAAGATGCAAGACACAGTGCACACCCGCGCATACTTTGACAGCGCCCGGTTCTAGACCGGACGATGTCTTCGACGGCCAACGGTTGCGTGACGCCCCGCGGTCGATTTTATGAAACCAAGCAAGCCCGAAATATAAACGGAGCCAGCTAGGGAGAGAAAATATGTTAAGGAAAAAGACCAACGGGGTTGCGCGACGCCCCCAGCGGACAAGTATCCTGTCTGAGGCTGCCGCAACATCGGTAGACCGCCGCGCATTTTTGCGGGGCTCAGGACTGGCCATTGGTGGCCTGGCCGCGATCAGTGCGACAGGGGGGACGGTTACTCAGGCAAATGCCGCAACAGCTGCAAATGCCGCCGTAGAAACAATCAAGTCAGTGTGCACGCATTGCTCGGTCGGTTGTTCGATCATCGCCGAGGTGCAAAATGGCGTCTGGACCGGTCAAGAGCCGGGTTGGGACAGCCCGTTTAGCATGGGTGCGCATTGCGCCAAGGGTGCTGCGGTACGCGAGCATGCCCACGGTGAACGCCGCTTGAAATACCCGATGAAAAAAGAAGGTGGGGAATGGAAGCGCATAAGCTGGGATCAGGCGATCAACGAGATCGGTGACGGCATGATGACCATCCGTGAAGAAAGCGGACCTGACAGCGTTTATTGGCTGGGCAGCGCCAAGCACAATAACGAGCAGGCCTATCTGTTCCGGAAATTTGCGGCCTATTGGGGTACCAATAACGTCGATCACCAAGCGCGGATTTGTCATTCGACAACGGTGGCCGGTGTGGCCAACACATGGGGCTACGGCGCCATGACCAACAGCTATAACGACATCCATAATTCCAAGGCGATCTTCTTGATTGGCGGCAACCCTGCTGAGGCACACCCTGTCTCGCTGCTGCATATGTTGAAAGCTAAAGAGCAAAACAACGCGCCTTTGATCGTTTGTGATCCGCGTTTTACCCGCACTGCGGCTCACGCCGATGAATATGTGCGGTTCCGGCCCGGCTCGGATGTTGCGCTTGTCTGGGGTATCTTGTGGCATATCTTCGAAAACGGTTGGGAAGACAAAGAGTTTATCCGCACCCGTGTTTGGGGCATGGATCAAATCCGTGAAGAAGTTGCTAAATGGACGCCAGAAGAAGTTGAGCGTGTTTCCGGCGCGCCAGGCAGCCAATTGCGCCGCGTTGCACGGACCATGGCCAACAACCGTCCCGGTACGGTGATTTGGTGTATGGGTGGCACTCAGCACACCAACGGCAACAACAACACCCGCGCCTATTGTATCTTACAATTGGCACTGGGCAACATGGGCACATCGGGCGGCGGAACGAATATTTTTCGTGGTCATGACAATGTGCAAGGTGCGACCGATCTGGGTGTTCTGTCCCACACACTGCCAGGCTATTACGGTCTGTCGGCAGGCTCATGGGCGCATTGGTCCCGGGTCTGGGGGGAAGACCTCGATTGGATGAAAGGCCAGTTTGCCAAAACCACAGGGGCCGATGGCAAAGAAAAGAACCTGATGAACCTGACAGGTATTCCTGTATCGCGCTGGATTGATGGCGTGTTGGAAGACAAAGAAAATATGGACAACCCTGAAAAGGTACGTGCCATGGTTCTATGGGGGCATGCACCTAACTCGCAAACACGCATGAAGGAAATGAAAACCGCAATGGAGAAGCTGGATATGCTGGTCGTTGTTGACCCCTATCCAACGGTATCCGCTGTGCTTCATGACCGGACAGACGGGGTGTATCTATTGCCGGCCTCGACCCAGTTTGAAACCCGCGGTTCCGTCACCGCGTCAAACCGGTCGATCCAGTGGCGTGATAAAGTGGTTGAGCCACTGTTTGAATCGCTGCCTGACCACGTCATCATGGGTAAGTTTGCTAATAAATTTGGCTGGGCTGACCGGTTCTTCCGCAATATCGAGATGGAAGATGCTGATACGCCTAACATCGAAAGTGTGACGCGTGAAATCAACGCCGGCATGTGGACGATTGGCTATACTGGCCAAAGCCCTGAGCGGATCAAACTGCATATGGCAAACCAGCATACGTTTGATCGTACCACGCTTCAGGCGGTGGGTGGTCCAGCGGATGGGGACTATTACGGCATGCCGTGGCCATCCTGGGGCACCCCCGAGATGAAACACCCCGGCACACCTAATTTGTACGATATGTCCAAGCGTGTATCCGAGGGTGGTTTGACCTTCCGTGCACGGTTCGGCGTTGAGCGCAATGGTGACAATATGCTGGCCGAAGGGGTCTACAGCAAAGGGTCGGAAATTCAGGATGGTTATCCCGAGTTCACGATGCAGATGCTGATGGATCTTGGCTGGGATAGTGACTTGACCGACCAAGAGCGCGCCGCAATTGATGCGGTTGCGGGCCCCAAGACCAATTGGAAAACCGATCTTTCAGGCGGTATCCAGCGGGTTGCGATCAAGCATGAGTGTGCGCCATTTGGCAATGCCAAAGCCCGTGCAGTTGTGTGGACGTTCCCCGATCCGGTGCCACTGCACCGCGAACCTCTCTATACTAACCGTCGCGATCTTGTGGCTGATTATCCAACCTATGAGGATCGAAAATTCTATCGTCTTCCGACGATGTATGCCTCGATCCAAAAGCAGGATTTCAGCAAAGAGTATCCGATTATTCTGACCTCTGGTCGTCTGGTTGAATACGAGGGTGGTGGTGAAGAGTCGCGCTCAAACCCATGGCTGGCGGAACTGCAACAGGACATGTTTGTCGAAATCAACACTCGAGATGCGAATAATCTTGGGCTAAGAGACGGCGCACAGGTCTGGGTTGAAGGTCCAGAAGGCGCCAAGGTCAAAGTAATGGCCATGGTCACCGAACGGGTCGGCGAGGGCGTTGCCTTTATGCCGTTCCACTTTGGGGGGCATCTTGAGGGCAAAGACCTGCGGGATAAGTATCCCGATGGGGCGGATCCTTACGTTCTGGGTGAAAGTACCAACACCGCGCAGACGTATGGCTATGACTCGGTCACTCAGATGCAAGAGACCAAAGCCACACTTTGCAAAATCTTTGCAGCATAAGGAGAGAGAGAAATGGCAAGAGCAAAGTTCCTCTGTGACGCCGAACGCTGCATCGAATGCAACGCCTGTGTGACAGCTTGTAAAAACGAACATGAAGTGCCTTGGGGCATCAACCGTCGGCGGGTGGTCACACTCAATGACGGCAGCCCTGGAGAACGCTCGATCTCGGTAGCTTGTATGCATTGTTCAGATGCGCCCTGTATGGCAGTCTGTCCGGTGGATTGCTTCTATCAGAACGAGGAAGGCGTGGTTCTACACTCCAAGGACCTGTGTATCGGCTGTGGCTATTGTTTCTATGCGTGTCCGTTTGGCGCGCCGCAATATCCTCAGGCCGGCAACTTCGGCAGCCGTGGCAAGATGGACAAATGTACCTTCTGTGCCGGCGGTCCAGAAGAAACCCATTCGAACGCGGAATTCAGCAAATACGGTCGCAACCGGATTGCTGAAGGCAAATTGCCGATCTGCGCAGAAATGTGTTCAACCAAAGCGCTGTTAGCTGGCGATGGCGACATCGTCTCGGGGATCTACCGTGAACGCGTAGTGGCGCGCGGATTTGGTTCTGGCGCATGGGGTTGGGGCACAGCCTATAACCAAAAAGGCGGCTAATACAGTCGCGGCATGATAGGGCAGGGGCGGGCATTTGTTACCGCCCCTGCCCGCAGTTTTTAAATGACTTGAAAAGGGAACCCTCCGATGATCCGGCTGTTTGTGGCAATTTTGATGTCCTTCCTGCTAAGCTTGCCCGTATTGGCGCAAGAGCCCTCGGTTGATCGGTCTGCCACTGGTGGGGCTCAGACCCTGAGCGATATAATGGCGCGTCAAAAAGGCGAAGCCGTTCAAGATGATTTTCGACGCAACGCTACCGGCGACCCGAGCATCGCGGCTGGCCTTCAGCAGCAGCTGGGCACTTTGGGCGGGGTGTCTGATCCTGAATTATGGCGCGCATTGCGCTATGGCACTGCCGACATCAGCGTTTCAGCGGGCGGCGAGGTTGCCACCGTGCTGGTGCAGGACGGCGGTATGCGCTGGCTGTTGATGCGCAACGGGCCGGTAGCAGAGTATGCCGCTTATGGTTTGGGCGGGATTCTTGCACTGCTGGTGCTGTTTTACCTGCTCCGGGGAAAAATCCGTATCGATGGCGAAAAAACCGGTCGCACCGTAACGCGCTTTAAAGCGGTCGAGCGCTTTGCGCATTGGGTATTAGCGGGGTCTTTTATCCTGTTGGGTTTGACCGGGCTGTATTCGCTGTTCGGTCGTATGGTGCTGATCCCGCTGTTCGGCAAAGAGAGTTTTGCCAGCATAGCGCTGGTGTCCAAATGGGTTCACAATAATGTCTCATGGGCGTTTATGATTGCGCTTGTGGTTATTTTCTTCATGTGGGTTGCGCATAATCTCCCCAATCGGACAGATCTGAAATGGCTGGCGATGGGCGGTGGTATTTTCAAAAAGGGTGTGCATCCTCCGGCGAAAAAATTCAATGCCGGTCAAAAGCTAATTTTCTGGTCAGTGATTGTCCTAGGGGCGTCTATTTCTGCCTCGGGCCTGTCACTGCTGTTCCCGTTTGAGATGCCGATGTTTGCTGCGACTTTTGCCAAAATGAATGCGCTGGGCTTAACCGAGATGCTTGGCATGGAGCCACTGCGCACCGTGTTGGCGCCGCAGGAGGAAATGCAACTGGCGCAGCTTTGGCATACGATTGTTTCCTGCGTGTTGATTGTGATTATTATCGCCCACATTTATATTGGGTCGGTCGGCATGGAAGGTGCGTATGACGCTATGGGGTCGGGAGAGGTGGAAGAGCAATGGGCCAGAGAACATCATTCGCTTTGGCTTGACGAGATTGAAGCAGGAAAACCGAAGTCACACACGGTTGCGGGTGAATAGTGTGATGTCCATGTTGCCAGCGTCGATTTCAAAATCATTGACTGACCTTTCGCCTCTGCCGGATCCACGATTAAAGTCTGACAATTTGGGTTGTCTGGGCCATTTTGGCAAACACACAAGCTTGCCTGTGTTTGCCACTGGTATAAACGCCCTCAGAAAAGAAATACGAGGTTTGATATGAGGGTCATGTTACACGCCTTTGCGACTGTTTTTCTGATCGCGTTCCTTGCCAACGCTATTTTGATGGCTGCCGGCTTTTCCAGCCAAGCGGTACACAGTGGTTCGGATGTGCGGTTGAACGAAACTGAAGATTAATGTCGCAGGTTAATCGTGATACCGAAGCGATGTCCAAGCACGATGCCTATGGCGAGAGTTTAAGTCATGCCTCAGTGCTGATCGTTGACGATGAGCCCGGCATGCGCAATTTTCTCAGCAAGACGCTTGAGCCGCATTGCAAGCGCGTTGCGCAAGCTGCGTGTCCCAAGGATGCGGCGATAATTTTGGACACCGCGCATTTTGATCTGATTATCCTTGATAATATTATGCCGGGATGTACGGGACTTGAATGGCTGAGTCAGCAGCGAAAAGTTGGGCTTTACGCAGATATTATTATGATCACTGCCTATGCAGATCTTGAGACGGCGATTACGGCACTGCGCTCTGGGGTGACGGATTTTGTCCTCAAACCCTTTCGTGCCAATCAGATTTTGACCGCAGCTGCCCGTGTGTTGGATCGGAAATTTCTGCAGCGGGACAACTACTTGCTGCGGCACGCGCTGTCGGTTGAAAGCGAAGCTGCGCGCGGACGCCTGTTGGGGGCCTCGGCGAGTATTCAATCGGTACGGATGATGTTGACTAAATTGGCGCCTCTGCCGACGCCTGTGCTGTTTACCGGGCAAAGCGGGACTGGCAAAGAAATTGCCGCCCGCACTTTGCACGGCATGTCTAACCGCGCTTCTAAACCTTTTGTCGCGGTGAATTGTGCGGCGATAGCGCCCGATCGAATTGCGCAGGAACTTTTCGGAGTGGTCGATGGTGACACATCAAGACACGATGGATTGCTGTTGCACGCAAACGACGGCACCCTGTTTCTGGATGAGGTTGCACAGCTTTCCGAGTCGGTTCAGGCGACCTTGCTGCGAGTTCTGGAAGACCATCGTATCAGGCCGTCCGGGGCAGAGCGGGAAATCCCATTGACCCTGCGGTTTTTGTTTGCAACCAATGCAGATCTGCCAGCGGCGGTTGCGGCTGGTAAATTTCGTGCAGATTTGTTCCATCGGATGAATGTTGTGGCGATTGAAATGCCACCCCTGCGGGACCGCACCGAAGATGTTGTTGAGTTAGCCACGCTGTTTATGGATCATTTCTCGCGGATTTTAGGCCTGCCCGCGTTGGATTTGAACGATGCGGTCTTGTTGAAACTCAGCCGCTACGACTGGCCGGGTAATGTACGCGAATTGCGTAACCTAATAGAAAGATCGGTCATTCTGGGCCATTTTCCGGACGAGTTTGCTGGCACCGGGCAGCGCAGCGGCGTCGAGGCAATCGAGACGCTTGAGTTGGTCGAACAGCGTCACATCGTGAACGTACTGGACAGTTGCAACGGTAATCGGGCCGAAGCTGCGCGCCGCCTTGGTGTATCGCGCAAAACTATTGATCGAAAATGCAGTAGCTGGGACGTCTAAACCGGGAGCCAGACGGTGAATGCAGCCCCCACGGGTGATAGATTGCGCACGGTGATAAGCCCGCCAGCGGTCTGTATCAATGTCTGACTGATCGAGAGGCCTAAACCGGTGCCGTCGCCGAGTTTTGTGGTGTAGAACGGATCGAACACGGTTTTAATCTTGTCTGGAGCGATGCCAGTTCCGGTATCGGCAACGATGATAGAGGCGCCGGCAATCCCGTTGCGATCGCAAGGATGGCTTGAGATCGTCAGCACACCTTGGCCCGTCATGGCCTGCAGGCTGTTCATAATCAGATTGACAACCACTTGTTGCAGTTCGCCTGAACTGATTTTGACATCTGGACATTCGGTGATGTCACAGACTATTTCGATGCCGTCTTTCAATATCACGTGGTTGACCAACACCAAGCTGTCTTTCACGATTTGTCCGAGGTTGCTGGTTTCTTCAAACGTTCCAAATTCGCTTGGTCTGGCGAATTGCAGTAACTTTCCGACGATGGCATCTATGCGCAGCACCTGCTGATCAATTAGGTTGAGTTCTGTCGATATATCTGCGGCCTGTTTCCCAAGAAAAGTACGAATGACGTCGATATTGCCCTGTATGACCGCCACGGGATTGTTGATTTCATGCGCGACACCGGCGGTGATTTCGCCAATGGACGCAAGCTTTTCAGACATCACCAGTTGCTGGAACGTGGCCTCAAGTTTTTGATTGGCATTCTGCAATTCTTGTGTGCGCTGATCGACCCTTTTGTTGAGCTTGTCCGCCCAAGATCGCAGGGCTTTATCACGCTCCTGAACCTGATCAAGCAGCGCGTCGAGATGCGCGGCGACCTCGCCGATTTCATTGTCCGCGCCAACCGGCCCGATTCGGGCTGCCAGATCGCCTGTTTCCACTTTTTCCATGGTGCGGGTCATACGTTCGAGTGGTGAAAATATATCGCGGGCCATCCGCAAAAATAGAGGGCCTGTCAGAATTAAGATAAACAGTAATGCGCCAAAACTGATCACATAGGCCGAGCGTATGGTGGCCCGGTATGGCGCTTCAAGAAACCCGACATAAAGCATGCCGACCCGATTATCAAAACTGTCGGTGATTGGCTGATACCCCGAGATATACCAATCATTGACCACAAAGGCCCGGTCGAGCCAGGTCAGGCCGTCGTCAAGCACCCGGCTGCGCACTGCCGCCGAAACGCGGGTCCCAAGCGCACGAACGTCCTCGAACAGACGCACATTGGTACTGATGCGTACATCCTCCAAAAACAGCGTCGCAGTGCCCTGCCTGTCGCTGCCCTTTGCCCGGTAAACAAGAGCATTGATCGTGTCGATAAAGTTCAAATTGCGGTTCAACAGGGTGCCGCCAACCAGGACACCAGCGTGTTGCTGGGTTTTAATTGCAGTGGCGCTGTGAACGACCATGCCGCGATCTTCTGAACTGCGCTGGGTTGGGACCGCAGCTTCGGTGGCGATCAACGGCAATGAGGCTTGGCGCGCAAGCGTTGCCGAGCGGGCGTTAAGGTCCTCGGCATGGAAAATATCGATTGAGGTTTGGCTGCCACCAGCCGCAGCGGTGGCGATGACTGGCCATTGTGCGGCGGCGTCCTTGCTCTGGATATTGGTTAGGTGGTACAAAAAATCCCAGCCTAGTCTTTGGCGTTGTTCATCGAGATAGCGCTCAAGTACAGCAGGTTTTTTGCGCACCTGTGCAAAGGAAACTGATCCCGCGATGGCCTGAATGTCAGAGCTACTCTGAGCCATGATGCGCTGGAGGTATTGTTCCGCGATCCGTAGGTCACTTGCAACATTGGTGATCAAAAGCGCATTAAAACTGGCAGTCCAACGTGCCATGCCGAAGGTCAACAGCGTTGGGATCAAAACAACCAACGGCAGCAGGGCCAGAACCAGAAGATGAAGGCGCACTGATTTCATGGGGCCAGCGTGCCAGAAACATCACCAGAGCGCAAATTTTTCACATGTTATCAAATAAAGGGATAAACTGAATTTATGCTGACATTGCTTTCCAAGCGGGGCTCAGGATTGTTATTCACGTCGGTTATTATCAGGACTTTCAAGTCAAAGTGAGAGTATCAGTGAAAAGATTACGCCCTGATTAATATGCTTTTTGATGGATCTGAGCAGTTGTTCAGAGCAATAAAAGCAGAT
>ERZ1049444.2701-NODE-2701-length-11437-cov-6.361711_pt1 | contig 11437 bp, 9 predicted proteins | sample MGYA00383101_ERZ1049444 | MGnify/ENA primary metagenome ERZ1049444 (study PRJEB29581, sample SAMEA5548371) | metagenome | biome: marine; feature: coastal; material: water | depth 50 m | study: Short-term variability in the microbial, nano- and picoplankton...
CGGTAATTAACACAGCATATTTTTCTGCAATAATTCTGCGGCGTACCTTACGGGTACGGGTAAGCTCTCCGTCATCTGCATCCAATTCTTTATGCAATAGCATATATCTTTTGATTTGTGAACCACTGAGTTTTTCATCACGTGCCAAATCCGCGTTAACACTTTCAACACATTCCTGCAGTAGATCATAGACTTCATCTCTTGCGGAAAGATCAGTATAGCCGGAATATGCTAAATTCCTGCGTTCAGCCCAGTTACCAACTGCTTCTATGTCAATACAGATAAACGCTGTAGCATAATCTTTTTCATCTCCGAAGGCGACTGCTTCCTTGATGAATGGGAAAAATTTGAGTTTATTTTCTATATACTTAGGCGCGAACATGCTTCCATCTGTCATCCGGCCTACGTCTTTTGCTCTATCAATAATTTTCAAGTGCCCATCTTCATCAAAAAAACCTGCGTCTCCGGTTGCCACCCAACCTTCTGCGTCTTTTGTATCAGCAGTCGATTCCGGATTTTTGTAATAAGAATGAAAGACTCCCGGACTACGGTAAAACACTTCATTGTTATCTGCTAAACGCAGTTCCACTCCAGGATATGCAGTTCCTACAGTATCTGCTTTTACTTGACCGTCAGGCTGAGCACAGATAAAAACAGAGGCTTCTGTCTGTCCGTAAAGTTGCTTGATATTGATTCCCAGTGAACGGAAAAACTCAAATATTTCAGGGCCAATTGCTTCTCCTGCAGTATAAGCAAGTCGGGTTCGGCTTAAACCTAGGTTATTTCTTAAAGGTCCATAAACCAGAATTTGCCCGATGCTGTAAAGTAATTTTTCTGCGAATGATACCGTTTTACCGTCCAGAATCCGGATTCCGACAGATTTCGCCAGTTCCATAAAATAATTAAACATGGAGCGTTTAATTTTACCTGCGTCTTCCATGCGTATCATTACTTTTGTCAGTACAGTTTCATAAATTGCCGGCGGGGCGAAATAATAGGTAGGGCCGATTTCCTTGAGATCCGTCATCACAGTTTCAGGATTCTCAGGACAATTCACACAAAAACCAATGACGTAAGCCTGCGCTAAAGAAAAGATGTTGTCACCTACCCAGGCCATTGGTAGGTAGGCCAGCACCTCTTCATCAGCGGTGAGGTTATCAAAATCAATACTGTTGCGTGCCGTTATGATGAGATTGTCTGCAGTTAGAACTACTCCTTTTGGCTTGCCAGTAGTTCCGGAAGTATAGAGGAAGATGGAAATGTCACTACCCTGACCCTGCTCAAGTTCTTGAAGAAAATAATCAGGATTTTCACCGTGAAAAGCACGTCCTGTTTGTTGTACATCTTTATAGTAGAAGACAAATTCTTGCGTATAGTCACGCATTCCGCGGGGTTCCTCGTAGCAAATATACTCGAGGTGCGGTAAACGGTCTTTTATTTCAAGAAGTTTGTCGGTCTGTTCCTGGTTCTGTACGATTGCAAATTTAGCATCTGAATTTTCCAGCACATAAACCATTTCTTCTGCGACAGAGTCCTGATAAAGCGGAACCGGAATTCCACCTAAGGCCTGCGCAGCAACCATAGACCAGTAAAGACGCGGTCGATTATCGCCGATTACTGCAAGTTTGTCGCCTCTTTTAAAACCAAGTTTTGCCAGTCCACAAGCCAGGTTACGTACCTCTTCGGCTACCTCCGACCATGTCCATGACTGCCAAATTCCAAAATCCTTGTGCCTGTTTGCAGAACTATTTCCTCTTTGCTTTGCATGGTCCAACAATAACTTAGGAATCGTATCCAGCTTTTTTTCTATGCTTGCTGTTTCTGTCACTTTAGTTCCTCACTTACTATAGTTGCTCAGTAAACCATAGACAAATTATGCTAGCAACTACAAGTTTAGTAGATGTTTCTTGAGCCTAAGTGCTTTTATCTTTATTTATATGACTATCAGTACTGGGCATGGCCGACACATTCTACGCATGGTTCAAACAACACGCCGTGCAATGGCGACTCTAAGCATACTAAAGTACTAAAATCACATAACCAGGAAAACTACCTGGTAAAATTACGAAGTGCTTTGATACTACTTATACAGATTATGCTATATAATAGAAACTATTTTACACATATAAATCAAGAAGTTTCTTTAAAGTACCATATATGTATCTTTTGCAAGAAGAGATGTCAATTCACATTTCAAAAATAAAAAGTGTTGACTAATGTTTCAAGGGAGGATATTTTAAATTTTTCGTCAAATCGACATTTTCAGTATTAATCACTGAAATGCCGTTTTTTTTAACTCAAAAAACAGGGAAAGTAAAATGAAAATCTTATTCAAAAAATTTATCCTGAGTACGAGTTTGTTGGGATTGCTGGCATTACCGGCATTCGCAGCAGAGTGTCCTCGCGGAGATTTAGACAAGCGCTACTGTGACGTAAACGGCGATTTGGTAGCAGACACGCCGACAGATCCCAGCAAATTGGTGGATCCTAGCACTTTGATTTTTGCCTACACTCCGGTCGAAGATCCAGCAGTATACAAAGGAGTATGGGCCGATTTTCTAGTACACATGGAAAGTGTTACTGGGAAGAAAGTAGTCTTTTTTCCAGTACAGTCCAATGCTGCTCAAATAGAAGCCATGCGTTCCGGACGCTTACACATTGCTGGATTCAACACAGGTTCTAATCCACTTGCAGTCAATTGTGCAGGATTTGAGTCTTTTACAATTATGGCCAGTTTAACTGGGCATTTCGGCTATGAGATGGAAATCATCACCTATCCCGGAAGTGGCATCAATAAAGTAGAAGACATCCGTGGAAAAACTTTGGCTTTCACCTCTCCAACTTCGAATTCCGGTAAAAAAGCTCCGTCTGCGATTTTGAAGAGCAAATTCGATATGATTGCAGACCGGGACTTTGAGCCGGTTTACTCCGGTAAACATGACAACTCAATTCTTGGTGTTGCAAACAAGGATTATGTGGCAGCTTCAATTGCAAACTCTGTTAAATCACGGATGATCAAAAGAGGTGTGATCAAAGAAGGGGACGTGATTACCATTTACAAGTCACAGACTTTCCCGACTACAGGTTTTGGATATGCACACAATCTGAATCCAGCATTGAAGGCGAAAATCCAAGCAGCTTTCTTCAGCTTCCAGTGGGACAAGCCAGACTGGGCACAGAAGAAGATGGTGCCGACTTCCCTGAAAGAGGAATTTTCAAAATCCAAAGAAGGGCAGTTCATTCCAATCAGCTATAAAACACATTGGGCTGTTATTCGTACCATTGACAAAGCAAACGGTGTTTCTTACGCTTGCAAATAATTACCTCATCGGTTCCAATGGAGAATCCGCTACCGGAATTTTTCTATTGGAACCGAACACGCTCCTGCGTGATAAAAAAACTATATGCTTGAAATAAAACAACTCGTAAAAAAATATAAGACTGGTGACGTTGCCTTAAATGGCGTGGACCTAAAAGTTGAAAAGGGTCAGGTGATGGCACTCATCGGACCTTCCGGTGCAGGAAAAAGCACCTTGATCCGTTGCGTAAATCGGCTTGAAACTCCAACATCAGGAGAAATCTGGCTCAATGGCGAAAATATCGTAAAATTGCGTTCCGGAAAATTACGTAAAGCCCGCAGGAACATGGGTATGATTTTTCAGGAATATGCCCTCGTTGAACGACTGACTGTCATGGAGAATGTACTGTCCGGACGACTGGGATATGTTGGATTCTGGCGAAGTTATTTGCGGAAATTTCCGCAAGCGGATGTTCAGGCAGCGTTCAGACTATTAGAAAAAGTTGGGCTGGAAAAGATGGTCAACAAACGCGCAGATGAACTTTCCGGAGGTCAACGTCAAAGAGTCGGTATCGCTCGTGCTTTAATTCAAAATCCGGATATTTTGCTGGTTGATGAACCAACCGCAAGTCTTGATCCAAAAACCTCACGACAGATTATGAGGCTCATCACAGAATTATGTGAAGAACAGCAACTCGCGGCAATCATTAATATTCACGATGTGGCTTTGGCGCAGATGTTTGCCGAACGTATCGTCGGTTTACGAGAAGGTAAAATCGTTTACGACGGTTCTCCGGATGATTTAAAACCTGATGTGCTGACCGAAATTTATGGGGAAGAAGATTGGACTGCAGTACGGAAACGTAAAGCAAAAAAAAGTACTGATTCAGAAGTTGAAGACGAATCAGTTTCTGCAGAACACATGGCGGAAATGATGTAAAATGAGTATCGAACCAACATCACCAAATTCCAGAGTTTCCGAACTTCAATCCGTGGCACTTCCAGAATCATGGAGCCCTCCGCCCTTGATTAAAAATCCGCTTTTACGCTGGGCTTTGCTGCTTGGAATTGTGCTCTATTTGTACTTGTCCGTCGGATCACTTGAAATAAACTGGAGCCGTATTTATGCCGGACTCGACCGTGGAGCAAAATTTGTTTATGGTTTCATGAATCCAAACTTCGCTGGACGCTGGACTGATATCAGTGAAGGTATGATTGAAAGTCTGGTGATGACAGTTACTTCGACTGCAATCGGCATCGCTATTTCAATTCCTATCGGTTTTGGCGCAGCCAGTAATCTCGCACCTTTACCTGTTTATTTGTTTTGCAGAGGAATCATTGCGCTTTCACGTAGTTTTCAGGAAATCATTGTTGCCATCCTCTTTGTGGCGATTTTCGGTTTTGGACCACTGGCCGGAGTGCTCACGCTTTCTTTTGCGACAATCGGCTTCCTTTCCAAATTGCTTGCGGAAGATATTGAAAGTATCGACAGAAGCCAGGCAGAAGCGGTAAAAGCAACGGGCGCACCCTGGTGGCAATGGATTAACTTCGGAATTCAGCCACAGATTATGCCGCGTTTAATAGGACTTTCGCTTTACAGACTTGACATAAATTTTCGTGAATCCGCGGTTGTAGGATTGGTAGGTGCAGGAGGAATCGGTGCGACACTCAACACAGCCTTTGACCGTTACGAATATGACACAGCTGCAGCTATTCTAATTTTGATCATTGGCATCGTCATGCTCTCAGAATATATTTCCGGTTACATCCGTGCGGGAGTGCAATGATGGCTGAAACACTTTCTTCCACACCAAAAGTCTGGCAGCTCAGAAACCGCAACCAGCAACTTCTTTCATGGTTCATTTGGTTGCTTGGAACTGCACTTTTCGTGTACTGCTGGCAGATAGTTTCTGAAAGCACAACCTGGTTTTTTGTCTGGGATGCCCCAAGAATTGCCGCTGATATCGGCGGTCGGATGATACCTCCTCGCTGGAGTTACATCAACGAATTGTGGGAACCGCTCTGGGACACCCTGAATATCGCAACAATCGGCACCATGATGGCGATTGTGATGGCAATTCCGATTGCATTTTTGGCAGCCAAAAACACCACACCGAGTACAAAATTCGTGCGGCCGCTTGCTTTGCTGGTCATAGTTTCTTCACGCTCAATCAACTCCTTGATTTGGTCTCTTCTGCTCGTTTCCATCATTGGCCCAGGAGTGGTTGCCGGCATTGTTGCGATTAGTTTACGCTCCATCGGTTTCATTGCTAAACTGCTTTATGAAGCAATTGAAGAAATAGATAAAAATCAGGTTGAAGCAATTTCTGCTACAGGCGCAAGCGGACTGCAGACACTTGTTTTCGGAATTGTCCCACAGATACTTCCGGCTTTTGCCGGCATCACTGTTTTCCGCTGGGACATTAACATTCGCGAATCCACTGTGCTTGGTCTCGTTGGGGCAGGAGGTATCGGCCTTCAGTTAAATGCCTCCCTCAATGTTCTGGCCTGGCCGCAAGTTACACTTATTCTGATTCTAATTTTAATGGCAGTCATCTTCAGCGAATGGATCTCAGCCAAGGTACGTCACGCCATCATTTGAACAGCGTTTGACATGCAACCTCTTGCTGATTTCACTCAAAATGCACTCCGTAAAATCCGCTTTGTCCTGACCGACATTGACGATACCTTGACCGAAAACGGTCGTCTCCCTGCAAAAAGTTATCAAGCCCTGGAAAGTCTTCAGCAAGCCGGATTAAAAGTGATTCCCATAACAGGAAGACCTGCCGGCTGGTGTGACCATATTGCTCGAATGTGGCCAGTGGACGGTGTTGTTGGTGAAAACGGAGCCTTCTATTTCGTTTATGATTCAGTCAATCGAAAATTGAAACAGCGTTACTGGAAAGACGAAAGCGCAAGAGCCTCTGACAGAAAACGGCTGGAGCAACTCAGGAAGATTATTTTGGCTAAAGTAGAAGGCTGCGCTGTTGCCTCAGATCAAAAATACCGTGAAGCGGATCTCGCGATTGATTTTTGTGAGGATGTCCCAACACTTTCAAAATCTGCGGTTAAGCAGATTGTTGACATCTTTGAACAAGCCGGTGCGATTGCAAAAGTCAGTTCCATTCACGTCAACGGATGGTTCGGGGATTACGACAAACTCGCAATGACAAGAATTTTTCTTGCTGAATGCCTCCAGACTGAGATGGATTCTGCTCAGGATATAGTTGTCTTTTGCGGAGACTCACCGAATGACGCACCTATGTTCGGCTTTTTTGAAAATTCTGTCGGCGTTGCCAATGTTTTGGACTTCGCTGATAATCTGGAACAGCAACCTCGCTGGATCACAAAAGATAGAACCGCTGCCGGATTTGTGGAACTTGCTGAAACAATCCTGCATGCTCATTCAACTACTTGAAGTTGATTTTCTGCAGCAAATCCGAATGTGGCAAATTAAATTTTCAAAATGAAACAGCAACAATTTTTAAATTTAGCAACGGCAGAGGAAGCCGAAGAGCGATTTTGGGAAGCGGTTCAGCCTCAGCCACTGGGCGAAGAATTGGTGCTACTGGAAGAGGCTCATGGTCGAATTTTAGCGTGTGATGTTCTGGCACAGCATAACGTACCTTATTTTGACCGCAGTAATTTTGACGGATTTGCGCTGCGTGCGGAAGACACTTTTGGCGCACAGGAAACAGCTCCGGTTTTACTAAAATTGAATCTGGAAATTCTAGCCTGCGGTGTTGTGCCTCAGGAAGATGTTGCACAGGGAACAGCTACCACAATCTCAACCGGTGGAGTACTTCCGCGAGGCGCAGACGGTGTAGTGATGATTGAGAATACTTTTCCGCTTGAAAAAACAGCTCCCGGAGGAAACCGAATTCAAGTGCTTAAACCAATTGTACCGAACTCCGGAGTTTCACTGGCTGGTTCGGATATTGGCGCGGGTGAAGTGGTACTCCGGATTGGAGAGCTCCTGGGTTATCGTGAAACCGGTACTTTGGCGGCTTTGGGCGAAGCAAAAGTCAAGGTGTGGAAACGTCCCAAAGTAGCTGTGATTTCCACCGGAGATGAACTGATTGCTCCCGGAGAGCAAATGGAAATGGGGAAAGTTTATGACTCAAACTCAACCGTAATTGCCCATGCTGTGGAAGAATTAGGTTGCGAAGCTGTGCGCTTTGGAATTGTTCCGGATGACGAAGTGCAACTGGAAGAAGTTCTGCGACAAGCACTTGAATTTGATTTTGTGCTGCTTTCCGGAGGCACTTCAAAAGGCGAAGGTGATTTGAATTACCGTGTGTTTGAAAAGTTCCACGACCCCGGAGTTCTGGTACACGGGGTGTCACTCAAACCCGGAAAACCGCTTTGCCTCGCCGTACTTGAAGGAACTCCTGCGGCCATCCTACCAGGATTCCCCACATCTTCGACATTTACCTTCAGCAAATTCATTGCACCGGTTCTGCGTAAACTGGCCGGACTGGCTCCGGAACGCAACGCTCATGTTCAGGCAAAAGTTCCGCTGCGTTTGAATTCCGACAAAGGGCGCACCGAATTTAATCTTGTTCATCTGGTACGTAACAAGGATGGATTCAGTGCATATTCGACAGGAAAAGGTTCAGGTTCCATCACAGGTTTTGCGAGGGCAGATGGTTTTATGGAAATTCCACGCAACACCGAAATGCTGGAAGCCGGCGAAGAAACAACCATCCATTTACTTGGAGAAACAGCGCGGCCTTCTGATTTGATGATCATCGGCAGCCATTGTGTCGGACTTGATTTTTTGATTGGAGAAATGCAGAAGCGTGGTATTTCCTGCAAATTTCTTGCAGTAGGAAGCATGGGTGGTGTGCTTGCGGCACAGCGGGGAGAGTGTGACTTGGCTGGAACGCATTTGCTGCATGAAGCTTCAGATCAATATAACAGTCATCTGTTAACAGCAGAACTTCATCTACATAAAGGCTACCGCCGTAGTCAGGGTTTGTTGTTTCGTAAAGATGATTCACGTTTTGCTTTAATAGAACGAAATTTTGAAGAGACGATTCAGCAATTGATGGAAGATCAAAACGTACGTATGATCAACAGGAATCTGGGCAGCGGCACAAGGGTTTTGCTCGATCGGCTATTAGCGGAGCAGCAGCCTTCAGGATTTTTCCAGGAAGCAAAATCACACAATTCTGTAGCAGCAGCAATTGCACAAAAACGCGCGGATTGGGGGATTGCGATCCGCTCAGTAGCTGAAGATTCAGGCCTGAATTTTTTTCCAATGCAGGATGAGGAATATGATTTTATCATTCCGCAAAAGCGCTTGAATCGTCCTGAAGTGAGACAGTTTATAAGCTTGCTGCACGAACCAAACATTCAAACACAACTAAATAATCTTGGTTTAACAGTTCCTGCTCCTGCTTAAAAAAACAAAAATAAGACACTCAACCAAAACCCAATACTTTTCTCATGTCATTACTTTATTTCAAAGCCCTGCATCTAATTGGAGTTATTGTTTGGTTTGCGGGTCTGTTTTATTTAGGCCGTTTATTTGTTTATCACCGTGAGGCGGATGAGCGTGCGGAACCAGAGCGCGGGGCTTTGAAAGCGCAGTTCGCACTAATGGAAAAGCGGCTTTATTATGGAATTACTTGGCCCGGCCTGTGCATCACAATTTTCTTCGGATCCGTCATGTTGATGGAGTGGGGACTGCCAACTTGGATTCTCACAAAAATAGGATTGGTAGTCCTGTTGGTGCTTTATCATTTATGGTGTGGTCACTTGCGAAAAAAACTGCTGCACGAAAAATGCGGCTGGAGCGGTAAACAGTTCCGGCTCTTTAATGAGATCCCAACACTGCTGTTGGTCATCATCGTTTTTTTGGTGGTTTTCAAAGAAGCTTTTTCGTGGAGTATTTTTTATCTGATTCTCGCAGGGTTGATACTGACTATAGGTTTGACCGTGCAACTGCTGGCAAAAAAAAGGCAAAAAGACGCCGCTGGAAAAAATCAAAGCTGATAATAATTATGGAAAGAAACAATAAATTACTAAGTTTTTTTATAGGAATCCTGATTGCTGCCGGAACAACTGGCTGTAGTTGGTTTGGAGAAAATACCGAACAAACAAATGAAGCGTATGAATCCGGTAAAAAAGCCTTTACTGAAGGTAAATACGAAGAAGCAAAGGTTCATTTTCGCGAAGTTGACACAAGTTCCCCTTTTTATCCACAAGCAGTCTGGATGATTCGGAAGGTCCCTCTCAAAAAAGGTGTGGCGGCTTTTGAACAAAAAAAATATCAGCTTACCATAGTTGCATTGTCCAAGATACCAGTGCACTCCGCTGATTACGCAGAGGCACAGCGTTACATTAATCTGGCAAATTACAAACTACTGTTCGAACAGTTCCAGCAGTCTAAAGATAAAGACCGTTTCATCCTTATTCAGCAATTGGTCAACATTTCCAATCAATTAGGTGAATCAAAATTGCTTTTAGACAGTCTGGATATTATTAAGACAGGGCTTGATACATCTTCTTCCAAGAAACAAACCAGGGATTTGATCAATTTGCTGGGCAGCGTGGTTGCTCAAAACAAAACACCCGAAGTACATCAGAAAGCTCTGAATTACCTGCTGAAAGATTTTGAACAGTTCTACGAGCAAACAGAAATTCGACCTCATGTCCTCCAGATTATCGGCACTCTGAAAATGGAACTTATGTAGAATTGCTGGCTCCTTAAAAGTCAGAGATCTGCAATTTGTTATTTCAACCCTAGTGATAAATCTTAATGTTATTAGTGTGGTCGTTGACACAAAATTTCTTGCTTCGCTTGAAATGACAAGTTTTACAACAATATCATTTCTTACTGATACTTGACTAAAGACGGTTTTTGAGACGGCGTCATGATCAGGCTCAAAAATGTGTCAAATGAGAGTCAAGAAATAAACCTTAGCGTTCCTTAGTTAGTTTAACTGTTAAAAAGATACAGGAGTCCCCATTCAGCCTGTGGAGTCTCCCAGACTTTGTCGCCTGCTTGCACGTAGAGCAACTCTGCTCAGCCAGAAGCTGATTCCACCCATCACTACAATCTGTATATATGCCGCTCTCTCCATCTTCAATGAAAGGAAAAAATCATACAAACCATGTAAAAATGCGGAAATAAACCAACCCTGAATAATCGTCATCATCGGCAAATAAAAACTGAATTTATTTTCATTACCTGCCTCCAACAGCAGACGAGATTTTGCCACATAATATCCCATTGGCACACTCATAAAAGCATGTGCAGGAATTGTGACTACCGTTCTTGCAGCAACAACCGCTACGCCGTACTGATCCAGATAATAAAAATTTTCCAGTGTCGCAAATCCTACTGAAACAACAGCCGCATAAAGAATTCCGTCAAAAGATTCTTCTAAATGCCGGCTGGGATAAACTACTGCCAACAGGACAAGTAATTTCGCAAATTCTTCATTAAATCCTACGAAAAACCAAAATCCCGAACTGAACAAAGGGATAGACTTGCCGAATACAATAATCTGCGACCACAGCGCATCTGGCCAGAAAAGTGTGTACTTTTCAACCGCATGATTTAAAATCAGCGCCAGTAGTCCTGATCCCATACCACCGATGAACAAAAGCAACACTAAAGGAAGGTACACTTTTTTGTAACGCTGTGCATGATAAAATACCCAACCCCAGAGTATTCCGGGAACGAGGACTATTCCGACTATAGGCAGCATTCTTTATTATCCTAAGTGTTGTGATTCCGCAAGATTCATGGCATAGTCGAGTTAGAAACACACTTCATCCTAAAATGTTGACTTGAGGGAGCTTACAACATCTTAGAAGAAAAACAAGAAAGAATCCAATGCAACGAAAAACACTCTCCTCACCCAAGGAATATCCGGATTTGGATAAATTTGCTGGAATCATCAAGTCCTGTCGTTATTTTCGGAAAATTAGCCTAGCTCTTCTCAAGGAAATGCTACGGCAAGGTGAATTTGTCACTTTGAAAGCGGAAGAATTTCTCCTCCAGGAAAACCACTCTAAGCCTCCGGAATTAATTGTACTGCTGGAAGGCTCACTTGCAGTAACATCGAAGGATCATTTCATCATGCGTCTGAATCATCCCGGAGATGTCGTTGGAGAAATGTCCGT
>ERZ1049444.2702-NODE-2702-length-11431-cov-6.385812_pt1 | contig 11431 bp, 11 predicted proteins | sample MGYA00383101_ERZ1049444 | MGnify/ENA primary metagenome ERZ1049444 (study PRJEB29581, sample SAMEA5548371) | metagenome | biome: marine; feature: coastal; material: water | depth 50 m | study: Short-term variability in the microbial, nano- and picoplankton...
GTGTACACGGATTTGCAATCCGCTGCGTCACCACTCCGCCAACTCGCCGTCCTATGGTGTGGTCCGTGCGGATTAGCTGATCTTGAAAGTGGCTGCAAGGGCTCAGTCGGACGAAAAGCAGCGTGGGCGCGTTGAGCTTCATTTTGGAATGTGGCAAGAGACTCCAAAGCTTTTCAATGAGAGTCTGCCCCATGACCGATTTCGCCACCCGCCGCACATTTATGGTTGATACCCAAGTCCGCCCGTCGGACGTTACAAAGTTCCCCGTGATTGAGGCTATGCTGTCCGTCCCGCGTGAAGTTTTCGTCCCGGACGAAAAGCGTGAGGCGGCTTATGTGGGTGAAAACTTGGACCTAGGCGCTAGCCGTGTTGTTCTTGAGGCACGGACCTTGGCGAAGATGCTTGATGCTTTGGACATCCAAAATGACGATGTGGTTTTGGATATTGGCTGCGGATTGGGATACTCGTCTGCGGTTATCGCAAAGATGGCGGATGCTGTTGTTGCGGTTGAAGAAGAACGATTTGCGGACGAAGCGCAGGAAATTCTGTCGACTCAGGGGTTTGACAATGTTGCCGTTGTTTCAGGTGAATTGCGCGACGGTGCTGCCAAAAGCGGCCCTTACGATGTGATCATAATTCAAGGCGCTGTTGAGGCTTTACCAGAAGCCATCGAAGCGCAATTAGAAGAGGGCGGACGCATTGCTTGCCTGTTCCAAGAGGGCGCACTTGGCGTTGTTCGGATTGGATATAAGCTGGACGGCCGCGTAAATTGGCGCTTTAATTTCAATGCTGGCGCTCCGGTTCTGCCCGGATTCGCACGCCACGAAGAATTTGTACTTTAATCTGAATGCCATTGGTGTTCGTATAGAATTTCATGAAAGATAGTCGCAGGGAGACAACCATGCTAGGCCGGAAAATGCGCAACATCGTTGCGATAGTATTGGCGTTGTCTCTTTCGACGGCTGCTCACGGGGAAACTCTCAAGTCTGCTTTGGCGAAGGCCTACGATAACAGCGGTTTGCTTGAACAGAACCAAGCGCTATTGCGCGCAGCAGACGAAGATGTGTTTCGGGCGATGTCGTCTTTGTTGCCGGTTGTCAGTTGGACTGCGGGTGCGACCAAGGCATTTGCGTCGAACACGGGCGGCTCGTCAGACAGCTTTAGCGGCAGTCTTGGATTGAGCGCGCAAATGGCGCTTTATGATTTTGGCCGTGGGCAATTGGGCATCGACCTTGCGAACGAGGCCGTGAACGGCGCGCGTCAGGGTCTGATCTCGGTTGAGCAATCCATCCTGCTCCGCGCGATCGAAGCATACATGCAGTATCGCCAAGCCAATGAATTGGTGTTGCTCGGGGAAAATAACCTCAAGGTCATTCAGGAAGAGCTTCGTGCAGCCAATGACCGATTTGAGGTTGGTGAAATTACGCGCACCGATGTGGCATTGGCTGAGGCTGCAATGGCGCGTTCTAGCAGTTCGCTGGCGCAGTCGCGTGGCGATCTTGTCCGTGCCCGTGAAAACTATCATGCGGCCGTTGGTGTTTTGCCAAAGTCGCTAAGTGCACCGGGTGCATTGCCCGGCCTGCCGGATTCCGCAACGATCGCTAAGGCGATTGCTGGGCGTAGTCATCCAGACGTTCTAAGTGCACAGTCCTCGGTCGCGCAGGCTGAGATTCAGATCGCAAGCGCCGAAGCCGAGTCCATGCCGGAGATCAATTTGACAGGCCGCGTAAGCCTTTCGGATACATTCAACAGCAGTACTTAAAGCAATTCGACCTCTATCGGTGTCGAACTTAGCATGCCGCTTTATAAAGGCGGAGCCTTGCAGTCGGCTGTGCGTCAGGCCAAAGCGCGCCACGATTCTACACGGGCATCCCTGCGGACAACCTTGCTTGATATTGAGATGCAGGTCGGCTCGGCTTATGCGCGTCTTGCGGTGGCCGAGGCCAATCGCCTAGCGACTGAACAGCAAATCGACGCTGCGCAAATCGCCTTTGATGGCGTGCGCGAAGAAGCAACACTGGGATCCCGCACGACGCTTGATGTTTTGAACGCCGAGCAAGACTTGCTGGACTCCAAAGCCAACCTCGTTGTTGCAAACACCGAAGTCGTTGTGGCCAGCTATTCTGTGATGGCCACGCTAGGACAACTTACGGCCAAAACCCTTGGTCTCAAAGTCGACGCATACGATCCGGCAGCATATGCAGCTGAGGTGAAAGCGACGGCACCTAGCACACGCGGTGCAGCGCTCGATAAAGTCTTGGGTGCACTCGGTAAGTAAGTTCGCCGACTGCGTATTGTGCGACCAGTGATTGACGTGTTAACCTGCGGTTAAACAATAAGTGGTCGTCGAGCATGTCTGATCCCGTAACAAATGTCCAAATCGAGGATGTCCTGTCCTCAATCCGTCGACTTGTTTCCGAAGAGATCGGACAGCAACCGGCCAACGCCCCTATAAAACTTGAGAATAAGCTCGTGGATGAGGCAAAGTTGGTGCTGTCTCCTGCCCAAAAAGTACGCGCTGAAGCAGCCGAGCAGGGCCGGGACCTTTGGAACGAAACCGAGGATTTGGCCCCCAAAGAAGCCGCCCCGGTTTGGTGGCATCGCGACGTGTCAGAAATGACCTCGTTTGAAGCAAGCGAGCCAATGCAACTTGAACAGCCAATCGTGGACGAATCCAATGAGGTTGCTGCGGCCGATCAAGATGACGTGCTTGAGGTAACTCAAGAGGCAGCGGAAGAAGAGATCGTTGAAAACGAGCCCTCTGCAGCACCACTAGAAGGTGCCCTTGCAGGCTTGGAAGCTGCGAAAGACATCCATGACGACGAATGGGAATCCCCAGAAGGCGACGAAGACTTAGACGCAGGTGCTGGTCTAGCCGCCATGCCGTGGCAGGGCGACGAAGAGCAACAAGGTTATAGCGGCGCAGAGGCGGCCAACGACTTTGCCGCTGAACCGGTTGAAGAACCCATTGCAGAAAACGACGATGAATTAGACGGGGAAAAGCCGGACGACGCACCGTTTACCTTCCGTCCAGGCGAGCGCCTGTTTGAGCGTCTTAGCAGCAAGAAAATGACAGCATCCCATTTGCCGGATGTTGAAACAGTAGACGCGACGGAAGTTCAGGAACCTGAGGCTATTGAGCCAGAGCGCAACATTCATTTTATGCAAGAAGAAGATGACGTCCTTGAGGACGATAACTTTGAGGATGATGATCTCGACGCTGATGATCTGCTGGCAAGCTCTGAGATGTCCAACATCTTTGATGATGACATGCTGCGCGAAATGGTGAAAGACATTATCCGTCAGGAATTGCAGGGCGTTCTAGGTGAACGTATTACCCGAAACGTGCGCAAACTTGTGCGTCGTGAAATTCAGCGGGCTCTTTAAGATATCACATCTTAACAGCAACTAGATGCTGAAACGAAAAACGCGCCCCAGCAGTGGAACGCGTTTTTTCGTTGGCAGTTTGCGAAGTGCTTTCCTAAGCAGCTTCAGCGCGTGCAGCATTGCGGCGTTCGCTTTCTTCGCGCGATAGCGCTACCGAGGTGCGGACACCTTTGGATACAAAATCCATAAGTCCCGAAACAACACGTTCGTTCGGGTCAATGCCAGAGCAGGTCAACACTTCGCGACCATCGCGCGAGCGTGCCCATCGGGCGATTTGTTCAGGTCCATTGCCGTATTTCTTATCATCGGCAATTGCGTCATCGAGTGCAGCCAACACAACGGCTGCGAATAGTTTACGAGCGCGGTTCCCCTGTTCGTTGTTAAAGGCAGTGCCATCAACGAAATCTCTCATCTCGTAGTCCTTTTTTATTGCTCTTGTCATTCGGGCGTGACGGTGGTTATGACAGACTTTTAGTGATTCGGCATCCCTCTTTTAGCATACCTCTTATGCGTGTGACGCATAGGTCACTCTGCATGTCGTTGTCTTGCCAAGCTCTACACCGCCAGATATAGGTTTTCCCGAAATTCTGACAACCTTTTGCCACGGAAACCCACATGCCCAAAATCAACGGTAACGAAATCCGCCCCGGTAACATTCTTGAGCATAACGACGGTCTCTGGATCTCGGTAAAGGTGGATCACGTCAAGCCCGGTAAAGGCGGCGCCTTCGCTCAGGTCGAAATGAAGAACCTTCGTAATGGCTCAAAACTGAATGAACGCTTCCGCTCAGCGGACAAGGTTGAACGTGTGCGTCTTGAGCAGAAAGATCAGCAGTTTCTGTATGAGGACGACGGCCAGTTGATCTTCATGGACACAGAAACCTATGAGCAAAACCAAATCTCAGCGGATCTATTGGGCGACCGTCGCCCGTTCCTGCAGGACGGCATGACCATCGTGGCCGAGTTCTACGAAAGCGAAGCCCTGAACGCTAAATTGCCTCAGAAAGTTATCTGTACCGTTGAAGAGACAGAGCCAGTCGTAAAAGGCCAAACCGCTGCCAATAGCTTTAAACCAGCGATCTTGGACAATGGTGTCAAAGTCATGGTGCCACCCTTTGTAGGGCAGGGCGAGGCGATCGTGGTGAACACAGACACGATGGAATATTCAGAGCGCGCTTAAGGCGGGGCGTGACAGGAAAACTGATGCTGGCGTGAGGCAATCTAGCTGATGGCCAAGCGTGGTCTACGATTAATGGTCACCCACAGCGCGGTAACAATCACAAGATTAATGACACCGGCGATAGCTGCGTTTGCATAAGTCCAAACGTAATTGCCGGTGACATCGAAGAAGAACCCGCCCTGCCAACCGCCCAGACCGTGCCCGATGTAACCGAAGGCCAGCACGATCCCCGTCGTTGAAACACGATACGCCGGTTCCGCAAGATTGCGGGCTGTAACAAGAACCGTGGTCATAACACCTCCGTATCCAAATCCGTAAACCAGGGCGAACGGGTAAAAGGTTTCAATCGAAGTAAGATAGATAAAGGCAAACACCATCAAAGTTTGCCAACCGGACGCCGTCAGATAGGCCGGTATTGCACCAATCACATCAGCAAGCCTGCCAAAGGCAACGCGCCCCAAAATGGCGGCCATCAACATAGAAAAAAGTACACCCCCAGCCTCGGGTGCGGAATAATCGTGCCCTTGGATAAGCGGAACCAAATGCATAAGCGGGACGGCCATGCAGATGCAGCAGAACACGACTGCACTGGCAATCCATGCCGTGATGACTGAATTTGGCAATCCAGAAGGTGTTTGGGTATCTTGAACGATCCCGGAGGATACCGATGGCGCATCCTTCAACAAAAGCGCCAACGGTAGCAGTGCAATCAACGTGACCAAACCTTGGGCCATCATGGCACCACGCCAACCATACCCATCAATCAAGATCGCGCCAGCGAACGGGATACCACCTTGGCCCATCGCCTGGCCAGCCGCAGCAATGCCAATGGCCAGACCTGCACCACGTACGAACCAACTACCAACCAACGCCATAAGAGGGGCCGATAAAGCGCCACCCCCAAATAGACCGGCCAAGAAAAACGCTAGATAGAGTTGCCATAGGTCGGTTGACCTTGAAGCCGCCATTATCACCAAACCCGTGACCACAACGCCCATCAAAGCAATGCGTCGAACGCCAAATCGTTCCACCGCAAACCCCATGATCAATGAGCCGACCGCAAGACCGGCCAATCCAAGTGTATTGATCAAGGCAACCTCGCCTCGGCTCCAGCCTTGTTCGGTTTCAAGGGGTATGAAATAAACCGATATCCCATTCACAATTTGGCCCATAGTGACGGCCAAAATGATGGAAGAGACGATCAGAATGGTCCACCGGTACGGTGATTGATCGGTGGTGATTGAAGCGCCAGTCATATTAGACGATTTTCAACACTTCCCAGCGTGTCGACCCCGAGACGATAACTTCCCCCATTTTCGCGCCCCATTCTTCATGCATTTTCACGGTCGCGATCTTTGAGAAAAAGTCATCCAAGTCTTGAAGGTTTTCGATCTCGAATTCAGTCTCAACAAGCCCCTCACTGTTTCCAACCGACCCCGTTACGATCCGTTCTTTGGAGACATCAATATTGGTCTGGGACCCTATCTGTTTGTTCCATTCTTTGAGTAATTCAATGGCCGTTTGCTTGTGGCCAAACTTCGTGGTGAATTGCCAGCGTGCAATCATCATAGCTACTTCCCCCCGTTTTAATGATGGGGCAGTGTAGCACGATTCAGGGCGTTCTCAAAATTCGCGAACAGATATGAGGACACAGAGGTAACGGCGAATTCACCTTACGAAGTTAAGGTTACGGTCGCTTCACCTGCAATCATTTCGCCCTTTGCGCGGTCAAATCTCAGGTAGGCAATCCCTTTGCCATTCGCGACTGTGTGCAGCGTACCAGCAGGTTTGCCGTTGGCAGTGATCTCATCCCCGGCCTCTGCGTCACCGTCGATGGACACTAGCGCCAAGCCTTTGCGCAGCTCGGTTTTGTGTTTCATGCGTGCGGTGATTTCTTGACCGACGTAGCAGCCCTTTTTGAAATCCACGCCGTTCAACCGCTCAAACCCGCATTCGAGGATGTAGCTATCGTTGTGCAGTTCGGCGCCGGATTGGGGGATAAGATGCTCAACACGAAGCGCGTCCCAATCGACCTCTTGCGATTGGTCCTGATCGCCATAGGAACGCCACCCGAGCGCCGGATCCCGGGGATCGGCGAACGCCCCATCAGGTGCATCGGTCATACCACGTGAGGCTCTTAGCGTGGTCGTTTCAATCTCGACATCAGCCCGCAACTTATACATAGACAACCGTTGGATCAGGCTCGGGGCTTGATCCGCAGTGACATCCAACAGGATTGCGTCCTCAGTTGGAACAAGGAAAAAGTCTGCTAGATATTTGCCCTGAGGTGAAAGTAACGCCGCATAGACCAAGCCATCTTTCAGACCGCTGACGTCATTCGTCACCAGACCCTGCAGAAAGCTCTGCCTATCAGAACCGCTTATTTTCAAGACCACGCGATCGGTCGAAGAATTTTCCATGTGCATTTCCATATTGCTCGCCTCTGACATATAGCACTGTCACTGAGCATAAACAGGGGGCGCAAGTGGCGCGTGCACCAATATCCGTCGTTATTCCGACCCTAAATTCTGCCGGAGAGCTGGTAGACTGCCTTGCCACTTTGGCCGAGGGCTTGGACGCAGGTCTCATTCGCGAGCTTATCGTGACAGATGGCGGGTCTACGGATGCAACCGTTGAGATCGCAAGTCAGGCCGGTGCAGAGATCGTATCCGGCCCGCAATCTCGCGGTGGACAGCTTGGGCGCGGCTGCGCGGCTGCACAAGGGGACTGGTTGTTGTTGCTTCATGCTGACACGCAACTAAGCGCGGGCTGGTCTGTCGAGGTGTTGGCACATCTAAATGCTTCGTCAAGTGCTGCCTATTTTGGCTTGCAGTACCGCGCCGCAGGTTTCTTCCCTCAAATAGTGGCGAACTGGGCGATGTTTCGAAGTCGGGTGTTTGGATTGCCCTACGGTGATCAGGGGCTATTGATATCACGAACGCTCTACGATCAGGTCGGCGGGTATGCTGATATCCCACTGATGGAGGACGTTGCCTTAGCCCGGCAGCTAAAGGGCAATCTGGTACGGTTGTCCGCTAAGGTAACCACCTCAGCCGTTAAGTATCAGCGTCAGGGTTGGTTGAAGCGGGGGGCGTTGAATTTATTGATGTTGGTGCGATACCTGTTGGGCGTTGATCCAAAAAAACTGGCCAAGGAATACGCACGTTAGTCTTCAGTCGCGGCTTTTGCCAGTGCGTCTGGCAGGACTTTGGCAAAGATGTCCAAGTCCGCCTCGGTGCCGCATCCAACGCGGATACACCGGTTCTGAGGTGCCACGAACGGCATACGTACAAACACACCCGCCTCAACCAAATTGCTTAGAACACGTCCGGCAAATGCGCCGTCCTGTCCACAATCCATCGCAACGAAATTCGTCGCAGAGGGCAGGGTTCTCAAGCCGTTGTCAGCTGCGATACGCTCAATCCCTTTGCGGGCGCGCGCGACTTTAGAAACTGTCGCCGCCAACCATTCCTGATCCTGCAAAGCAGACAAGGCCCCACGTTGCGCCGACCGGTTCATGCCGAAATGATTGCGGATTTTGTTGAACGCAGTGATCAGATCGGGATGACCCAAGCCATATCCAACCCGCGCACCAGCCATGCCATAGGCCTTGGAAAAAGTGCGAAAGCGGATCACGCGCGGGTCGTTAATGTCTACCTCGGCCCTGGCGCTTTCGGGGGCGAATTCAATATAGGCCTCGTCAAGAATTAGCAGGGCACCGTCGGGCAAATTATCGAGCGCTTTCACAAGATCTGACCCATGGTGCCACGTGCCCATCGGGTTGTCAGGGTTCGCGAGATAGACCAGTTTTGCATCCACTTCGCGTGCCTTGGCAAACAAGGCCGAAGGGTCTTCGTGATCGCCCAGATATGGCACGGCATGCAACGCACCACCAAACCCCGAGACGTGAAAGTTGAACGTCGGATAGGCCCCTGTTGAGGTCACCACTGCATCCCCCGGTTCGATCAGCATGCGCACCAGATAGCCCAGCAAACCGTCGATACCTTCGCCTACGACGATGTTTTCGGGCAAAACCTTTAAGTGATCGGCCAACCCGTTGCGCAGGTCATGGTTCGTCGGATCTGCATACATCCAAATGTCACTGTCAGCGGCGCGCATCGCCTCAATCGCCCGTGGCGAGGGGCCGAAGACGTTTTCGTTCGCACCAATCCGCGCGGTGAAGGCGTGGCCCATCGCGCGTTCTTGCACTTCAGGTCCGACAAAGGGAACGGTTGCGGGAAGGCTGTCGACAAGCGGGGTGTAACGAGGTCCAGTCATCCACTCAGCTTGGCGCATAATCTGATATGAAGCAAGCACACAACTGCCGCCACGTTCCGCTGGTTTTCCACCCCGTTTGCGCAATAATAACTGCTGAAAAGGAGTGCCCTTATGACCCGTGTTACCGTCGAGATTAAAGATCACATTGCCCATGTCACCCTGTCGCGCGCCGACAAGATGAATGCGGTTGATATTGACATGGCCGAAGCCATCGTTGCTGCGGGCGAGCAGATCAAAGCCGACGGTGACGTGCGCGCCGTCGTTCTGTCGGGTGAGGGCAAATCGTTTTGCGCCGGTCTTGATGTGATGAACTTTGCCAAATTCGCAGGCAGTGATCCGCATAAGCTCGTGATGCCGCGCACGCACGGGCTATCAAACCTGTTCCAACAGGTCGCGATGGTTTGGCATGACCTGCCCATCCCTGTGATCGCAGCTCTGCATGGCGCGGTCTTTGGGGCTGGCCTGCAATTGGCGATGGGGGCGGATATCCGCATCGCGCATCCCGACAGCAAGCTGGCGATTATGGAGATGAAATGGGGCCTGATCCCCGACATGGGCGGGATGGTGTTGCTGCCCAAGCTGGTGCGCTCAGATGTGTTGCGGCGGCTGACCTACACGGCTGAACCAGTGCTGGCACCTAAGGCCGCCGAATGGGGGCTGGTGACCGAACTGTCAGACGATCCTTTGGCCTCTGCACTGGCGTTGGCCGAGACAATCGCAAGCAAAAGCCCTTCGGCTGTTCAGGCGGCAAAACGGTTGATCGCCGTCGCCGAAAGCGGCGCTGCCGAGGCCGAGGTTCTATTGGCCGAAAGCCAAGAACAAGCGGACTTGATCGGCAAGCCACATCAGATGGAAGTGATTGCCGCGAATATGCAGAAACGAGCGCCGAAGTTTTGAAGGAGGAGCGTTGGGTCACAGACCCACCCTACAGTCACAATGTAGTGTGGGTTTTTAACCCACCAGTTTCGCCCTGCTCGGAGCATCTCCGGCAGGGTTATGTCCATAATCTAATCGTAAAAGGTGGCGGGCCCGCCGAGTGGTCGTGCTTGGCCTGTCAGTATCAGGGGATTTCGCCCCTGCACCTGTCGAATTCTGCGGTGGTTTGACTGATCCTCAGCATCCGAGCTTTCGCTAGCTTTGGATCAACGGTCTCCACGAATGTGCATGCGAGGACTGGTTTACCCGTGCGCGGGTTAAGAGGGCGTTGGGGGTGCGTGCGGTGAAGGTGGGTTGAAGCCCGCCCTACTACGCTCGAACCGTAGGCCGGGCTTCAGCCCGGCTCAACTATTCACCCGATCTCGGCCAACCGTGCGACGGCCGCTTTCAGCGCCGCTTCTTCCTCTTCCTTCTGGCCGAGCAGTTCCTGACTTTCGGCCACAACCTCTGCCGGGGCCGAGGCCACGAACTTGGGGTTGTTCAGACGGCCACGCAGACCGCCCATTTCCTTGGCCAGCTTGCCCAGAGCCTTTTCAAGACGCGCCTTTTCAGCATCCACGTCGATGATGTCAGCCAAAGGCAAACCAAAGGTGCCGCCCTCAACCGCGATAGTTGCCGTCCCCTTCGGGAAATCCTCGACCTTGGTTAGGCTATCAACCCGCGCGAGGCGTTTGATCATCGCTTCGTTGTTGTCCCAAGCGGCTTGGCCGTTGGCGTCTAGCGTAGAGACGACCAGAGGCACTTTCAGACCAGCAGGCACATGCATCTGCGCACGAACCGAGCGTGTTTGCTCAATCAGGCCAATCACCCAGTTCATCTCGCGGTCCGCATCAGCGTCTACCAGTTCAGCCGCTGCATAGGTCGGCCAGTCGGCGTGGATCAGCATCTTCGGGCGGTTAGCGTTCGAAATGCCCCAAAGCTCTTCCGTGATGAACGGCATGATCGGGTGCAGCATGATCAGGCACTGGTCGAGAACCCATGCTAGCGTTTGCTCGGTCTCAGCCTTTGCGGCTGCGTCGTCGCCTTGCAGGATCGGCTTGGTCAGCTCGACGTACCAGTCGCAAACGGTGCCCCATGTGAACGCGTAAAGCGCTAGCGCGGCGTCATTGAAGCGATAGGCTTTCAGCGCCTCGTCCACTGTTTCCAGAGTCTTGGCCGTTTCACCGATGATCCATTTGTTCAGCGTGTTTTGCGCATCAGGACGGGTGTTCTCAGCCGCAAACGGAATTTCATAGTGATTGGCAAAGCTGAACGCGTTCCAAAGTTTGGTGCCGAAGTTGCGATAACCTTTGATCCGGTCGGTCGACAGTTTCAGCACGCCACCAATCGACGCCATCGCCGTGTTGGTGAAGCGCAGCGCGTCAGCGCCGAATTCGTCGATGATCACCAGCGGGTCGATGACGTTGCCCGTGGTTTTGGACATCTTCTTGCCCTTCTCGTCACGGACGAGACCGTGAAGGTACACGGTGTGGAACGGGATGTCGTCGACCACGGCCAACTGCATCATCATCATGCGGGCGACCCAGAAGAACAGGATGTCTTGGCCAGTGACGAGGACGTCGGTCGAGAAATACTTCGAGGTGCTCTCATCCCAGTTCGGCCAGCCGAGCGTGCCAATGGGCCAGAGGCCGGAGGAGAACCATGTGTCGAG
>ERZ1049444.2703-NODE-2703-length-11428-cov-4.202058_pt1 | contig 11428 bp, 10 predicted proteins | sample MGYA00383101_ERZ1049444 | MGnify/ENA primary metagenome ERZ1049444 (study PRJEB29581, sample SAMEA5548371) | metagenome | biome: marine; feature: coastal; material: water | depth 50 m | study: Short-term variability in the microbial, nano- and picoplankton...
GATGTTGCAATAGCTTCTACGCCCTCATCACCAACTTTGTCTCCTAACCATAAGGAAACAAGATTTCCCAGAATATTAGAGTTAGCGATCGCTTTGGTGCCTTCAACTCCAATTTCATTATCACTCAATATCAACTCAGAAAGGTTTAGCATATTTTTGGATTGAGCCAGAGCCTTAGCACCTTCGTCTGTTGCACTATTTTTGAAGAGGTTTAAGGCGGTTAAAAATTTCATCTTATCGCAGTCTGCTAAAGCCTTAACACCTTCGTCTCCAATCTCGTTAAACTCCAAAAAAAGCGCAGTTATACCTTTAACCTTGTCCGATTCTAAGACTTTTATTAAGTCTTCATCATCTAGCTCCTTTTCCCTCAAATCAAGTTCATTTTTTTCATCATTAAGCCCCTGATCAATGAGACCATCTATATCTTTGACTTCTTTTTCAGCCATCCGAACATGCTCCACTTATAAACAATAATTTTGAATAAGATTAACGGGTATTTTAAGGTAGTATCCACACTTGTAAAGCTTAAAATCTTATTTACCTAATCTATTTGCTAATTAATGTATTATTTTCTCATCCATTAAAAATAGAGCTGGGAACAATTTCGCCTATCAAACCAGACTATTGCTAATTGGCCTCCTACCAAGTGAAAATTAAAAAAAATTAATTTTATTCTCTATCAAATTACACTATATTTTCAAAGTGCAATGAGAAGAAAATCTTCGTAGTTCCCCGTAAAAACCTATTCAACCACATCTTAAGGCTTTATTAACATGGTACAGAAGATCGATGAAATAACGGAAAACGTCAATCAGGCCAGTGTATTTATTCCTTCACTTTCGCATGAGTTGGAACAAGTCATGGTCGGACAAAAATATCTAACTGAACGATTGATATTGGGATTGTTGACCGGCGAACATGTTCTTGTTGAAGGAGTGCCAGGGTTAGCCAAGACCACTGCGGTAAAAACCCTAGCCCAATCGGTAAAAGCAGACTTTAAACGCATTCAGTTCACACCTGACCTATTACCGGCCGATTTACTAGGAACACAGGTCTATCAGCCTAAGACTGGCGAATTTGACATTAAAAAAGGACCTCTTTTCTCAAACATCATTCTTGCGGATGAAATCAACCGAGCACCCGCAAAAGTTCAAAGCGCTCTACTTGAAGCAATGCAGGAGAGACAAATCACTATTGCAGGAACAACCTTTGAACTCGAACAGCCGTTTATGGTAATTGCTACACAGAATCCCATTGAGCAAGAGGGTACCTATCCGCTTCCAGAAGCCCAAGTGGATAGATTCATGCTAAAGCTCCATATCGATTACCCCACTCGCGAAGAAGAAAAACTTATTATGCAAAGGGTATCCAACGCTAATAATCTTTATCAGGTCAAACAAGTAGTATCTCTTGCAGAAATCATGCAAGCTCGAAAAGTTTTTGACGAAATCTATATTGATGAGAATTTGCAGGATTACATCATCAATATAGTTGCTTCGACCCGCAACCCTGAAAGTTATCAATTATCATCCCTTAAGGGAATGATCCAGTTTGGTGCTTCACCTCGAGCATCAATCTTTTTGAACCGGGCGGCAAAAGCTTATGCCTTTTTGCAACGCCGTGGTTATGTTGTCCCGCATGACATTAAAAGTATTGGCATGGATGTTTTGAGGCACCGGATCATTCTTTCCTATGAAGCTGAAGCCGAAAATGTAACCACAGACGACATCCTAAAAAAAATATTCGACACTCTAGAAGTTCCGTAATGATGCTTAAGACTCTAGCCCAACCACTTTGGGATTGGTTCCACATACCGATTCCTGCTACCGAGCAGGATAAAAATCTATCACCTGAATTATTACAGCGCATCAAAGCCATTCAAGTAAAGACCAATTATCTGGTCAATGACATTATGGCAGGAGAGTATGTATCTGCATTTAAAGGACGAGGAATGGAGTTCAGCGAAGTACGGGAATATCAGCCCGGTGATGATGTCAGGTTAATCGACTGGAACGTAACTGCCAGGATGAACCAACCCTTCATAAAGGAGTTTAAGGAAGAGCGAGAGTTGACACTGATGCTTCTAGTTGACGTCAGTTCTTCTGGTGGATTCGGCACAGCCGAGAAACTTAAAAATGAGGTTTCCGCTGAGATTGCTTCTATTCTAGCTTTTGCAGCTATCAAAAATAACGATAAGATCGGACTAGTAATCTTCTCGGATAAAATCGAGCACACCATACCTCCCAAAAAAGGTAAGGCGCATATTTGGAATATTATTCGCACCATTCTAAATTTCAAACCAGAAGGAAAAGGCACCAACCTCTCCCTACCGTTGGAATATCTTTTGAAAATTCAGAAGCAAAAAACTACTGCCTTTCTAATTTCTGACTTTCAAAGTGATGACTATGAGATAACATTGAAACAGGCAAAACAAAAACACGACTTGGTCGCCATCAGCATCACTGATCCACGCGAGGAAACCCTACCCGATGTCGGGTTAATCGAACTTGAAGATGCCGAGTCCGGTGAAACTCTTCTGGTAGATACTCATGATAAAGAGATGACAAAAGAATATGCAAATCAATTTCAGAAAAAAAGGGCCCTACGAAAAACCTATTTCAGCTCAATAGGTATAGACACTATTGAAATTCTTACAAACCGGTCGTTAACTGACCCCATTATCCGCTATTTTAAAATGCGAGAAAAAAAACATTAATGCCAGATCATTTACCTAAAGAAACCCCTGTCGACGGGGTCAGCAAAAAGTTGAAAATATTTGTCATCATACTCACTGTGGTGACTTTTTTGACTCTTGTAGCATTATTCACAAAACTGGTAAATAAACCAATCGTCCAAAAAAAGAATCAATCAAACGTTCAAAATTCTATGTCAAAGAAGGATTTGAGCGATGAATATCAGGCCGTAGGAAAACGTCTAATGAATTCAGGTTTAAAAGAACAGGCCATCGACCAGTTCATAAAAGTATGGGAAATACAAAAACCCGGCAACCAAGAAAGGGCAAAGGCAGCTCAAACAGTAGGTACCTTGTATGCAGACCTAGGGAACTGTCAAGAAGCCTTGACCTGGCTTTTTAGGGCTGAATTTTCAGACTCAACAATACCAATGCAACCAATCATAGACTCATGCCTTGCAAAAGTCAGGAGCATTCATTCCAAAAAATGAAGAATGTAACTACCCCACTTTCGGTAGGTTTTTTTCTATTTCTTGCCATTATAATTTGTTTACACTCATTGTCCCTGGCTAAAGAATTTTCAAACCCTGTATCTGTGAGCGCTAACATAACCCCCTCAAGTTTTACGCTTGGAGATATTGCAACTTATACCATTACCCTAAAGCACGACCCAGACATCAAACCTAACGTTCCTAATATTGAACAGCCAAAAGGATTAGAGTTTATTGAACAGGGTGCAAGCATGCTCCGCGAAGTTAACGGACAAAAAACCCAGGAATACTGGTATAAATTTCGTGTCGACGATACTGGAAAATTAAGCATCCCTTCCATCCCCTTAACCTTTAATGCTCCTGACCAAAAAGGGGAAAATATTCAGGGAACTATTCAAACTCCTGAAGTTAGCTTAGAAGTAAAGTCTCTTCTGAACATACCCGGAGGCCCCGAAGAAGTTTACGATATCAAACCACTAGAAGAATATCCTTTACCATGGATAGATTATTTATGGATAGCTTTGGCAGGGCTTGCAATTTTAGGACTACTTTATTTTGTTTGGTTTAAATGGAAGTCTCGACCCTCGACCCTGAACCTTTCTGCTCCTGATACGGATTTAACACCAGAACAGTTGGCTTTCAAAGAGCTTGAAGTACTTAAAAATAAACAATGGCTTCAAATTGGCAGAGCTCAAGATCATTTTTTTGAATTGTCTGAAATTTTTCGCAGGTACCTAGAAAAACGATACCAGTTTCCAGCACAGGAATGGACAACGGAAGAAATCACCGCATACTTTAAAAGTTCTCCTAACCTTAGCGACAACCTAAAACTTCAAGCCAGATCAATTCTTACTCAAACAGACCGTGTAAAATTTGCCAAAGCTGAAAGAGCAGAAGATGAGATGGCATCCATCATCAACTTTATCCATGAAGCCCAACCTCCTGCAACAGAAGTAGTAAGCACATCATGATATTTTTTCAATTTCAAAATCCATGGCTATTATTATTTCTGTTATTTCTTCCTATTCTTGCATTTCAAGTTAGGAAGGACTCCCAGGCAACCATAAATTTCTCATCCCTGGCTACACTGAAGGCTCTCCGTACACCCAGAATTGATATCTACGCAGGCCTGCCATTTATAATCCGTTTTCTAGCATTGACTCTTTTAGTCATTGCTTTAGCACGCCCGCAGGAAGGGCATAAGAGTACAGAAATTCTTTCAGTGGGAGTAGATATCATGTTAGCCCTAGACACATCAGGAAGTATGAAGGCATTAGACTTCATAGAAGAAGAAAAACGCATAACTAGACTTGCTGTGGTCAAGGGAGTGGTATCAAAATTTATCGAGAACCGTCCCAACGACCGAATAGGCATGGTAGTCTTTGGTGAACAAGCTTACACACAATGTCCACTGACCCTCGACCAGGGAATTCTACAATCATTTTTAAGAAAGCTAGAAATTGGTATGGCCGGTGACTCTACAGCCATTGGTTCAGCTATAGGAATAGCCATCAAGCGACTCAAAGACCTAGAATCAGAATCCAAAGTCATCATTCTTTTGACCGACGGCAGAAACAATGCTGGAACGTTAGCCCCTCTTCAAGCCGCACAAACTGCCAAAACCTTCGGGATAAAAATTCATACCATTGGTGTAGGTTCCAAAGGTAAAGCTCCTTTTTTAGTAAATTCTATTTTTGGCCAACGCTATGTCTACCAGGATGTGGATATTGATGAAACTACGCTCACTGAAATATCAAAAATTACCGGTGGACAGTATTTTCGAGCCACCGACCTAGAGTCTCTTAAAAATATCTACAAACAAATAGATGAAATGGAAAAATCAGAAGTTAAAGTTATTGATTATTCCGAGTACAAGGAAATTTTCCATTATTTTCTCGTGCCAGGATTAATGCTTCTTTTTCTAGAAATTACTCTTTCCAACACTATTTTGAGAAGAATTCCTTAGATCATGCAATTTGGCGAACCTAGTTTTTTTAATTTGTTCTGGTGTCTAGTCCCTTTGATTTTTTTTATGGTTTGGGGCATGAGAAAAAAAAATCAATTAACTCGGAAATTTTGCGGAAACCTTTTGATATCGAGACTGGTTCATCCGGGAACAGAAAAAATACTCCATAGCAAAACTATTTTTATCGTACTGGCTGTTATTTTTCTTATGTTTTCGCTTACTCAACCACGCTGGGGTTATCATTGGGAAGACCTTCATCAACGTGGAGTAGATGTTATTATTGCGCTCGATGTTTCCAGTAGCATGCTGGCTGAGGACATTAAACCGAATCGTCTAGAGCGGGCTAAACGAAAAATAACCGACCTTCTAAATATGTTGGAGGGAGATCGTATTGGACTGGTAGCCTTTGCTGGAACCTCATTCGTCCAATGCCCCCTAACTCTTGACTATAGTGCCGCCAGAATATTTCTTTCCGCAATCGACACACAATTAATTCCTATTCAGGGAACGGCAATCGGAAATGCCATAAAAACTTCCGCAAAAGCGTTTCACACCAAAGAAAAAAAGTCTAAAGCTATAATTTTAATAACAGATGGAGAAGATCAAACAGGGGAAGCGCTCTCAGCTGCAAAGTCAGCAGGAAATCAAGGCATTAAAATTTACACCATCGGAATTGGCGGGGAAATAGGTGCTCCCCTGCCTGAACTAAATGGCAATGGTGGGTTCAGAAAAAATCAACAAGGGGAAGTTATACTTTCAAAGTTGGATGAAATCACATTGCAGCAAATCGCATTGGAGACAGGAGGCAGTTACGTTCGCTCTGTTACTGGGGACATTGACTTAAAAACTATATACCAAGATCAGATCAAAAGAAATGTTAAGAAAAAAGAATTGAAATCTGAACGCCGTAAAATTTGGCAGGAACGTTTCCAGTGGTTTATTTTTATCGCATTAATTTTCCTTTTTATCGAGACCTCTTTATCTAAAAAAAAACCTGTGGAAAAACCTGAAATTTAGTCTGCATTCGTTCTCTAAGATTTGGTAAAATATATTTAGACACATGAAAGCTTGGAGCTTAAACACCTTGACAATATATATTAACAATTTTATTTAAATAGAACTGGATTAGACAGATACATTTAAACAAACGAAAGGAATAGTATTATGGAAAGTTTTTCTAGACCCATGAGCATTGATGCTCATGCCGCAGAGCAGCAGCGGTTTATGGTGCGAGTATATAACTGGATGGCTGCCGGACTGGCAATAACGGGTTTCATGGCCTTTTATGTATCAAGTAGTCCAGCAATGATGAATATTCTTTTCGGCAACCCTATTGTTCCAATTATTCTCATCATAGCTCAGATAGGACTTGTTTTCTGGCTAGCATCAAGAGTCATGCAAATGAGTGTAAGTCAGGCAACAGGTGTTTTTCTTCTTTATGCAGGTCTTACCGGCGTTACCTTTTCTACTCTATTTGTGGTTTATACTTCTGCATCCATCACCTCAACATTTCTCGTCACGGCAGGTACTTTTGGTGCAATGAGCTTGTACGGTTATACAACAAAAAAAGACCTTACTTCATGGGGAAGTTTTCTTTTTATGGGACTTATTGGGCTTATCATTGCTTCAGTAGTGAACATGTTCATGCAGAACTCCATGATGAGCACGATAATAAGCTATGCTGGAGTTCTAATCTTTGTTGGACTAACAGCTTATGATACGCAGAAGATCAAGGAGATGAATATTATTGGAAACGAAGGCACCGATGAAGATACAAAGGAAGCAATACAAGGGGCGTTGACTTTATACCTAGACTTCATCAACCTATTTCTAATGCTACTAAGACTTATGGGAGATAGAAGGTAAACCTAATATATTAATTTAAAAGAATTCCCGACCCTCTCGGGTCGGGAATCGCCCAGCACTTAAATTATGTTTTACAGTTTTCAGGCCATTATTCTATTCTTCCTTATACTTATTCTATCATTACCTTCAACAGGGTTCTCTGAATCGGTCAATTCAAAAGTACGGCAAGGTATTTCTCATTATCATGAGGGAGAGTTTAAGGAATCTGTTGAGAACTTTTCTTCTGCAGGGGTTGATCGTCCTAAGGATTCTCGCATCTCCTATAACCTCGGTAACGCTCACTACAAGGAAGGAAAGTTTCAAGAAGCACTTCAGTCATACAACCAATCAGCTCTGGATGAAAAAAATCCTGATATCCAGAAAAACTCTCTCTACAACACGGGCAATACCCTAGTGAAGCTAAAAAAGCTTGAAGAAGCTGCTTCAGCATATAAGAAAGTCCTAACCCTAGACCCTAACGATATGAATGCGAAGTATAATTTAGAATACGTCCGTCAGAAACTAAAGGAAAAAGAAAAAGAAAAACAGGAGCCAGGGAAAGACGAGCAAAAAGATACCGATAGCAATTCCAATAAAGACAAAGGCGAAAACCAAAGTAATAATGAAGGCCAGAAGAAAGAGAATCAGCCGCCCCCGCCTGATAGTACCGAATCTAAAAGTGAAAACTCAGAAAACAAGAATCAGGATAACTCCGATCTGTCAGAGAAACCTGCATTAGAAAAAAATATCTCTAAAGAAGAAGCTGAAAAAATGTTACAAGGACTCACAGAAGATTTAAAAGATATTAGTCGAATGCAAGCCGCAAAAACAAAGACCGTCTATGAAGGAAACGATTGGTAAAAATGAAAAAGTTTTCACCTACGTTAGCGATTTTACTCTCATTTTTGCTGACCCCCGCATTAAGCACTGTAGGCTTTGGAAATGATATCTCGGTCACAGCAACAGTCGATAAGAATAGTTTGACCATAGAAGATGTCCTTCGACTTTCCATCGTCATTAAAGGAACCCAGAACACACCTCCTCCCGAACTACCGTCCTTACCAAGTTTTAGAGTTGCAGCTGCAGGAACATCATCATCCACTCAGTATATCAATACTCAACGGAGTGTATCCATCACCCACAATTACCGGCTGACACCGATGAAAACCGGGACTATGATCATTGGCCCTGCAAGGGTGAGAATAAATGGAAATACTTATTCCACCCAACCCATAACAATTAAAATACAAAAATCCTCTAACAACTCAACACCTTCCGGTAAAACAGCATTTGTTGAAGCAGCATTATCGAACAAAAAGGCTTATATCGGAGAACAGTTAGTCTATACTTTTCGACTATTTCATCGTGTTGATGCCAAAAACCTCAATCTAAAACTGCCATTTGATAGTAAATGGTTCCACAAAGAAAACCTTGGAGAACCTAAAGCATATATTAAAATCATAAACGGGATTCAATATCATGTTCAAGAATTATCAATGGCCATTTTTCCTTTAATAAAGGGACTAATCGATATTCCTGCTTCCGTTATTGAGTTGGATCTTTTGCATAAGACACAAAGCCGTCACCGCCAAGATCCTTTCAGTCAATTTTTTAATGATCCATTTTTTGGTCAGCGTACTCAGGTCCAACATAAGGTTCTACGTTCGCAACCTCTTGCTTTGGATGTTTTACCCCTGCCAAAAGGTGCTCCAAAAGGATTTAAAAATTTAATCGGAGAATTTGAGATTTCTTCAAAGCTTGGGAAAAGTGACCTTGAGGTTGGAGACACCACAACCCTGACAGTTACAGTTTCTGGAAGAGGCGATATCAAAGGTGTAACTATTGAAGAACCGGATTTAAAAAACCACTTTAAAATCTACCCAGACAAACCCGAAGTCAGGCAAGTCGTGGACAAAAATCAAATCAGAGGAGAAAAGATTTTTAAGTTTGCCTTGGTTCCCTTGGTAAAAGGTCAAAAAACCTTGCCTATATTTACCCTGCCCTATTTTGACACGGAAAAAGGCCAATATTACATCGCGAAAACTCAAGCTATTACTTTAGATATAAAGCCCTCATCGACAAAAGAAAAACTTAACCTAGTGCAGTCCAGTCAACAAAGTTTAAAAATAGAAAAACCTGAAATCCAAACTTTAGGTAAAGATATCTTGCCTATATATACCGAACTGGACAAGTTTCAAAATAATGGCGCTTACTCTTTAGCATATATGGGGACAGGTTTTGGCTCGCCGATAATTATCTTCTTCATTTCAGTATTTGTAATGAAACGGCAGAATCGCATGAAATATGACGTAGCTTTTTACCGACGTCGCAATGCATTCAAAAACGCCAACCAGCGCTTAAAAAATATGACGACGCAAGCCGAATCAAAAGAGTTTGCCCGTCAGTTATCAGAGATTCTAAGGGAATATATTGGAGATAAGCTTAACCTAGAAGGCAAAGCCATTACAGCAGAAGAAGTAGAGGCTTGCTTAAAAGAATCGAACTATCAATACAGTCATGCCGAAAACACACGAAAACTTCTTGAAAAATGCGAGACCTTACAATATGCTCCCATGAATCCTGGCAGCACAAAGGAACTCCTTGGCGAGTCTGAAAATCTGATCAAGGTATTGGAGAAGCATTCATGAGATATCCCAATACTCTTAAATTCATTTTATCTATTTTTTTAACACTCTTAAGCCTACCAGTTCAAGCCTCTGACTATCGAAATGAAATTGTTCACGCAAATAGCTTATACTCGGAAAAACAATATGCGAAGTCAGTTGATGCTTATGAATCCTTAATTCAAGATGGAGTGCGTAACGGATATCTGTTTTACAACCTAGGTAATGCTTACATTAGAATGGGGAAAACAGGGCCTGCAATTTTAAATTATATTCGTGCCAAAAATTTAATCCCACGCGATGAAAACCTAGCAGCAAACTTAAAGTTTGCTATTCAGCAAACCCAGGACAAAATAGAAGCTCCACCTCTAGGAACGCTGAATATTTTATTTTTTTGGGTTAACGATTTTAGTTTGAATGAATTGATCTATTTTTCCATTTGCTTGAATTTTATTTTTTGGGGTACCCTGGCCCTTTGGATGTTCTTTCCATATCTAAAAATTGCCCGCAATACGCTTCTTTTTATTCTTATTCTGTCATTTGTTTCCATTGTAGTTAAAATCAAAAATGATTCTGATTTAAAACTGGGAGTGATTCTATCTGAGAAGGTCGAAGTGAAGTCTGGACGCTCTTTAGATACGATTACTCTATTTCAGTTACACGAGGGCGCTCTAATTAACATCGTAGGTAAACATGATGATTGGTTCGAAGTTCGCCTCAACGATAAACAAAAAGGTTGGGTTCCTCAAAATTCATTAGGAACCTAGCTACTATCCAAAGTGACAATAAGCAATAGTTTTTACGATAAAAAAACACCCATCTCTAATTTCCCTTGATACAAGGAGCAAAAAAATGCGAGATAAGTTGTTTGACCGTGTAGGGGGATGGGGTGCTATCCGCTATTCACTTAAAATGGCAAATCGAGCTGGCGGCTTATGGCCGATGCTTAAAGCTCTAGCTTCCAGAAATAACTGTAAAAGTTGCGCGCTAGGAATGGGTGGGCAGGCAGGCGGAATGCGCGATGAAAAAGGCCATTTTCCCGCTGTTTGCAATAAATCTTTTATGGCTCAAGCCTCAGATATGCAAGGCGCCTTACCGGAAGACTTTTTCAATCGGTTTGATATCCCCACTCTTTCAAAGTGGTCTGCTCAAGAACTCGAATTGAGCGGACGTTTAACCGAACCAGTTTTTTGTAAAGCTGGAGATTACCAATATCACTCTATAAGCTGGGTTGATGCATTTGACCTTATAGTTGAAAAAATTAAGTCAACATCCGCTGATCGTTCTTTCTTTTATGCTAGCGGACGTTCCTCCAATGAGGCCGGTTTTCTCCTACAACTATTTGCCAGAATGTATGGCACCAACAATGTTAATAATTGCTCCTATTATTGTCATCAAGCTTCTGGAGTAGGATTAAGCCAAAGCATAGGGACCAGTACCGCAACTATTGAATTGGACGACCTAGATCACGCTGATCTGGTTTTTTTGATCGGAGCGAATCCTTCTTCCAATCATCCACGTTTCATGCGTACTCTTATGGATGTGCGTCGACGCGGTGGACAAGTTATTGTGATCAATCCAGCAAGAGAACGTGGGCTAATAAATTTTAGTGTGCCTTCTGACATTCGAAGCCTTTTGTTTGGTTCAGAAATTGCTAGTTTCTACATACAGCCACATATAGGTGGGGATATTGCACTTTTTAAAGGCATAGCAAAAATTCTCTTAGACCTTTCAAATAAAAACCCTGAATTACTAGAACAAAACTTTATCAACAGCCATACTAGAAATTTTAAGGAATACAAAGAAGATA
>ERZ1049444.2710-NODE-2710-length-11414-cov-4.292719_pt1 | contig 11414 bp, 8 predicted proteins | sample MGYA00383101_ERZ1049444 | MGnify/ENA primary metagenome ERZ1049444 (study PRJEB29581, sample SAMEA5548371) | metagenome | biome: marine; feature: coastal; material: water | depth 50 m | study: Short-term variability in the microbial, nano- and picoplankton...
CAGCCCCGTTTTCACCGCAGATCGCGTGCACCTCACCGCGACGTACATGTAGGGTAACGCTATCGAGAGCTACTACTCCGGGAAACTGTTTTGTTATTCCCTCCATTGTGACAGCCACTTCTGACAATACTTCCATTGTGAATCGGTGACCTACACTCCCTAATTGCTTCGTCTAGATTCATAGATTCGCAGACTTAGGAGAGCTATCAAAGCCGTGAAACCAGCTGCTAAGCCACTACCAAAGCCTGTTGTCATTGCAGCAAGGCTTCCTGCAATCAAAGCCAAAACAGGAATCGTACACAGACCAAGTGTGCCGGGCAGAATACGACGATCACGCTGCCCTCCACTCATGCCCTGAGCAAACGTGACGGCAAGAACTACTACGCCTCCGACAATTAAACCTTCATAAACATCGGCACCAGTCTTAATGATCTTTGATACGGCATCAATGACAACCCGCAGAAAAAACGCACCGAGCACTGTTCCAGGAATTGTGCCTACTCCTCCAGATAGTGAGCAGCCACCAACCACAGCTGCCGCAATCGCGTTCAACTCATGACCTCTACCTTGATTAACCGGTGCAGCAACTGACTCATTTGCGACATAAAAGAGTCCTGCAAGCGCAGCTGTCATGGCACCAAAACAATAGGCAAACCACTTCACGTTATCAGTGTGTATACCAGCGAGCCGGGCAGCCTGTTCGTTACCTCCGAGGGCCTTGATATGACGGCCAAGCACTGTTCGAGAAAGAAGAAGCCAGGTAATACATGCCAAAACAAGAAACGCTCCTACTGAAAACCACACGTTATCTCTCACCGATTTGAACACGGGGTCAGCTACATTAATAACTGCACTTTTTGTCGGTGTTAAAACTGCTGTACTACTTTCACAAAGCGCCCTCGCAAAACTCCGCAAACCTACAAGTGTTGCAAGTGTCGCGACGAATGGAGGAAGACGAACAACAGTAATGAGCCAGGTGTGCAGCGTGCCAACAAAAAAACCAGTCACAAGACTGGCCAGAATAGCAATGAGTACGACCACCCATCCGACCGGCTGAAATGCCATCATTTCAGCAGGCGCTAAAGCTAACATCGTCACAGAGCAAACCGTGCCTGACAACGCAATCATCGAACCACTTGAAAGATCAATTCCTCCAGCAATGATGACTACCGCAGCCCCAAGAGCAAATATCCCAAGCATTGCACTGTTGCGTGCAATGTCACGAAGGCTTTCTAATGGCCGAAAAAAATAAGTGTGGTTTGTATCGACGATTGCAGTAAATGCTAACGCAACAACAATCGCCACTATTAACGACCACTCATTTTGCGATGGAAGCCATCGCTGCAGAGTGTTTTTCGGAAATAAATGCCATATTTTCATCAAGGCAACCTGCCGGCAATGTTCATATTAAGGGCTTCGGCATCAGGAGCTCGACAAGCCATACTTCTTTAACCATTCACGAAAAACTGAGAGGGTTAAGACCTCAAGAGTGCCTGCTGATGTTGCAGACTCGAGATCTTTCGCAGCAATAGGCGCATTACTGTTGCCCGCCCAATCGTCAGGGATAATCAGACGCAAGCCAGTAGTATATTTATCTCCTCCTGGCTCATTGCTATTGGGGAACATTTCTGCAATGACGGCATCTTGCTCTTCCACCATTGCAAGCAACAGTCGAACCGTTTGAACACCCATTTCAAAGGGGTTCTGCACAATCATACAGTCAATATGTCCATTCTTCATATGCTCAATGGCCTGAGCTGCTGCATCGAACGTAAATATTGAAATCTGGTCTCGAGCCCTGCGCTCTACTACAACCTCTGCAATCGCTGGCGCGTTGTAAGCCCAGATTCCGACTAAAGCATTCACATCGGGATGGTTAACAAGAGCAGTTCGTACATTATCTCGAGCTCGTGAATGATCAAACGAATCAGCCATTCGATCAAGTTCGTTATAGTTTTTCCCAAGAGCGTCACGGCAACCGTTCATTCTCGCTCTCGCATTATCGTTATCAGTAAACCCAGTAAACTGAATGAATCCGCCTTCATCAACACCACGAGACTCTAAAACTTTTTTTGCAGCTGTACCAAGCAGACGACCGGCTATTGAATTATCTGTGCCTATGTAGAAGGGACGAGCATCCGGAAAAAGATTGCCATTAATATCACCGTCAACTGTAATTACAGGCACACCTTTTTCGGCCAAACGTTTCATCTCTTCAACGATCGCCACATTTTCTGCCTGAATAACAGATATGGCGACTCCCGCCACATCTGCTTGGGTAACGAGCTGCCTGAGACGATTAATCTGGCCCTGAGCTGTTGCATTATTTTTTTCCATTATCACTTCAATTTTGCTGCCGGCGAGATCATATTTTTCAGCACCGGCCTGCAACCCGGCATTGAGCACATCAAAATATGGATCATCTCCATTCGTGATAAAAATGAATCGCTTGGAATTTTTGCCAGCGTTAGTTTTATTGACCGAAGAAGAATCCGCCGATTGTTTGCATCCGATGCTGATGAAGCTACAGAGCAATATGAACAAGAACCAGGAGCGATGTGATGATCTAAAAACAACAGTCATAGTGTCTACCTTCTTTTTTTGCATAAGACATGATGAATGAATCAGAAATCTGTACACGAATGATCCTAAAGCGAACTACAACCCCTGTCTCATGCCATTAATAGTGTAAGCCACTTTTGCGAAGATGTACGATCGGCGTTTCTGCAGTAAGCATTTCTCCAGAACATATATCTGCAACTACAATCGAGTGGTCACCACGACAACGCTCTGTATCAGAAGAAAGAAAAACAGGCCTCGCCTGGCATTCCATCCAGCCGACTACTCCCGGAAGAATCCCGGCGCCACAAGAAGCCCTCTTGATATCAAGACCGGCAAATGGCTCATCCTCAACAACCGGAGGTTTACCGAACCTACCAAGAAGGCGTCGCTGATTTTCAGAAAGCACATTAACAACAAATTTAAAATCACCGCTCACAACGGCTGAGAGAAAATGCCTGCCATTGCCTACAGCAATTGATATTGCTGGCGGATTGAACCCTGCCTGCATAAGCCAACTAGTCAGCATGGTTTTATCAACACCATTCTCCTGCCACGTAACAACAAAAAGACCTCCTGGTATTCGCCCAAGAATTGAACCAATTTCTTCACTAGAATCTTTCAAAGAATCGTCACCTGACACGTAGCAACTCCTTCCACGTAAGCTCTGATTTAAACCATTAAAGGCACTTGTTTTTTTGATAATAACAGGAATCGCCAAACAATTAAAAACTGGGCTGTTTGGGTGGCTGAGGGCAACATCCGACCATCTCCAAGCTTATTTTCCTAACGTCCCAACACAAAACAGGAAAACGACATAGTTGAGGAAACAAACCTGTACGAGAGTATTTAGGAAAGGTCGCCTAGATGTCCTCCGGCTCTGTAAAACCGGCGATGGCTCCAGTCGAAAAAGACTATAGAGTGACGTTCTCAAGCGCACTTGTGAACAAACCGTCGATCCTACAGTCGCGACATACCAGCACGCACATCTTGTCATTACAACCTCCTATGTCGCACGAAAATGTAAACAGCATCAGAGTTGTTCCTCTCACGGCAACGTGGAGTGCTGTCATATATTTCCTATTTCTATGCTTGCTTGGAACGCTATTCCTTTCATTCCCATATCAGAGCAAAGCTTTTGCCAAACCACACAGTGAGGAAGCACTACTGTGGCACACGGGTTGGTCGGAGCAGAATAAATACGAACAGCACCATAAATATAAACAGCACCATGGAACGAACCTTATTCAACTAGCTTCCGTATTCCAGGATGATAAACACCCAAACCATTTCTATGATGAAACGTCCAATACGTTCATGCAGGAAATGCCTGCAAACGGGCCAACAGTTCATGTGCTCCCCCCAGTTGAACCGCATGGACCAGTATTTTTGGACATGCCATACGAAGATATAAACGGCTGCGACAGCTATGGCATTTCTGGCACCCAAAACAATAATTGCTTTGACAATTTATGGGCCCCGCGTCCTTGGTGCTGGCAGATCCTTCCAAATAATTTGATCTATACAAGCTACCTTGCAGGTCCCAAGGAACCACGTCTTGCAACGGTTTGGTATGACGATACTGGTCCATCACCCATCCCGGGTCGTGGTGGTGAACAAAACGGCTGGCTCTGGGACTCGACACTTGGCGGAAGAGTTTCCATTCTTCGATACGGCTCCAACACGGAATTACATCCTCAGGGTTTCGAAATACAGATAGAAGGAGCGGCTTTTGTACGCCTTGACCCAGAAGATGACCGGGATCTTCGGTCGGCAGATTACCGCTTCGGTATTCCGTTGGTTTACGGTATTGGTCGCTGGCAGACGAAACTTGCCTACTACCATAATAGTGCGCACATCGGCGATGAATTCTATGAAAAATACAATCCACCATTTCAACGAGTGAACTATGTTCGCGATGTTATTGTCCTAGGTAATTCGTATTACATGTACGACTGGCTACGGCTTTATGGTGAAGTTGGTTGGTCATTCTTCAATGATGGTGGATCGAAGCCTTGGGAATTCCAATTTGGTACTGAATTGATTCAGGCTAGACCAACAGGAATTCGGGGAGCACCATTTTTTGCTGTGAATGGAATGTCTCGTCAGGAACTCAACTGGGGAGGAAATGTATGTGCTCAAGTCGGGTGGGCTTGGCGAGGATATCAAAGTGAAAAACTTTTTCGACTTGGATTTGAGTACTTATACGGATCTGATCCGCAGTATGAATTTACAAATACTGATCCGACAACTGGGAGAATCACTGCATTGAATCAAAACAGAGCGGGCATCGGCATGTGGTATGACTATTGATCACCAATTTGAGTACCGATTTAAGCATAGATTTGCAACGACTGGCTTTAGCGGAAACAGGCAAACAGATCGGATAGACTTGGTACATGCCCCTTCTTGCTATTGAGACAACCTGCGACGAAACGGCCGCTGCAATAATATCACCAGAGAGACACGTCCTCTCAAGTGTTGTAGCAAGCCAAGATGAACTTCACGCTCGCTGGCGGGGCGTTGTACCTGAAATTGCATCCCGCGCACATGTTGAACGAATTATTCCTGTCATTGATAAAGCGATCAGAAAAGCAGGCATTCAGCAGTCACAACTTAGAGCCGTTGCCATCGCGATCCGGCCGGGTTTGATCGGGTCCCTTCTTGTCGGTCTCTCCGCCGGGAAAGCTATTGCTGGGACACTCCACATACCACTTATTGGATACGACCATCTCGCTGCGCACCTCTACGCCAGCCGTTTAGCGTTTGGCAAAGAAGTCTCCTATCCCGCAATCGGCCTTGTCGCAAGCGGAGGACACACCTCGCTCTTTCAATTAAAAAATCCGATTGTTCTTGAGACTCTTGGAGGCACTATCGATGATGCAATTGGTGAAGCCTTTGACAAAGTCGCGAGCCTACTGGGGTTGGGATATCCTGGAGGTCCTCAGATTGAGCAGTTGGCTTTAAATGGAAATCCACGTTCTCATCGCTTTCCGCGACCACTTGCAAACGACTCCTCTCGCCTTGATTTCAGTTTCAGTGGCCTCAAAACTGCCGTACGGTATCAGATTCAGCCACCGGGAACGACCACTCCACGAGGCTTGAGCGACCAAGAGCGTGCTGATCTTGCAGCATCTTTCCAGCAAGCAGCTATCGACTCCGTAGTTGCGAAAGTAAGTCTTGCCATCCAAAAAACAGGCTGCCGTATTGTGGTTGTTGGTGGTGGAGTAACCGCAAACAAACTCCTTCGCAGTGCGCTTGAAAAACTTGGCAAACAGCACAACGCAAAAATCCTTACACCACCAATAGATCTCTGTACTGACAATGCCGCAATGGGCGGAATTGCTTGGGAACATCTCGAACGCAATGAAATCGCTGATCTCGAACTTGATGTGCTTCCAAACGTTTATCGAAAAAAAAAGCAACAACCTAAACGCCGTGACGCGTTTCATCAATAACTTCCACTTCGCCACTTACAACGTCATACATCATTCCAACAACTCCGAGACGCTGCTTCTTCACTTGTGTTGTAACGGCCTTACTGCCCTCAAGAAGTTTACGTACTACCCGAACAACATTTCGTCGGGCGACCGAATCAACAATCTCCTGATGTGATTCACTTTTCAAAGCCGCAACACCACGACAATCAGCTTCACCAACAACTTTGGCTACCTCTCGAAGTATGCCTTTTGCATGTACGCATTCTGGAGCAAGAGACTGATCTGGACAGCAATAATCAGTTAATGACGACTCGATTGCACCACACCTGGTATGCCCTACTACTACAACTAATTTTGCTCCCGCCACAATTGCTGCGAATTCGATACTACCAATCACTTCCTCTGTCGTGATATTTCCTGCCACACGAACACTCAAAACATCACCAAGCCCAAGATCAAAAATGGCCTCGGCTGGTGAACGTGAATCAATACAACTTAATATGACTGCCAGAGGATGCTGACCCGTTGCTGTTGCAGTTCTCTGCCGCTCCATGCTCCTCTTAAGCGGCTCCCCGACACGAAATCGGCTATTACCCTCCAACAACATTGCCAGCACCTCTGGAGGGCTCGCGGCCTGCTGGACCTCATGGCTTGAGTGCTCAACAAACCGTATTTCGTCATGAAGATTCGGATAGCGATTTCCAAAGCCGATCAGACTTAGTTGTACCCAGCGTGCGGGTGCCCCAGTCTTCTGAAAATCAGATAACAGATCGATCACATCCGGATCAATATAATCCGCATTCGATGCATCGATGAGAAGTGTTCCTCCGGGTGGAACCTCATATAATACTGATTGTAAAGCTGCACGATTAAAGAACGTCACTTGGTTCGCCAACTCAACACGAATGACATTCCCCGAGGCATGACGCTCAAGTTTCTTAATGAGTGGGCGTCGATAGTTCGAGTGCAAAATAAAAATAATACTACAGATCAAACCGATGCCGATACCAACCAAAAGATCTGTAAGAACAATTGCAACAACAGTAGCTACGAATGGTATGAACTGAGAATACCCTTCTTGCCATAACTGATAATAACGCCTCGGGTTCGTCAATTTGTAACCCGTCTTAATTAAAATAGCAGCAAGTGTCGCCAAGGGTATCTCGTTCAGCCAGGCGGGAAGAAGGAGCACACACAACAACAACAACAGACCATGTGAAACAGTGGCAAAACGTGTTCTCGCCCCAGCATTGACGTTCGCAGTACCCCGAATAACTGCTGCACTCACCGGCAAGCCACCGAGCAGTCCGCAGATGATATTACCTGTTCCCTGCGCTATAAGCTCTCGATTACGAGGGGTACGTTGCTGCCTCGTATCAATTTTGTCAACTGCCTCAATCGCCAAAAGTGACTCTAGGCTAGCGATGATTCCAATCGTTGCAGCTGACACATAGACACGTGAATCAGCGAGAGTTGAAAAGTCAGGGAATGTTATAAGACCTAACAATCCCTCAGGACCATTTGGCAAAGGCACCGAAACGAGATGAGTTGGGCCAATAGCCCACGGGCTCCCCATACGCTTGAGTAAGACATTCACAGCAGTACCACCAGCTACTGCAATGAGCGGACCCGGTATACGTGTTTTCCGCAACCAGCTGATTTGATCCCAGGCAACCACTAACAGAAGTGAACCGATGCCTATGGTTGCAGCACCTGGCAAGAAATACTTAATTGACTTGGGCAGATCAGAAAAAGTTGTCTCACGGTCTGGCTGATTGAATGACATTTCACCAATCGGGTCGATGTCATATCCGATTAAATGCGGGAGTTGTTTCAGAATGATAATTATGCCAATCGCTGCAAGCAGTCCCTTAATCACACTTGTTGGGAAGAATGAGGAGATAAATCCTGCTTTGAGCAGACCAAAAGCTATCTGAATAATTCCGGCTAATAACACAGCCGTCAAGAATCCATCAAATCCACCAAGAGCCGTTGTCTGAGCTGAGACAATAGCGATCAAAGCTGGAGAACCACCTGAGACACTCGTGCGAGACCCGCTTAATCCTCCAACAACAATGCCACCCACAATTCCGGCAACGATACCAGAAAATAATGGTGCTCGTGCCGCTAGGGGCACACCCAGGCACAGCGGCAACGCCACGAGGAAAACGACAACACCAGCCATGAGGTCAGAAACAAAATATGCTGGAATAAAGCCACGCTTTGGCATCTCACAAGAATCCTAAATAAACAATTCAACTTACATCTGTGAAGAAATGTACCCTCCGGCCCCTTATTTCGTCCACGCCCGATAGTACCGTAACAGGCCTCACTGACTTTGCGACTACTCCAAATAAGCGTATTCTCACGTGGAGGTGACATCTTCCTCTAATTTACTCAAGAGAAATTAAACAACAAATGGCATTAGCAGCTGGCTATATCACAGATCTCGACTATATCCCCGGGTTTTACCCACACATGGCACCCACAGCGATACGATACGCTGCATCGCTGAATCGTGTCGTTCCTCCAGCAATCACTAACAACTTTCGCTACCTCGAACTCGGATGTGGACTTGGTCAATCTCTAACCACACTTGCCGCAGCAAATCCACAGGGTGAATTTGTTGGAATTGATATCAATCCCAGCCACATTGAAACCATCGAGAAAAGTATTTCGGCAGGTTGCTTAAAGAACGCACAAGCAATCCACTCTGATTTCACAAGCCTTCCAGAAGACCTTGGAACATTTGAATTCATATCCCTTCATGGTGTGTTTAGCTGGGTTTCGCCGGAGGTGCGAGAACAGATATTAGATATTGCGAAAAAGCATCTTGCCCCAGGTGGCCTTCTCTTAGTCAGTTATAACGCAATGCCAGGTTGGGCCCATCTCCAACCCATACGGGGAATTCTCCGTCAATATGCTGCGCTTAGGCAGGGCGACACAACCCAAAGAATTCGTGATGCATTAAATTATCTCGTATTCATTCGTGATAAGAAAGCGAAGTATTTCGAGGATAACCCTCGTGCTGCGGCCTACGTTGATGGTCTTCTAAAGCAAGACCTTCGATACCTCGCGCATGAATACCTTAACGAGCATTGGACAAGTTTTTATTTTTCAGAAGTTGCAGCCATGTTTGGCTCAGCAGAAATGGCTTTTGTCGGAAGCCTTCCCATCCACACAAACTTTTGGGACTTATGTGTCCGTCCGGAGTTCCAAGACCTTTTCCGGACTACCAGTAATCGGCTTGTTACTGAGTCACACAAAGATTTTTGTGCAAATACTGCATTCCGCTGGGACATCTACTCAAAGCAACCGAAAATAACTGAAAGCGCGGAAGATCGCCTCGAGTCAATCGACGGGCTCTACTTTCGGGCAATTCGGAATGACATAAAATTACCGCTCAAAATTAATCTTGGCGTTGTTACCTCAACAGTCCAGGGACCACTCTACGAAGTCTTACTCACAATATTGTCCCAAGACACATTATCACTTTCAGAAATTCAAAAACATCCACAGCTGGCTCAACATTCGCTAGTTGACATTATTCGTGCTGTCGATGCTGGTGTGGCCATGGGCCTCTTCGAGGTCACTGCTGCACCAGTTGCCGCACCAGCAAAAGCGATTCCGAAACAACTCTCTATCTCTTTACCATTCAATCGGTTTGTCCTTGAAAATGATCTCCTTAGCGGGCGGCCCGTGGCACTTGCCAGCGTAGCAACAGGCACTGGCTATACGCTCGGTGACTTTGATGCCGCCATACTTTATGAACTCTCTTCGGCTGGAGAAGAGGGCTTAGCAGAACGAGTACTTGTCCGGCTAGATGACAGCAAGCGTTCTATTCAAAAAGATGGTAAGCCTGTAACTGACGATAGACTTCGTCGGGAAATGGTTGACAAGGCTTGCGAGACGTTCCTCACAACGAGCGTGCCACAGCTCTTTCGCCTTGGAATCATTGGGCCCAAGCCCTCGTAAAGAAGAATGGGTACCCTACCTTCTTCTCTGCCAAAGTTTTAAAACGATGGCTGAATGGGAACTATCGGTGGCGGCACTTGAGAAGTAGGTGGTTGGATAGGGTTGGGCATAGGAGCACTCGCACTGGGGAGGCTTGCTGGAAGAGTTCCTGATGGCTGGGGGCCTCCCGGGACACCAGACTTTGCATTGAGATCCATAACCAGTTGCTGTACTTCAGGCCGAATAGTAATCCCGTTGCTATTGAACACATCGCTTGGAGTCACACCATAACGACCATAGAGAGCACCGTCTGCATTATGATCAATCGACAAATCAGCACCTCCCAAGGAAACACCGAGGAAAAGGCCTCGGCTTCGGGCATAAGAATAAATCTCGGCGCCTAACCGAGCGTCTGTTGCGGCATTTGCCTGACGACCAACAGGCCCAACTGCGACCGACGCATCTGCCCCGAGGGTAACCTTTTGTCCACCAAGAATATTTGTAAGGCTCTGTGGTGTTTTGAAAACCAACACGATATCAGCGGCCTGAACACCTGCTTGAAAACCAATACTACCACCACCCATGGTTACCATTACAGGCGGACTCCATGACTGATCTGCGTTCCGAACATGAAGCACTCCTTTGCCATAGTTCACACCTAGGATAAATCCTCCCTTCACCATATTCGGAAAAATGGCAACTCCTGAAGCCGACTTCAGCATCGCTGGTGGAATGGCTTCGATTTGTAAATTAAAAAACTGGTCGAGAACCTGCCTTGCGGCTGTCACTGTTTGAACTTCAGGCCCTGCCACTACTGGTGCCGTTTGTCCGTACAAATGAGTAGCGAGAGTGAGAATAGAAACACCCGAAAACAAAAATCGACTTCCCGAATAGTTCACGAGCCGAGCAATAACAGGTAGGGCATTCATCGTTTTATTCAACTCCAAGACATCCGTTCAATGCAGAGGAACGTAAACGGAAATGTAGAGGCGAGTCGACCTCAATTTTGATCCAAAAGCAGCGCACCAAACGTTCACGCAACTATTCAGACTGCTTTGCAACTCGAAATACTTCGTCCAGTGTCGTCGTGCCACTTAAAACCTTATCGAGACCATCCTCGAACATGACCCGCATGCCTCCTGCTACGGCAGCACGACGAATATCTTGAGTCGCAGCACCTTGGAAGGCAAGCTCACGAATTTTATTATTCAGTACCATTAATTCAAAAATACCCATCCGCCCCTTGTAGCCTCGCTTTTGACACTTGGCACAGCCACGACCTTTCATAAAATTTGCGTTTGCTAGCTGCTCCTTCGTAAAACCAGCAGCCTGAATTTCACTTTCCAAAGGCTCATGAGGCTGTTTGCAATTCGAGCAATTTACCCGCACTAATCGCTGCGCTAAAACAGCAACAACACTTGAAGCCACCAGATAGGCCGGGACCCCCATGTCAATCATACG
>ERZ1049444.2711-NODE-2711-length-11413-cov-4.174767_pt1 | contig 11413 bp, 9 predicted proteins | sample MGYA00383101_ERZ1049444 | MGnify/ENA primary metagenome ERZ1049444 (study PRJEB29581, sample SAMEA5548371) | metagenome | biome: marine; feature: coastal; material: water | depth 50 m | study: Short-term variability in the microbial, nano- and picoplankton...
TAATGGATTTAAATTATCTCTTATTAAAGTGTCCGGTGCTATTAGACCAGAACATGGAAAAGATTATTCATTGCGATGACTCGTCCAGTAGATACGTTACTAATTTCATTAGATTCTGATAAGGGGGTGCTTTCAAAACAAATGATTGTGTTAGCTAAGAGCATACCGGACATAGTATTAATAAAATAGAGTAAGGTGCTTGCTCTTCAGGCTACCGGTTACAAATGTTCTCCGTATTTTCTTTTTTTTTCAGATTTATATTTATCTAATATAGAGTCAGTTTTGCTTCTGAGAGTCTTTTTGTTTCTTATTTGTGCAAAACGGTCGGCACTATCTGACGGCCTGTCTTTCGCCTGTGATTTCTGAGAAGTGTCCTTAAGAGTAGTTTTTGTTGTTTTTGGCGTTTTTATATTAAGGGTATAATAGAGGTACAAGAGCGCTAGAATTGTAATAGACCATTTTATGAAGTAGGAAAAACCAATGCTGACTAGTGATCCAGATATAGTGACATATTCCAAAAACTCTTGATGGGCCACCCAAACGAAAGTAATTACCAATGACGTAAGTAGGATTTTTTTCCATCTTGGTTTTAACCAATTAACTATAGCCCATATTGCTCCAGCCTTGATTAGACTATTGATCATCTTACCAAACTCCAAAACCTAACATTGCAATAATCGCGTATAAGGGTAGTTTTTTTATACGGTTAGTTATCTCATCTTCTTCATCTTTAACGATAGCTTCGAGATCTGATGAATTCATATCTTCTGGTTTTAGGCCAGCTAAGGCTATTTTTACTTTAGCCTTAGATATAGCCTTTTCTCTAATCGCAGAACGATATTTTTTTAAAACAATAGTGTCTTCAATAAAATTTTTCATAAGTAACAGGGTATCAGTACAAGTTATTGATCATTTCTATAGATTAGATATAGCAGTGATCTGGCTCGACTCATTGCAACATAGTGATATGGGTGCGTTTTCTCTTTATTATTGGGAGGGGGTAGATCAATAACAATAATTGCGTCACTTTCTAAACCTTTAAAATCACGTATGTTTGCAAACCCGATACCTTCGCTTGGGAAGTCGCGCATAGAGTACTCATCTAGTTTACGTATTCTGGAACGCCACTTACTAGGTAGCATGTTTATTGACGAATTCTCAAAATCAAGCATAGAAAGAATTACAACATCTTCAAAATGTAGCCCTCCTCGATTGATGATATTGACAAGGGCTTTTTGTAAAAATTCTGCGCTTTCCTCTATTGTTCGTACAACTATTTCTTCTACGTCGGGTCCGGCCCCCGCTCCTTGGACCCCCATATCGGCATTCAGGCTAGATTTCACTTTATCTAAAATAACTTTTGTATTTCTACAGTTTGTATTTAGGGGGATCATTGCTGGTTGAAATGATTTTAAGAAAGCTAAAGCTTCTAAATCGGGTGTGTCAAATAATCCTGATTGATTATTTAAGTCATAGAACCAGCACCACTTTCCATTAACTAATCCGCCCTTAATTACTTCATCTATTGAATCTAAATAATCCAGCTGAAATAGATCTTGCCCCTCATCTACAATTACTGAATCGAATTTTTCAATACCTGAACGGCGTGTAGTTGTACCAATAGATTCAATTGTTGTGACAAATACATTCTCCATATTGAAATGACTGGTTAGGTAATATTTCAAAAAACTAGATTTGCAAATAACCAGTACACTTTCTCCTGTCCCATTCCAACGGCGAGCTAACTCCATTGCTACGAAAGTCTTTCCAGTACCAGCTCCACCAGTACATAGTACTCTCTCATTAGATGAGACGATGTCCACAAGGCGAACTTGATCGTCAGTCAATTGCACAATTCTAGATTGAATGTCGCCTGTCTGAACAAAGAGAGGAACAGCCGATTCGAATGCTGGTCTTAGATAGTTTTGAACGGCTTTTAAATCTTTTTCTAGGGGCCTGTTTTCGTTATAAGGTTTACTACGCCAATAGTCGATTAAATCATGAAACCAGCGGTCGAAATTTCTCATGGAGTTTAAGTCGGCAACTTGCTCTTTATCCCATTCGCTACTCTCTATTACCCATTGGCAATCAGGAAATATCACTCCATAACCATAGGTGAAACTGTTAGCTATGCTGGTGCCAAATTCGCGTTTTAGGTTGTTTTTTAGAGCAAACATAGCTGTTCTAGCTTGTTCAAATGGCCCTTCTCTTTTTCTAGAAATATCACCATGTCTATTTGTATAGTGCCATTCACCTTCTTCACAATGAACACCCCCACCTTTTATTTCTAATGCTAAAATGCCCTTTGGTCCGCATACGAGGAAATCTATTTCCCCCATGATTTTCGATTGATGACTTGGTATGTTTAAGGAGTGGTAGACGCAATATTCGCCCTTTGGGTCAACTACTTTTACACTCTTTAATTTGTCGAACACCTTTAGCTCAGCTCTACTAGAAGTTGCGTATGGGCTGTCTGGGATCATTCTCATTATATGGCCTATATTACAATATCTTATTTAAACACTCGCTTTGATCTGAAGAACTCAAAGGAAATACGCTCTTTATTTGGTTCCGCAGTTCATCTCCTTTGACATCATATTTAACTAACTTATCAAAAAAACCTGTATAGATGTAATTCGCGCCATTGATGTTGCAAGTTCCCTTTGGAAGACTGATTATTGTTTTTACACAGTTATTCCATCCTTGCTGTTTAGCCAAATCTATTGCCATATTGGTGTTTTTCTTTACCTTTAACTGCTCATCTGTTAAAAAAGATATCAATGGTCTGGGCGCATTTAGAGGTGATGCACGTTGTATATCGCTACCATTAATTCTATTTGTTACGTCGGCTATCATCTGGTTACAAAAGGTAGATAGCTCAGGAATCTCCTTTGTGTCACTTTCTATTCCCATCCAGCCAGTCATTACGCCCATTAAACAAGTTGCTATTGTCATCACCAATTCGAATTTTTCCAATGATTCAAATTCTGATTGTCTAGATAACATATCGTCAATATTGTCACATAAAGAAAAAATTATCATCGCCCTGTGCTGTGGCCTTGTGTATTTTGAGAAATACTCCTCAAGACTTAATCCATTGGGGTTCCTTAAATTTGAAAAGTCATTCAAAAAAGACTCCAGATTTGGATCTTTATCGCCTTTTGAGTCCACCTCTTTTTTGAGAACAGCTGTAGTTAAGGAGTGGTGATCAAACTTTTTACCTTTCCTCTCATAGTTTACTTGAACCAAATTATTCATTAATTTAACAAACAAAGGGGTCTTACTAGTTTCCTCATCATCTAACCAAGAAATTATGTAGTCGACGGGGTGGTCTCCATTTGGTTGGTTTTTTCTTGTAACAATGTCGTTGAAGATCTGAAGAAATTCTTCACTTAAATTTGCCAAGAGATAAGTGAAGCTTACAAGGCCAGCACAGCCTGATGCTTTATATGAAGAAATCTTTTTGGTTGCATTAATTACTTCATTAGTCCTAGGTTTTAGAAGATCACTCGTATTTCTGTCTTTTTTCGGAATTTTAAAAAAGTTTGGTTTTTTTTCACACCTGCTTATAGCCCATTTGTTCGGCGTATTACCATTCTGAGCGAGTTCAGAATGGAATTTACTTATATTAGCGGCACTTTCAAAAATAATTTTGTCAATTAATTCGATTGATACTACGAATGGTAATAGTAATAGTAGAGCATCAGATTTATCTTGGGCGTGCAATGTAGATGCCACTAATTCATTATTTTTACTAATAAAATGAATTTTGGCTGTTATCTTCGTTAGATCTATTTTCAATATGACTGGAATAGTATTGTCCGCTTTTGCACTATCTATGACTGTTTTCGGTACTTCGTTTGGATACACTGGTACGCAGTTGGGGTATTGCTCGAATGAGTCTTTGTAGTAATCGCTAGTGTAGAGGGAATATGGATGTATCACCCCTGTGAACAAAAATGTTTGGAGATTATAATGGTTAGTAAGTATATACCAGCTATCGTCCTTATTTGGCACAGTTGTAATCGAGTTGATTTCTTTATCTTTAACCATAATTTATACCAAATTTAAAATTTACTTTACATCAATTAAACCGTCTTTCGGACTTGGAAGTAGTGCATCTACCTTTTTGTTGTAAGAATTAGGTCTAAGGAAGAATACTCGTCCTAAAGATCTGGACACCATTACATAAAAAGATTTGTTGAAAGTGAGCTCATCAAAAACGTTACTATGATCTATATCTACGACGAATATATCATCAAACTCCAAACCCTTACACGAAGCGGCATTAATTACCAAAATTCCACCCATATCAAATCGAGGTTCACTGAATCGCTCCTTGGTAGAATACGTGTCAATATTAGGTCTACCAGATTGAAATGAGCATCTGGTGTTTTTAAGAAACTTATAATATTTGTCCCTGATACTATCGTTGTTGGGAGTGATTATCCCAATGAGTCTTTGGGGCATCCTATCAGCTAGAAGTAGTATTTTTTGTATCATATTGTTGAACTGCTCCTCCTTGTATTTAAACATTGTAGGCATACCACCACTAGAGACTGTGTTGTGAGGGTCTATTTTAGGAGCATCTTCTTTGTTTTTATCGGGGTTAAAGTAGTGAGCTAAATTAGCTACAAATTGGTTATTCCGGAAGTTTGTATCAAGCTTAAGAACATCCTTGTTTGTGTGCAGAGCTAAGCTATTTGCAATGTCTTTAATTGTGCTATTTTCATGTTCATTTAATTGTTGATTCTGATCAGCTGTAACATATATGTTTTCAAACCCCATTTCGACGATTGCTTGGTAGAACTGGGGAGGCATGTCTTGTCCCTCGTCAATAACTAAATAGGGTAAGTCCTTACTATTCTTCGGGCTACGGCCTCGGATAGTTTGAATAATTAAATCCCAATTGAATGGCTTGAAAGGCTTATTTGAATGCAATCGTGGTAGCTCTTCATTGGTATGACTTTTGTAATATTGGATAAACCAAGATTGCCATTGGGCACTACAAAAACCATCGCCGTACATTTGAGAGGTGGCTTTGTGGAGTAGCTGGTTATAAACTAAAAACAAATAGTTTTTATTTTCTGCTTCTAGTAGCTTACAGCGCATAAGAGCAACGATGGACTTGCCTGTTCCGGGGCCTCCTTGAATTAGGTGCTGCCCATCCGCAGGTAAAGCTCGGGCTTCCCTCTGCCTTCTTGATAGGTCTTGGAATCGGGGTAGTTTGAAGGACCGTTTGTTGTTCATATAATTTACTTAACAAAGTCAAAAATACTAGGCATTCCAGAAAGCTCATCACCCTTAATATAGCTTCTGTCTAATAAAGTATTACCGGTAATGCATGACATCTCGGGGATTAGTGAGCACGCATGACATGCCGCTTTATTTTGTAACCATGGCCCCTGTCCTTCTAGTTCAGAACAGATTGGATCAAGAGAGCACCACGAAGCCCTCTCAAATGTTCTAATTAACATGGGCAATAAAGTTTTGGGGTCAGTTAATTCCACTAAGCCACCTAGAGTACCACTTACATCCGGGACAGCAATGTATACTAAAATGCCAGCTCTCTTTTTGCCTGAAGCTTGGCTGAATATTTTCTCTTTCATAGAGGAGGCAGGGTATCCAGATTGAATCTCTAGCTGCAAAATTAACTGATGGGCAATAATATGCAATAAGAGGAATCTTGAACTAATATCGATTGGATCATCGTTATGTTGGGCTTTTTCATATCTATTTGCTAATAAAGATGTCCGTTCATTTACCAATGTATGCTCTTCCCACTCGCTTAGTATTTCTTCATCTAAAGTAAAAAAAAGTCCTTCGCCATATAATTCAATCGCTGGAAGCCAGTCGTCACCACCGACAACATTCGGGGTCACTAACTCAGGAGGAGTTTCTTGCTTGCTTTCACCTCTTTCAAATCCTTTGAAGATTAATAATTCTTTTAACCGCTTAACAGAAACTAAATTGTCGATTAACGTTACTACTTGTTCAGCAATCCCGCTTAAACCACTCTCAATATGCAGGTTTTTCCACTGCTTAGAGAGAGTTTCTACAACAAAATCTTCTGACTCATCCATGTCAGGGTATTTAGCAAGAAGTGCTTCATATTCACGCTCTTCAATGGTGCCGGGCGAAAATTCTTGGCCGTAAAGTGGGTATCCATTTTCAATCTCGACTATTGCCTGTTCAACTTCCTCTAAGGAGCAGCGTAAATGAGAGGCGATTGCTCTTAGCTCAGCTTTCTTTCTTAATGGAGTCCTCGCCTCATCCAAATTGTTCAAGAGTGACTGCGTGGTATAGAGTCGGTCTACAACTGATCCATGCTTCAGGCGAGATTCGGGTGGAATTACTAGGGCACTAGCTGTTTTAGGCTTGTATAGCCGAGCATCATTAAGTTGGATGAACTCGGCTTTATTAGTCTCATTTGGAGCCCTCTCATCTAGCCACGGCTGTATAGTTCCACTGTAATTTAGCCTTTCGTTCACATTTATGTAATGTGTTCCCTGATAACATTCAGTGCATGTCAATCGTATGGTATTGGGGTCGCTAGGATGATCTTTATAGGTTATATAGCCTATTTTTTTACCTCTACCGCAGTTTCCTACTGAACTACCTTTTCTGTGAGCAAGTGCGTGCCAGTCCACATCTGACAGATAGCCATTGGAATGGATTACAACCAAAGGAACTTGTTCTAAATTTCCTTTGCCACAAGCGCAGCGCTTACCTTTGCGTTCAGCTTCAGAACTCCATGGGTCAAAAACTAATAGCTTGCTAGCGGTGCAGTAGGTCCATTTTGGAAATTTCACCGAAGGTAGTGATTTCCCTTGAATTGTCCCGTTATCTGAAATGCTCGCAGTTGGTGGGCTTCTTAATTCAGCTGCAATGTTTAAGCTTTGTCGAATCTGATCAACATATGGAATCAATCTAGCTGTGCAGATATTTTTATCGTCAACCCATGATCTAGTATCTTGGACACATACACTATACTCAGGGCCTCTCACTAATGAACCTACAAAGCACATTCTGACTAAATGAGAAAGCCTAACAGGTAAAGGATCTGTTTTAATCATGATTCTAGTAACCCTGTTGCTTCGACATGACGCATAGAATTCATTACATTCCATAAGCCTTTTTGGTTATTGATACCACTACTCAGCAAAGGTACAACCTCTCGGCTACTGAAATCTATAGAATTTTCTACGTAGACTAGTGACTCGCTTGAATTAATGCATTCATCTACTTCGAATGCCCACTGGTCGATTAATTGGTCAACATGCTCACAAACGGCGGAATGAGATTGTTTTGGGCTGGCTTTTTTTAGCCTAATCTTTAGTAGTTGAATAACTTTATTAACTTCTGAGTTGTTTAAATCTAATTTGAAAGCTCCTGCGTTTGGAGATAGCTCGGCAATACAATGCCGTAACGATAAAACTAACGCTGCAGGGAGTGCTTTTTTGCGGGATTGATATGTGAAAGGGGTTACGCTGGTAGGCTCTACAAAGCGGTAAAAAGACTCGTGATATGCTCTGAAATTTTCATAATGTGATAGCGATCTGGCCTGATTATTGTATAAGTTAGCAACCACAATGCCCGGCACTTCTCCGCGACCTACTCGGCTGCTTGTTTGTATATACTCTGCTGTTGTAAGCGGTTGGCCATTGATGACCATTAAAGCAAGTCTTGATACATCTAATCCTACAGAAACCATATTGGTTGCGAGCACTGCATCTAATGAGGGAGGTTTGTCAAACCGATTTTCCAATTGGTAGAACGTTTTTGCATTTTCAAAAACAGTAGCCAGACTTGTCAGCTGAGAAACTATTAAATTCTTGCGATTTGAAGGCTTACCTTCAAAATCCTCTTTCCATCGTGCTTTCATTAGTTTGGAAATGTCATAATTAAAAGCGTTTTGACTTTTACCAACAGAAGCTAAACTGTTGTGGTATACCACTTGTGTCCACCAAGCATCCAGTAGAGCCTCTTTGTTTTTTGTTTCAGAAAACAATGCATATGGGGCTATAAGCAAATTTACCGCTAGCGGAATCAATGAATTAGATCTATTTAGCATTGGTGGCATATAGCCTATATATAGTCTGCCAGGTTTGCTAGATACTGGAACTGTTTTAGCAAAATAGGAATCATCGGAGCTTAAACCGGGAGGTGGAAAAACAGATACGTCTTTTCCATACAACCTTAGAACTTGTTCAGATGCATTCCGGATGGTTGCAGTAGAAGCTATGTATTTAGGATACACTCCTTTATATTGAAGAATCGTTTCAATCCCAGCTTCATATAATCCTGTAATAGAGCCGAGTTCACTAGATATTAAATGTAGTTCGTCTTGTACGATAAGTTCAGGAGGGCGTATACCAGCCCCCCCAAAAAACACTCCAGCTCGCTCTTCCCTTGTTAATCTAGCAAATTTGTCTACTGTTCCAAAAAGTATGGAGGGAGGTGCGCGATATAGCTCCTCATCTACGACAGTGCAGGGCAGGGGGCTAGTGTTATGGCCTCCAAAATCACAGGTTGAGTTTGAACAAACAAAATAGAACAAATCAGGCTTAATTACGTAATTATTGTCCCCATTGAATTCTGTTTGACACCAAGGGCACTTATGAAGAACCAATTTATATTTGGCGTTTGGGTCATGAGTAATGTCTTCAACTATTTCTTGGGCTTTTTTATATGTGTTTGGAGATGTAGCCCCACCAACCCATAAACCAATGGTGATAGGTTGTTCTCCTAGATTTAAAGAAGGATCTGACCTCCTGAGTTTCTCAAGGGCAAATGTAACTAGGCATGCACGATCAAATTGTTGAGTGGCTAAAAGTCTTAATGTATATCTCATGATCACACATGTACCGTTACCACTTGTTGGGTATTTTTTTCGTCTCCAAGCAATTAATAAACTAATTACGCCTAAGTACGCTTCAGTTTTACCACCACCGGTTGGGAACCATATTAAGTCAACTACATCCCTGTAATTATCATCTTCGTTGATAACGGACTCTAAGACTGTAAGTAAGAAGGCTAACTGAAAGGGTCTCCAGCAATAATTCTCTTCACAAGCTGCCTTGCCGCGGTTAATATCAACGATCTTCATTTGCTCAAGCATCGCTCTATTAGCAATTTTAAAACAATGCATTGCGTCGGGATGCTGTTCCAAGATTCTTATCGAAGACTTCATTCTTAAATAGGCTTCATCCATTCTAGAAGTTATTCTGCTGCCAGCTATGCATTCATTTTCTGAGAGCTGATTATTAAGATTCTTTTGTTCTTTGATCCAAACCTGATAATCATCTGCGAACGTTTCCAAATACTCAATAACCGTTTTGTCACTAGCATCAGAGATGCCGGATAGAAATGTCATTTGAAGACATTTCTTTTCTACCTCTATATCTGCCGTAACCTGAGGTACTTCAACTGATGGTAAGAAATTCAAACATAGTTCGTTAACTCTATCATTATTGGAAATCCAGTTAACGGATGCTCCGTGTCCGACGCCGTATATTTTTGAATCTCGATAGCGAACATCCAATTCTTGTTCTTCTTCACTAAGTAGACTAAATTCAGGCCGGGGGTATTCTTGCAGCACACCTTTCTCTACGATGCACGAAAGTTGAACTCCAAATAATGCTCTTTCGTTCAGCTCAATATTAAATTTCCTAGGTTCCAAGCTGCCAAAGTTTTCTATCTCTTGCACGTTAACAATGGCGAGTGTGACAATATAACCGTTTTGTAGGTGCGGTCTCACTTTTAGCATGCATTTTGCACGCACATTATTAATTGGACCGATAGGTATGTAAGTAGTAGAGCTAGTCAAACTACTGGGGATTTCAATATCTTTGTAAAAGTCTATTTTTGTAGGTTCATCATATGAAATTGACCTATGGTCAACACATTTATAGACGTTTACTTCACCTGATATACTTAATTTGGTTCCGTTATTTTCTGCTACACAAAATGAGAATCCAGCGGAGGAAGGGGGTTGGTAGATGGTTCTTTCTTTATTTGGTTTGCCGAAAGCATCCTTAATATCTGATTGTTTTGTGCTTTCTTCATCTTCTGAGAATTTATTATCTAGCTGCAAGCTACCTTTTATAATTGGGAAAATCACACCTGTAACGTATTTGTTTAATGGGTGTGTCCTCTCTTCATTTGATTCTGACGATCCAAATGGTCCAATTAATCGAGTTTTAAGCCAATCAATTAGTTGTGATCTTGCTTCCTGATAATTAACCTTATTCAACCTGTTTTCTCATCAAGTAATTACTAAAAAGGCACATCTTCGAAGTCATGGTTCCAAGGTTCTACCGGACTGTCGTTTTCAACTATTGGTGTATTGGTTGTGGGGGAGGGCTTTGAACCAATCATTTGCATTTCTGCCCCTACAATCTCTGTCGTTCTATGGGTTACTCCTTCCTTATTCCATTCACGTGTACGAAGAGCGCCTGATACATAAATCTGGGAACCTTTTACAACATATTGCCCAACTATTTCCGCTAGTCGTCCAAAAAAAACTATACGGTGCCACTCAACACGTTCTTTTTGCTCGCCAGTTTGTTTATCTTTCCATTGTTCGTTGGTGGCTACAGAAACATTTGTGATAGTACCATTCGAGGATTGGTTGACTCTTGGGTTATCTCCAACACGTCCAATGATTAACACCCTATTTATACCGTTCGACAAATGATGATACCTCTGCTGTTTGAGCTTTGGGCATAAGTTCCATGGGGGTGTGAGCTTATGCGAATTCACTAGATTTTCGATCATACTGCCATAACCGATAAAAATTCTATATAAGAAAAATTCCTATAAATGACGAAGATTAATGCATACGTAGATTTATTGATCTCAATTAACTATTTAGATTGATTAATGACCCAGTAATATTGAAATATACAACAATTGATATGTCACCTTTAGTTAGGTAAACCGGATAGGTAGCCGCACCAAAAGAACAAAGTAGGCCCAATGAATAAGCTACGAAACTTAATTAAGGAATTACTGTTGCGCAATGTCGCACCCTAGTAAGCGCCTCTAATAATACAATCAAGTACAAAATGAAATGGCCTCAAAATGAGGCCGTGGAGTGTCAGTGATACTGGGGGAAGTCCAAACTAAAAGGTTTCTAGGAATCTAATGGTGATTCACTTTACAGAATTGACAACATAAATAAAGTCATGCTTTTAGTCACTTTGAAATTGTTAAATATATGCTAATATTTGAAGTTAAACGCTAATAGGATGCAAATCAGGTAGGATGCCATGGATAGAAAAAACAAATACACCGTTACAAACCTCTATTTTTGTTTACCTGATAAACTAATTCCTAATCTTAATGCGAAATCGAATTCCGATTTTCTGCTTTTTCAATACCTAGGGTTCTTAACTCCTCGGCACACTAG
>ERZ1049444.2712-NODE-2712-length-11407-cov-4.224190_pt1 | contig 11407 bp, 10 predicted proteins | sample MGYA00383101_ERZ1049444 | MGnify/ENA primary metagenome ERZ1049444 (study PRJEB29581, sample SAMEA5548371) | metagenome | biome: marine; feature: coastal; material: water | depth 50 m | study: Short-term variability in the microbial, nano- and picoplankton...
GTTACATTCGTTGATATCCGAATTTCTCTTTTTAATGCCCCAATGGACACCACCCCTAATACGATTAACAGAATGCCAAGCAGAAGAAGTACTGATCGCTTCATCTAAAATCTCCGGATGAGTTTGTGAGATACACAAGCAGGGGCGCAATGATCAATGTACGGAGGTTTTTACAGCAAAAACGATTGACCGAACTACGCTTTGTGCGTTGGAATCAACACACTCTATACGTATTATCAAAAGACCCTGCGGGCCGGGTGTCTCCCGACCCCCTTTCTAATGAAAAACAGGGTTTCACGACTTCATTAAGACCGCTTTTCGCGACTGTTACTACATGGGTCTGTTCAATTTTTCGACTGACGTTGCCATTGACCTGGGCACTGCAAACACTCTGATTTACATCAAGGGTAGAGGTATCGTTTTGAACGAACCCTCCATCGTTGCTCTGAACAGATCTACAAGACGTGTCATTGCAGTGGGACACGAGGCTCAGCAAATGCATGAGCGAACGCACCGGGAGATAGAAACCATTCGTCCCCTTAAGGACGGAGTTATAGCTGATTTCGAAGTTGCCGAGCAGTTGATTCGTCAGCTGATCAGAAAGGTTCAAACAAACTGGCTTTCTGCTATCCGGCGAATGGTCGTGTGTGTTCCGAGTGGAATTACTGAAGTAGAAAAACGAGCGGTTCGAGATTCAGCTGAGCACGCCGGAGCGAGACAAGTCCATCTCATCGATGAACCCATGGCTGCTGCCATCGGCATCGGTTTGAATGTAGCCGAGCCTGTTGGCAACATGATTGTGGATATTGGCGGTGGAACGACTGAAATTGCTGTTATCGCCCTTTCTGGAATCGTCATTGATGAGTCCATTCGAGTGGGCGGAGATGAATTGGATAATGCCATTGTGCAGTACTTCAAGCGTAACCACAATCTGCTCATAGGTCACCGTACTGCCGAGCGAATTAAAAAGGAAGTGGGTAGTGCTATTGAGTTAGATCCCGAACTGGAGTTGTCGGTGAAAGGCCGAGATTTAGTTAGTGGAATTCCAAAAGTGAGAACGATTTCGTCCGAAGATGTGCGAGAAGCTCTTCGCGAACCGGTCGGTCAGATTGCAGCCGCCGTTATTCGATGTCTCGAGAGAACACCTCCAGAACTTGGCGCGGATATCCTAGAACGAGGCATCATGCTAACCGGAGGGGGAGCGATGCTGAAAGGATTAGATTCAATGATTAGAGGACGCGTAGATCTGCCCGTTTATGTTGCAGAAGACCCTCTAACTGCCGTTGTCCGTGGGACCGGTTCAGTGCTAGAAGACATTGATGGATTCGCAAAAGTGCTGACCTAATACCTACGGGTATTTTGGCATTCTAAGTTCGAAAATCAGGCTATTTCTCCACAATGCTGCCCTGTTTTAATTGTAAAGCGATTTTACGAGTCACTTCTCGTTATCCACAGCTTTTCCACTATTTCTAAAAGTGCTCATTTTAGGCTGATTTCAAGGGCTGCCGATCTCAATATCAATGCTTATTGCCATAAGTACTTGTTAAGTAACGATTTACAATTTGAACAGATTATAATAGATCCGTAAAAAGAACATTTTGAGCGTCTTTTCCACGTTTTCCACACGGTATTAACAAAAAGTAGTAGATCCGTCTACCTCAGTTGAGAAGCCCTAAAACAGCTCGAAATATGATCATTGACCATCCCAATAGCCTGCATATAGGCATAGATGATCGTTGGGCCTACAAATCGAAACCCCAGACGCTTAAGGTCTTTACTAATTTGCTTTGAAAGGGCTGTCTCTGCTGGTATTTCTGGAGGACTCGAAAAGCCGTTTTGAATCGGCGAACCATCGACATACTTCCACAGAAAAGCGTCGAATGACCCCTTTTCCTTTTGCACTTCGAGAAAGGCCTGTGCATTAGATACAGTCGATGCGATTTTGAGTCGATTTCGAACAATGCCCGAATCTAATAGGAGTGCCGCACAATCTGATTCAGTCATTCGAGCGACTTTAATAGGATCAAATTCGTGAAAGGCTCGCCGGTACCCTTCCCGTTTTTTCAGAATGGTGGACCAGCTCAATCCCGCTTGTGCCCCCTCTAAAATGAGCATTTCGAAAAGCTTGCTGTCTTGGTGCTGGGGTACGCCCCACTCCTCATCATGATAGGCTACATATAATGGATCGTCTCCACACCATGAACATCTCATATCTTTTTTCCATTCGTTTTAGGCATCCCGTCACCTCTTAAACGACCACTAAAGATGAATGCCCATCAAAACCATGTCATGATGACGAATAAGAGCAAACGGATGACGAAGGTGGCGACAACAGTCACTAGAATTCTGCGCCCCACAACCAAGCCAAAAGAGGATCCCAACAAGGCGGAAAGACAGGTCCAGAATAGGAATCCGACAACATTGAACACTCCCATTTCGATCCAAAAATACAGGCTCATGGCAAGCGAAACCACAAAAGCGATCCCGTAATGGCGTTTGGCTGATGTAGAAGCCATATTGCTCGCTGATTCCATATCCATTTATCGTTTTTCTGGATCCAATTTTCTATTTGCGAGGTCGTAATCCTTGCGTTGGGCTTCACCCTCTGCTAGCTTTCGGTCATCTAGGCCATGAGCCCCCACCCTCTTTCCTTCAATTTATAGGATATCAGCCGTGAATCGAAAACTTATTGCCGCTTTTTTTGTGCTGATTTCCCTAGTGGTCGTGCTCTTTCTTATGGGCCCTAGTGACCGCCATATCCTAGTATTTTCCCAAACCCAGGGGTTTCGACATAGCTCCATCTCAGACGGACATAGTGCGATTTCAAAGCTTGCCGCTTCTCATTCAATAGAAGTAGATTCGACGGAGTCTTCAGACGTATTTACCGATGAAGGGCTAGCCAAGTACGATGCTGTCATGTTCTTGAACACTACCGGAGATGTCCTCAATGAACAGCAGCAGATAGCGTTTCAGCGGTACATCCAAGGAGGCGGTGGTTATATAGGTGTTCACTCTGCATCTGATACCGAATACGGTTGGCCTTGGTATGGTCAACTAGTAGGTGCCTATTTCGTCGATCATCCAGCGATTCAAGAAGCCCGTTTGGTAGTGGATGATAGTAGACATCCTTCAACAGCGCATCTCGATGACGAATGGGTTCGCTCTGATGAATGGTATAACCATCGCTTTGTGAACGACAATCTGAATGTGCTGCTGTCCATTGACAAGCAATCCTATGATGCCGGAACGGATACGTTTGAAGGTGCGACCCAACCCATGTCGTGGTATCACACCTTTGACGGTGGTCGCTCTTTCTATACTAACATGGGGCATCGACCGGAAACTTGGCTCGAAACTGATTTCTTGAATCACCTACTCGGAGGTATAGAATGGGCTATGGAAGGGGGCCCAACCGCAGAATTAACGCCAAATGAAAGCGAGTTTACCCAGGTCGTACTAAAAGAAAATCTTAGAGAGCCCATGGAGGTCGCACCGCTTCCGGATGGACGCGCGTTGTTTATCGAACGCCACGGTAGCATGCATATGGTGGATCCAGCGAACGGCGTCGATGGCATCATCGCGGAAATCGACGTCTTTTCTGAAATGGAGGATGGCTTATTAGGTCTTGCGCTTGATCCTGGATTTGAATCCAACGGTTGGCTCTACCTGTATTACTCTTCGCCTAATGTCTCACAACAACAGCTATCACGTTTCCATTTCAATGGGAATACGCTGGATATGGACTCTGAAGTCGTATTGCTCACCGTCCCGACCCAACGGTTTGAGTGTTGCCATGCCGGCGGGGCCGTAGAATTCGGGCCAGATGGATTCCTGTATCTCTCAACGGGAGACGACACGAACCCCTTCGCCTCAGATGGATATAGTCCTTCTGATGAACAACCTGATCGGGCCTACTGGGATGCACAGCGCACAGCGGCCAATACCCGTGACTTACGAGGAAAAATCCTCCGTATTCGACCTGAAAACGATGGAACGTATTCCATCCCCAAAGGCAACTTGTTTGCTGACGGCGCAAATGGCCATCCAGAGATTTACGTGATGGGTAATAGGAATCCATTTCGAATCTCCATTGATCAGGAGACAAATTGGCTGTACTGGGGAGAAGTAGGACCAGACGCCACCGCTGATTCCACCGACCGCGGCCCTGCAGGGCACGATGAGTTAAATCAGGCCAGAGAAGCTGGATTCTACGGCTGGCCTTATTTTGTTGGCGATAATAAGGCATATCACGAGTGGGACTTTTCAACAGAGCAAAGTCTAGGAGTGCACGACGCCAGTCAGCCCATTAATAACTCACCCAACAACACGGGTGCAAAGCAACTACCTCCTGCTCAATCCGCTTGGATTTGGTACCCTTATGGAGCATCCTCCGCATTTCCCCTCCTCGAAACCGGGGGGCGAACGGCAATGGCTGGTCCTGTTTTCCGAAGTGAATCAAAGACAGGATTCCCACCTTATTTCGAGGGTAAGCTATTTGTTTACGAGTGGATGCGTCACAAGATCTTCCTCGTGACAATGGATGAAAATGGTGAATTTGACTACATGGAGCGCTTCCTTCCGTCAACAACGCTCAGTCGCCCCATGGACATGGCCTTCGCGGATGATGGTAGTCTTTTCTTACTTGAGTACGGGAATGCATGGAATTCAAGAAATGTCGACGCTCGAATCTCATACATCACGTTCAATCCTTGATCTCATGCGAATGGTCCTACTAAGTGCGTTCCTGCTGTTTTGCACATCCGCATGCTCATCTCCACCAGAAGCACGTCAGCAAACCATAGATGGAATGCTGGATGTACCCGGCGGGCGGATCTATTATGAACTTTCTAATCCGGAAGCCGAAGGTATACCGCTATTACTCATTCACGGTGGCCCAGGTGGGACAAGCTGTGGATTCGGGCTATTAGATGATCTGATCCTAGACCGTCCAGTCATTCGATATGATCAATTAGAAACCGGAAAATCAGATCGACCGGGAAATAGAGAGAACTGGAACATTGGACAATCAGTTGCGGAAATCGAAGCCATTCGGGACGTCATGGGGTTGGATGAACTACATATTTTAGGGCTGAGCTGGGGAGGCTCGGTAGCGGCTGAATATGGATTAGAAGGAGATACGACGGGTGTGCGCTCCATCATTTTAGGCGGTCCATTGCTTTCAACACCTATTTGGCTGGAAGATGCGGCAGTACTCGTCTCAGAGATGCCGCTAGAACTTCAGAACACCATTCGTCTACATGAAAACGCAGGGACATACAGCCATCCAGATTATGTAGCTGCTACAGATTCGTTTTACTCCAGATTCCTTTACCATCAGCCAGAAAAAGACGTTCCGGAATGCCAAGGCGTTAGGGGAAATTCGGAGGTGTACAACACCATGTGGGGACCAACCGAGTTTGCTTCCACGGGAACGTTGCTGAACTTTGACCGAACAGACCGATTGCACGAACTGAACATGCCCGTGCTATTTATCGCAGGCGAATTCGATGAAGCCAGACCTGAAACGATGCACCGCTTTGCCTCCCTTGTGCCTAACGCAGAAGTTGAAATTATAGCAGATGCCGGTCACATGGCGATGGTCGATAAACCAGAAGAATACGCAGCCGTGGTATCGTCGTATTTAAGGAGTATTGAGCAGTAAAACGCCCCAAGTGAACACCTTTCCCGGGACCGATCAGTCTTATTAAAACTTGGATTGAAAGGAGGCCATATGTAGGGGATTCTCTGCCCATCCGGGTCAGGTTCTCCAGCCAATGAGAAGAGCCTTCTCGCGTCATGCACTTATCTCGTCTAATCGCATTTTTGGTGCGCTTCCAATAGCCCAAACCAAGAACTCGAGATGAGTGACTACCACGACTATACCGCGAATCCTGCCCCGCTCGGGCTAATGGGATTCGGAATGACCACGGTTCTTCTGAATCTCCATAATTCTGGCCTTTTTGAGCTGGGAGCGATGATTTTAGCGATGGGTCACTTCTATGGAGGTATCGCCCAAATTATTGCCGGACTCATGGAATGGAAAAAAGGGAATACGTTTGGCACTGTAGCCTTCACATCCTACGGATTGTTCTGGTTAACGCTCGTTGCGCTACTCATGATGCCTGCTCTGGGACTAGCTGAGCCTGCTGAAAACTCAGCTATGGTTGCCTACTTAGTCATGTGGGGGTTATTCACCGCCGTGATGTTTGTAGCCACGCTCAAAATGAATCGAGCCCTCCAGTTTGTGTTCTTTTCCCTAGCTCTGTTGTTCTTTCTCCTCGCTCTAGGTGACGCTACAGGAAATGCAGCCATTAAAACATTTGCTGGATGGGAAGGCATTATCTGCGGATTATCTGCCATTTATACCGCATTAGCTCAAGTTTTAAATGAAGTTTATGGTCGCGTTATGCTTCCAATCGGTCCAGTAAAGTCCTGAATTCACAGTTCAGTTGATTACTGGTGCAGGGGGGGCGACGTAGTCGCCCCCCCTGCTTTTTTTGTATATTTTGTCGTTACTCGACTCCATATTCTACCCAGTTCTAATGCCGCGTCTAACCTTGTTTCCAACGGTATTTATTGCCCTTTTTATACTTTTTCCGCTGACGGCTTCGGGCCCAGAAAGTGTAGTGGATCCCCCTTTTGGCGGCACCATCTTTCTTGACCCAGATATTATTACTGAGAATGACCCAACCGTTTTTCAGGACATTACCTATACAGGACAAGGTCAGCGTACCATTTTTGATCGTAGAACCAATAACTGGGAAGTCATCAACGCTTTTTTGTTCACCATCACTTTTTCAGATGGAGGCACCGCAGAAGCCCAAGTGAATCCAGAGTTTGGTACTTCTGACAATGCCCTGGTCGCAGCAACCAAGTATGGCGTTGAGACAGGAAGAATGCCGAAGGCTTTGAGGCGTGATATGGATGCTATCTGGATCAATAAGGGTGTCCAACCTTTTGGCGGAGGCAATAGAAGTGTGCTCATTCACACAGGTCAGTCCGCACTGTATGAAGCAGATGGCATTCTCGAAGAAACGCTTGTGCACGAACTCGCCCACACCTCGCTCGATGGAGATCATGCGCTGGCAACGGGCTGGGTAGCCGCTCAGACATCTGATCCTGAATTCATTTCTACCTACGCGCGCGATTACCCTCAGCGAGAAGACGTAGCCGAGAGCTTCCTTCCGTATTTGGCTGTGCGATACCGGGCAGATCGGATATCAACGAACCTAAAGAATATCATTGAGCAAACTATTCCTGCCAGAATCGCCTATTTCGATAATTTAGGTCTAGATCTAGATTTAATATCTAATGGTACGGAGAATGAACCCTCTGGCGAGGTGCCGCAATCCATCTCTTTGGACCAAAACCATCCCAATCCATTTTTCAGAAGTACGACTATCCCATTCACGACGGCTGAACCGACTCAAGTACGAATCACCGTTGTAGATTCAACGGGTAAGGAAATTATGCTACTTGATGATCGCTTTCGAAACGCGGGATCCCACGAAGTGAGCTGGAATGGTCAGGATGTCCAAGGGCGAACCATGCCCAACGGAGTCTACTTCTATCAGATATCATCGCCAGAAGGATCCATTACCAAATCAATGGTCCTCGTTCGCTAAGAATCCTGAGACAGAAAGTCGGTCATGGCCTCTACGCCTTGGTATCCAACCAGCTTGCCTGCAACCGAACCGTCGGGGTCCATTAGGATCATGGTTGGGTAGCCAACGACTTGGAAACGATCTACGATCTCAGGAAAATCATCGCCATCCACTTTAACGGCAATGACACCTTTGCTTGCATCAACGACAGAATCCGCGGAATAGACCCACTCTTCCATGGTTTTGCAGGGTCCACACCAGACGGTTTCAAAATCGATGAACAGGGATTTAGCCTCTTGCTTTGCCTGAGCTTCAGCTTGTGCAAAATCATGGCTAAAGGCAACATGCTCTCCCGAGTGAGGGGCCATGCGGTCCACGCGGGTTTGATCATCATCGAGTGCTTCCTTTGCACGCGATACGCCTGGATCTATCGACTCCAACACAACTGAACGACCCGTTGGGTTTACGGACACCAGCCTGAACGCTTTTTCTCCCAACCATGCATGACGTTTGGCAGGCCTAGCCTGCTCAAATCGGTACAGATTGTGCATGGAATCAGGAAGAGCCAGCGTCCATTCATCATCCATGGAAAAGAATCCATCCAACTTAGATTCAGAAACCCGGATATGGGCCTCAACACCATCCAGAACTACCCTACCCTGTAGCCATCCCCCACGAGTAAACCTCAGATTCAAGTCAGGATTTTCTTCTCTAGGATCTTCCACATACCAAAGATTGATTGGATAAGGATTCGTCACCGTTTCTCCTGACTCTGGATCTTGAACCGTCACTTGCAGAGAAGTCTTAAAACTGGACCAAAACTTGTTTCTAACCTCATTAGGAATGGTTGAGTACGATTCGGCTGCTGAATACGCACCATCTCGGTTTTGATCGATGGATAACACATCGAAATAAGGGGACATTCCCGATTTTTCCAGACGTACGCCGTAAGGATTCTGGGTTTCGCCACCCAGATAAATCGCCCCGTTCAGGCTACCATTCACTTCTTGTAATGGAACTGAAGCAGCCTTGGGACTCCACATTAATCGGGTTTCACCACTAAAATCACCGGGTTCAAGGAGTGCAGTAATCAGATCATCCTCCACTGTTGGGTTACTGCACGCCGTAATAACGAGCAGCATAGTCAGAACCAGTTTCAACAATCGATTCATAGTAAATAGGGAGATGTCAGAAGTTAGAAGTGGAATCCGAAATGAAGCGCTAAAAATCATCTCATCCAAATGTATCTTTAAGGCTAAACACAAAAGGTAGTTGCTCATGCACAGATTTGTTCTCACCGTACTGGTCCTGATGGCGACCGTGCTTACGGTTCAGGCCCAGACGAAACCGGTTTTTGAAGATGGAATGGCCCAAGTAGTCGATGGCTTCGCTAATGAAAGTGATTGGATTCGGGAAGTATTGTGGGTGGAAACTGAATTTGATTCAGATGGAGATGGTCAGTTAGACCGCGTGCATGTATCTGTCGTTCGACAAGCTCAAACCGAGTCCGAAGGGCTCCAAGTGCCCACTATTTATGGATCGAGCCCATATTACTCAGGAACGGCCGGTCTAGGAGACCTGTTCTGGGATGTAAACCATGAAGTAGGCGAAGCGCCTCCTGAGAAAGAAAAATATCAAGGTTTTGCGCCGAGAACACGTCCGGGAATTTCGAATGGTTTTGTGAATGATTGGCTACCACGTGGTTTTGCTGTAGTACATTCAGAATCCCCTGGAACGGGACTATCACAAGGTTGCCCGACCGTTGGAGGCATCAATGAATCCCTTGCTCCGAAAGCCGTCATTGACTGGCTGAACGGCCGAGCCAAAGGCTACACCGCCGTAGTGGGTGGTGAAGAGGTTGTTGCCAATTGGTCAAATGGAAATGTGGGTATGACGGGCACGTCGTACAACGGAACGCTTCCTCTCGCTGCCGCCACCACAGGTGTAGACGGACTAAAAGCCATCATTCCTGTTGCTCCCAACACATCTTACTGGCATTATTACCGTTCTAATGGCCTCATCCGGCATCCTGGAGGATATCTGGGAGAGGATATTGATGTACTGTACGACTTTATTCACAGCCAGGACACCGATCGCCGAGAGTATTGCAATGACACCGTAAGAGACGGTGAAATGGCAGAAGGACGGGATCGTCTAACGGGAGACTACAATGAGTTCTGGGCCGGACGAGACTACCTAAATGTGACTCAGCATATTACAGCTGCCGTATTGATGTCGCATGCATTCAACGACTGGAATGTCATGCCAGAGCATAGCTACCGCATTTCAGCAGCGTTAAAAGGACAAGTCCCTCTGCAGATGTATTACCACCAAGGTGGACATGGTGGACCTCCCCCTCTCGACATGATGAACAAGTGGTTCACCCGCTACGTCTACGGCGTCGAAAATGGAGTCGAAAATGATCCGAAGGCTTGGATTGTTCGCATGGGGGATGATCGCCTGCAGCCCACTCCTTATGCTGACTATCCTAATCCGGCATCAGAAGATGTCACGCTTTACCCGCAGGCTGGTGGAGAGCAGTCAGGCATGCTTACATTTGACATGCATATGGACCAAGGTGTGGAAACGATTGTCGACAACGTCTCTTTTACGGGTAAAGTCCTGGCCCAAGCCGAGGACACCAATCACCGCTTAATGTACGTGACGCATAAACTGACTCAAGATGTCCATATTTCGGGCACGATGCGCGCTAAAATGAAAGTCTCATCCAGCAAGCCAGCTGCTAACTTGTCGGTCTGGGTGGTTTCTCTTCCATGGAGAGAAGGCCGACAGGCTAAAGGAGGTCTCATTACGCGCGGATGGGCTGACCCTCAAAATCACACTTCCATGACGGAAAGTAGCCCGCTCGTACCCGGAGAGTTCTATGAACTAGAATTCAACCTTGAACCAGATGACCAGATTATCAAGGCTGGCCAGAAAATTGGATTCATGATTATGTCCTCAGACAAAGACTTCACCTTGCATCCAAAGCCTGGAACGGAGCTTTCAATTGATCTAGATGCTACCTCGTTTGAGCTCCCTATTGTGGGAGGACGAGCTGCACTTGAAGGAAACGTAGATTCAAACTAAATCTACATGCGTACTTCAAAAGTCATACATGTGGTGAGCTGCCACGCCGAAGGTGAGGTTGGAGATGTGATTGTGGGAGGCGTGTCGCCACCTCCCGGGAAAACGATCTGGGAGCAGCGGACCTTTATCGAACAGGACGAAACCCTCCGTAATTTCGTCCTTAACGAGCCGCGTGGAGGTGTATTCCGACACGTGAATCTACTGGTCCCTCCCGTACATCCGGAGGCGCAGGCAGCGTGGATCATTATGGAACCCGCCGATACGCCTCCTATGTCCGGCTCCAATTCTATTTGCGTCTCTACTGTTTTACTGGATACGGGCATTCTGCCCATGACCGAACCGGTTACGGATTTAGTCTTGGAAGCTCCCGGCGGCCTAGTCAAAGCTCGTGCCTTTTGCAAGGATGGGAAGGCCGAGCGCATCCAAATCACCAACGTCCCTTCGTTTGTGGATCAATTAGATGTGCATCTTGAAGTTGAGGGATTGGGTACGCTCGTTGTAAGCACCGCCTATGGAGGCGATAGTTTTGTCATCGTGGATGCCGCACCCCTCGGGTTTGCTATAGAGCCAGATGAAGCAAAGGATATGGCGACCATGGGAATGAATATCGTAGCCGCAGCCAATGAGCAACTCGGCTTTACACACCCGACCAATCCAGATTGGGATCACCTCTCTTTTTGTCAGTTTGCTGGCCCGCTCCAATCCATTGAAGG
>ERZ1049444.2717-NODE-2717-length-11391-cov-5.577541_pt1 | contig 11391 bp, 12 predicted proteins | sample MGYA00383101_ERZ1049444 | MGnify/ENA primary metagenome ERZ1049444 (study PRJEB29581, sample SAMEA5548371) | metagenome | biome: marine; feature: coastal; material: water | depth 50 m | study: Short-term variability in the microbial, nano- and picoplankton...
CGCGCCTGCTTTGGGAGCAGGATGTCGGGAGTTCGAATCTCTCCACCCCGACCAATTATAAGCCCGATTTATGCTTTTTTTAGAAGTTCTCTGCCCGTAGCTCAGCTGGATAGAGCATCTGCCTTCTAAGCAGAGGGTCACAGGTTCGAATCCTGTCGGGCAGGCCAATCTTATGGTGGCTGTAGCTCAGTTGGTAGAGCCCTGGATTGTGATTCCAGTTGTCGTGGGTTCGAGCCCCATCAGCCACCCCATTTTTCCTTAATTCCTTTTTAGGATATGATAATTTAGTTATGCAGATAATTCTTTGAAATGAAAGATAATCAATTACTTAGATATAGTCGCCATATTCTTTTGCCAGAAATTGAATATGCTGGACAAGAAAAGTTACTTAATAGTCATTGTCTTATTATTGGAGCGGGTGGTTTAGGGTCCCCAGTTTCTATTTATCTTGCGTCATCTGGAATAGGTAAAATTACAATTTGTGATTTTGATGATGTTGATATTTCTAATCTTCAAAGACAAATACTTCATAATGATGAATCTATTGGAGAAAATAAAGCTTCTTCAGCAAGTAAATTTTTAAGAAAAGTAAATTCTGAAATAAGTATTAAGCCAATTAAAAAGAAACTTAATATTGTTGAAATGGAAAAATTAGCAGATAAAGTTGATGTAATAATTGATTGTTCCGATAATTTTGAAACACGCTATGCTCTAAATAAAATTGCATTTAATCTTAAAAAACCACTTGTGTCTGGAGCGGCAATTAAATTTGATGGGCAAATTAGTGTATTTGATTTTAGAAATAACGATAGCCCTTGTTATGAATGTTTATTTCCAGATTCAAAAACTGAAGAAGAATTAAGGTGTGCTGATCATGGAGTTTTTTCACCATTAGTAGGAATTATTGGATCTGCTCAAGCTGCTGAGGCTATAAAAATTATTTTAGATATTGGCAATTCATTAATGGGTAGTTTATTGCTTCTTAATTCAAAAGATATGACATGGAAAACTATAAAAATTATAAAAGATAAAAGTTGTAAAATTTGTTCAACCAAATAAATTCTAAAGTCAGAGTAAATTTTGGCATGCTAGAATCAGTTATTATTTAAGAAAAAAATATGACACAAGACTTATCAAAATTTTTTAATCCAAAACAAATAGAAGAAAAATGGTACCAATTCTGGGAATCTAAAGGTTATTATAGAATTGGAAATGATTTAAAAAATTCTAATAGTTTTTCAATATTACTCCCCCCACCAAATGTAACGGGAAGTTTGCATATGGGGCATGGGTTTAATCAAACATTAATGGATACATTATCACGCTATCATCGAATGAAAGGATTTAATACTTTATGGCAGCCTGGTACAGATCATGCAGGTATTGCAACACAAATTGTTGTTGAAAGACAATTAGAACAACAAGGTCTTTCTAGGTATGAGTTAGGACGCGAAGAATTTATTAAAAAAGTTTGGGAATGGAAAGCATTCTCAGGTGGAAAAATAACACAACAAATGCGAAGATTGGGTACTTCTCCAGATTGGTCACGAGAACGTTTTACTATGGATGAAGGGTTATCTAAAACGTTAACTGAAGTTTTTGTTAGGCTTTATAGAGAGGGGTTAATTTACAAAGGCAAAAGATTAGTAAATTGGGATGTAAATCTTCAGACTGCAGTTTCTGATTTAGAAGTAGTTCAAGAAGAAGAGAATGGTTCTTTATGGCATATTAATTATCCTATTGTAGATGATGATACTTTTCTAACGGTTGCTACTACTAGACCAGAAACAATGCTTGGTGATGTTGCATTAATGGTTCATCCAGATGATAAGAGATATAAAAAATATATTGGTAAATTTGCTTTATTGCCATTATTAAATAGAAAAATTCCAATTATTGCAGATGAATATGTTGATTCTAGTTTTGGAACAGGGGTAGTAAAAGTAACCCCAGCACATGATTTTAATGATTATGCAGTAGGGCAAAGACATAAGCTTCCATTAATAAATATTTTGACTCTTCATGGGATAATTAATGAAAATGGAACAGAACAATATGAGGGCTTAGATAGATTTGAAGCAAGAAAAAAAATAGTAAGCGACCTTAAGAAAGAATCATTATTAAATAAAGTTGAAAAGTATATTGTAAAGATACCAAGAGGAGATAGAACAGGAGTAGTTATAGAACCAATGCTTACTGATCAATGGTTTGTTGCAATGACAAAAAAGAGTAATGATGGCAAAAGTATTTCGGAAAAAGCATTAAATGTTGTTAAAAATAAAGATATAAATTTTTATCCTGAGAATTGGGTAAATACATATAATCAATGGTTGAAAAATATTCAAGATTGGTGCATATCTAGACAATTATGGTGGGGGCATCGAATTCCTGCTTGGTATAGCGATGAAAATAAAATTTATGTAGCACATAATTATGAGGAAGCAAAAGAAATAGCAAAAAAAGATGGCTATGAAGGTGATTTAAAAAGAGATGAGGATGTTTTGGATACATGGTTTTCTTCTGCATTATGGCCTTTTTCAACATTAGATTGGACTCCAGAATATCCTTCAAAAAGCAATGATGCTCTTGACTTATATTTACCCTCATCAGTTTTAGTTACTGGTTTTGATATTATTTTCTTTTGGGTTGCAAGAATGATTATGATGACTAATCACATTACTGGAAAGATACCTTTTAAGCACGTTTATATTCATGGATTAATTAGAGATTCGGAAGGTCAAAAAATGAGTAAGTCAAAAGGGAATGTATTAGATCCAATTGACTTAATTGATGGAATTTCAATTAAAGAATTATTAAAAAAAAGAACTGATGGATTGATGAATCCAAAACAAACCGAAACAATTATAAGAAAAACTAAAAAAGAATTTCCAGAAGGCATTGTTTCATATGGAACTGATGCATTAAGATTTACATTTACAAGTCTTGCAAGCCCCGGAAGAGATATAAAGTTTGATTTGCAAAGATGTGAAGGGTATAGAAATTTTTGTAATAAATTATGGAACGCAACACGTTTTGTTTTAATGAATTGCAAGCAAAAAGATAATGGTTTCAGTAAATGCGTTGAAGGCTATTTAAATTTTTCAAAAGCAGATAGATGGATTGTTAGTATTTTCAATAAAAAAATTAAGAATATTGAAAATAATTTTAAAGATTATCGTTTTGATTTAATTTCATTAGAAATATATCAATTTGTTTGGGATGAATATTGTGATTGGTATTTAGAGATAGCAAAAGCTCAATTACAAAATGGAAGTGAATCTCAGCAAAGAGCGACAAGAAGGACCTTGATTAGTATTTTAGAATTAATTCTTAGAATGAGTCATCCCATTATTCCATTTATTACAGAAGAAATTTGGCAAACTATTGCGCCCATGGCGAAGAAAGAGGGTGTTTCAATTATGATGCAACCTTATCCGTCTTATCAAGAAAATAAAATTGATGAGGAATCAATTAATTGGATGGATATATTAAAAGAAATGGTTATTAAATGTAGAAGTTTAAGAGGCGAAATGAATGTTTCGCCCGCAGAAAAAACCCCACTTGTCATTACTGGAGATATAGATATTTTAAAAGAGTATGAAATCTATTTAAAAGAGCTTGCTAAAATAAATGATATTAAATATATGAAGGAATTATCTGATAAAGACGCTCCTGTAGCAATTGTTGATAACTTTAAATTGATGTTAAATATTAAAATTGATAAAGCAAAAGAATTGGCAAGATTACAAAAAGAAATTGATCAATTAAATAAAGAAATTGATAAAGCAAATAGTAAATTAGAGAATAAAAACTTTATTGACAAAGCGCCTTCAGATGTAATTAAACAGGAAAAGGCAAGGCTTGCTAAATTTACCGAATTAAATAATAAATTAAAATTACAATTAAATAAGCTTAAGTCTTAATTCTTTTTAATATAAAAAATAGTTACTTCATTTTCTATTTCATATGAAATTAAATCATGCCCAGTATTTCTACAAAAAGCTTTAAAATCTTTTTTAGCGCTTTTGTCTGTTGTTTTTATTTTTAGAATTTGGTTTATTTTAAGCGAATTAAGACCTTTCTTGCATTTAAGAATAGGCATTGGGCATTTAAGCCCAATGGCATCTATTTCAATATTATATTCTGACATAATTTATTTGCTAAATGGTTCTACATCTCCAGGATTTCTTAGCATTTTATCAACTTCACCTAAATGTGCTTCTTCTGTATAAATCATTTCTCTGGCGTACTCTTCTAACATTATAGAGTTATCACCAACTAAATTTAATAAATCTTTATAACAATCAAGAGATGCTTTCTCATGGTCTAATGATTCTCTAAGTATATTCCCTATATCATGCGTATTAGTTTCTAGCAAAGGGCCAATAGCAAGCGATGGGTGCCCTCCTAAAGTAGTAATTAATTCCCCAGCTTTATTTGCATGATCTAATGATTCGCTAGCTTGTCCTCTTAACCAGCTAATGATAGGAATACGACTATATCCATATACCATTAAAGCATAATGAGTATATCGAACAACTCCCGCTAATTCCATTTCTAAAATTTTGTTTAATGACGCAATAATTTTTTTATTATCAGCCATAATTTTTCTCCTTATTTATTAATAGTGAGAATAAATTAACATATGTTAAAAAATGATGTGTTAATACGAATGATTTGTGTTCTGAATTAGATTTTAGATAAATGAAACTAATAATGAAAGAATTAACATAGCTGCCATTAGCCTTATTGACCAAAGTGTAAATTTCATACCTTGTATTCTTTTATCAGTGTCTGTATCAATTATCGCAAATGATTTAGCATGTAAAAATCTACCAATAAATAATAAACCACCTAAGATTGCTATTATTATTTTATGTACGTGATTTAATTCTAAGCATGCTAATAAAATAATGCCTAAAGGAACAAATTCATTAAAATTTGCATGTGCTCGTATCGCTTGTTCTAAATCTTTATGATTTTTATGTCCTATTTTTACTTTATGCGATCTTCTAAGCCTAATTACATTTAGTGTTAACTTAACGTAAATGAAAGCTAGAATAGCAACATAAAACCCTGTTATTTCTAACATTTATTTTCCTTATAAATAATTCATCTTACCAATTATAGCTGCTCCTATTACACCTGCAGAATCTCCAAGTGTATTTTTAAAAATTGGAGTATCTGGCTCATCACAAAATACATTTTTATATACTTTTTTTAATCCTTTTTCATAAAGCTCATCATGATTTGATAATCCTCCTCCCAATACAATTACATCAGGATCAATAGTATTTATTATATTTGCTAATGATAATCCATAGAATTTATAGAATTCATTTAAAATTTCTTTTTCTTCTTTATTATAAATTGATTGTTTTAAAAAACTTTCAGCTGATATTGATTTATTTAATCTTTTTTTTATATTTTCTTCTAGTCCGTTTCCAGAAATATAAGTACTTACACAACCTTTTTTCTTGCAAAAACATTTAGGCCCATTTGGATTGATGACGCTATGCCCCCATTCGCCACTTAATCTTTGAGGCCCAATTCTAAGTTTATTGTTATAAACAATTCCACCACCACATCCTGTTCCCATAATTACACCAAAAACTAAAGGAAAATTTTTACCTGCGCCTATATTGGCTTCAGCTAGAGCGAAACAATTAGCATCATTTTCAATAACTATTGACCGCTTTAGTTTTTTTTCTATTAATTTATCGATTGGTAATCCATTTTGACAGTGAATAGTTGAGTTTCTTAATAAACCAGTATTTTTTGAAATTGATCCTGGAGTACCTATACCAAGAGTATGTGTTTTATTCTTAATATTAACTACAGCTTTTAAATATATTTTTTCAATTTGATTGATAACATGTATCGAGCTATTATTGCTTTCTGTAGGAACACGTTCACGAAATAATATATTTAGTTTTGAATCAAGAACAACCGATTCAATTTTTGTGCCTCCCAAATCTATACCTATATGTAATTTATTCATTGGTTATAATGATAACTTAATAACTTGACATCAAAAATACTTCAAGCACACTCATAATTTAATAATTCAATTTGACATAACATGACTTTGGATTTTATAAAATGCGAAGATTACCTATATTAATTCTTAAATTTTGTGAGCGAGAAGGACCCGGGTACCTTTCAGATTTTCTTAAGGAACAATCATTACCATTTGCTGTAAAGATGATTAATTGTTCATTGGATGTTCCTAAATCAATAAAAAAATTTAGTGGTTTAGTTCTTATGGGTGGACCAATGAGTGTAAATGAAAAATTAGATTGGATTCCTTCTGTATTAAGTCTTATTAAGGAAGCATATAAAGTTGATAAACCTTTATTGGGTCATTGCTTAGGAGGACAATTGATAAGTAAATCATTGGGCGCTAAAGTAATAAAAAATAAGTTATTAGAAATTGGTTGGTTTAAAGTTCAAATTTGCAATAAAACAAATAAACAAAAATTAAATGCACAGAATTGGTTTGGAGAATTAAATCAATTTGATGCATTTCATTGGCACGGCGAAACTTTTACGCTTCCAAAAAATGCAACTCTATTGTTAACAAATAATAATTGTAAGAATCAGGCTTATAGTATTAAAAAACATTTAATTTTTCAATGCCATATAGAAATGAAGGAGGAATTAATTAAAAGTTGGTGCAATGCAGGAAAAGATGAATTGTCTAATTATAAAAGAATTAATTCTGTTCAATCATCAAAAATAATTAAAGGAAATATTATTAGAAAATGTAATCAATTAAATGAAGTTGCTAAGATTGCATATGGGAATTGGATAAAAGGTTTATGAAATAATGGTGGCCAGAGACAGAATCGAACTGTCGACACGAGGATTTTCAGTCCACTGCTCTACCAACTGAGCTATCTGGCCATTTTAAATAATAGTGCGAGATTATATCAAACTTATATAATCGACTAAAGTAAATTAATATTTGGTTTTTATTATGGAATTTAGTCTTAAGTTATTTGAAGTTTTAATAATTATAAAAAGGATTAGTAAGTAAAATAAGTTATTACCTAAAAATTCAAAAAAATATGTATTCATATATCTTAAAATATTTTCTTCTTCTATTCCCCATCCAGAGAAAAAATAAAAAGTTACTGTTGAAATAATATAGCTGGAGATAAGAAAGACAGAGCTAATCGATATAAAGGTTTTATTTGACGTACTATTTTTATATAATTTTTGACCTAAATACCAAGATATACCATAAGAAAAAATAAGCCCTAAGTATCCTAAATTAATAATATATAGATTTATTATTTGTTTAATAGCTAATATATCTATTCCTATAGATAAAAAGAGTAGAAAGAAAAACCACTTAATTTTTTTTAAGAAAATTCCACCCGCAAACATAATAATAAAACTTGCATCTGGAAGGTTGAATACAGTTGAACTATGAAAACCTCTAGTTAATAGCATTAAGAGAGAAAGGGAGGCTATTATTAAGAATTCATTTTGATATTTTGAGTATTTTTTAATAACTTTATTAAATAACATCACAATATTCTACTTGTTATTAATTAGAAATCATAGCGTAAGTTTACGTATAAACTTCTACCTGGAGTTTGATAAATATAGCCAGTAGAACTTGATTGACTTCCTTCGTATGCTAGGGCATAAGCTTTATCAAAGGCATTATCGAGTCTAAAATTTATTGTAGTTTTTTCGTTAAGGGCAAAATTAGCAATTAGATTAGTAATCATATAGCCTTCTATTTTATTGTTATTAGCTTTATCATCATATCGACTTCCTGATCCAATTTGTTCAATTCCAAAAATCCATTCTCGGATATAATAGTTAATACTTAGATTCCCATATAGTTTTGCTCTACGAGGTAAATATTTATTTGTATCCTTATTTTTTGGTGATTCAGCAGTAAGACTTCCTTTTAATTGAATGTGCTCAAAAAATTGATTCCCAGTTAGGGTTATTCCTTGTATTTTAGCTTCATTTAGATTTTGTGTATTTGTTCTAGAATTCTCTGCAATAGCTTCATATATAATAAAATCTTTAATAGCATTTTGATAAGCAGTTAAAGAAAATGATTTTAAATTATCTTGATATTTAATATTTCCCTCAATATTTTTAGATTTTTCTGGTTTTAAATCTGGATTACCTAGCGCCCAAGAATCTATTGAAGAATAAAGGTAATTAAAGGATGGGGCAACAAATGCAGTTCCGAAAGATGAGCTAATCTTCCATTGGGGATTTATTTGATATGCGTAACCAATATTACCAGTGGCTTCATTATTGTATTGGCTATTTAAATCTTTTCGAAGGCTTGTTTGTAAAGTATTTTGATTGTGTTCTATGTTATAGCCTAAAACAAAGCCATTATTTGTTCTTTTAGTTTTATCATATAGGTCTGTTGTATCAATTTCTTCTTGTAAAAAATCATATAGCACAACAAGGGACCCTTTATTTAATTTAATATTGTTCTGCCATGTCATTTGGTATTGAGTAGTTTCATATAAATCTACAACATCAGGATCATAAACAAGCGTATCCCAATTAAAGTGTTGTTGTGCAGAGTATAAATCTGTGCTTTTACCAATTTTAATTGATGATTCCCATAATTTATTAATTTGGCCTGTTGTTTTCATTGCATATATTTCTTGTTTAGATTTATCTCTGTAGTTTTGATCTGGACTAAAATTTGCAAAACGATTATCAAACATATTTCTTCCTGTTGTTAAGAAATATTGTAAATCTATTTTATAGTCTTTATTAAGGTCGTAAGACAGAGTGGAAGAAATGCTTCTATTTTTATATTTGTCTTTATCTAGGTTTTGTGTATTAGAAGCTTTGCTACTGTCAGGAACAAATGCAGAAAATCCATCTGTATTTGTGCCAGAAATATTTAAAGCATATGAAGTAGTTTTATTGCCCCCACTAATTCCAGCATTTAGTTGTTTAGTTTGATAACGACCATAACCAATACCTAGATAAGGATGAAAGCCTTCCTTTCCTTTTTTTGTAAAAATTTGTATTACTCCACCAATACCATCTTGGCCGTATAGGCTTGAAGCAGGGCCCCTTACAATCTCTATTTTTTCTATTTGTGAAAGAGGTAAGTTTTCAATTGCTGTCATACCAGATGTTGATGCGCCAATTCTCATTCCATCTAATAAAATAATAGAGTGAGTAGAGCTAGTTCCACGAATGTTTATTGAAGAAACTTTTCCTGGCCCTCCTAAATTTGAAATTTCAATACCGGATTGTTTTTGAAGCAATTCTGCAAGCGAGGATAATCCAGCTTGCTCTATTTCTTCTTCTGTTATAACAGTTGTATCAGCAATAATATTTTTCTGATTTTCTGATTTTCTTGTAGGCGTTGTTACTAATATTTCTTTTAATGTATATTCTTCTGCATAAATAAAAGAAGAATACAATAACGATGCGATTAAAATTTTTCTTAACATCTTAAATTCCTGAAAATAAATTTTTTCATGCTTCCCCGCATGAGTATAAAACGCAAAAATTTAAGGAATAAAATTTATATTGAAACTTAAGAAATTAAATTAATTTCAATTAAAATTGCATCCCCGCAATTTATTTACGATTGAAAATTAGGCCGGTCTCCGGACTTATAAGACTAAATTTGTTGCCTTCCCAGGATTAACCCAGTGGCATAGTTGACAAATTCTTCCTTATTTACCGTTGCGGGGGCAGTGTAAGATTTTCACTTACTTCCCGTTTAAAGAATAACTTTGATAATTATTATCACCTAAAATCAACAGCAAAATAATACTTTAGAGTGTATTAAATATCAAGTTTTTAGAAATAGAGAATTAGAATCCAAGTAATAAAAGCATTTCCAATAGCTAAAAAAACGGCTGCACTTCCTATATCTTTTGCTCGTTTTGCTAGATGATGGTTTTTAGATGAAATTCTGTCAACAGTTGCTTCTATTGCAGAATTTAATAACTCGACTAGAGGTATAATGATGATACTTGAAATTAAAAGAGCTTTTTGAATACCCGTCTCACCAATTAAAAATCCTATTGGAATTAGAATTATAGAAAGGATAAACTCTTGCCGAATAGCGGCCTCATTTTTATATGCTTCTTTAAAACCTTCTATTGAGTAACCAAAAGCGTTAATAAGTCTTTTAAGACCTGTTTTATCTTTAAAAAGGCTTGTCATAAAATTTATTGTTTTTTAAAATTTAGCCAAATTATAACAAAAATATAAGAATAGTTAGTTACCATTCTAGTATTATGTTAATAAATAACTATAGGGGTGACTTAATGTCTAGAATTGTTAAATGCGTAAAATTAAAAAAGGAGGCAGAGGGTTTAGATTATCCACCTTATCCAGGACCTTTAGGACAGAAAATTTTTGAAAATATATCAAAGGAAGCTTGGGCAGGTTGGTTAGAGCATCAAACTATGTTGGTTAATGAAAATCGTTTAAGTTTAATTGATCCTCAAGCAAGAAAGTATCTAACTGAGCAGACAGAAGCTTATTTTTTTGGCGATGGAGCGGATAAAGCTTCAGGATATATTCCACCAAAAAAATAAATTGTAATTAAGAAAGTTCTTTTTTAATTTCTTTAAGTGAAGAGTGTCTCACATCTTTTCCTTTCACTGTATAAATCACGCTTTGCGAAATATTAACGGCATGGTCACCAATTCTTTCAAGTGATTTTGCAATAAACATGCTCTCGAGAGACATTGAAATTGTTCTAGGATCTTCTAGCATAAAAGTAAGTAACTGGCGCATACAAGAACGATAGTCATCATCAACTTGTTTATCTTTTTCTAGAATATCGATAGTATCGCTTAAATCTAATCTTGCAAAAGAATTTAATGCTGTTTTTATCATTCCTTGAACAGCTTTTGCCATTCCTTTAATTTCAGAAAACCTTAATTTACTCATACGGTTATCTTCAAATATTCTTGTTGTTGATCTTGCTATCTTAGTTGCTTCATCTCCCATTCTTTCAAGATCTGTAATAATTTTAAGCATCATCATTATATTTCTTAAATCACCTGCTGCAGGGGATCTTTTAGCTATTAGAAGCGAGGCTTCTTCATCAATAAGTAATTCTAAATCATTTATTTGATCATCTCTTTTCATTACTTCTTCTGCTAGCTTAATGTCAGTTTCTATAAGTGATTTAACCGCATTAGAGGTTTGTTCTTCAACTAAAGTGCCCATTTCTAATACTTTTGCACGAATAGCTTCTAAGTCTGAGTCGAATTGTTTATAAATATGCTCTGAAGCCATATTTTCTTTACCTAAAATTAATTAATATAGTTGTATATTATGACAAATTTAAGGCAATTAAGCATCTTTCTTTAAAGTTTTCACTCCTTCATGAGTTGCAAGAAGTAAAATATTAGCAGG
>ERZ1049444.2724-NODE-2724-length-11372-cov-4.192631_pt1 | contig 11372 bp, 9 predicted proteins | sample MGYA00383101_ERZ1049444 | MGnify/ENA primary metagenome ERZ1049444 (study PRJEB29581, sample SAMEA5548371) | metagenome | biome: marine; feature: coastal; material: water | depth 50 m | study: Short-term variability in the microbial, nano- and picoplankton...
AACTGGACTCATCATCCGCATTGATTATCCCGGTCAAGAAGTGCTTGACCAACAACCAAACAACGACTACGGCGAGGTTAGCGTGACAGGAAGCATTGTCTTTGTATCGGACCATTCCGTTCTCGCAAACCACCTCTGGGATGATGACCGCGCAGCTGCAACTGGGAAGCAACAATGCGACTCACAACTCTACCAGCAATTCGGTCACATGTGCTGGGATACCGATTCACAAGGACTTAATTCGGGTCTTGGCGATACCTCATGGAGCGGCAATTCAATGTTCTTCACGGCATTGATCAACGACATGATGGAATTCGATAACAAGGAAATTTCAACCCAAGTTACACGATACCCAGCCCAATTCAACATCGTCTTTGACGAAAGCCGGCACGTTTCCAGCACATTGTCCATGCCGTTCACCGAAGCCATTGGAGCGATTGTCCTGCTCACCAGCGATGGTGTTCTCAAGTGGCTCATTATCCTCAACCTTTTCGCACTCCTGGCGATCGCCATCATGGTTGTCCCCGAGAAAGAAAATTGGCGTCACGTCTTTGACTTGACTCGATTCAGGGAGCGCCCAACAAAGTTGGACCCGTCCCAATACCACCGACGAACAAGGGAGGCATTGCTTTCCAAGGTTCGTCAATTCAATGACTTGACGCGCGATGAATTCGCCCGTAAGTCCCCCGCCGAAGTAATGCAAATGGTGCGGGAACCCCGGTTGGTTGAACTCGTAAGTTCCAACCGCTCATACTCCAACGAAGAATTGAGGGAATTGATCCCTCACATCCGACGTTGGGGTAATTGAAACAAGGAGGAATAGACATGCAACCCCCAGCCCCCCCAGCAGCCCCGCCCGCGCCAGCACCTGCAGCGCCTGTAGCACCTGCGGCCCCAGCAGCACCAATGCCAATGGCACCTGCTGCACCAGCCGCACCTGTTGCACCTGCAGCACCGGCCGCTCCGGCCCAGCCGAAGCACCAGAGTACACCAGAAGTCCGAGAACGCCTCAAGGCCGTCGGTGCAATCGCAACAGCGATTTCAGCCGAAGTCCAAAAGGTCATTATCGGTAAGGCCCACGTTATCGACAACGTATTGGTCAACATTCTGTCAAACGGAAACCTTCTCTTCGAAGATTATCCAGGTTTGGCTAAGACGTTGATGACCAACACCTTCGCCGATGCGCTTGGATGCGATTTTAAGCGTGTTCAATTCACGCCGGATTTGCTTCCTGCCGACATTACTGGTACCAACATTTACGACGCCAAGAAAGGCGAGTTTACGTTCAAGCCAGGTCCACTGTTCTGCAATCTCCTCCTCGCTGACGAGATTAACCGTGCACCACCAAAGACTCAAGCTGCTTTGCTTGAGGCTATGCAAGAGAAGCAAGTTACCATCGGTACAGTGACTCACAAGTTGCCAGCTCCGTTCATTGTTATGGCTACTCAAAACCCTGTTGAGCAAGAAGGAACATACCCGCTTCCTGAAGCACAACTTGACCGTTTCATGTTCAAGATGTCCGTTGGATATCCTGACCGTGCTGACGAAGACGAAATCCTCGCACGACGTATCAGCCGTGGAAAGGACGCCGTCGATGTTGATGTCATCACTGACCCTCAACGAGTTATCGCTATGCAACAAGCCTGTGAAGACGTTTATGTTGACCCTGCTCTCCGTATGTACATGGTTGAAATCGTGTCCCGAACCCGTGAAGACCCTCGTGTCCTCGTTGGCGCATCGCCTCGTGGTTCCCAAGCACTGTTGAAGACCTCCCGTGCAGCTGCAGCACTTCGAGGCCGTGATTTCGTCACACCTGACGATGTTAAGGCGATCTCAGAACTTGCACTTGCCCACCGTATTATCCTCAAGCCCGAACATCAAATCAAGGGCTTGGAACCCGGTGAAGTGATTCAAGCTATCCTACGAGAAGTCCCCGTTCCAACGGTCTGATTTCGAACGAAATCATTGAGGTGAATTGAAGATGTGGAGTCGTAAGTCAGCCATGCTCGGCAGCCTAGCTGTCGCTATGTATTTGCTTGGCCTTACGCTTCGTAACTCTCAACTCGTTACCGTCGCTGTTGTCATCTTTGTCTTCCTAACATGGGCTGCACTCGTGGGGAATCATGCGGATGTCGCATCCAGCGGCCGTAGAGCCGAAGAATGGTCGGGTGAAGAGGGAGTTGCTCTTGGTAGCGTTGTTGCCATGAGGAAACTTTCCAGTGCCCGAATGTTTGAGGACGGCGAATTGAGCGTAACGTTGCGTATGCAAAACACATCTTCTCTGCCTAAGATTTTGGAAGTACGAGATCGTGTTCCTGAAGTCATGAGAATCAAAGAAGGCGCTAATTACATCTTGATGGAACTTGGCCCTCGCCGTGAAACCTACATCGAATATACGGTGGAGTGCCCACTGCGAGGATTCTACAGTCTCGGTCCTGTTACGGTCCGTATCCAGGATGCTTTCGGTTTGTTCCACAAGGAAAAGGAGTTGCATGTCTACAACGATTTCCTTGTGTTCCCAAAGATGGAAGACTTGAAAGAAACATTCGTCAAATCTCGAGTTCCCAAGATTTTCACCGGTGCCGTCAACATTCGTCAACCGGGCCCAGGTTCAGAGTTTTACTCTCTCCGTGAATACTTTGAAGGAGATTCGTTCCGTGCAATCAACTGGTCTGCATATGCCCGCTCGGGTAAACTCATGGTCAATGAGCGTGAGAGAGATGCAGTTTCAGATATCGTCATCATCGTTGACTCAAGAGCGGTCTCAGAAACAGGACCGGTTTCAAGAAATGCATTGGTTTACTCTACACGAGCCGCTGCGTCACTTGCAAAGTACTTCCTTGGCCGCCGTGACTCCGTTGGAGTCATTGTCTACGGAGACGAGGTTGTCAGCGTTGACCGAGATACCGGCAAGAAACAATTGTACGTGATTCTCACTAAACTTTCAGGCGCAGTTGCCCGTGGTAACATTCCGTTGCAGGTTGTTGTCAACCGTATTTTGCCGCACATCAACAAGGGTAGCCCAATCATCTTCCTTTCCAATCTCGAAGATGACCCGACCATCGTCAACGCACTGCGTGATTTCCGTGCACGAGACTTTGATGTCACCGTTCTTTCGCCATCATCGCTTGAGTTTGAATTCGATGCTCGACGGATTGACCGTACAGGTTACGAAGTCATGAAGACCGAACGTGACGTCCTGATTGGGGAGCTGCGTGGTCTGGGCGTGAACATCATGGATTGGGAGCCGGATATGCTGCTCTCAACCGCTCTTGCTGGAGCACGAGGATTCTGAGGAGGGAAATGAATGGCAATGAAATCCGGTGACACTGCACATCTCTACGATGGAAAGACGGTTCGCTCGTCAGCTCCCTCTCGAAAGAAACTCGCAGGCAATGCATCTGCAACTGGAGAGATTCCAAAAGATGCAATCCCAACCGTTGAGATTCCATCCTTTATCGAAAGTCTACTCGGAGGGCCATTGGTCCCCAAGATGAAGTTCCTGCCTCCAGACAAGATGGTTCAAAACCTCCAATTTGCCGTTTACGGTGTATTGGTTGCATTGGCCCTTTTGACCTTCATGATTTCACCGCCTGAAGGCACCATCTGGTACATCATGACCGGTAGCCTTGGTGTGGCTAACTTGTTCCAGCTTTCGATCATCGTCGGCGCAACAGTGACAGGTTTCATGGGCACATACAAGCGAGATGCACGTTTTTCCCTCGCCAGTAACATTCTCTTCATTCTTGCAATTCTCCGTTTTGCCTCTTCGAAAACATCTCTGTCAAACGACCTGTTTGGCTTCCAAGATAATCCTGGTGCCCTCGCTATACTGGTCGTAGTTTACTCTGTGCTTCTTATCATGTACTTTGAACTAAGCAACGGCGTTATTCGTTATTCAATGCTTGATACGAGCATTCGTACCAATGAAGTGTACGTGATGAACCCTAAGAAAATCGTATCAAAGTACCACCGTTCTTTGGTCATGAATCCGATTGTGGCAACCTTGCTCGCATGGTTTGTTCTCTCTGCAAACATGATTTTACCTGCAATCGTACGCATTTTCTCATCGGATACAGCCACTCGAATGGAAGAATCAGTTGAACTCACATCGGTCTACGGCGTAGCCCTTGGAACACTCTTCGTGTTCATTGTAGTCGGTGGCCTCTTCGGTCTCAATCTTCCAACTCACCTGCAACGCTACCGTGAAAGCAAGGCAGAGTAATCAGTTGTCGTTGTTTGCACCGATTGACAACTGAGTCATCAATTCCTCAAGTAAATTGGAGATGTCACTTCGTTGCGTGAGCAGATGGGTCGAGTGTTGGCTTGAATTCAATTGCGCACTCACCCAACCATTCTCGATTGAGGGTATGGTTAGTTTGTGTTCTCCTGTGTTTCCGATTAGCGACACCATTGCCGCATAATAATTGAATGAAACTTCGTCAAACCGTTGATTGAGTAACCCGATGCTACGGTTGACTTCATGCTGTGGGATGATGAACCTCCATTGAGCGTTATTTGACTCGAACGAACAGATCCGAATGTTGGCTGCGTTGAATTCCTGCAACACATCACTCAGCGCAGAGGTTGAACGATGCATGTATTTGGTTTCGACAACAATGCACGCAACCTTCGGTATGCACGCGATTCCTTTTGGAGCACTCAATTCATGAATGTCAGGTCCAATGACTGTTTTCATCCCGGTTTTCTCGTAACTGTAAAGGTGACGAATCTCAATTGGAATTCCAAGAGCATAAACGGGTTCAACCGTTGCTGGATGAATGATTGGAGCGTCAATGTGTGAGAACTCTATGGCTTCTGCGTATCCCAAGTAAGGTATTGGGGACGAATGAACGCCCCACCGAGGATTGACAGGATAGATTCCGAGGACATCCTTCCACAACACAACACGTTGCGCATCAAGCAACGCAGCCAAGGCTGTTGCTGTGTGGTCGCTACCGCCCCGACCAAGCAAGGCGATGTTGCCATCCTTGCCTTGGCCAAACCACCCGGTGACCACGGGCGTTCCATAGAGCGCTGAACGCTGAAGAAGTTTTGTTGATTGTTTCATGTCCACGGTTTGGGCTGTGGTCGTGCCATCCAGGCAAAGACCAATGTCTTCTGATCCAACTGGATGTGCGTCAATTCCATGCTCGCTCAAGGCAAAGGCGACAACAAGTGCAGAGAGTCGTTCTCCTGCGGCAAGCAGTCGATTGTAGGCGCCTGAATCGTCCCTGTCTGTAGCGAGTATTTCGAGGGAATCCTCAATTCCCTTGAGTACCATTTGAAAGGTGTCGTGCAAAGGGGAATTGATGAGATTCGGTGCAAAACGCAAGTGTTGGCTCGCGAGGTCATTCACCAATCGTCCAGCATAACGTGGTTCTTTTGCCGCTCGCATCAATCGGTCGGTAGTCCCCCATAGAGCAGACACCACGATAATGCATGGGTTCGTGGAGTTCAGCATGACTTCGGCAATTCGATTAAGATCGCTCGCATCGCGAAGACATGAACCTCCGAACTTGTGAATTTCTGGTAGTTCATTCATCCAAGAACCCTCCACGAATCATTAAATCAGAGACGACCAATATCGCCATGGCTTCCACAACAGCAACGGCACGAGGAGCAAGTACTGGGTCATGGCGACCTTTTACGGTCAGCGGTTCCTGCTGATTTGTTTTCATATTGAGCGTCATCTGGCTTTGTGGAATGCTTGACGGGGGTTTGAAGGCTACGCTGATCTGAACTGGAGAGCCTGTTGATAACCCAGCCAACGCTCCATCCGGACGTTCTCCTTCCATGACGGGTGCGTCGGATGTTCCACCCCACGCACTGTTGTGCTCACTTCCAGTCATGGTTTGTACGCCAAATCCATGGCCAAATTCAACACCTCGTGCAGCTGGAATTGACAACATTGCCCGGGCAAGAGCCGGTTCAAGGCCATCAAACCATGGCTCGCCGACACCCAATGGAAGCCCGCTTACCACCAAATCAACACGGGATCCGATGGAATCTCTTTGCTTCCGATACGAAGTGATGAGTTCGGTCATGTCTTGTGCGGCAACAGGGTCGTAGCAACGCATGTGCTGACTTGCTTCACTTTCCAACGTGAGCGGGCACTCATCAAGGGGACGTGCTTCGACGGTTCCTATTGCCCCAACATGTGCGCGGAAAGCAACGCCTTTTTTGGCCATCCAAGGGCGAAGCAGGGCCGCGATCGCTACAAGAGGGGCAGTCATTCGTGCACTTGAGGTTCCACCGCCACGAAGGTCGGCCTTCCCATCAGTTTTCAACATCATGACCATGTCTTGGTGACCGGGTCGGGGATGGTCGGGAAGGAATCCATAATCCTTTGAGCGAACGTCGCTGTTGTTGATTCTACACTCTACGGTTTCTCCGGTACTGATACCGTTTTCAAAACCAGACAGCCAAAGGACTTCATCCGTTTCTTTGCGCTGACTGCTGTAAGGTCCACCGGGTTTACGCATGTCCATGGCGGTTTTGAGGCCATTCTCATCAAGAACAATTCCTTTCGGCAAGCCATGGAGCATTGCGCCCACATGAGGGCCGTGACTTGACCCGTAGAGGGTCAAACGCAATTGTTCACCAAGAGACATTTGCATGATGGCTCAATGTCCCCAGCCGGGGGGCCTTCAAGAAGGTGTTCACGCTTCAGGCCCATCGTCTTGAGAGGATAAAAACGCAGTCTCGATGATTTCTGCGTCCTTGTAGCGGATGCTGTACCACGATTTAATTCGTTCAATGGTTGGTTTTTGTTGGCTTGGAACGACGATGACAAGGGCAGGACCTGAACCGGTTAATCCGGCAGCTCGAGCGCTGTTGACGAAGGAATCGTTGGTCATTTTACGGCCTTCAGCATCCCCAAGAACAGCAACCATTCCACGCCCGTTCCAAGTCAATGCAACCAATTCTTGGTTGTTTTGAAGTGCTGAGAGGGCTTGTTGAAATGCGGCTGCATGAGGGGCAAAGTCTTCGAACGTCGGGCGATGCTTCCTTGCACCCCTCAAGACGAGGATAATGGTCCAATCTTCCGGATTAGGGCCATTTCCTTCCAACAATACTCCGGATTGAACCTCTGCTTGAGGGTCGATGAGTTTCCAGCCTGTTGTGGCGCATGCCCAAGCATCGTCAAGCGAGCCGGTCATGGAAACACGGGCGGCGATCTGAGCATGGCCGGAGAGTTCGACAGCCAATTCATCGCTGACCTCAGTTTCGGTCGCCTCCCCTAGGGCACGGAAAGCAGCAATACACAGTGCTGAGGATGATTTCAATCCTTGTTGTTGTGGAATCTTTGAATTCACTCCCCAGTGCAATTGTTCGCGAGTGAAGCCTTCGGGAAGTGCAAGGCCTGCATCCATCCAAACCTGCAGTATTGATGCGAAGAGGTTGTCATGGTCGTGAACATCACGCTTGCTTTTTTTATCCAACAAGCGAACGGTCATTGGGAGGTCCAAAGCGATACTTGCTCCGTAACCAAGGGCGGCAGCGTGGAGGAGACTGCAAGCACCATGTGCGGTCCCCTTCCCCAAAACTCCCATTTTTTATCTCTCCTCGACACTGCTTGCTATCGCAGTGCCAATATGACGTCCCTCTCCTCCGAGCCAACCGATGACGACGGTATGTCGCGGTAACTCGGTTACAGAGTGGCGAGTTTTGTTTTGGCCGACCAAGCGAACAGTTTCTGCTTGTTGCATAAATACATGGCCTTCATTAGGCTTTTGCTTGTATTGATTCAGCGGTTTGAAATTGATTTTTAGCATCGGACGTTGCTCAATTTTGATTCGACCCAATGTTGCCGGTCGGCTTCCACCGTCTTCGTTGAGAAGCATCACTTTGTCTCCGCTGCTCAGTTCGCTCATGTATTTCGTGGTCCCATCTGCCATCAGTATGTACGAATGTGGTGCTCCGGCATTGACTCGAAACGGACGGGTAGGGACAAATGAAGAAGGGATTGTTTCGCTGTGAATCAGTAACATTTGAGATGAACTTGAACCAACAAGGACGCCTTCTCCAACATGAAGCAGTGATGTGAAATCAAGGCAATAGCGATCGCCAACCCCTCCGTCTTCAACACTTTGAATGGAAATAGGTTCCAACTTCATTGATTCGTTCTGACTTGGTTCAACGTGGACTGCACTGGATTCCACTTCAAGTCGTTGTGACTTCGTGATAAGGGCCGCTTCAATGAGCGGCTTCGAGTTTGCAACCACCAAAGCATCTACGCCTTGTTCTAGCGCAAAGCCCGCTCCTTGAGCCTGTTGTGGTGTTGTAATGACTGCTGCAATCTTGGTCGCCGACCCATGACGGGCAGCAATCAAGTTTTCAAGCGGGATCATTGACCATGTTTCACATTCGATGAGCAACCATTCAGCACTTCCAATGGCGGCCTTAGATTTGTTTTGTGATGTTTCATCTGCAATAACAAAGTATCCGCCTAGGACAGAAGATGGGCCCCGTATCAAGGCTTCATCTACCGCAAATTCGTCATCATGAGTCGGTGTTTCAACCCACAAACGGTCAATTCCTTCCGCTATGACGGGAAGTTCACCGTTGCGCACGTCGACCCAGATTTCCATAAAATCATCTCACAAGCCGTTTGAACTCAGCGCGTGCTCGACATCAGCATTCTCATGCACGATCATCATGAGTGCTCTGGCTAAATCTTCTCGCTGTGGATGAGCAAACACTTGACGCCCCATGCAAATTCCAGATGCGCCAGCGTTCATAGCTTCATGGACCATGGTGACGATTGCACGAGCATCACCGGTTGAGGGGCCTCCTGCGACGAGAACGGGGATCGGTGCTGCGGAAGAAATCACGGAGAAGCTGTCTTTATCTCCGGTCCAAACCGATTTTGCAGCATCGCACCCCATCTCAAAAGCCAGTCTTACACCATGTGCTTGCCCGCCGGTAGGGTCGTTCTCCATTACATCGAGGTGCTCTCCCCGAGCATAGACCATTCCAAAAGACGGTAATTGTTCGTGATGTGCCTGACGATTGAGTTCTCCCATTCGTTCGATCATTGCTGCTTCATGGCGGCTACCTAAATTGACTTGGCTTGAAACGCCTATGCCTCCTCTGCTGACTGTTTCGTCTGCGTGACCAACCATGACTTTGTTATCGCTGTCTGGGCCTCCGTGACGTGTTGATACCGAGTAGTGTACAACCATCGATGTGTTCGTGCCTTCGCACAAATGAGCGTATTTGCTGACCACTCCTTTTTGTGCTACAATTGCATTGACACCTGCTTTCACCAATGAGGTGATGGTGGCGTTGAGGTCTTGCAACCCTTGTGTTGGATAATCAGACGCGCCGTGGTCAATTGGAATCCAAACTCCACGGCCGCCAGGCAGAAGTGCGTCAAGTCGCGTTGCCTTGTCCATGCTCCTTCGAAGCGCCCCTCATCATCAAAGGTTTGTATGTCGGAGTTCATTCCATTTGGTCGCTGAACCATTCCAAAATTGCTTGTTCTGCACCTTGAAGGTGTTCTTGGTAGGTGGAGCGGGCGATGTCCATGTACTCAGCTAGCCCTTGAATGGTGACCTGTTTTGGCTCTTTGTAATATCCGTGTTTTGAAGCAAGGGTGAAACAATCGTTTTGCCTCGGAGTGAGAATCGCAGTAATTTCATCAGTGTTGTTTCGTACATTTTGTACTCGCACTTCGTCTGGCTCCAACACAACCTTACACAACTTGACAAATGTTGAAATTGATTCAGGCAGGCCGCGGATGGTGACGGATATTGCTCCATCATCGAATTCGTATGGTGGTAGGATGTGGATGTTCTCAGTATTCGATGCAAGGCAAACCAGAGGATGCCTGTTCCAAATCACAACAGCGTCACTATCTCGTTCGTTCAATTTTTGCTCCACAGAAATAAAATCAAGGCCGTCAAGGTCCGCAACGGATTTCCCTTCCTGATATGTAGGGAGTACTATCTGCCTGACCCCTGATGGTTCAACGGCTAAATGGCCCATAACTTTCAGATTTGACACAATTTCGCCAAGTTCTCTAAATTCAGTGGTAGCGAGAGTTGTTTTGGACCAACTTAACGATACCTCTCGCATGTAATGCCGGTGGGGTCTTGCCTTCTTATGTCTTCATGCAATATTTCTCACATACTTCACTCATTCTCGGACATCGTATGTTTCAAGTGGTGACTGCGCATGGAGTGAGGTATGCAGCCGACTGATTACCTCCTTACGTTTGCATTGGGCGGAGCCTTTGTGATGGGGCTCTTCTTCATTGTAATGCGCAGGGAAGCACAGGTCAATGTCCAAAGCGGCATGAGTGCAGAAGGGCTCATGCAGCAACATTCCGGTATGGGATTTGGGAAAGCTAAGAAAAATCTGGACCGTAAATTGGCCGCAGTGCAAGATCTCCTCCGACGTCAAAATCATTCCGACCTTGGTTCGGCAGAAGAGCGCTTTGCAAAACGGCGTGAAGAGGAACAAATCGCTGAGGAAGAAGCTCGTCGGCGCCGAGAACTCGAAGATGCTAAGCGCGAAGATGATGAAGAAGACGAACGCCATCGCCGTGAATTAGAAATGGAACAAAAAGCAGCCCAAAGGGCCGCAGAAGAAGATCGCCTCGCATCTGAGCGAGAATCAGCCCGACAACTTGAACTTGCTAGCGCAGAGTCAGATCGTTTGGAAGAAATTGAAGCTGCCCGTGAACAAGAGGCACTTAAGTCCCGTGAAGCAGCACAGCGAGCCATGTCTGAATTGCAAGCACGTTTGGAACGTGAGGGTGCTCAATCTTCCGATGTTCAAGTCTCCTTGATGTGGAACAATTACAACGATTTGGACCTGCACGTTGTTTGTCCTTCAGGCGAGCGTATCCACGGTGGAAACAAGAATTCTGACTGTGGAGGTGAACTGGATGTCGATGCTAACGTCCGCGCAGAAACCCGCAAACCCGTTGAGAACGTGTTTTGGCAAGAGGGAAGCGCTCCGGCAGGTAAGTACCAAGTTTATGTACACTATTACAAAAAGCACAACAAGCGTCGAAGTAAAGACCCAACAAAATTCCAACTCATTGTCAATGCGGGCAGTGACCTTATGGAATTTAACGGGGACTTGTCCATGGGAGACCCGATCATGCTTGTGGCTGAATTTGTCCTTCCTTCGCTTGAAGAGCGTTCGGCTCGTCGCAGGGAACTTGAACAAGAACTTCTTGCCGCCGGAGGGGAAATCCCTACTGAAATTTCCGAACAAGAAGAAGCACGGCAAGCCGAACTTGCAAATGCTGAAGCCCAACGCTTAGAAGAGATTGAAGCAGCGAAAAAGCAAGAAATGTTGGAGTCCCGTGAAGCAGCACAGCGAGCCATGTCTGAATTGCAAGCACGTTTGGAACG
>ERZ1049444.2726-NODE-2726-length-11367-cov-5.061528_pt1 | contig 11367 bp, 9 predicted proteins | sample MGYA00383101_ERZ1049444 | MGnify/ENA primary metagenome ERZ1049444 (study PRJEB29581, sample SAMEA5548371) | metagenome | biome: marine; feature: coastal; material: water | depth 50 m | study: Short-term variability in the microbial, nano- and picoplankton...
AGAAGATGATCCCATTTCCAATTTTGTTTATGCACAACTGATCGAGAATATTCCTCAACCTACGATGGACAGTTTAATGGATGCTTTACAAAGGCGAATGGCACTGGCGCGCGAGTGGCAGGTCTTTTTAACTCGATACTCTTTAATGCTATGTGCAGTTTCGTCTGAAAGACCGTTTGACGATCAACGCGATACTCGCTCAGCTTCGGATTTTCGAGATATCCTCGAAGCTCAGCTGATTCAGGTTGCCTTACCATTTATCGGTATGCCCGGAATGACCGTGGCAACCGAAATCAAAGATACGATCCCAAATGGCGTTCAGTTGTTATCTGCGAGATTTCGAGAAGATATCCTGTTCGATGCCGCTCGAGACATTGAATCAAGAAACCCGGCTATAGGCATCGTTACTCCGTCCACGAGTTCGCGCCCTCTTCAAAATCATCAAGTTGTAGTTTGATAATATAAAAATGATGTCTACTCGGGGCTTCCATAATGGTTCATTTAGACATTTGTTCAACGAGGGTAGCGCCAAAGTTTTCCAGTCGGGTCACTTCCTTTTCGATATCATCCGTTTTGATATCGATATGAAGCCAGCTTTTATGGTCAACTCTTCCCTGATATTCAGTGCAATTCGTTAACACTTAGTTCCGTGATCACCCTTGGCAAATGATGCTTAGAACGCCCTCTAAGGCAATATTTGTTTCTTAGCCTTAAATGTTACTCTTATTGGTGTTCATGTACAATACAGATCGAATAAACTACGCTTACGCTACGTATCACGGAAGATTCGGCATTCCAAAAGTTAGAATCATAGCTTCTCCCCTTCCTGACAAATAACTTGACAGAAATAATTTATATGTTATCGTTCACATTAATTAATTTATCCAGGTAAAATGCTAAATAAATAAACTTTTTGGTAGTAAAAAAATGAGTAGACAAAATATTGGTAGAATTCGCTCAGGTTCTGGCGGTCAGAGTCTGCCTTTCAGTCCAGCTGTCCGCGCAGGTGATTTTGTTTATGTGTCTGGGCAGACAGCCATGAACGATCTGGGAGAAATTGAGTCAGGAGGAATTGAAGTCCAGTCACAAAAAGTATTTGAAATTATTAAAAATATTCTTGAGATTGCAGGTTGTGAAATGGAAGACGTAATTAAAGTAAATGTGTGGCTAGATGATACTAGAGATTTTGCAGGCTTCAATAGCGTTTTCATTAAGCATTTTCCCAAAAACCCCCCAGCTCGCTCTACAGTGCAATCGAAGCTAGTTGTTGATGCGAAGATAGAAGCTGATGTGGTGGCATATAAACAACTATCTTAAATTAGTTTGTTTAAAATCTATACTTATTAAAAATTTTCGATAATCATTTAATATGGTTAAATTATAGACTAAATATTATTTTTCTAAATGTACAGTTACTGATTTACGGTGAATTCTGAATTGACAGGATCATCATCTTTGCGGTATTTCTTCAATTACCGCATTATAGAGTCATTTTTACTTAAATACTTAATAGATGAGGTATGATTAAAAGAGACTCTAATTTTTTGGCCTCTTCAATAGTGAAGATGTGTCGATTTAATAAAAACCTTGAATTTGGAGTAAGAACAATGAAAAAAATCGTATATGCCCTTTTGGGTTTAATTACTCTGACAGCACTTGCTGTGAGTAATATCCATGCTAAGGATCTAAAAATGACAGGCTGGCCATATAAACCAGATACTGTCACGGGAAATCTAGGAGTTTTTAAATCACAGTCAGGTATCAGCTCGAAGTTTCTTCCAATACCGAGTGATAGTTACCATGACAAGATGGTTTCAGATTTTGCTACAGGAACAGATTTTGATGTGGTTTATGTGCGTGACAACTTTCTCGCAGAATGGGCCTCGGCTGGATGGCTTCATCCGATCCAAAATATGCCTGGATTTGATAAATATCGTAAAGATTTGAGCCAAGCTTCTATTGATCAACTATCTGTAGACGGCAATGTATATGGTCTTCCTTATTACGCTGGTATGATGGCGTTTGCCTACAATGCTGATCACTTGAAAAAAGCCGGTATTAGCTCTCCTCCTAAAACATGGGATGAACTACTAGAGCAAGCTGCAAAAATAAAAGCCGCTGGAATTTCCAATAAGCCAATTGCTCTTCAGTTAAAAAAAGGTAATTATATCATCATCACTCTGGAAGTGATTGCTGCAGGTTTTGGGGGAACAATGTTTGATTCAAAGCACAATCCCACTTTCCAAAATGCGGGTAGTGCATTCTGGAGTGCTATGGAATGGACTCGGAAAGGATTGAAAGCTGGCTTGATCGATGATGCTTCTTTGAGTTCTGGGGATCACGATGTTGTGAATATGCTTACAGCTGGCAGTCACACTTTTACAATTGTTGCAGACTATAACCTCAAAAGTATGAATGATCCTGAAAAATCAAAAAACGCTGGGAAATTCAAAAATGCTTTGATACCTGGTAATGGTAAAACTCGCAGCGGCACGACCTCTTATGTCCGCCTTTACTCTATTACTAGTGACTCCAAAGACAAAGCTGCTTCCTGGAAACTACTGCAGTTTCTTGGTGGTCGTGATGCAAATAACGAGTATTTTGTAGCCAAAAAATGGGCTCTTGAAGACGGTCTTGGTTTTGCACAATTGCCACTTTATCAAGATGCAGATATTCGAAATTCCTTGGGTAAATGGACCAACCCTGATGTGATGGCGGAACAGTCAAAGTACTCTGTAAATCGTGGATATCGATTCCAATCCTATTTCTCAGATTGGCAGACAGAGACCTGGGCAGAACTTCAGGAAATGCTGATGGGCGACCAGTACCTCGGTGAAGATCTTGAAAAACTAGCTTCTGCATGGGAAGACCTACGCGGTTAGATCTATTTTATTAGGCGGAGTTTAATCTACCCTCTTTAAGCTCTGCCTTTTAATTCTCCATATCCAAAGAATATTTGTGAAAAATAATATTTGGACAGCTTTAGGATTCTTATCTCCAGCTTTACTCGTTATTTTAACCACAATTATTTTCCCATTTGGATATGCTCTTTTTTTGAGCTTCCACAAGTGGAATCTCAAGTACCGCTCTACCCCCTTCGTTGGCTTTAAAAACTACAGTCAAATTTTAGAAAGTGAAAAATTTTGGGAAATACTGCTAACTACTGCGATGTTTTGTCTTCTATCAGTTTCCCTAATAATGATCATAGGCTATCTAGTAGCATTACTTTTAAATGAGGATTTCTGGGGAAGAGGTGCTCTCAGAGCTATGTTGTTGATACCATGGGCTATTCCTGAGGTTGTGAATGGTATACTTTGGAAATGGCTGCTTGATCCAGGGTTTGGCATTCTAAATCGGTTACTTACAAGCTTGGGTATGATTAGCGAATACCAATCGTGGCTTACTTCTATGCCTAGCGCAATGTTTAGTGTAGTAATTGCTTATGTATGGACACATGTTCCATTGGCAGCACTGATTCTTCTTGCTGGTTTGCAGTCGATTTCGAAAGATGTTAAAGACGCTGCCCACGTTGACGGCGCAGGACTTTTTCACCGTCTTTTTTTAATTACAACCCCGCTAGTTAGACCTGTTTTGGTCGTGGTACTTATTTTTGAAACTATTTTTGCATTAAAAGTATTTGACATAATTTATGTCTTGACTGGTGGGGGACCAGGTCGGGCAACTACCGTGCTCGGCTGGGAAATTTATTCACGTACATTCATCAATTTATCTTTTGGACGTGGCAGTGCTTTGGCGATGTTATTAGGATTGTTAACATTGGTAGTAGCTATCCTCTATTTTAAATATATGAACCATGAGGCAGATTAATGAATGCTTCAAAACAAATTTTTACTGTAAAGCTGGATAAACTAATTAATCGTATTATGGTTTATGGTGGGGCAGTGCTTGTGCTGTTCTATATTGTGGGACCATTTTTTTGGTTGGTCAGTTCAAGCCTACAACCTGAGCAAAACCTCCTAGATAGAGAAGGATCAATTTTTCCATCGGAGTTAAATTTTACTGCACACATGGAACTTTTGAGCGGCTTTTTATACGATGAAACTTCAGGAATTCCGTACCAGGCAAGAATATTTATGCGTTCAATGCTAAACAGCCTGATAGTAGCATCTGCAGTCGCGTTGTTATCAGTTTTAATTGGAAGTGTTGCAGCTTATCCTTTAGCAAGGATGAAATTCAAGGGACAAAATTTTATAATGTTTTTCATCCTCGGTACGCGTATGATTCCAGCAATTGCGCTAGCAGTTCCTTTTTTCCTTTTGGTCAAATCAGTGGGGATGAATGATCGCTTAGAAACACTGGTCTTCATTAATTTGTCCTTAATCCTTCCATATGTAATTTGGCTTTTGCAGGCTTATTACCGCTCTATCCCCTTTGAATTAGAGGATGCAGCAAGGATTGATGGTTGTTCACGTTTGGGGACTTTGTTTCGAATAATTTTACCATTATCTCTACCCGGAATGGTCTCAACAGGAATTCTAGCTTTTCTTCTTTCATGGGGAGATTTCTTTTTTGCATTAATATTAACTCAATCGCAAAGTTCATTCACTAGTACTGTTGTGGCTTCAATGTTCGCCACAGATGTAGATGTAAAATATGTCAGTATCATCGCAGCAGGTGTACTTTCAGTCATTCCGCCAGTTTCATTTGCCCTTATCTTTCAACGGTACATCATGTCCGGGCTTCTCTCTGGAGCAAATAAGGGGTAATTCTAGTTAACTAACTGTTCTCGACCAATCGATTGGCATTTTTGCCACTTAGCACCTAGAACTGCAAGTTTAGGCTGGATGAATTTTCTGATAAGTAACTCTGCACCCGTTGAGTCAAATGCTTTTAACTTTACTGATTCAACTTTGAAAGCTGTGAAATCAGCTTTCTGTCCTGGAACGAGAAAATTTTCTTTGGAAGTTTCCGAAAGTGCAATTCTAGGCGAACTGGTAACACATTTAATTACATGTTCAAGAGACATCCCCAAATTAAGCAATTTTGACATTGTAGTGGGTAGATCATAAACTGGGCCATCAAAATTATGGCAATGCAAGTCTGTACTGATTATATCAGGAAAAATTCCTTGATCTAATGCGTATTTTGCAACTTCGAAAGAAAATGATGCGCTTCCGTGTCCTAAATCCATAAAAACTCCTCTGGCTTGAGCTTCTTTTGCTAATGCGAAAGTGCGCTTGTCTTCCATTATATTACCACCAATTTTACCATTAAAAGCGTGAGTGATAACATCTCCTTTTTCTAGTAGTGGCAATATATCATCGAGCAAAGGTGGGGGTTCTCCGACATGAATGATTAAAGGAAGCTTAGAAATTTTGCTAATTTTTTTAGCTAGACGGACACATTCTATTCCCAAATCTCCAGTAATGACCTGACTTGCTCTGAGTTTGATTCCACGTATTAAAGAACGATTTTCCTCAATAACTTTAATTGTTCGTTCTAAATCCACAGAACGGTAGCCCATAACTAATTCACTGACTCGATTGCAGGCGACTAGTCCTATGCTTCCTATATTCAGGAATGAAAAAACTTTTTCATTTGCCGATTCAGCGATATAGCGCTTAAATCCTTCAAAATTAGCCTCACCAGCGGAACCACAATCTACAAGACAAGTTACCCCTGTTTTCATACCTATTTGCTCTGGATGTAATGAAAGATCAGTTGCTCCATAGTAAATGTGCGTATGCATATCAACCCAGCCTTGTGAGAGATACGCTCCCTTAAGATCAATTTCATTGCTGTTGATCGGACCCTTAATTCCTATGCCAACTTTCTCAAGTAGGCCATCTCGACCAATCAATAGATTTGTCAGTTCATTGGTAGCTAATTCATTTTTAATCGGCAAAACATTTCGTATTAATAAGTGATCACTCATGATTTTTTTTCTTAGTGTTGTAAATATCTCTCAGGCCAGCACTTGAGACTCTCTTCTCGGTCTCCTGTGCCATCATATGTCCAAGGTACTTTCCCAGTATCAACCATCGGAATATCTTTAATATCATAACTGGAAAGCCTTGGTCCCAGAATGTCTTTTATACTAGACATTGAATTATTCTTCTCCAGAAGGCTCTCTAATTCCTGAAAGCGGAGAATAATAGCTTCTGGATCCCCGGGTTTCATATTGCAGGGATCTATCTCAAAAAAACCAAGATTGATATGATGATCCCGGACAACTATAGTTGGATTGCCATGTAAAAGAGCTTGACATAGTTCACCAATTTCCAAGCTACTTGCATGAGCGTCTATTGAGACCTTGATTCTTGTGATGGGATTCCCTGTAGGATCTGGAATCTTTTTGAGACACAGTCCCGTGATTTTAGAAAGTCCATTCCAGATTTTTATGAGATTGTTGTATTCATTTTCATGCAAAATTTTGTGGTCGAGTTGTCCCCATCGCTCTAGTGCGGCAATTGCTCCAACCACACTTTCTTTTCCTGCTTTCATAGCTCTTCCGATTCCACTTGACTGTTGCATGTAAGCGGCTTTGATCAAAACGGTTTTTCCTGCAACAATTCCGGAAGTGGGACCGCTGAGGAATTTATGTCCGGAGTAAAGAACAACATCTGCTCCCATATCTATGAAGATTTTGAGATCATACTCGGAAGCTGCATCTACAATCACTGGAACATTTTTTTCATGACAAAGTTTGATGAAAGTTTGTAAGCTCAGCAACCCAGATTGTACCGTGTGGTGGCTGACCACCCAAAGAGCGGCACAAGTTTTTTCTGTAATTGCATGTCGCAGTTGATATGGTTCAGCAACTGTAACCGTTCCAACTTCTATTGGAGTAGCTCCAACTAAGCGGATTTTTTGATTAATATTAGATCCATAGTTGACTACATGCCCCTTGAGAATGGCTACTTCGTTTTTGCTAATTTTACCTATGTCAGGAATATCTTCCACCAAACCTAAATCTATTCCTGTCATGGTAGCAGCCAAACTGATACAAATTCCGGAAGCGACACTGGAGGTAATACAACCGGCCTCTGCACCAGTCGATTGGGCGATGGTGATGGAGGCTTTGGCTTGTAAAGCATCCATGTTTACAAAACATCCAAGACTTTCATCTACACACTGTCTTATTTCTTCAGGCACCATTGAAGCCCCAAGAGCAGTCATCGTTCCAGAAACATTGATTATAGTATTTTGTTGAAGCCAATCTTTTATTGGAAATGATTTAATATTCATTGTTGGTTTGTTAAAAAGGGTTAAGTAGAGATACCTAAATATTTTGCAACTTCATTACGGTTTGGAATGGAATCCACAGCTCCATAATTAGTTGTTGATAAAGCAGCGGCAGCATTGGCATAAGTTGCAGAGGCGAAAGGATCGTTACTTCTTAGCCATTCTGTCAAGAACGCACCGTCAAAAGTATCTCCTGCCCCGGTTGCATCAATAGCTTTTACTTTATGTCCGGGAATGTGCAGATTGTCTTTTCCATCGGAAACCCTAACTCCACGATTTCCTTGTTTCAAAACTACCAATTTGGCTCCGAGTTCCAAATAATGATCTGTGATCGCCTCCGGATCTATGAGTCCCGTTAATGAAGAAGCATCATCCAAACTTGGCATAACTACCTCACATAGAGGTACAGTGCGATTAATAATATCTCTACCACACTCTAGAGACCACAGTTTTAAGCGAAAGTTTGTGTCATAAGAGATATTTACGCCGTGTTTTCGAGCTTGATGAATAGCTGCAAAAGCTGTTTCACAAGAAGAGCTACTGATTGCCTGAGTGATCGCCGACAAATGTAAAATTCGAACTTGTGACAAATCATCTGTTGGTAAATCCATAGGAGTCATTTGAGAAGCCGCTGAGCCCTTTCGGTAATAGGTGAAGTGATGTCCATCTGCATCATGTGTAACAAAATAAATTCCTGTAGGTGCTTCTGGATGTATTGAGACATTAGAATAATCCACATTTTCACGCTGCCACAATTTTAGCAATTCCCGGCCAAACTGATCTTTGCCAATTTTGCTCAAAAATCCTGCCGACATTCCTTGACGAGAAACTGATATTGCGGTGTTAGAAGTGTCTCCACCAAATCCTGAGCGAAAAGTATTATTAGTGCCATCAGGAAGTTGATTGAATTCTATTAGCGCTTCACCCAAACATAATACATCTATTTTCATGAGATTCCCTGACATTTAAATGCAGCTTGTTTTCTGCAAAATCTGTTTTCCAAGTTGAACTATTGTTTCTCGTTGATCGTCCATAATTAGTTTTTCATTCAGCAGTTCTCCTCCAAGACCAACACACATAGCTCCATTCTCTAGATATTTAAAAAAATCATTTGGTTTTATCCCTCCTGTTGGTATAAGTTTAACATGTGGAAATACTGACGAAAGTGCTTTCAAATACGAAACTCCACCCAATTGTTTGATGGGAAATATTTTAACAGCGTCTGCACCTTCTATAACTGCGCTCTGGACTTCAGTTGGAGTCATTGCTCCCAAAAAACATGGGACCCCTTTTTTATGAGTAATTCCTGGCAATTCTTTTACAATGCAAGGTGAGACTATAAATTTAGCTCCGGACTCAAGGCAGCGTTCAGCCATTTCTATAGAGGTAACCGTTCCTGCTCCAATCAAAATATCTTTTCTAGAGTCGAATTTGCTAATTAAGTCAAATGCCTTAGGAATAGTCAGAGTGATTTCTATAGTTCTAAAGCCTGCATCAGTCAACCAATCAATAGCTGTTTCTGCCAGTTCTGGTGTACTTGTTCGTACTACAGGAATAACACGCAATTTTCTAAGTTGTTTCAAAACAGAATTTAAATTCATTTAGCCTCATTCTCAACAAATAAGTTTATTTCATAACTACTTAAAAAAGTGTAAAATTAATTTCTATCAACAATTTTTAAAGAATAATACTCATGTAACCTGAAAAAAATGTCTTACGATCCTATTAAAATGAAGGATGTCGCAGATCGGGTTGAAGTTTCATTGATGACGATTTCCCGTGCACTAAATACTCCTGAAAAAGTTTCTAAGCTAACTCTGAACAAAATTAAAGAAGCTATGGTTGATTTGGGGTATGTACCGAATTTAGTTGCTGGAACATTGTCTTCCAAAAAAAGTCGTTTTGTTGGGGCATTGGTCCCTTACCTCAACAGTTCACCATTCACAGATACCATTCGCTCTTTGGCTAATCATCTTCGAAAACATCGCTATCAATTATTAATTGGTAGTACTAATTATTCGGTTCATGAGGAAGAATCATTGCTTATGTCCATATTAGGGCACCGTCCTGAAGCAATTGTTTTAACTGGTGGTTTACATTCATCTAACTCAAGAAATATTTTAAACCAAGCCGGAATTCCAGTTGTTGAAATGTGGGACTTACCGAATAAACCTATTGACTTGGTAGTCGGATATTCAAACCATGATTGTGGTTATCAAATAACAAAAACAATGATCCAGAGGGGATACACTTCTATTGTATACGCTATAACAAGCTCTAATGATGACAGAGGAGAAAAACGTCTCCAGGGATATATTTCAGCTTTAGAAGAATTCGGGCTACCGATTTTAGTTGAACGTATAGGAAACCCTCCTGTTAAAATGGAACAAGGTATTCGGGCTATTTCTAATATTTTAGCATATGAACAAAAACCAGATGCATTAATTTGTGTGAGCGACACCATGGCTATTGGATCTATTTTTGAGTGTCAACGTCGAAAAATGAATATCCCAAAGGACATGGCAATTGCCGGATTTGGTGACTTTGAAATATCCAGTAACATAGTTCCGTCTTTGACTACAGTGCGTGTTTCTGGTGAAGAAATAGGTTTAAAAACAGCTAAGTTGCTTGTAAAACGTTTACAAAACGAACCCGTTAAAAATTCTATATTAAAAGTCAATAGCACTATAATTGAAAGAGAAACTATTTGAAATACGAAGTAACTATTATATTAAACCATAAGCAAATGTGTTAACGCTAACATGAGCAAAATATAATTTCAAGCGTTTGAAATAGTTTCTCCAAAACATCCTCGCTAAGAACCTAGGGACTGTTTTCAAACAAATGAAATTTGTTCTTGACAAAGTAATTGGGGATAGTTAGCATCGAAAACTTTATTGATTCAGTTCTCCAATCGAGGAGCAACTGAGTTGGTTGCTGGTTCATTGCCCAATTCCGGGATAGCGATCCATATAAAAATCTTTCATAAGAAAAAATACGGTTTGGCAGAGGAGTAGAGGTACGTCAATGTCTTTTCTCAAATTATTGTGAAGGCCTTGATCAGAAACACAAACAGGTGACATGCCAACAAAGGGATCGGATAGGACGAGATAAACCCCATGTTTTCTTAAGCAAGGATGTCAGCCGTCGCTAGATGTCATCGGCTTGGAAGAAGAACTATTAGCAACGCCCTTCATCTTAAATTTGAAATTTAATTTCAAATATTAAATATTTCTCTTGAAGCATGTTCATGCCAGACAAGAAAAACCCTTCTCCCGATCAATCTGAAATACGCAATGTAGAGAAGAGCGATCAAGAAGCTGGCTTTGAAATGATGGACAATTTTGAGCGATTCCATCAAAAGAATGAAGTGTTTCGACGATCATGGTGGGATGAGAGTATTCGCAGTGAAAAGTCCCAACTTTTCTATTCTACCTACCGGGATCCATTAAAATCCTGGCGTCATGCTGATGGTTTCACTCAAAAAGATTATGCATTTCGTAATGCAACTTGGCATGTAAGTGACATCTTTACCGAAATGAAAGAGAACGAAGATCGTCGTGAAGGTTTCTCTGACGCCTTCACTCTTTATCGTGATGTTGCAAAAGAGAAAATAATCTTTGATTCACCTCAAGCCGCAGCGGATGAAATCAAAAATGTCGCAAAACGATTTGGGGCTGATATTGTTGGAATTACATGCTATGACGAACGCTGGTTGTATACCCAAAAATTTAGTGACATGAGTGCAACTGAGCGGCCCAATGATATTCCCGAAGGGCTCAAATCTGTGATTGTGACAGCTCAAAGAATGGATCATGACCTGATTCGTACTGTACCCTCCGCATTGAGCGGTGCCGCTACAGGGTTAGGGTATTCACACGATGCTATGGTGGTGCTCTCTGTGGCACAATACCTTCGCAATTTAGGCTACAATGCCGTCGCCAGTATGAACGATTCGTCGCTCGCTATCCCAACAGCAATTCAGGCAGGTTTGGGAGAATATGGACGACATGGACTACTGATTACAAAAGAATTTGGGCCACGAGTACGGCTTGGCAAAATTTTTACGGATCTGCCAATGACTCTAGATAAACCCATCCATTTTGGCGTAAAAGAATTTTGTGAGATTTTCTTTCCGATCTACACTGTTTTCAATGTAGG
>ERZ1049444.2740-NODE-2740-length-11323-cov-28.267394_pt1 | contig 11323 bp, 10 predicted proteins | sample MGYA00383101_ERZ1049444 | MGnify/ENA primary metagenome ERZ1049444 (study PRJEB29581, sample SAMEA5548371) | metagenome | biome: marine; feature: coastal; material: water | depth 50 m | study: Short-term variability in the microbial, nano- and picoplankton...
TAATCATGGCAAAAACAGATATCAAATATTTATCTCCTGTAGATGTTGAGTTAAAGAATCAAAATAAATATTGCCGTTTTAAGAAAATGGGAATCAATTACATTGATTACAAAGACCCTGAATTTTTAATGCGTTTCTTAAACGAACAAGGAAAGATTTTACCAAGGAGAATTACTGGCAACTCTTTAAAGTTCCAAAGAAGATTAGCTGTATCAGTAAAAAGAGCAAGACAAATCGCTCTTTTACCATATGTAGCTGATAATTTAAAATAATCATAAAATATAAGAATCATGAATATTATATTAAAACAAGATGTTGAGAAATTAGGTTTCAAAAATGAAATCGTCTCAGTAAAGAATGGTTACGGAAGAAACTACCTTATCCCAAAAGGATACGGAATTTTAGCTACTGAAACTGCTGTAAAAGTTTTGACTGAAAACTTAAAGCAACAAACTAAAAAAGAAGAAACTGAAATTGCTGAAGCAAACAAAATTGCTGAAGCATTACCAAAACTAGAAATTGTACTTAAAGGGAAAGTTGCTGAAGGTGGAACTAAATTATTTGGTTCAATCAAAACAGAACAATTTACTGAAATTGTTGCAGGATTAGGACATAATGTAAATGCTAAATTTGTAAAACTACCTAAGGTAAAAGATTTAGGTACTTATGATGCTGAAGTAAGATTACACAGAACCGTAAGTGTAAGTGTGCCTTTTAAAGTTATAGCTGAATAATAAAACAGTTACTAGAATTAATAGAAAAAGCCGAGCAAATGCTCGGCTTTTTTATTACCTCTATATTTAGTGTTGTATATCACCAACTATTTATTGCAATTTATTAAATTTGCAATCCAATTTATTTAAAAAAATCTACCTATGGCATTTGATATTGAAATGATAAAAAAGGTGTACAAAAAGTACCCTGAAGCAGTTGAAGCAGCAAGAAAAGCAACTGGAAAACCATTAACTCTGTCTGAAAAAATACTTTACACACATCTTTGGGACGGTAATGCTGACACAGCATTTACAAGAGGAGAAGACTATGTAGACTTTGCACCAGATAGAGTAGCAATGCAAGATGCAACTGCACAGATGGCACTATTGCAATTTATGCAAGCAGGAAAGGATAAAGTTGCCGTACCTTCTACCGCTCATGCCGATCATTTAATATTGGCTAAATTAGGAGCAGATAAAGATTTACAGGAAAGCCTAAATACTAATAATGAAGTATTCAATTTTTTAAGTTCGGTATGTAATAAATACGGAATTGGTTTCTGGAAACCAGGAGCAGGAATTATCCATCAAGTAGTATTAGAAAACTATGCTTTTCCTGGAGGAATGATGATAGGTACCGATTCGCACACAGTAAATGCTGGAGGTCTTGGAATGGTAGCTATTGGTGTTGGTGGAGCGGATGCCGTTGATGTAATGGCAGGAATGCCTTGGGAACTAAAATTTCCTATATTAATTGGAATTAAACTAATTGGAAAACTAAGCGGTTGGGCATCAGCTAAGGATGTAATTTTAAAAGTTGCAGGAATACTTACTGTAAAGGGGGGTACTGGAGCAATTGTTGAATATTTTGGTGAAGGAGCAAAATCTCTATCAGCAACAGGAAAAGGAACAATTTGTAATATGGGAGCTGAAATTGGAGCTACTACTTCAACTTTTGGGTATGATGATAGTATTGAAAGATATTTAAGAGCAACTGATAGGGATGATGTAGCAGATGCTGCAAACGAAATTAAAGAATACTTAACAGGAGACACAGAAGTTTACGAAAATCCTGAACATTATTTTGACCAAGTTATTGAAATTAATTTATCAGAATTAACTCCACACTTAAACGGACCATTCACTCCAGATTTAGCCACTCCAGTTGCTGACATGAAAGAAAAAGCAGTAAAAAATGACTGGCCTTTAGATGTAGAGTGGGCGTTGATCGGGTCGTGTACCAACTCATCTTATGAGGATTTAACTAGGGCCGCTTCAATTGTAGAAGATGCAGTAAGCAAGGGACTTAAACCCAAAGCAACATTAGGAATTAATCCTGGTTCGGAGCAAGTACGTTTTACTGCCGAAAGAGATGGATTGATGGATTCGTTTATGAAATTTGAAACAACTAAAATATTTACTAATGCTTGCGGACCATGTATCGGGCAATGGGATAGAAAAGGAGCTAATAAACAAGAGAAAAATACAATTGTTCATTCCTTTAACAGAAACTTTGCTAAGCGTGCAGATGGGAACCCAAATACACATGCATTTGTTGGTTCACCAGAAATGGTAGCCGCAATTGCAATTTCAGGAAGATTGGATTTCAATCCAATAACTGACACACTAACTAATCAAAATGGTGAAAAGGTAAGATTATCTGAACCTCATGGAACGGAATTACCTTCTCAAGGATTTGCAGTGGAAGATAATGGATATCAAGCTCCAGCTGAAGATGGAAGTAGTATTAAAGTAGTTGTTGCTCCTGACTCGAACAGATTGCAATTATTAACTCCTTTTACTCCTTGGGATGGTGCAAATATTATTGGAGCGAAACTCTTGATAAAAGCAGCAGGAAAATGTACTACTGACCACATCTCAATGGCAGGACCATGGTTAAGATATAGAGGGCATTTAGATAATATTTCTAATAACTGTTTGATAGGTGCTGTAAATGCTTTTGGAGGAAATACCAATGAAGTAGTAAGTCAGTTAGACGGAACAACTGATGAAGTACCAAATGTTGCAAGAGGATACAAAGCAGCAGGAGTTACTACTATTGTTGTTGGAGATCATAATTATGGTGAAGGATCATCAAGAGAACATGCCGCAATGGAGCCAAGGCACCTTGGTGTAATGGCAGTAATTGTAAAATCATTTGCAAGAATACACGAAACGAACCTTAAGAAACAAGGGATGTTAGGACTTACATTTGCTAATGAAGCTGACTATGATTTGATAAAAGTAGATGATACTTTTAACTTTACTGATTTAGCAGCATTTACTGAAGGAAAACAATTGACTTTGGAAACAGTTCATGCTGACGGAACAACTAACACAATTATGCTGAACCATACTTACAATGAAGCTCAAATTGATTGGTTTAAAGCTGGTTCTGCACTTAACTTAATAAGAAAGCAAAACGCTTAAACAATACCTTTTAATACAAATAAAAAGCCTTATCAATTGATAAGGCTTTTTTTAATTTAAACTCTTTCTAATGCTTTATTGTAATCATCAATAGCAACAAAATAATCAGGATCTTCTAATACATTTACATCACAGATTTTTTCAGCTCTTTTTATCAACTTTACACAGTCAGCTGAAAGGTGTCGTAAATGAATAGTCTTTCCATTTTTTTGGTAACGCTCAGCCAATTTATTTAAAGCCTCAATAGCTGATTGATCTACTACTCTACTTTCAGCAAAATCAACTACAACTTCTTTAGGGTCATTCTTTACATCAAACTTTGAATTAAATAATTCTATAGAACCAAAGAACAAAGGTCCAAACATTTCATAATGTTTTATTCCATGCTTATCAGTATGTTTTCTTGCTCTAATCATTAATGAATTTTCCCAAGCAAAAACCAATGCAGAAACAATAACACCAGATATAACAGCAAAAGCTAAATCAAAAATAACTGTTAGTGCTGTAACCAAAATAATTACAAAAATATCTGATAAAGGAACCTTATTCATAATCTTGAAAGTACTCCAAGCGAAAGTTCCAATAACAACCATAAACATAACTCCAACTAATGCAGCAATAGGAATCATCTCAATATAAGTAGATGCAAATAAAATAAAGGCCAATAAAGCTAATGCAGCCGTAATTCCTGAAAGCCTACCTCTACCACCTGATTTAATATTAATAATCGACTGACCAATCATAGCACAACCTCCCATACCTCCAAAGAATCCATTCAAAATATTAGCCCCACCTTGAGCAATACATTCTTTGTTTCCATTTCCATGAGTCTCTGTTAATTCATCAATTAAATTTAAAGTCATTAAGGATTCAATCAAACCAATTGCAGCCAAGATTAAGGCATAAGGAGTAATAAAACTTAAAGTCTCTAAATTCAATGCTATCATTGGAATATTAAAGGTTGGCAATCCAGCTTTTATTCCTTCTCCTCCTCCTGCTACAATAAACGATTTTACTGTTTGCGTATCAATATCTCCAAAGATAACTAGAAGTGAAACTACAATAATTGCAGCCAAAGCATCAGGAATTTTTTTAGTGATTTTTGGCAAGACGAACATAATTCCCATAGTTAAAGCTACTAAACCTAACATGGTTAACATAGCCCCACTTTCAAGCCACTCCCCTCCTGTTTGAAACATTCCAAGTTGAGAAGTAAAGATTACAATAGCCAAACCATTTACAAAGCCCATCATTACTGAATGCGGAATCATTCTTACAAACTTACCCATCTTCATTATTCCTGCAAAAGCTTGAAAAATTCCAGTTAAGATTAAAGTTGCAAAAAGGAATTGCAGTCCCATCATTGCACTATCAGGCCCCATAGCATTTCCTTCTCTTATTAAATGTACCATTACAACTGCTAAAGCACCAGTTGCACCAGAAATCATACCTGGTCTACCACCAAAAACAGCTGTAACTAATCCCATCATAAATGCACCATACAAGCCAATAATAGGTGATATTCCTGCTACAAAAGCAAAAGCTACTGCTTCAGGAACTAAGGCTAAGGCTACTGTCAAACCTGATAACATATCATCTTTTATACTTCCGTTGCTTGGTGTAATAAACCTAAATGCTGATTTCATAATCTATATTTTTAAGGGCGCGAAAATAAACATTAAACATTATTAAGTGCTGACTTTTAACTGAATATAATTTAACTATATTTACAAAAACTAAATCACTATGGAAACAAGTATTTTCTTTCTCAAATTTTACGGTTATTTCTTCTTTTTATTTGCTGGGGCATTACTCATTAGTAAAAAAGGAATGAAAGTAATGATAGCAGCATTCAAGGATGAAACACATATAATGTTTACTGGTATGCTATCCTTGATTATTGGCTTGCCAGTAATTATCCTGCACAACATCTGGACTTTTGATGTGTTAGGATTTGTAACCTTTATTGGTTGGATATCAGTAGTAAAAGGAGTAGTGAGAATTGCATTCCCTTCATTTGTAGTTAAAAAAATGGAGAGCTATAATAGTGAATCAAAAGTGTGGCTCATTATAGCAGTACTAATTGGTGCAGGGCTTATGTACTGTGGCTATTATCCTTATTGGTGTTAATGCTCAGGAAAATTGCACGCACATTACTTTTATTAATAACAATAATAGTTTTTGTTTTTGCATTACTATCTGGCTCTGAGAGTTATGGTGGTGGATTTTGGGGAATAATAAAAAACGCGCCAAATGCTTTGCCTTGGATATTACTTTTTGCTCTGAATTATTTAGTTTGGAAAAAGGAATTAATAGGAGGAGTTGTTCTTACTCTCTTTGGATTATTCATTACTTATTTATTTAATTTTAGCGGACCCAATTTTTGGTGGAGCACTTTTATTATGACTTCCTCCATTACACTCTTAGGTGTAATTTTTATATATTTGCATTATGAAAAAAGAAACAATTAAAAAAGATTCTGAGTACTATATTGGAGTTGGCTTATGTTTTGGTGTAGCATTTGGTGCTGCTTTCGATAATATTGGCTTAGGGATTTGTCTTGGTTTAGTTTTTGGTGTAGCCATGCAAAAAAGAAATTCTAATACTCAGGAATCTCCTCCAGAAAAGTAATCTTGTTATTTTCATAATCCATTTCGCAACAGAAATGTTGCAACCCATTAGTAACAACTAAATATTTAACCCTTAATTTATAATTATATTTCGCTATTTGATTAAAAGCATCTTGGGTAATTTTTACATTTGGAGCTTTACATTCTACTATAACACTTGGCATTCCCTCTCTATTATAAATTACAATATCTGCCCTAGTTTTTAAAGAGTTATATTTTACCATTTTCTCTACTCCCATCAACCCAAAAGGATAGTTCTTGTCTTTATTTAAATAGTGAATAAAGTTTTGGCGCACCCACTCCTCAGGAGTCAGTTTAAAATATTTTTTTCTTACTTCATCAAAAACTTGTGTAGTCTCCTCAACTAATTTAATTTTGAGCTCTGAATTGGGCAAATTTAATTTTGGAAGTTCCATAAAGCAAAATAAGTGAATTATAAAGAAATCATATCATCAATAAGTAATAAAGATTTAAACCCTGTTTATTTTTTAATGGGTGATGAACCTTATTATATTGACAAACTTTCTGATGAGTTTTCTAAAAACTTACTCACTGCTGAAGAACAAGAATTCAATCAAGTTACACTTTACGGAAAGGATATTACTACTGAGCAAATAATTTCAGAGGCCAAACAGTTTCCTTTTGGATCAGAAAAAAGAGTTGTAATTGTTAAAGAAGGGCAACACCTCAAAAATATTGAAGTATTAGATTCTTATCTTGATAATCCTCAACCCAGCACAGTGGTGGTTATTTCATACAAAGGAAAATCAGTTGACAAGAGAAAAAAGTTTGGGAAGAACTTAGCTAAAAAGTGCATAGTATTTGAGAGTAAAAAACTTTATGACAATAAAATCCCTGCTTGGATATTAGCTTATGTAAAAGAAAAAGGTTTTTCCATTGATAATAGTGCCACTGCAGTTTTAGCAGAATATCTTGGAGCTGATTTATCCAAAATAACTAACGAGCTAGATAAGTTAATGTTAGTTGTAAAAAAGGAAGAACAAATCACAACAAAACTAATTGAGTACCATATTGGAATTAGTAAAGATTACAATGTATTTGAACTCCAAAATGCACTTGGACAAAAAAATGTAGTAAAAGCAAACAGGATAATTAATCATTTTGCCGAGAACACTAAAAATCACCATATAGTTCCCGTAATGAGTGCTTTGTTTTCTTATTTTCAAAAGATAATGGTTTATCATTTTTTAGAAGATAAAAGTACAAAATCAGCAGCCAGTGCTTTAAAAGTAAACCCTTTTTTTGTAAGCCAATACCAAACTGCTGCTAAAAACTACAACAAGCGTCAGCTCTTTTATATTTTTGAACACCTAAAGGAATACGACCTTAAAAGTAAAGGAGTAAACAACAAATCAACCGACCAAAGCGGGCTTTTAAAAGAACTTATCTTCAAAATTCTTCACGCATAATATCACTCCCTTTATTTAGTTATATTTGCGACCTAAATTTTACAAAATGCGTAAACACCTATTTTTATTATCTGCTTTACTTTTTTCAGCAACTATATTTGCACAAACTGGAAATATCAGAGGATTTGTTTATGAAAAAGAAAGTGGAGAGCCAGTAATGTTTTGTAGTGTCTTCTTGGAAGGAACTACTATTGGTGCAGCTACTGATATTAACGGAATGTATAATATTTCAAAAGTAAATGCTGGTGAATACACTCTGGTTGCTACTTATATTGGATATGATACTACTGAAGTAAATATCACACTTAAATCTGGACAAATTTTATCAAAGAATTTAGAAATTGGAGAATCAAGTGTTAAACTTAATGAAGTAAAGATATCTGCTGAAAGAGCAGAAATGAAAACAGAAGTTAAAGCTGCTTCAATAAAAATTACTAAGCAAGACATGGAGATGATTCCAACTATTGGAGGAGAGCCAGATTTAGCACAATATATGCAAGTAATCCCAGGAGTTGTTTTTACTGGAGATCAGGGAGGTCAGCTTTATATTAGAGGAGGTTCTCCAATTCAAAATAAAGTTTTAATGGACGGAATGATTATTTATAGCCCCTTCCACTCTATAGGTTTATTTTCTGTTTTTGATACTGATATAATTAAAAACACTGATGTTTACACGGGAGGTTTTAGTGCAGAATATGGCGGGAGAGTTTCTTCAATTATGGATATCAAAACTATTGATGGAAACAAGAAAAATATTGGAGGAAAACTTTCTGCAAACACCTTTGGGTCTAAACTTTTTGTTGAAGGTCCACTAAGCAATAAAGGGAATACTTCTTTTATTTTCTCTGGTAAAACTTCTTATCTTGATAAAAGTTCTGAGCTTTTTTACAAATACCCAACACTTTATTTTGATGAAAAAGGACTACCTTATTCTTATACTGATTTATACGGAAAATTTTCTACAAAAGGAAAAAACGGATCAAAACTTAATGTGTTTGGATTTAATTTTGCGGACAAAGTAAACTATGAAGGAATTTCTGAACTAAATTGGAACTCAAAAGGAATCGGTTCTGAATTCATTTTAATTCCTGGAGGCTCGCCAGTTCTTATTGAAGGTAATTTTGCATGGTCATCATACAATACTATACTAAAAGAGTTTGAAAGTAACGGAACAATTAGAGAAAGGTCAAGTGAAATAAACGGCTACAATATGGGTATGAATTTCACCTACTTTCAACCTAAAGGAAAAGTGAAATATGGTTTTGATGTGCATGGTTTTCAAACAGATTACACGACATACAATTCAGTAAATTCAAAAGTAGGAATTCCAGTAAATACTAGTGATTTTTCAGCATACCTTAACTACCAATTCAACTCAACAAGATGGATAGTTGAGCCAGGGTTTAGATTGCAATATTACGGAAACATTGGAGCGTCTCCAGAGCCTAGATTAGGAATGAAATATATTGCATCTGACAGAATGAGATTTAAGCTTTCAGCTGGACAGTACTCTCAGAATTTGCAAAGCACAATTTCAGATAGAGATGTTGTGAATTTATTCACAGGAATAATTTCAACTGATGTTGATTTAGATGGAGATTACGATCAGAAATTACAAAAAGCTCAACATTTAATCACTGGAATTGAATATGATATTAGCAATAAGATTGACTTTCAATTAGAAGGATATGTTAAAGATTTTTATCAGTTAATAAATATCAATAGAAATATGACTTCTGATGATGATCCTCAGTTTATTGTTGAAAGCGGGATTGCTAAAGGAGTTGATGCTCTTGTAAAATATAAAGGGAAAAAACTTTACATCTGGGCAGTTTATTCTTTAGGATTGATAACACGAAATGATGGGGAAAGAGAATACAACCCTCACTTTGACAGAAGACATAATATGAATTTTGTAACCTCTTATAAATTTGGAAAAAATGAAAGCTGGAAAGCAGATATTAGATGGAATTTAGGTTCAGGATTTCCATTCACACAAACTCAAGGATTTTACGAAAACTTAACTTTTTCTGATGGTATAAATACAGACTATACTACTGCAAATGGAGATTTGGGAATTGAGTATGCAGAGCTAAATGAAGGTCGCTTACCTTACTACCATAGATTAGATGCTTCAGTTTCAAAAAGCATTAAAGTAAACAAAAAAGTAAACATTGATATGACGGCATCAGTAACCAATGCATATAACAGAGAAAACATATTCTACTTTAACCGAGTTAAATATGAAAGAGTTAATCAGCTTCCAATAATGCCAAGCTTTGGAGCAAGCATCACATTCTAAGACATTTACATTCGTTTAAAAACTTTTAATAAAACTTTTTTTAAGTTAAGAATAATCGCTCACAAATAGTATTTTTGCACAAACCAAAACTATTGTAAACTGTGGGTAAATTTCCAACAAAATATATTTTCGTTACAGGTGGTGTTACATCTTCATTAGGAAAAGGGATAATTTCAGCATCCTTAGGTAAACTACTAACTTCAAGAGGATATTCTGTAACCATACAAAAATTAGATCCTTATATCAATGTAGATCCTGGAACCATGAACCCTTATGAACATGGTGAATGTTATGTTACTGATGATGGGTCAGAAACGGATTTGGATTTAGGCCATTATGAAAGATTTTTGAACCATAGCACTTCACAAGCAAACAATGTAACTACAGGTAGGATTTACCAAACAGTTATACAAAAAGAACGAAAAGGTGATTATCTTGGAAAAACAGTGCAAATTATCCCTCATATAACTGATGAGATAAAAAGAAGAATTCAATTATTAGGGGAAACAGGACAATTTGATTTTGTAATAACTGAGATAGGGGGAACAGTTGGTGATATTGAAGCATTACCATATATTGAGGCAGTTCGTCAACTTAAATGGGAGCTAGAAAATAGTGCGCTTTTTATTCATTTAACATTGGTACCTTATTTAGCAGCTGCTGGAGAGTTAAAAACAAAACCAACTCAACATTCAGTAAAAACATTATTAGAAGCAGGTATTCAGCCAGACATTTTAGTTTGCAGAACTGAACATCACCTTGGCTCTGATATAAAAAGAAAAGTAGCAAGATTCTGTAATGTAGAAAGAGAAGCTGTAATTGAATCAATGGATGCTTCTACTATTTATGAAGTTCCTCTTTTAATGCAAAAAGAAGGACTTGATAAAATTGTTTTAAAGAAATTAGGACTTGAAGACAATACAGAAGTAAAACTTGAAAAATGGAATAAATTTTTAACAAATCTTCAAAACCCTAAACAAGAGATTACAATTGGTTTGGTAGGTAAATATGTTGAATTGCAAGATGCTTACAAATCAATATCTGAAGCAATTATACATGCAGGAGCTAAAAACAGTTGCAAAGTAAAAGTAAATTGGATACATGCTGAAGAAATCAATAACACTAATGCTGCTGAAAAATTAGCAGGACTAAAAGGAGTTCTAGTTGCTCCTGGTTTTGGCGATAGAGGTATGGAAGGAAAAATCGAAACAATTAAATACTTAAGAGAAAACAACATTCCATTTTTTGGGATTTGTCTTGGAATGCAATCGGCAGTGATTGAATATTCTAGAAATGTACTTGGATTAAAAGATGCGAATTCAACTGAGATGAATCCTGATACAAGTGCTCCAGTCATTAACTTAATGGCTGAACAAAAAGAAATAATTGAAAAAGGTGGGACTATGAGATTAGGTGCTTATGACTGCCAACTTACTGAAGGTTCAAATGCTTATAAATCCTATAATAAAAATGATATTTCTGAACGCCATAGGCATAGATTCGAATTTAACAACAACTACAAAGCTGACTTAGAAAAAGCAGGTTTAATTGCAACTGGAATAAATCCAAAAACAAATCTTGTTGAAATAGTAGAAATACCAACTCACCCATGGTTTGTTGGCGTTCAATTTCATCCAGAATATAAAAGTACAGTAGCAAATCCTCACCCACTATTCTGTGGATTTATTGAGTCATGCATCAACAACAAATAATTTAGTTTAACAATGAAACAATACGATAAAAATTCACTAATTGGTTTTGTGTTAATGGCTATCATCTTGATAGTATTTAATACTTTCTTTTTTCCTGAAGTTCCAC
>ERZ1049444.2745-NODE-2745-length-11290-cov-6.825545_pt1 | contig 11290 bp, 9 predicted proteins | sample MGYA00383101_ERZ1049444 | MGnify/ENA primary metagenome ERZ1049444 (study PRJEB29581, sample SAMEA5548371) | metagenome | biome: marine; feature: coastal; material: water | depth 50 m | study: Short-term variability in the microbial, nano- and picoplankton...
CAGTATCACCGAAACAGGGATGCTTTGACCAGTCCTGTGCCATTGTGCTGGCAAGATCCGATATCTGCTTTAGGTACTCCACGGCGCCGCCTTCTAAATCAGTTTGGATTTGCGCCCAGTCTGGATAAGCGCCAAAAGCGTCAAGCCAAATCGCGCGGCCGGCCAGAAAACCCGATGCACCCGCGTTAAACGCGTGCTCTAGGACATTTCGGAATTCTGCCTTTCCTGCGCCCGCGGACAGCATTACCCAAGGCCGTGCGGCAATCCGGCCCAATTCGTCAAAAACCGCTTGCACCTTGGCAGAGCCATCAGCCTCTGATGCATTCACCGGGCTTTCAAGTTTGAAAACATCAACGCCATAGTCCGGCTTTGCAAACTCTTCGACTGACGCCAAAACATCATCGGCCTTTTTGCCCTGCATTTCGATATATTCTTTGGTCTGATGCGCGTCGCTTGCCAGCGGATAGATCAGCAGTTCAAACAAAAACGGTATATCATGACGCGCGCAGTCTTCACCAATTTTTTTGACGTAATCTTGCTGCGCAGACAGCACGTCCGCGCCGGCATCTGGGCGATACCATGCCAGAACTTTCACCGCATCGCCGCCCATACGTTTGATCTTGGCCACGGACCAATCGTCGATGCTTGAGGATAATCGCCCAGTATCTGTTTCTTTGAAAACCGAATCTTCAAGCGTAACAATAAGACCCTTGGTGGGGCAAAAATGATCTAAACTGTGGGGAATTGCGAAATGCGGATCTAGCAGCATAGCAGTGCTTTCGCCCTGAAGCGTTTTCACCAAGAGGCTTTTGAAACGGGCAACCTCTTGCCACGGGGCTTCTTTCACGCCAAGAGTTTTGGCAATAGGGTTTTTGATCGGCGGGCGTTGATCAACGGCAGTCATCTTGAAAATGCCGTTTTCATCGGCCATTCGACGCAGTCCCCATAGTTTGCCGGGCGTCAATTGCATTGTGTGTTCTCCTTGATAAAAGTCTCGGTCATCTGGCGGTCGGGGCATCCCTTTCGACCACCGAACTGCATACATTTCAAAGCCGCTGCGGCATTGGCAAATTCGATTGCTTTTGGCGCATCCATTCCCTCGCCAAGAGCAAGAGTAAACGCGCCGTGCCAAATGTCGCCGGCTCCCAAGGTGTCTTTGACGGGCACTTGAAAAGCCGGAATATTCGCAATTTGGCCATTTTCTGTATAAAAAACACCTGCATTCCCATCCGTTACGCAGGCCCATTTTTTAAGTTTTAATGCCACCTCAGCAAGGGCTTGCGGCATAGTTTTCGCATCCGTTAGGGACAACAAGCCCTGACGTGAAAATGCAATATGCGATGCGGCATCCAATAAGCTCATCTCAATCGGCGCTTCTGCATCAAGCACGCCCGGGATCGAAAGTGCTTTGGCCTGAGTGAGTGCTGCGAGAGCCCCTTCGCTCCAGCGGGTATCGGCGAGAACCGCATCAGCGTTAAATTTTTGCGCTGATGACATATCATAAGGGGTTAACCCTGCGCCGCGAAAGTTCATGATTTGGCGTTCGCCGCCGCGGTCGACAAAGATCGACGAAAAAGAAGAGCGGCCATTTGATATGCGTTGAATGGATGCGGTGTCCACACCTTCACGCTGTAGGTCAGATAAGATTAAATCGCCAAGCGGATCATCCCCAAGGCAGGCTGCAAGCGTCGCTTTGCCGCCCAACCTTGCAACAGCAACGGCGGCATTTGCGGCGCAACCTCCACCCACAACATGGGCATCTGAGGCACGATGCTTTTCGGCCGTATTGGGCAATTGGTCTACGGAAAAAATAAAATCTACGACGGCCATACCAGCCAGAAAAACCTGTGTCATTGGCTTTTTTGCAACCTCGCTGTCAGTTCGGTGCGCGCCAAAGGCGATGAACCGGGCCAATGGCCGAGGTGTCTCAAGACCTGCGATGATCGCCTAATTAAGTTTAAAAAGTGCATGTTTCGATCAATTGTTCTTTGGGTTTGCCATGATCGCGATCGATCATCTTATAGGGGTCGAAGGCCATTGCGAGCAATGGCCTTCGAAAAGTGCAAAGACTAGTTGATATCTTTTGCTGTTCCAGCGTTGATTGATGCTTCTGCATCTGCAACGGCTGATGTCAGAGCATCAAAGATTTCTGGTCCGCCGCGGACATTGGCCTTGAACCAATCGTAAACCGGTGCGGCCGCTTCTTTGAACTGAGCCTTTTGATCTGGAGTCGGCACATAAAGCGTTCCGCCGCCAGCGACAAAGTCAGAGTAAGCCTGAATTGATTTCCGCTTTGGTGAAGCAAACGTGGCTTGCTGCAATGCTGCAAACCCGTCAACCACAACGCGGCGCATTCCTTCTGGCATGCCCATGAATTTTTCGTTGTTCATCCACCACAGGGCGCCCATATAGGCATGTCCATCCAAAGTGACGTATTGCAGGCCGGCATCTGGGAATTTCATGCCCATGATATCGGTGATACCGTTTTTAGAGCCTTCAACAACGCCGGTTTGGAATGAAGTGAACAGCTCAGGCCATGGGATCGGCGTTGGCGAGGCGCCCAATGCGCGCACCAACTCTTGCGGCAGGTCTGCAACAACAGTCCGAATTTTCAATCCAGCAAGATCTGCCGGCGTTTTCACAACACGTCTGGTGTTGGCAAAGTTGCGCCATCCGCCAGTGTTCCCAATGGTCATCAAACGAATTGCGCCATCAGAGTCCGCCAATGCCATTTTACGCATTGTCCGGGTGAAATCACTTGACAAAACAGCTTCTGCCACACGGTCATCCGACATCAAGTAAGGTAGGTCAAGCACTTGAACATATGGGAAAATACCTGATGCTCCACCAGATGTTGAAATGTAGACATCGATGGAGCCATCGGCAACACCTTGCAAACATTCAGCACCTTTTGAGCACAGCTGTGTGCCGATAAAGAGCTCAACAGCAATTGCGCCGTTAGAAGCAGATTCGACAAAGTTTTTGAAAACAATCAGACCATCATAGTCTTCATCGTTTTCATTTGAGTTTGCTGTTGCACGGATTGTGTAATCCGCTGCAGCAGCCGCCATTGCGGAGCTGGCCACGAGCGTGGCAACCGCGAGCGTTTTAAGGGTTGATTTGATCATTTATTCCTCCTTGTTGATCAATTGTGGTCTTGTGGTTGCTAGTGAACGAACCCGGTTAGTTTCGGGATCGCTAGGGAGATTGCGGGTACATAGGTGATCAAAAAGATCACAAAAATTTCGACGGCAAGGAACGGTAGGATCGCTCGTGCTATGGTTTCCACACGCTCGCCCGAGACAGATGAGGCAACAAAAAGCACAAGGCCCATAGGCGGTGTCGCGAGGCCAACTGTTAAATTAACTGACATGATGATCGCAAAATGAACCGGATGAACGCCCAGATCCATAAAGATCGGTCCTAAAATCGGCCCGAGAATTATGATGGCGGGTCCGGCATCCAAAAACATACCAACTACAAACAGCAAAATATTTATCAAAAACAGCAAAATTAATGGCTCGTCGCTTAATCCCAATATTAAGGCGGCCAATTGTTCTGGTGCGTGGCTTAAGCTTACCACTGTTTTAAAAGCAACAGCAGCGCCCACCAACAATAAAACGGTAGATGAGGCGAGTGCGGATTTCGTCAAGATTGCCGGCAAGTCGCTGAGCTTGAGAGTTTTTAGAACAAAAAAGGATATCAAAAGCGCATAAGCAACCGCAATGGCCGAGGCTTCGGTCGGAGTAAAAACACCAATAAGTATTCCACCTAAAATGATAATCGGTGTTTGCAGTGGTGCGACGGCTTTTTTGCAGATAACCCTAAAGTCTGCAGATACAGTTTTCCTCATGCGCAGCAGTACCACATGGGCCAGCGGCAAAAGTACAATAAACGGCACCCAATTGCTGATGGCAATCTCTGCCCCTGTGGCTGCGGATACTATCGACTTTGCCAAAGTGTAGACAATCAACAGCACACCCGCAAAATTGATCCGCAAAAGTAAAAATGAAATGCGATCTTCCAGTGGAGAAATCGTTTGGTTTGTGGTTACGATCCGCTCGGCTTTGGGCAGGTCATAGCGGTCCGCAAGCAGGCGCACTACCATCATCAAACCCAATCCAACCAGTACCCCCGGCACAATGCCTGCCAAAAACAACGCCGCAACGCTTTCGCCCATGACATAGGCATAAATGATCATAATCCCGGACGGCGGTATAATAGGCCCGATCACCGAACTGGCGGCAGTGACTGCGGCTGCAAAGCGGCGCGAATAGCCATTTTTTTCCATTGCGGGGATCAGGGTTGATCCCAGCGCCGAAGTATCCGCAACAGCAGATCCTGACAGCCCTGCAAAAAGCATGGATGACAGAATATTCACATGCGCGAGCCCACCGCGAAGATGACCCATCAAGGCTTGGGAAAATTCAACCAGCCGGGTGGTGATGCCGCCGCGGTTCATCAATTCGCCAGCCAGCATGAAAAACGGAAGCGCCATCAGCGGAAAGCTGTCCATGCCGTTGTAGACATTGCGATACAGCAGGGCGATATCGCGCTCTTGTCCATTCAGCCAAAGCAAAATCCCCGGCGCAAAAAGCAAGGCAAAAAACACCGGTAATCCAACCATCAAAAAGACCAGAAAAACAGGCAGGAAAAATACAAGCATTAGTCAGCCCTTTGTAGATCAGAGGGCGCATCTGTTGGCGGCAGGCTTGCATCAGGTGAGATCAGGTTGGCAGCCGTGCGTAGAACAAGTTCGACATTAACAAGCAGCAAAAGGATGATTGAAATCAGCAAAGAGCCATACATATATCGAAGCTTTACCTTCAGGCTTTCAAGCCCGATTAAGTCCAAGGGCAGCCTAAGAGAGGATGAATCAAAGTTCCCACCAAAGCCCATTGTGTGGTTGTATCCATGCTGTAATCCCATTGCCAATACTGACAGCGACAGCAAAAGCAGGATAATGGTCAACACAAGTCCAGCCATTCTTGGCAAAGCAAGGGGCAGCATATCAATGGCAACAAAACCGCCCCAGCGAAATGCCGAAGGGGCGATAAGACCAGTCATCCAAAGCATCAAGAAACGAGCCGCTTCATCTGGCCAGGCCAGCGCATTGTTAAAGACGTAACGAAAAACAACTTGCAACAGAATGACCAAAACCATCAAGCCCAGCGCCATCCATGCAATATGGCGCCCGAGCGCTAGGATCGCAGAATTGACCAATGAGATCGCGCGCAGCACTTGCAGCATTTGCTGACCCCCTCCCGGATAATGCGTGCTCTTGGGGTGACCCAAGCTTGCGTTTGTTTTTCGTTTTAATCGAAAGACTGTCTTAAACGAATGTATCAGTCAAGTCTTTTCACCGTATTCAATCAGCGCTTATGCGCTTCTATTAGGCTGACCTCATAGAGCTTGCAAAGTTTACGCAACTCGGCCGGACAACCAGAATCTGTGACCAATGTTTGCACTTGGGATAAATGACCAATGCAGACCGGCGCGGCGCGATCAAATTTGGTGCTGTCAGAGGCCAAAATCACATGCCGCGCATTTTCAATAATTGCCCGAGCCACCGAAGCTTCACGTAAATCATAATCCAGCAAAGATCCATCAGTAGCGATTGCAGAGGCGCCGATAATTGCGATGTCAGTGCGGAATTGTCGAATGAAATCAACGGTCGCTTCGCCAAGGATGGCCCCATCAGAGCGTCGCACAACACCGCCCGGAACCATTACCTCTAATCCGCCAAAACCCCTTAAATCATTGGCAATATTAACGTTGTCAGTAACAACTTTAAGCCCGGTATGATGGCCGAGACTGCGCGCGACCGCGGCCGTGGTGGTGCCTGCATTGATGATAATTGCGGCGTTGTTCGGGATTAATTTTGCCGCGGCTTTGCCAATTTTTTCTTTTTCTGAACGTGAGATGCTCTCGCGTGCATCAAAGCCGGTATATTCAATCCCGGCCAGCAAAGATGCCCCGCCATGGAAACGCATAACTTTGCTTTCTTCGGCCAGCGCATTTAAATCTTTGCGGATGGTTTGTGGGGTGGTGTTGAAAAAGACTGCAAGATCGTCGACCAAAGCGCGTCCGTTTTGTTGCAGGTTTTGCAAAATAGCAATGCGCCGTGCTTTCGAATTTCTACTGACAGCCATCTTTTATGTTCTCTCATTTGCAAATTATCTTTCGTTATATCCTAAAACGAAAGAAATTATAGAGAAAATTTATATAGTAATATCCGGAGACGCGGGATATTTGATAATATTAACAGAGAACCGATGATATTTGAAAATACTCAACGCACTGTTCTGTAAGTGTTTCTTTTAACCGCCGCGTAGTTTTTGCAGTAAAAACACTTCACTGTCAGGTAAAACCGGTTCGGTAAGGCTGCTGGCAATAATGCGGCCGTCGACGGCGACCGACACGCCGGCATCAATGCTTGGTTTAAGACCCGGATGGGCTGCAATAAGGGCCTTCAGTACTTCGCCCACTGTTTTGGCATCTACTTCGACGGTTTCATGACCCCCGGCCTGCGCCCGCAGACCGGACCATAGGTTTACCTCAACCATTTGTTTTGTGTTTCAAAGCGGAAACGATACGTGGCGGTGACATTGGCAGTTGCCGCAACCGAACCCCGGAAGCAGCCGAAACCGCATTTGCAATCGCAGCCAAGGGTGGACAAATAGAGGTTTCTCCAACGCCGCGCACACCATAGGGATGTCCCGGGTTTGGCACTTCGACGATCACTGTGTCGATCATCGGCAAATCTGATGCAAGAGGGATGCGGTAGTCTAGGAACCCGGCGTTTTGCAATCGCCCGTCATCGCCATAAATATATTCTTCATTTAAGGCCCAGCCAATGCCTTGTGCCGCGCCGCCTTGATATTGTCCTTCCACATATGTGGGATGGATCGCCTTACCGGCATCCTGCACCACCGTGTAGCGCACGATTTCGGTTTTACCTGTTTCGGCATCAACCTCGGCATCGACCACATGGGTGGCAAAGCTCACGCCTGCACCCTCTGGCGAGGCTTCAAAGTGGCCCACAATCGGGCCGCCTGTGGCGCCCATATCAGCCGTTAAGTCTTTAAGAGGCAGGGGGTCAAAATTGCCGGCATTTGGACCAGAGGGTACAGCAAACCCATCTTGCCATTTTACAGCCTCTTCGGGGATGCCCCATTTGGCCGCTGCGCGTTTGCAAAGCTTTTCAACCGCATCGCGCGCGGCTTTGATAGTGGCCAATCCCGAAGCATAGGTAACCCGTGAGCCATGACTGATTTCATTATAGCCCAATGTCGCTGTATCCGCGATTGTGCATCGGATATGATCATAAGGGATGCCAAGTTCCTCGGCGGCCATCAAAGCCATAGAGGCCCGACTGCCCCCGATATCAGGCGTACCCACCGAAATTTGCGCAGTGCCATCTTCTGAAAGCGCCAAAGAAACGGCAGTTTCGCCGCCATGGTTAAACCAAAACCCACAGGAAATTCCGCGGCCCTGACCCGGCTTTAAGGGGGCAGAATAATGCGGGTGCGCTTTTGCGGCCTCTAAGGTTTCGACAAGGCCAATGGCATCAAAGCGCGGGCCAAAACTGGCTTTGGAACCCGTGTGGGAGGCATTTTTCAGCCGAACGTCGATTGGATCCAAACCTAGTCTTTTGCACAGCTCGTCGATCACAGATTCCACCGCAAAAGCAGCCATGGGCGAGCCTGGCGCGCGGTAGGCGGCTTGCTTGGGGCGGTTTGACATCACATCATAGCCGATCTGATGCACGTTCTTAAGGTCATAAGGTGCAAAGGCACACATTGCGGTAAATTCGCAGGGCGCGCCAGGAAAGGCGCCACCTTGCAATCGAAAAACACCTTGTGCGGCCGTGATTTTCCCATCCTTCGTCATGCCGACTTTGATATCCATGGATGTCGAGGATGTCGGGCCGGTAGCGCGAAATACCTCTGATCGGCTCATGACAAGTTTCACCGGCCGGTTTGCTTTGCGTGCCAATGCCAGCGCTACGGGTTCAATAAAGACGGTTGTCTTGCCGCCAAAACCGCCGCCAATTTCCGATGCTGTAACCCGTAACTGGCTGGTCTCTAAATCCAGCAGGGCAGCGCAGACCTTTTGGGCATACCAATGCCCTTGGGTGGTGCACCAAAGCTCGCCTTTGCCGTCGCTGCCCAATGTCGCAAGACAGGCATGTGGTTCGATATACCCTTGGTGCGTGGCTTCGGTCGCAAAACTATCCTCGATCACGAGATCGGCTTCGGCAAATCCGGCCTCGACATCGCCATGACCACTTTCATGATATCGCACAACATTAGGGTGTAGACCTTCAGGAACCGAGCTGTCCGCAGCCCCTTCGCGCAAAATGGGCGCTTTGGCGGCCATAGCTGCATCAACATCCGTCACATGGGGTAGGACCTCATAGTCAACCTTAATCAATTTAAGCGCATCGCGCGCTTCAAGTGCGGATGTGGCTGCGACGGCCGCCACTGCATGGCCGTCATAAAGCGCCTTTTCCCCCGCCATGACATTTTCCAGAACATTCCAAAATTCACCCTCAAGTCCGCTATCAAAGGGCACATTTTTTGAAAAATCTGCGCGGGTGACCACAGCTTTGACACCTTTGAGAGCCTCAGCTTGGCTAGTATCAATGGACCGGATGCGCGCATGTGCATGAGGTGAGCGTAAAACCGCTGCATGCAGCATCCCCGGTGCCATCATGTCAGCGCCAAATTTCGCGCGGCCCGTGACTTTGTCAAACCCGTCAGGGCGATCGGGGCGGGTGCCAACATATTTGAAGTCGGTTGTTTTTGGTTCATCCAAAGCCATTAGGATGCCTCCCTTAAATCTGCCGCTGTGTCCATGATCGCGCGGATAATTTTATCATACCCTGTGCAGCGGCACAGATTGCCGGCCAGCCAATAGCGCACTTCACTTTCGGTGGGGTCAGGGTTTTTGTCCAAAAGTGATTTGGTCGCGACCAGAATGCCGGGGGTGCAGACCCCACATTGCAAGGCTGCATATTCAATGAATTTCTGCTGTAAAGGATGCAGGCTTTCCCCCTCTGCCATCCCTTCGACGGTCGAGATTGATTTGCCCTCGGCTTCGGCGCCCAAAACCAGACAGGAACACACAAGCCGGTCGTCCAAAGTGACCGAGCAGGCGCCGCAATCGCCAGTTCCGCAGCCTTCTTTGGCGCCTGTTAGATGCAACTTGTCGCGGAGACAATCAAGCAAGGTCTCACGCGGATCACACAGAAATTCAACATCATCACCGTTTACTGTGGTGCTTACATGGATTTTGCTCATGACTTGCTCCTTGCCCGTTGATAGGCAATTTTGGCGGCGCGCTGTGCCAGCACCCCCGCCACATGGGTGCGGTACTCTATGGTGCCGCGTTTATCATCAATCGGATCGCATGCCTCGCGAACCGCGTCAGCCAGTGCTGTGAGCGCCGCATCATCAAGTGTGGTTCCAACGATTGCATTTGCTGCGCTGTCTACAGCCCTTGCTGTTGGTGCAACCGCCCCAATCGCGACCTTTGCTGCAGTAATTTCGGGCCCGTCAAGCGATAGATTGACAGCGCAGCCCACAACGGCGATATCCATTTCCGTGCGGGGAATAAACCGCAAGTAGGCATCTGCACCCGTCGCAGATTGCGCTGGTATATTGACAGATGAAATCACTTCGCCCTGTTTGAGTGTTGTTTGTCCCGGGCCCCTTGGAATAGCGCCCACTGGGACCTGCCGCTGCCCATCGGGGCCGATAATTGTCACACTGACATCTGCTGCAAGCATGGCGGGCACAGAATCAGCAGCCGGTGAGCCGTTACAAAGGTTTCCCGACAGCGTTGCGCGCCCCTGCACTTGGGTTGAACCAATAAGGTTCATGGCTTCAACCAGACCCGGCCATTCTGTTTTTAGGGCTTCATGTTCATAAAGTTGCGCACCGCTCACAGCAGCACCGATCTGCCAACTGCCATCTGCTAGCCACTGAATATCAGCGGCTCCGGGAATTTGTTTAATGTCGATCAAAACATCGGGGGTTACAAAATCTCCGCGAAGTTGCACCAGAACATCGGTCCCTCCCGCTAAAAACCGGATAGTTCCCTTTGCTGCCTGTGCCAATTCTACGGCATTTTCATAACTGGTCGCTGTATGATACTGCATGCTATCTCCGTTTCAGTGAAATCAAAATATTCACTTTATTATTGGTCTAACTTTTGGCATATCACCGTGGCTGTCAAGGCAGGTTTGCAGGCTGTGTCAAATTACCCAACGCCAACGGTGCCGTCTGTTCAATATTAGGCTGGTCTTTTCCCCCGATTATTAGGCAAAAGGCAGGTTGGATAAATTTAACTTCCAATTATCGGCGTGTTTGATAGCTTTGAGATGTCGCATCATAGATTGCATAGCCAAAACATGCCAAATCAAACAGTCAAACAGTTTGTCCCTCAATCAGAGCAAATGGCGTTGATGCCTGAGATTTCCGGCAATGATGTAAATGGTTTGGGTGAAACTGATTTTCGGCGCCCAAGCTATGTGTATTGGGGCAATGATCCGGATGATACTGCGCATGGCGAAGTGCAGAAATGGTTTTACACGGTTGATCCAGGTTTGGAAGAGTTTTCCCGTTTGCGCGCAGAGCGGCAAAATATCTTGGATGCGCCCCTACGTGCGGTTGACACACAGCAAATGCCCCTAACAGCTTCCAAGGTCGCCAAGGCCACAACACAGTTTATAAAAAGCGGTGTTTTTGACAAATATGGAGCCGTTGCCTTTAATTCTGACTGGGCTTTTGAAGGGGTCGACATAGGTTATGAAAATCTCATCATACTGGGCTTTCAGCATACATATGATGAGATTGAAAAAGCGCCCAAAGCAGAAGCTGGCGTTGAAGTGATGCGTCAATATAAACGGGCGGCCTATGGCGCAAAATTTATGGCCAATTGGCTGCATGAGCAAGGCTGGGAAGCCGAACCGCTGACCGGACCGATGTCCGGTAAGATCACGATGATCCCAGCGGCTCTAAAGGCTGGATTTGGTGAGTTGGGAAAGCACGGGTCAATTATCACACCTGAGTTTGGATCAAGTTTTCGGCTATCGGCCGTTTTAACCGATGCGCCGCTGCCCCTTAATGGACCCAGGGCGCATGGGATAGATGACTTTTGCAAAAATTGCCGAATTTGTGAAACGGCATGCCCCACGGATGCGATTTCGCCAGAAAAGCAAATGGTTCGTGGGGCGCAAAAATGGTATGTGGATTTTGACAAATGCCTGCCATTTTTTAATGAA
>ERZ1049444.2747-NODE-2747-length-11282-cov-31.052908_pt1 | contig 11282 bp, 9 predicted proteins | sample MGYA00383101_ERZ1049444 | MGnify/ENA primary metagenome ERZ1049444 (study PRJEB29581, sample SAMEA5548371) | metagenome | biome: marine; feature: coastal; material: water | depth 50 m | study: Short-term variability in the microbial, nano- and picoplankton...
CATCAGAAAAAGAAATAATATCATCTTCATGATAAATATAATCATCTCCTGAAAGGCTTGTTATTTTATAACTTCCTTTTATTAAGTTATTAAAATTTGCAAAACCATTTTTATCGGTTTTGCTTACATAATTCGGAGTAATTTTAAAAATTAAAGAGTCTGGGACATCACTATTATACAACAAAACCCAATGATTATTTTCATCTTCTTTTGTTAATGCGTCTTCAATTTTTGCGTTTAGATAATAAAAATTAAGTGTAGTATCTTTTGGTGGGATAATATATTCTAATTCTTCTAATACATTACCCTCTGTAATATCTTTTATACAATTATTTAAGATAATAATATATTTTAAATCATTGGAAAGGGTGTCTGCAATTGTAATGTATATCTCTTTTCCACTCACCTTATGTGAGACTTCTTTTAATGGAGGAGAAAAATAAAAATTTTCCACAAAAAGATGTTCCTGAATTCGTTCATCAAACTCAAAAATTACATTTTTTTCAGAAGAATTTTCATTAATTTCAGATGTGGAACTAAGTAGTTTCGGAGATTCAGAATCCTTTACTCCTCCAGTGGGAGCTACTATATTAGCGCAACTACTTAAAAATATAAGTACAATAATATGTAGTGTAAATTTCATATGAGCAAAGATACTATTATGCAAGTGCAATGGTAACAATACTAACTTTTATTCCTTCAGTTTGTTGTAGGGTTTCAATACACGACTCTAAAGTAGATCCGGTTGTAACTACATCATCAACTAGCAAAATATGTTTATTACTTAACCGATTTTTATCTATAAGTTCAAATACTTGACCTACATTTTCCCACCTACTATATTTATTCTTTTTAGTTTGAGATTCAGTATTAACTTTTCTCTGCAAACTTTTAGAATCAATCTTTATTTTCAAAATTTCTTTTATTCCTTTAGCAATACACAGACTTTGATTATATCCTCTTATCTTTTCTTTTTTTGGATGAAGAGGTACCGGAATAATATAATCAATAGAATTAAAAAATTGAGAAGATTCTATTTCGTATGCAATCTGTTCACCTAGATAAATTCCTACTTCTTTGTTTTCTTCATATTTAAGAGCATGTATCATTTTTTGTAAAGAACTGTCTTTTACAAATTCATACAAAGCCGCTGAGTTACTTATTTCTACTTTTCCCCAAAATAGTTTTTTAAGATTATTTTCCTTTATTATAAAATGGTTAGTTTTTGGAATATGAAATTTACAAATAGTACAAATACACTCTTCATGTTTTAATAAAGATTGATTACATCCTATACAAATCTTTGGATAAATTAAAGATATAAAATCATCAAAAATGGATGAAATCCACATAAATAGATTATAAAAAAGAGGTCTTAAAAAGATCTCTTTACTAATGTATTACCCACATTTACTATATCCGCAATTTACACATTTCAGACATCCCTCCGAATAAATGAGACCTTCTGTTTCACATTCAGAACATGTGTGATCATCTGCTTTAGTTCCATCAGGAATAAATGTTTTAAGAGCTCTTACAACTCCACTTTTCCAAGTATTAATATTTTGATCATAAAGGTTCATTTTCCCAATTAAATCTACCACATATTGTATTGGCATACCATGTCTTAATATCCCTGAAATTAATTTCGCATAATTCCAAAATTCTTTGTCAAAGGATCGAGATAATCCTCCGAAAGTAACTTTATACCCCTCTGTATCTTCATACTGAAAATCATACTGACTACTACCATCCTCTCTTTTCTTCTTTATTACCCATCCATATTCAACAGATTGAGGGAGAACAAATACATCTTCAATCTTTCCAGTAAAAATTTCATACGGTTTTCCATTTAAAAGTCCAACAACTGCCATCCATTTTTCTTTATTATTTTGGAACCTTATTACTTTTGCATCCAATCTTTTAGGCCTAGAAGGCGCATGAGTTACTCCAAATTCATTATTTTCCTCCTCTTTTCCTCCTTTGTCATCTGATGAAACTAACACTCCAGATCTAGAACCGTCTCTGTAAACTGTAATTCCTTTCAATCCTTGCTTCCAAGATTCTAAATAAATATCACTTACTTCTGCTTCAGAAACATCATTTGGTAAGTTTATGGTTGAACTGATAGAGTGAGTAACATATTTTTGAACAACAGCCTGCATTTTTACTCTTTGTTCCCAATTTATTTCTGGAGCAGTTGCTCCGTAATATGGACTTTTTGTCGTGTCTTTTTCACCAGTAATATTTATCCACTCTTTTAAATTGTGGTGATAAACAGTAAATTCTTGCCATTTATCTCCCATATCATCTATAAAATCAACCTTTTCTTCTGTATCTATTTCATTTAATTTTCTTCTTCTTTTATAGTCTGTCATAAATACAGGTTCAATCCCTGAAGAAGTCTGAGCTAACATGCTTAATGTCCCTGTAGGAGCAACTGTACTAATAGATATATTTCTTCTTCCAAACTTCATCATTCTTTCATAAACATCAGGAAGTTCTATTTTTAACATTTGTACAAATTCAGATGTGTTTTCTATTTCTTTATCAAAACCAACAAAACTTCCTCTTTCTAAGGACATATCAATAGAACAATCAAATTCTGCTCTACATTTTTCTTTCATCATATTTTCAATAAACTCAATTGATTCATCAGAGTCATATTTATAACCAAGAGCAGCAACCATATCTGCTAAAGCAGTAAATCCAAGCCCCGTTCTTCTTCCTTCTCTTCCTGTTTTTAGTAAAAGTTCCCAAGTTTCTTTTTCTACCATTTTGATACTTTCAGGTTCTTCATCACCCTCTACTTTCTTCAAGATTCTTTCAATAGCCTCTATTTCTAAATCTACTAAATCATCCATCAATCTTTGTCCCTCATAAGTTGCTTGATAGAATTTTTTCATATTAAATTTTGCCTTAGGCGTAAACGGATTATCTACAAATTTGTAAAGATTTAAAGCAATTAACCTGCAGCTATCTCCACCTTGCATTGCAATTTCGGAACAAGGGTTTGTAGACGTATTTTCATATCCTGGATAAACCGAAGATGTAGAATACCAATGTTGTCTGTCCCAATAAATTAATCCTGGCTCAGCAGTATTATGTGCACATTTAATAATTGTATCCCAAAGTTCACGAGCATCTATGGTTTTTGTAAATTTTGGATTGTCAGAATTAATAGGCCATTTATGAGTGTATTTTTTATTGTTTTCTACTGCTGACATAAATTCATCTGAAAGTCTAAGAGAAATATTTGCTCCTGTAACTTGACTTAAATCTTGTTTTATAGTTGTAAAAGCTTCTACGTCTGGATGTGCAATATCCATAGAAAGCATTAGTGCTCCTCTTCTACCATTTTGAGCAACCTCTCTTGTTGTATGTGAGAATCGTTTCATAAATGAAACCGCTCCTGATGTTGTTCCAGCGGCATTGGAAACTTGAGATCCTGATGGTCTTAAGTTTGAAATATCAACTCCTACACCACACCTTCTTTTAAATAACTGAGCTAATTGCTGGTCTGTATAGAAAACTCCTCCATAAGAATCATGCATTTCCGGAACCACAATACAATTTGATAGAGAAGCTATTTTGTAGGTATTCCCAAGAGAACTCATAACACTTCCTTGAGGAATAATATAACCGAAATTTTCGAATAAATCAAAGATTCTACCCTCACTTAGGTGTTCTCTTTTTTGTCCATATTCTGAAAGAAATTTAGCGCTTCCGTTTAAGTTATATTTTAATTTATAATCCTCTTCTATTCTTCCGAATTCTTTTGCCATCCTTCTATGCATATCTGAAGGATTCTGTTCTACGTAGTTATCGTTAAAGTCTTTCATGGCGTACTTATTCATCCATGTTGTAGCAGCTAATTCATCTCCATTAAAATACTTAATACTAGATGATAACACCTCATCATATGTATACGTTTGTATCTTTTCCTTTTTTAATAATTCAGTATTTGTTTCTTTCGTTTTTGACATAATAATTATTCTCAGTTAAGCGTTATAAATTTTCTTCTCTAAATTTCTGTTTACAATTTTAAAAATATAATCACTCATATTACACGCTTGTATTATCAATTACTAACATTTTTTTTAACAAAATAGAACAAATATTTTGCACTAGATAAATTAAACAAATAGTGTAAAACCATTAAAATTATAAGTTGTTGAAATTCAGGAAAATGAATTTATAAAACAATGTATAAAAAATATTTGCAAAATAAAGTTTTTAACAAGCTATGATAAAACTTCATTTAAAATACTGTCAAATAATATTTTCCCATCGGTATTATTTAATTCTGTATCTGCAGCTCGTTCTGGATGAGGCATCATACCAAATACATTTCTGTTATTATTACAGATTCCCGCAATATTTAATATAGAACCATTCGGATTAGCTTCTTTTGTAATGTTTCCCTTTTCATCAGAATATTTAAATAATATTTGGTCATTTTCTATTAATTTATTTAATGTGTTTTCATCTGCATAAAATCTTCCCTCTCCATGAGCAATAGGAATTTTAATTGCCTCGTCAGAATACTGATTGGTAACTAATGTATTTTTTGAAATTGGCTTCAGATGAATATTTTTACAAATAAATTTATGATTAGTATTATGCAATAATGCCCCAGGCAAAAGACCTGATTCACATAAAATCTGAAATCCGTTGCAAATACCCATTACATATCCTCCCTTATTTGAGTGTTCTACAACTTTCTCCATAATCGGAGAGTAGTTTGCAATTGATCCAGACCTTAAATAATCTCCATAAGAAAAACCTCCAGGGAGGATTATAAAATCACAATTTTGCAAATCGGTATCTTTATGCCATAACTTTACAACTTCTTGTTTCATAATAGTTTCAATAACATAAACCATGTCCATATCGCAATTTGATCCTGGGAAAACAACAACTCCAAATTTCATATTTAATAAATTTTGTTGTGCAAAATTACATATTAATCATTGATAGTCGATAAAAAACTGAACTAAAAAGAAACAATATAAATATAAATTCTGATAAACGACTTTTCTTGTAATAAACAAAAAAGTTGGCCATAATAATACTTAATGGAATAAATGCTAAAAATACTGATTCTGTGTTCTCTGTGAAAAGAAAGATAAGAACACTTATCAGAAGAAAAAATATAATAATAGTGAAAGACTCTCTGCTTCTAATACTTTTCTTATACATCCATCTGAAAAGCTCGAAAACAGAAAATAAAAATACTATAGCTAATACAGAAAACCATATTTGCTGATGAAGAGGATAAGAACTAAATTTAAAATTTATTAAAATATAATTAAAGTTAAATGTAGGAAATAATAATTCTTGATGGAAGAATAATTGATAAGTCCAAACAAATAAATAAGGAACAAGAAGAGCAAGGAAAGAGATTACAATAATTCTCCAATTAATATTTCTGAAAATTAATGTAGATATAATAATTAGCGGGAATAATATTAAAGTATGAGGAATATAAAAAGATAGTAGAGATAAAATTATTCCCGCATTAAATACAATTGAGTATGGTTGTTTTTGTTTATATAGTTTAAGTAAATTATTTAGAAATAGTAATAAAAAAAATGAAAAAACTATCATTTTGTAATTTATTATAAAGTGAGTGTTTATTAGTAAAAAGACAAAAGCTAAAACAAAATTCGGTTTTTTAATTACGTCTTTTTCGTAAATAAGATTATTTAACGCTATAGAAAAAAGTGTAGTAAGTAAAAAAGATAAAACCAAAATAAAAATTGGGAAATATGGAAATATTGGATAGGTATTTTTAAACTCTGAAGTAAAAAAAGAAAGAGTAAAGAAAAATAAACTAAATAGTATTAAAACAACTATTAAGTACGAATGACTATTTTTTAAGTATTTTAGAATCATTTATTCTTAAAATTATTTTAGTTTTGCACCTCAATTAATATAAAAAAATATGAACAAAATATTTTATGCAATTGGCGACTTCTTTGAATCAATTTTTGAAATAATGCCATTATTTGGTGACTACATTAACTATTTTTACATGCTTATTATTTTCACCTTTTTGGTTCTATGGACTCGTAAAATGATTGGCCACAGAAAAAGAGGTGAAGAACACGCCTTATTATAAATCAAACCCAATATCTTTTCTGTAATATTTTCCTTCAAAATTAATTTTTTCAGCATTTGTGAAGGATTTATTTAAAGCTTCATCTATATTATTCCCGAAGGATGTAATTGCTAGAACCCTACCTCCATTGGTGAGGATTCTATCATTACTGTTTTTTGTTCCTGCGTGGAATATAACACTATCTTCAACTTCATTAAATCCAGTCATTTCCTTTCCTTTTTCGTAACTTCCCGGATAACCACCAGAAACCAACATAACTGTCGTAGCTACCTCTTCAGAAATATTAAAATCTACTTCTGAAAAAGATCCATTTCCTATTCCTCTGAAAAGATTTAATAAATCTGATTTGATTCTCGGAATTACTACTTCTGTTTCCGGATCTCCCATTCTTACATTGTACTCTATTACTTTCGGATTTCCATTTTCTACCATTAGTCCGATAAAAATAAATCCTTTATAATCAATATCTTCTTCCACTAATCCTTTTATAGTCGGAATAATAATTTCTCTTTCTACTTTTTCAATAAAAAATCTATCGGCAAATGGGACAGGAGAAACAGCTCCCATTCCTCCAGTATTTAGTCCAGAGTCACCCTCTCCAATTCTTTTGTAATCTTTTGCAGAAGGAAGAATCTTATAAGAAATACCATCAGTTAATACAAAAACAGAAAGTTCCATTCCTTTTAGGTGTTCTTCAATTACTACTTTATTGCTTGCATCCCCAAATTTAGCATCTGCAAGCATTTCTTTTAAGGATGTTTTAGCTTCTTCTAATGTTTCCGGAATTAACACTCCTTTTCCTGCAGCTAATCCATCTGCTTTCAAAACATATGGAGGAGATAGGGTTTCTAAAAATTGATATCCTTCTTCTAAAGTATCTTTTGTAAAACTTTGATAAGCAGCTGTCGGGATTCCATATTTCATCATGAACTCTTTAGAGAATTCTTTACTTCCTTCTAATTGAGCTCCTTTTTTTGATGGTCCAATTACCGTAATATGCTGTAGTTTTTCGTCTTCATGAAAAAAGTCATATATCCCATTTACCAATGGACCTTCAGGGCCAACAATAAGCATGTTTATTTCTTCTTTCAAACACAAATCTTTTATTTTCTGAAAATCATTTACAGAGATATCAATATTTCTTCCTATTTGTTCGGTACCAGCATTACCTGGTGCAATAAGCAGTTTCTTACATAAACTTGATTTTGCTATTTTCCATGCAAATGCATGTTCTCTCCCTCCACTACCTAGTATTAATACATTCATTTATTCTTCCATTGATTTTAGTATTTCCTCTGTTAATTTCATGTTATGAAACACCTGTTGAACATCATCATCTTCCTCTAATTTATCTAATAGTTTAAGAACTGATTTTGCATCTTCTAAAGAAATAGTTTTTATGTTGTTTGGTATTCTTTGTAATTCAGAATTTTGGATTTCAATTTCTAATTCTTCCAAGCGTTTTTGCATATTACTGAAATCCGGAAAATTGCAATATACTGTAATTGCTTCTTCATCTACTTCTAATTCTTCTAGTCCTCCATCAATTAATTCCATTTCTAATTCTTCCAAATCCATGGATATTTGATTTGGATCAATTGTAAAAACTCCTTTTCTGTCAAAAATAAATTCTAAGGAACCATTTGTTCCTAAATTTCCTTCCAATTTACTGAAATAAGATCGGACATTTGCAACGGTTCTGTTATTGTTGTCAGTCGTGCAATCTGCAAAAATAGCAATTCCGTGAGGAGCGTATCCCTCCAAACTCATTTCCACATAATATGCTGCATCTGCACCACTTGCTTTTTTAATTGCTCTTTCAACATTATCTTTTGGCATGTTTGCGGCCTTTGCGTTTTGAATAATTTGCCTTAATCTAGAATTTGTGTCCGGATCCGAACCCCCTTCTTTAACAGCAATAGAAATATCTTTCCCAATTCTGGTAAAAGCTTTGGACATGGCTGACCAACGCTTCATTTTTCTTGCTTTTCTAAATTCAAATGCTCTGCCCATGTTTATCTTTAATAATTGTAAAAGTAGTAATTAATCATCTAATTTTAATACTGCTAAAAATGCTTTTTGAGGAATTTCTACATTTCCTACTTGTTTCATCCTTTTCTTTCCTTTTTTCTGTTTTTCTAGCAGTTTTCTCTTTCTAGTAATATCCCCTCCATAACACTTTGCTGTTACATCTTTTCTAAGAGCTTTGATTGTTTCTCTACTGATAATTTTTGCTCCAATTGCAGATTGCACTGCAACATCAAATTGTTGTCTAGGAATAAGTTCTTTCAGTTTCACACAAATTTTTCTTCCTAAATTTTGAGCGTTTGTTCTGTGTATAAGAGCTGAAAGAGCATCAACATGCTCTCCATTTAATAAAATGTCTAGTTTTATTAAATCAGATTGTCTATATTCTGAGGGCTGATAATCAAAAGAAGCATATCCTCTAGAAACAGATTTTAATTTATCGTAAAAATCAAAAACAATTTCACCTAGAGGCATGTTAAAAGAAAGCTCTACTCTGTCAGTAGTTAAATATACCTGATTTGTAAGTTCACCTCTTTTATCAATACATAAATTCATAATAGTTCCAACAAATTCTGATTTAGTAATGACTTGCGCTTTGATATATGGTTCTTCCACATAATCTAAAGTACTTGGATCAGGGAAATCGGTTGGGTTATGCACTTCAATTTTAGCTCCAGCCGTTGTATACGCTTTGTAAGACACATTAGGGACAGTAGTAATAACAGTCATATCAAACTCTCTCTCTAATCGTTCTTGAATAATTTCCATATGTAGCATTCCTAAGAAACCACACCTAAAACCAAATCCAAGAGCCACTGAAGATTCTGGTTCAAAAGTTAAGGAAGCGTCATTTAACTGAAGTTTTTCCATTGATTTCCGGAGTTCCTCATAGTCCTCCGTATCAATAGGATAGATTCCCGCAAATACCATAGGTTTTACATCTTCAAATCCTTGAATCGCTTCATTTGCTGGATTCTCGCTAGAAGTAATAGTATCTCCTACTTTTACTTCTCTTGCATCTTTTATCCCAGAAATAATGTACCCTACCTCTCCAGTACTCAATGTGTTTTTTGGCTCTTGTTTAAATTTCAAAGCTCCAATTTCATCTGCAAAATATTCCTTCCCTGTAGCCATAAATTTAACCTTATCTCCTTTTTTAATTTCTCCATTTATAATTTTAAAATAAGCTTCTATTCCTCTATAAGAATTAAAAACCGAATCAAAGATCATGGCCTGTAAAGGTTTGTTTTTTTCTCCTTTAGGAGATGGAACTCTGTTTACAATTTCCTCTAGAATTTTTTTGACCCCCAACCCTGTTTTTGCAGAAGCTGGAATTATATCTTCATCGTTGCAACCAATCAAATCTATAATTTGATCTTTTATTAATTCTGGATCGGCAGATGGTAAATCAATTTTATTTAATACGGGAATAATCTCTAAATCATTTTCAAGTGCTAAATACAAATTTGAAATAGTTTGAGCTTGAATTCCTTGCGCTGCATCTACAATTAATAAAGCTCCTTCACAAGCAGCAATTGAACGAGAAACTTCATATGAAAAATCAACATGACCCGGGGTATCGATTAAGTTTAAAATATAATCTTCTCCATTTAATGAATATTCCATTTGTATAGCATGGCTTTTTATTGTGATCCCCCTTTCTCTCTCCAAGTCCATATCATCTAACAGTTGATCTTGAGATTCTCTTTCGGTAACCGCACCAGTAATCTCAAGCAGCCTGTCAGCTAAAGTGCTTTTACCATGGTCAATATGTGCTATAATGCAAAAATTCCTAATGTTTTTCATAAGTATGCGAAAATACATTTTTTAGTTTATATTTGTATTTATTAAATCTAATAAAAAATTTAAAAACAGTAAACAAAAATTGATAGAAAATCAAAATATTAAATTAAAACCGAGACTCGAAAGAAAAAGACACGTAGCAAAAACTATTACTTGGAGAATTATAGGATCAATCGATACCTGGTTAATTAGCTGGATTCTTATTCAGTTTTTTGGAGAAAATTCTCAAGAAGCTGGCGAAGCCGCTACATATATTGCTGGTTTAGAGGTAATTACAAAAACCATCCTCTATTATTTACACGAAAGAGTATGGTACAATTTAAATTGGATAACAGATAATCAAAAATTAAGGCACATAATAAAAACTATCAGCTGGAGGCTTGTTGGGGCGATTGATACAATTTTACTTGTTTTCATAGTATATTACTGTCTATTTAATACTACTGAAGGAGCTTCTGAAATAGCTCTCTCTATTTTTTCAATTGAATTAATAACTAAAATGATTTTATATTATTTTCATGAAAGAGCTTGGTTTGCATCAAACTTTGGAGTTGTTAAATCAACGAATTAATAATTATTCTTCTTTTTTGTAAATATAATTAATTTCAATATCCTTTCTCTCTTCTTCAATTTCTAGTTCTTCTTCCAATTCATAATTATATATTTTTTCTTGTGGACCTTTATTTCTGAAAAGAACTGCAATAATCAACCCAGCAATTGCTCCTGAAAGATGTGCTGTTTGAGAAATATTATCTTGTTCAATTTCAATTATACCCCACAAATTAAAGAAATTAAGAAATATTACTAAAAAAGATAGCATTGCTAATCTGGGTTGTTTCTTAATAAACCCACTAACCAAAATAAAGGAACCTAAAGCGTAAACAATTCCACTAGCCCCAATTACCGGCGTTGAATCTCCTAAAAACCAAAATATTATTCCGCTTAAAATATAAGATAAAAAGAAAACACTATTTGAGATTTCTTTGTAAACAGATGAAATAATACCTCCTAAAATAATAATCGGATAAGTGTTATTTAATAAATGGCTAAAATCTGCATGAATGAAAGGAAAAGTAAATATATTTAGAATTCTATCAGTGTTAGAGGGGGATATAGCAAACCATGAAAAAGAACTCTCTGAAATAATCTCATACCCCTTTACAAACCAAATTGCAAAAACAAATAAAATTGGTATAAACATTACATTAATAATATGTGATAAATTCTTTTTCATTTTAACATATTTTCTGACGATAAAATTATAGTTTTACGTACAATTATGACTCCAAAAAAGAAACTTTTTTTATTAGATGCCTACGCCTTAATA
>ERZ1049444.2755-NODE-2755-length-11260-cov-5.802142_pt1 | contig 11260 bp, 7 predicted proteins | sample MGYA00383101_ERZ1049444 | MGnify/ENA primary metagenome ERZ1049444 (study PRJEB29581, sample SAMEA5548371) | metagenome | biome: marine; feature: coastal; material: water | depth 50 m | study: Short-term variability in the microbial, nano- and picoplankton...
GCAGTGAGGAGCAAGACAACGACACCTCCGATGATGAGTCCGTTTTGACTCGGGACGGCATAGCGTCCGAACGGATTGCTTACTGAAGAATCACGCAGGGCGCACATGGCGAAGTGAGCAGCAAATGCAGCCCCCATGCCGGGTACAGAGGGGAAGATTCCATCCGCCCCGCCGTATCCAAGCAGGGTCCAAACGACCACAGCGCTCATGGCTGACATCATCATGGTGCTCGAGTGGAAGGTATCGGGTTCGTAACCCATCATACGCACCAAAATGAGTGGGACAAAGATCCCTCCCAAGCCGTAGACAGCGAGAACAACGAGTTTGAACACCGAATCTCCAAATCCAGGGAATTGTTGTCCAACGAGGGAAATCAGTGTGGCGAATACAGCCACGACAAGCGTCACCCGCTTCGTTGTCTTGTGGTCTTGGCTCCATTCCGGGCGAATGTCATCGGTGATAGCAGCGGTGCAGGCAAGAACTTGGCTGTCTGCAGTGGACATGGTCGCCGCAAAAATCGAGGCTAAAATGAGGCCGCCGAGGAACGGACTCAATTTCTCCATAGCCAGAAGCGGGAGGCCCGTTTCTGCCCCTGAGGTGCCCAATTCAGGCAACAACACACGGCATGACAAGCCGATGAGGAACATCAGGATGATGAATGGTGTCTGCCAAACGAAGAACCAAACCATGGCTTCTTTGCGAGCCTTGTCGTCTTTGAGAGTCATGACTCGAGATACAACTTGGGGCTGTCCAGCAACACCCAAACCGCCCAAGAAGAAAGCAGCAATCCACAGCGTTGCACCAAACTTGAGCCCTGACGGGAAAAAGTTGGTCATTGCAGGGTCAATAGCATACAACTGATCGTTGAGTCCTGAGAATCCCCCCGTCGCTTTGAGTGCAACAAGGCACAGAATGGTCGACCCAACAATCATCACGCAAGATTGAGCGGCGTCCGTCCAAATAGAAGCTCGAATCCCACCCGCATAGCAGTAAGCCACGACCAGCACAAAACCAATGAGAATTCCAATCGTCGGAGACCAGTTAAGCATGGTTTCGAGTGCAACCCCTCCAGCAGTCAGTTGAGCCGCAGCGTAAATTGAAAGGAAAAGCACAGAAAGCACTCCGGCTAGTTTTGCTTCAGGTGAGCCACTGGTGCTTGAAACAAGGGATGAGAGCGACCGGATTCCACGGGTTTCACCCTCCTTCTGAATGTATTTGTAAAGCCAAATCCATGCAACCAGTTGCCCGATGGTAGAAACCGCAGCGATCCAAATTGCTGAATATCCTTGAAGAATAATAAATCCGATGAAACCAATGAACATGTAGCCTGAATTCCAAGTGCTTACGGCTGACAATGCTGCAAGCGCAGGGTGCATACCACGGCCAGCGACGAGGTAATCGTCCGTTGTATCTTCCTTGACACGCATTGACGCAAGTCCAACGCCGGCAAAAAAGAGCATGAAGAGCAAAAAGGAGAGCAGTAAAAGTATACTTTCCGACATGGCTCTCTCTACTCCTTGGCCCAACGAAGCAACGCTTTCTCTTCAACTTCACCCGTGGCTGCTGGGAAATCAATGCAATTTAGACGACCGCCCGCTTCGTCCTTCAAACCATCAACGGTTGTCGAAACAATACGTTGGTCGCCAGTGCCCATATCGGAACACAACACAACTCGCATTTTGTGCACATCTTCACCCACAAACGAATGCAGGGCTTCTTTCATCATCATGTCTGAAGGGTTGTCATTTGAAAATTCACGTTCAGACAAACCCTGTTCAATTTTCTCACGCATCAATACAATCGCTTCAACTGCATCACTGGGAGCCATTGGGCGCTGGTCGCCAGTCCCCAGCCCGGTGGGGTCGAGGTCGAGGAGAGCCAGTGTATGCAACCCAGTAAATCGATTGAGGATGATGGTTTCAAGGGGCGATGTTGCGACCCATCCGCCGTACGGATAAGTAAGGGTTGTTTGCCGGCCAAACCGATAGTTAGAGAGGCCGATCGCGCCGGTGACAAGCGTGGTAATCGAGATGCCGTGAAACACAAGGCACTCAATACCAGCCTCAATCGCTTGAAGTTGCAGATCCACATGAGTGGTTGCTTGCAGTGGGTCTCCAACGACCAAGAGGGCCACGAGCGAAGTGGATGCGAGGGCGAACAACTCCTCCGGTTGCTCAACCTCGGGTCGCATGACGCGTTGAATTGGGCCGATGGTCTGTTCAAGCAGGTTGAGTTCCTTATCCGGCCACAAAGCGGTGTAGGCCTCATACCTTCGGTGTGTAGCGGCGGTGGCGGCTTCTACGGCTTCAAGCGTCATGGCTCCAACGCTTCCCGGCCCCATTCCGACAAGCAGAAGTCCGGTTGAAGGAAGGTTTTGTGCTGTTGTGGAACTCTCCGCCATGCTCAAACCTCCCGTTCGCTTGGCTTGAGCGAAGGCCATGCGTCATTTGAGAGTGCCGAGTGCGGAAACTCAAGATTGGCTGGCCTTGTGCCGCTCGTCAAATTGGTTGCTCACAACCGCCGGAGTCGTTCGCTTAGAAGGTGATTTCAGAGGAATTCCGCTTGTTGAACATGCGCCAGCGGAAGCAGACGTTTGTTGGAACGGACATTTGCACATAGAGGTAGAGGAGAAAGGCAAGGGGCCGGTGCATTGGACCGAACGCCTGCCTGAGGCACTGCAAGAGTTGCCCAAAGACACATGGCCATCAGCCTATGAAATACAAGGCGATGTTCTCATCGTCAAACTCGAAGGACCGGCAGCGGCCCATGGAGAGGAGATCGCACAAGCTATGCTAGAACAATTGCCCAACATCCGGCTCATATGCGCGGATGAGGGAGTTAAGGGAGATTTCCGCGTTCGTGACTTGAACGTTCTAAAAAGCCGAGATGAAACCGAACACACCCGGACAAGGGTGCGAGAACACGGTCATTTTGTCTGGGTTGACCCTGCAAAAGCCTATTTTTCAACGCGATTATCAAGCGAACGGGAAAAGACACTGACTTCCATTCGTAAGTTGAGGGCTGACCTTGGCCACCCCCTTGTTCTCGCTGACCCTTATGCAGGAGTAGGGCCTGCCTTTCCTCTTCTTTTTGCAGAGCCTGGCTTGATTGATGGATGCCTTGCCGGCGACTTGAATCCAGACGCCGTTGAACTCTTACGAATGAATGTTGAATACTGGCAGTCGAAGCGTTCGGACGGGCCATTGAAACGGACGGAGATCATTTGTGCAGATGCTTTGCTGTGGAGCGATAACCCAAGCCTCCGTGAACAGGCTGACGTTTTATTGGTCAATTTACCTCATGATAGCCTTGACCACCTGCCTACCCTTTTGCCGCTTTTGCGATCGGGCAACCCCGTTATGATTCGCGGTTGGGCCATCCGTGAACGGGAACATCTTTCCGAAGATACAGACGCTCTCCGCCAACTCCTAAGCGACAACGGGGCAAACGAAATTGAGGTCGACCTCTCTGAAATTAAAGGGTTTTCAACTTCAAAGTGTTTTGTTGCATTTGAGTGCCGTTTTACAATATGAACCAAGCGTTCACTTCATGAAGCCCGCCCGCTTCGGAGTCTCATGGACAACATCGTGAAGTGCGAATGCGGAGCAAGCATTGACATCGCCGGTGCAACACCTCGTAAGGACGGAACCAAGGTTTGGTGCCGAGTTTGCGGGACGATAACGCTCCATCATCGGCTCTGAATTATTCATTGTGTTCTTCCGTTCGGTCTTGGCGCAGTCCTGCTAGTCCGACCAAACAAAGTATTTCGACAAGTCCCAACGGGACCGGCAAGAATTGATTTGAATCAATGCGTTCTTCAACGGGCGGGTTAAACGCCATTGAGATGTCGTAAGCATCGGGTTCAATCATGAACCAATCCAAATCACGAGGCAAATCAGCAGTCATGAATTCATGGTCTTCCTGATTGACCAAAAAGTCATCCTCAATTCGTATTCCGAACCACCCATCCAAGTAAATTCCAGGCTCGATGGTGATGGCATCGTACGGTGCAAGCGGTTGTTGATTGTATGAAAGTCCAAACAAGGGGTCGTCGGTTCCACCTGAGAGCAACGGAGGTTCATGAACGCAGACTCCAAATCCATGACCGAGGGAATGGATGAAGTTCTCTCCAAAGCCCTGTTCTTCAATGTGGGCGCGAGCAATGTCGTCCAAAGCCCATGCGGGCGTACCTGCTTCAATCAGTGGAAAAGTGAGGTTTTGAGCATCGTAAACGGCCATGTAAGCCTTGATAATGGTTTCATTTGTTGTTCCACCGACGACGTAACTTCTCGTGACATCGCTGACCCAATCGTTGACTCTTGCACCAAGGTCAACTACGACAACATCCCCAATTTGGACCTGTTTTGGGCCAGCCCCATCGTTTGCTGGGTCGCCGTGTGGAATTGCTCCGTTTGCACCGGATGCGACAATTGTGGAAAAGGAAGGCCAGTCGGGGTTGGAGCCGTTTTCGATCATGGCCCTGTCGATTTCATCCGCAATGGCTCGTTCACTGAGTTCGGCGCCCATCAAAACCTGCCATAGCATTTCACGAGCCACGTTTTGTCCGATGCCCGCCAACCGTACCGATTCACGAATGGATTCATCTTTGTTGGGAGAGATGCCGGTTGGTGAGGGGAATCCGCCGTTGAGTACTCGCTCCACTTCGGTTTCACACGCCATTGCAGGAGGCAATGTGGCCACCAATAGAGAGAGAAGCACCCCTATCATGATACCTGTGCGCATGATTTACCGAAAACCCCCTCCCTCTTTGATGCATCGGCATGTTCATGGTCGTCCCTCTACCGCCAAGAAAGGAAGGTGGCGTAGATGTCAGAAAAACCTCTTGTGATTGACGTTGTTGACAACGGTGGACAATGGACACACCGAGAATGGCGCATGCTACGGTACCTCAAAGTTGATACAAAAATCATTGAGAATACCACTCCCGTGAGTGAAATGCGTGAACTTGACGGCCTCATTCTTTCTGGCGGAGCAGCACGAGTTGGATTGACCGGAGAGTTGGGAAATTGCGCAGCATTTTTGGATTTGGAGATCCCAATTCTTGGAATCTGTGCAGGCCATCAATTCATGGCTCGGCATTATGGAGGAGATGCACGTGAGTCTCCCGAGCCGGAATTTGGGGCAATGGAAATCAATCTAGTAGAAGGCGGCGGGGAAATCTTTGCAGGCACCGAACCAACCCAAACGGTTTGGGAGTCACACAACGATGAAGTCCATGAAGTACCAGAGGGCTTCTTTGTCACAGCGAGCAGCCCATCCTGTAAGGTTCAGGGTATGGAAAACGATGCAGGGAATCGCTTTGGGCTCCAGTTTCACCCCGAAGTAAACGATTCTGAATTTGGAAAAGAGATGTTTGAAAATTTTGTCCGGGTTTGCCGAAAAATCAAAGAAAATCTCCAAAAATGACCTCATGCGCTGGGCAATAGACTTAATATGGACAAAAAAGGGCCTTAGGGTAATGTCCGTTAAGCGACGCACCCAATCCGGCCTACTTGTGACCCTACTAATGCTGACTGCACTTGCTCCAGTCACTATGGTTCAAGCACAACCCGCAGCACCGTCAGAATTCTACTACGGTGTTGAATACGACTGGTCAAGCCTTGACGATGATTTTTCCAACCTCAGTGGGCTCAACATCGATGAGCTATTGATTGAAATTATGGCTGACGCTGATGAGGCTGGCTTCAACTTGGATGTTGGGCAATTAACCACCGGTTCATCCAACGTTTACGTTCACCAAACAGAAGACATCACCATGCAGACCATCCAAGACGGTAACGGAGACGATGTCGAGGTTTGGAGTCGAACCAGCGATGTCGTTCTACGACACGGTATCATCTTCAACGGGGTTCTCCTGACCGACTGGGATGAACCTGCATCATTTGGTGGCGATAACAATTCTTTTGATATCGATGTTATCAGCCAATTCCAGAACGTTCTCACCGTGGACATGCTTTACACAGAGTACCTGACTGACGACTACAACCTTGTTGGCGCAGACATGGCTCTTGACATGACCGTAAGTGCTGATATGTCACTTGATGTTGACATCGCACTGGATGGTGGCGGAGAGGAACTCGCTGTTGACTTTGCTACGGGAATCAGCTTTGGGTACAGCATGGAATCAACCGATGCAGTTTGGCGTCTTGACGCTGAAAGCCCAATCTACATTGAAGCATCTGACAATTCCGCGACCCACTGGTACTGCGCTGAGGACGAGTATGACCATGGAGTTTGGGACGAGTGGAGCGAAGTTGAGGTTGCTGACCTCTGCGGAGAAATAGACGGAACTTACACTGGTGCAGCCGATTATGAAATTTACTTCACAGGACTTCCAACCGAAGAATTTGGACTTGACTCAGGAGAATTTGATTTGACGGTTTCCGACCAGTTCTTGCATTCCGGCGACTACGAAGGGGCGTTTGAAGGAAATGGGGACCTCTCAATGGAACAGGACATGGAAGGAGACGACTTTGTGGTTGACCTCGGAAACGGTGAGACCGTTGACGCTGTGGCCTGTGTTGACTGCCCTCCAGGCAATCCATTGATGTTTACCATGATGAGCAATGTTCTTGCACAGAGCACCCTTTCTTTCGGAGAAGAAATAGCCGAAGACCTTCAAGCGAGTTTCGAGGATTCCATCGTTGATACCATCTTTGATGAATGGGCATCCAGCCTTGCAGAAGGCACCGATGACGGTTATGAAATGAACGAGTGGCAGTGCGATGACGGCCAGTGGATTCCAGAATACCGGGTTAACAACGGCTACGAGGACTGCAGCGACGGGTCCGACGAATCCGACCTTTACATCAACACTTACAACTACGGTGAGTCAGAAGTGTATCACTCAGGGGAATTCAATACCGATGAACTTCCCGATCTAGGCGTTAGTATGTTCACCTGTGCCGACTTAAATGAAATCAATTGGGACTCTGTTAACGATGGAGAAAACGACTGTAACGGTGGCGAAGATGAACAAAATCAAGACGGCACTCGTGTGTTTACTTGCAACGATGGAACTGAGATTTCATGGGACCTCATCAACGACTACGACAAGGACTGCTCAGACTTAGAAGACGAAGGAGCAGCGGAATTATACCACCTCCAGATCACTTCAAGTTACTCCGATGGAACAGTGTTTGGACTGGAAGACTATACCATTTGCGAGACCACTACCGGTTATGGCTGCGATTACTCCGCCAATGATTCCTATTTTTACGCTGAGCACGAATTTTCAACGAATGCGCACGGGCCGCTTGATTATTGTGCTAACGCAATCATTACTACCGGCTCAGGCGACGCCGTGATGGAAGCAGACACAACATGCAGCGACATATGGGTGGGCCATTCCATGGGGTGGACCGACCTTAGTTCCGAAGGAATGACCCTTGATTGGGGCGCCTATGTTGATAACAATGTACAATCGAATGACGCTGAACTGCACTTTAGCATTCAAGATGACCAAGGAACTGAAATTCACTCAGCAACACATCAACTTAGCGGACAGGGATGGGGAGAGAACTTCGACGGCACATTCGATGTTTCGTCCGAAGGAGACTACTGTCTGGTTATGTCCCTTACTGAAGAGGGAGATACCGAACCCTATCAAACGGACTCTTTGTGTGAAGAAGTGAGTCTTGCCGGCGAACCAAGCGACCGATTGATGACGATTCTAGAAGCATTCAGTGAATCCGGTCTCCAAGATGTTGCTGAAGAGTTTACCGACCAACTCAGTACTACCTTTGAAGACCTTGAGGAAAACGAAGTTCCCGAGTTCCCATACACCGATGGAATGTGGGCTCCGTTGTGGAGTACAGAGCATGCAGCCATTATTGGCGTTGGAGTTTACGCTATGGACGATGATGGAGGCAAGTACGTCATCGCAGGGCCTGAGACCGTTGGATACAGCCAGGACCTTCCAATGACGTTCATGTCCATTCGTTACCTGACCGGAGCTCCTGCTGAAGACGCCCAAACTCAGATGGCCGACTTTGAAGACCTCGAAGACATCGTCGATGTTGAAAACCATGACCTCAGTGCCCTTGAAGACGCATTGGAACAGGCTGGTGCAGATGTTTCGGACCTTGGACTTGATGAAGGCAGTGACGACGTTGATGACGGAGATGGAACCTCAGCACCAGATACTGCAGAAGATATCGCAGAAGATGCAGGCCTTCTTCCGTTCATCTCTCCACTTTCAGTGTTGGCTATGGTTGGAATTGCAGCCCTTGCAGGTAGCAACCGCCGCCGTGAAAACAACGAGTGACTCAAAAAGCACGAACGGTAGGCAGCCTCCATGAGGCCACCCCGACCGCGCGCTTTTGCTGGCTCGGGCGCCGTGCGCTTGACCCTCACTGCGTTGCTTGCAGTCCATGTGTTCATCTCTGCATGGTTGGTTGCAACAGTCGAAGCATCCTACACAGAAGGGCGCCCAGCACCAACAGAGTTTCATTCGCTGGTGGCGATTGATAATGAACAGACGCTCATCGATGTTCGTATTGAGAGAGCAACCTCATTCGTTTTGTACACGCTACAACGTGATGACAGCGCCACTGTGCCAGTAAATTCAAGCGATAGCGACAACACAACGGCTGTTGACGATTCAGCAGAGGGAGAAGACGCTGCGCTAGAAGGAAGTGAGAGAGATTGGCTCAAATTTGGCCGTGATTTCATCAAAATCTCCCTTGTCATCCTCGTTATGAGCGAACTTATCATGATGGTTTCATGGAAGTGGCGCCATTATCTGCGTGCCTTTGCTTTTGCATTGACTCTCGTGGCCTTTACTGCGTTCCCGTTGTGCTATGTCGCAAGTTTGGGGGATGGCTCCGATGGAGATTCAAAAGCAGGCAGCGCGCCTGGGGCAGAACTGGAGACCCAATCTTTTGCTCACGCAGAGGACTCCTTTGGGATCAAACCGATTTGGCTTGGGTTTGAACTTCAATCAGACTTCTCAGGATACGACCTTGGTTTGGTTGATGAAGAGGACCGGGCAGGTGTAATTGCTCAGCCGCCGGAGGAAAATGAAACGGGAGCGAAATCTTTTGTTGCCTTTGAGTCAACCTTTAACATCGAGCTCGGGAAGAATTTAGACACGCTCCTTGTACTTCCTTTGATGTGGTATTTTCTGCCTGCACGGCCCATAAACCACGAAAAAAAGACATACGAAACTCTCCTTGAGGAAGAGTGAGGCGCCCACTCCGGGAATTGAACCCGGGTCGCAGGAATGACAATCCTGCATGATAACCTCTACACCAAGCGGGCAGATTTAACCCGTCGGGGGCGCAACCGCTATTTAAGCCGCGCCATGTGGGGGAATTGGGTGCTACCATGGCGAAACCGAAAACATCAGCAGAAATCGCACGAGAAGAAGCTGAAAATAACCAATTAGAGAACATGCTTGGCGGCGCTTTTGGAGACATTTCAGGCCTTGAAAAGTCGCCAGAAGAAGAAATCCAGCCCGGGCAAGCAAGCGAAGCACCCCCGGCAGAAGTCGAACCTTCTGCTGAAGAAGCGGTTGATGAGACGCCAGAACCCTCAACCCCTGTTCAAGAACCCGCCGAGGACCACCCCAAGTCTCCGTCTGGGCCGCCAACGGGCCCACCCAGCGGTCCACCATCAGGTCCACCCAGCAGCCCACCATCAGGTCCACCATCAGGTCCACCCAGCGGTCCACCATCCGGGCCCCCCTCGGGTCCACCCACTGGCCCCCCCGGTGGCCCACCCGCCGCATTACCGCTTCAGGAAGCACCAGAAGAGGCCCCCATCGAACCCTCTGTTGCCGAAGAAACCGCTGAAGTAGCCGCTTCTGCTCCTGTTGAAGAGGACGTCTTAGAGACCGAAAGAGCTCCAGAGGGCACAGAATCACCTCTTGAGGCTGAACCCGAACCGACCCCCGAACCTCAAGCCGAAGAACCGCAAGAAACGGCCACCTTGGCTGAGGAACCTTCTGAAGAACCGGAAATCACCCCGCCACCTCTAGAACCATCAGAAGCCATGCTCATCGCACTTGCAGAAAAGGAAGCGGAGCTTGAGCGACTTCACATGGAGAATGCCCGATTGCGTCAATCGGTCGTCGGAGCGACCGAAGTCATCGAACAATTGGAAGAGCCCCAGATGCCCCCTCTGGTTGAAAACAACATCGTCACCCCAGCTCACGTCGTTTCAGACTTTGTGCGTATGGGGAGGCAACTTGACCGAGAACATCTGATTCGAGCAACCATGGGGAGTTTGGCGATGATTTCTCCAGACCAGCCCAACATCATGGTGTCAACACGTCATATGGCTATGCTTCCAAGAATGAATGAGCGAAGTTTGTGTGCAGGCCAACTCGGCGGCACATCACCGCGAGGATCACCATCTGACTGGCACGTCATGGAAGTCATTCTGGCATCGGTTTCAGTCGTTACCGGCGGCCCTGCAGCAGTCATTCACATGCATGCGCCCCATACGACCACGGCCAGTTGCGAAAAGGACCTTGTATTGCTTAATCCAATCGATGAAGTTGGTAAGCACCATATCGGTAAAATCATCATCGTTGACCCTGATGATGAGCACCCCGAAGATTATCTCCGCCAGGTTCGGGAAGCGCTAACTCAAGGAAACATGCGCTGTGTTGTTGTCCGAGGCAATGGCGCTTATGCTGTGGGTGCAGACTTTGATCAAGCATGGGCCAATGCAGCTATTCTTGAACACAGCATGCAAATCCATCTTTTGAGTCGTCAAGCCAACCTCAAACTTTGATGCTTATATGGACTTAAGGTGTTCAACTTCTGTGATGTTGAAACGGACCTGCGTTGCAAAAAATCTTGGTTTCTTCCGAGGTTTATATGTGGTCGAAGTTTCTTCCTCTCAAAGGTGGAAACCATGGACAATACATTTGAAGTAGAAATCGCAGACAAATCCGGCCACAGTGTGGTTCAGATGACACAAGAACAAATCGCCGAAAAGGCACAGAGCGCTCCAGGCACCTGGGTGTTCGTGAACGACCAACTCGTCAGCACAACTGATGTTGCTAACATGAACATTGACGCAGGCAGCCGCATCCGCCTCATGCCCGGTTTGGTTGGTGGAAACGCCCCAACGTTCAATGTCGAGATTGCAGACAAGTCGGGCCACGCCGAAGTGGTGATGACTCAAGCTGAAATCGCAGAAAAGGCACAGAGCGCTCCAGGCACCTGGGTGTTTGTGAACGACCAACTCGTCAGCACAACTGATGTTGCTAACATGAACATTGACGCAG
>ERZ1049444.2757-NODE-2757-length-11252-cov-6.896401_pt1 | contig 11252 bp, 13 predicted proteins | sample MGYA00383101_ERZ1049444 | MGnify/ENA primary metagenome ERZ1049444 (study PRJEB29581, sample SAMEA5548371) | metagenome | biome: marine; feature: coastal; material: water | depth 50 m | study: Short-term variability in the microbial, nano- and picoplankton...
TGCTGCCCTTTGCGGACCAACAGGTGCTGGACCTCCAACGCCCGGTCGGTGACCGCCGGATCGATCGCCACCTGAGGTTGTCCTGCCCGTTCCTTGGCCAGTGCTTCGTACTCGGTGGTGTTGCGAGCGCTGTAGAGCATCTCGAGGTCGATGACCGGGCATGTCGCTATGAGGAGGAGTCGTTGGCGGGTGGCCATTGTCTCGATGACCTTGTCGTGCCTGCTCCTGGCGAGAGCGCTCTTGTCCGCGAGGTATCTGGCGGTCAACGCCAGGCGTCTTTCATGACCTCGGGGTCTTCAAGGTCCATGCCCTCCATGGTCATCAGGCGGATGGCGTGGCGTCGAGCGAGTTCAAGGTCGACGGCTCTTCGCAAAGCCCCGTTCACCGTGGCTTTCATCGTCGCGGTCCCGAGAGCCTCGCGGGCCTCCTCGAGAAGAGTGTCGTCGATGTCCACCAGTCGCTTCGTCATGATGGAAGTATATAGCAGCAGGATGCGATGGATATATCGCCTCTGAGCGCCTGTCTGCCGTGATCCGGTCAGTCCGTGGGCTCCAGTATCACGAGGGGGATCTCGCGGTCGGTTGACTTCTGGTAGCCGGCGTAACGGTCGAATCGTTCGATGACGATTGGCCAGAGCCGGGCCCGGTCATCGGCGGAGGCGATCCGGGCGGTCATCGATCGCTCGACAGCACCCTTCATGGTGACGGTCACGATTGGGTTGGCCTGGAGGTTCAGGAACCAGGCGGGATGGGTGTCCTCGCCGCCCTTGGAGGCGACGATCACCGGGTTGTCACCGTCGCTGTACGGAGAGGTCAACATGACCGATCGCGACTCACCCGAGCGGCGGCCGGTCGTGGTGAGTTCCAGCACCGGCATCTTCCCGGCTGTCCATCCGAACCGGCCTCCGGTGATCTTCAGGAGGGCCCGATGGACCCCGTTCAGGGTCTTGAGCTGTCGGTCGCTGGGCATGGAGGGAACCTACCGGTCGGTCGGTGTTGGCGACCCCCGCCGGAGCGACCGGCTCCTGTCGGGCCCGAGCAGGTGGGCGCCGAGGGCCATGGTCGCCGATCCCATGACGATCGTGGGCACCCAGCTTCCGGTCAGGTCCTGCATGACCCCGCCCAGGATCGGCCCGATGGCGCCGGCCACGCCCATGGCCAGCCCCTGGAGGCCCATCAGGAGGCCGAGGTCGCCCTCCGCGAAGTGGCTGCGGGCGTGCACGCTCTGCAGCGGGGTGGTCGCGCCCATGGAGATCCCGGCCAGCACGGCGAACGCCACGCCTGCCGGGTCGCTCCCGACGAGCAGGAAGGCGATGCCGACGGCACTCATGAGGAAGGCCAGCCTCAGCAGGGTGCCCGAACCGTGGCGTTCGATCAGGCCGGTGAGGCCGAGGCGCCCGAAGAACTGGAAGAGGCCTCGGAGGCCGGCGATGGAGCCGGCCATGGCCAGGGTCATGCCCGAGGCGGTCAGGATCGGTACCTGGTAGACGAGCACCGAGGCGAACGCCACGCCGGTGGCCAGGTAGGCGGCCAGCATGCGACGGACGGCCGGACGGGCCACGGCGTCACGGATGGCGTCGACCGGACGCAGCGACGGCCCGGTCTGCGAGCTCCGTGCGTGGGCGGTCACCGGTGCGGCGAGCAGGCCGCCGACGATCGAGAGCAGGGCCAGGACCCGTCCGGCGGTCCGCCAGTCCCAGGTGGTCGTCATCCACGCGGTGAGCGGCAGGTAGATGGGGCTGCAGAAGGCACCGATGAGGGTGACCACGGCGATCGACTGGTCGGGTCGTCGTGGGCGGAGGCGGGCCGCCGCCGCGGTGGTCACGTGGTAGAAGCCGGTGGCGCCGGTGATGCCGGCCCCCAGGGCGTAGAGGATGCCGAACGTGAGGATCCCTTCGGCCCACATGGAGGCCAGGAGCAGGCCCCCGCCGGCCACCGCCTGGAGCAGGAACGGGCCCGGCCCACCGAAACGGTCCAGCAGCCGTCCACCGAGGAACGCCCCGATGCCGGTGAGCAGCATGGCGGCCCCGAAGGTGGTGCCGAGCACCGTGGTGCTCCATCCGGTGTCGTCGTGGATCGGCCCGATCAGCACGCCGAAGCCGTACATCCACGACCCATAGGACGTGATGGTGACGAGTCCCAGCGCGGCCACCCCGGTCCACCCGTGGGGCGTCGGTCCGGCCCGGTGGGCATGGTTGGTCACCCCGGCACCGTATTCGTCGCGTCATGGGGAGCCGGGTGCCGCTTCCCACCGGTTCGCCCGCGTGCTGTCGGCGTTCGCGCTGGCTGACCATGAGTCGTGGTCCTAGGAGGTCAGGGACGGTGCAGCCGCCTCCTACGTGACAATGAAGACCGTCGAGTTAGTGCTCGGCCACTTGGCCACGGACATTCTGGTCCACGCCTGGGACCTGGCCCGGGGGACCGATCAGGAAATCGACCCATCGGACGAACTCGCCCAGGCGGCCATCGACTTCAGCGGCGAGTACTTCGAGAGCGTTCTTCGGCCGAATGGCTTCCTCGCGGCCGAACTCGACGCGGCCGATGGCTCATCGGCCATGGACCGCCTGCTCGCCCTCTGCGGCCGGACCCCCTGAGGCGGCCCCGAGACTGGTCAGCCCAGAGAGTCCTATGTCCTTGTATGTCCCCGAGTCGGCGTTTCATGCACGACGGAGGGATTCTCAAGTCTTGGGAATAGTGGTGCGGCCCCTGGAGCGGAGATCTAAGGTCGGGCGGTATCAGCAGGACTGCCGAGGGTTGGAAAGGTCACCATGGCTGGCAAGGACAAGGGTGGGCGGAGCGCCAAAACACCCGCAACGAAGACCGCTAAGGAAAAGCGACAGGCGAAGCGAGACAAGAAGGGCTCCTGACCTACGAGGCCCGGACCTTCCTGACGACACGCTCACCGGTCAGCACGGCGACGACCCCGAGGTCCACCGACTGATGAAGGCCGGCGCCTTCGAGCCCAACGCCTAGGTCGGGCAGACACTTGAGCATCGGGTCGAAGCCCTAGAAGAGTGTTTTCTGTGGTGCGCCCCCTGGGACTTGAACCCAGAACCTGCGGATTAAGAGTCCGATGCTCTGCCAATTGAGCTAGAGGCGCGTGCAGCGCCCGATCCTATCGGTGCCCGTCTGGACGGACGACCAGCGAACCGGACCGCGTGGGGTGACCGAGGGGATTCGAACCCCCGACATCCTGGACCACAACCAGGTGCTCTAACCAACTGAGCTACGGCCACCAAGTGGGCGCCATGCTACGGCCTGTGCACCCGGTCACCGCCCCGATTCCGCCTGCACCACGGCCGTTGGCGTTGGGTCGCCAGCCGCCCCGTTGGTGTGCGATCCTGCCCCGATGACAGGGACGGGGTCGACGAGCGTGGCGGTCATCGGTGGAGGCATCGCCGGTGTCAGCGTCGCCCACCACCTCCTTCAGGTCGATCCGGGTCTGGACGTGGTTCTCCTCGAGATGGAAGCCACCCTGGCCCACCACACCACCGGTCGATCCGCGGCCCTGCTGCTGGAGAACCTCGGGACGCCGTCCATGAGGATCCTGAGTTCGGCCAGCCTCGACCACCTCCGCCACACGCCGGAGGACCTCGTCGATGCGCCGCTGTTGGCCCACCGGCCGGTCCTGCACGTGGGGACCGTGGAACAGGACGAGGCGGTCGACCGGATGCTGGCCGAGGGCATCGAGACGGCCACCACGCCGACCGTCGAGATCGATGTTGACGAGGCCATGCGACTGTTCCCGCCGCTGCGACGCGACCGGGTGCATCGGGCGCTCGTCGAGCCGGACAGCGCCGACATCGACGTCGGAGCGCTGCACCAGTCGTTCGTCCGGGGGTTCCGGCGGGCCGGAGGCCGGATCGCCACGTCGACCCGGGTGGATGCCGCCACGCCCGATGGTCACGGTTGGCGTCTCGACACGACTGACGGGCCGGTGGGCGCCGACATTGTCGTGAACTGTGCCGGAGCGTGGGGCGATGTGGTGGCCGCAACCGCCGGCGTGGCACCGGTCGGCCTGCAACCGTTCCGCCGCACGGCATTCATGGTCGACGGCCCCGGGCTGGACACCACCGGTTGGGCGTTCGCTGGCGACATCGACCACCAGTGGTATCTACGTGACGACGGCCCGCAGATGTTCTGCTCCCTGGCCGAGGAAAACCCGTCCGAACCGTGTGATCCGAAGCCCGAGGAACTCGACGTGGCTCTGGCCATCGACCGGCTCAACGAGGCCACCACCCTGGGCATCCGGTCGGTCAACTCGGCGTGGGTGGGCCTGCGGACGTTCGCTCCCGATCGGTCCATGGTGATCGGTCCGGAGCCCGACCATCCGACGTTCGTGTGGTGCGTCGGTCAGGGAGGCACCGGTATCCAGACCTCAGCGGGAGCCGGCCGCCTCACCGCCGACCTGGCCCTTGGCGGCGGGCCGTCGGCGGCCTTTGACGGCCTGGTCCTGGACGAAGTGAGACCGGGTCGCTTCCGGGGCCGGCAGTAGCCTCGGCGTCGCCAGCCCCCGTAGCTCAGTCCGGATAGAGCAGTGGCCTTCTAATCCACTTGTCGCAGGTTCAAATCCTGCCGGGGGCGCCACCATCGACGATCTCCACGACGGGACCGGTGAGCCAGCGATGAAGGATTCAGGCCGGGATGCCGGCATCAAGAGCATGGGGCTCTACCACCACGTCGATCGGGTGATGAACGAACTCCGAGAACTGGGCAGAGCCGACGATGAGCCGCTCCGAGTCGAAGAACTGACGACCTTCGACCAACTCCACTACCACGGCACCGACGCGGTGGACGAGGCCATACGGGCCACGGGAATCGACGACAGGAGCACCGTCCTCGAGATCGGTTCGGGCTTCGGCGGACCGGCCCGACACCTGGCCTCGGCATCGGGGACTGCGGTGACCGCCCTCGAGCTCCAGGAGGATCATCACCAGGTGGCCACCGACCTGACACGACGGTGCGGCCTGGCCGACCGGGTCACCCATGTACGCGGCGATTTCCTGACCCACGACTTCGGCAGCGATCGCTTCGACGCCATCGTGAGTTGGCTGGCGCTGTACCACATCCCCGGCCGTCCGGTCCTGCTCGATCGGTGCCGGACGCTGCTGGCCGACGGCGGCTACTTCTACGCCGAGGATCTCTACGAGCGCCTGCCGTTCGACGACGCAGAGCGGGCACGGTTGTCGTCCGAACTCTTCGCCAACGAGTTGACCAGCGGCGATCGGTACCGGAGCGACCTCGAGGAAGCCGGCTTCGAGGTGGTGGCCATGGACGACATGACCGAGGACTGGACCGCCTTCACCCGGGGTCGCCTGGCCGGATACGTCGAGCAGCAGGAGCGGCATCTCCGTGTGCACGGTGACGCCGTGTACGAGACGATGTGCGACTTCTACGAGACGATGGTGCGGCTCTTCACCGGCGGGAAGCTGGGCGGCATCCGGGTGGTGGCCCGCCGCGTCTGACGCGGGCTGCCGATGGCGGGCCCGGGGTCAGGCGTCGCGGTGGCGCAGCAGGAAGTCCTTCACGGGGCCGAGCACCCGATCGGCGGCTTCGATCAGGATCGAGTGCTTCAGATCGTCGAGGATCACCAGTTCGGCATCCGGCAGTTCGTCGGCGATGAAGCGGTTCAGGCGGGGGTTGCAGCCACCATCGAACTCGCCGGTCATGACCAGACACGGACAGGTCACCTGGTGCAGCCACGCGGCCATCTCGGCACCGGCGTAGATGTCGAACACGCTGAGGAAGACGTCCTCGGGCGTGCCCAGTACCTGCTGGATGCGGTTCTCGATGGCATCGGGTCTAGCCGCGATGAACTCGTCGGTGTACCAGCGGTCCAGGAGCGTGCCGAGTACCGGTTCGACCCCTTCGGCCCGCATCTTGGCCACGACACCCTTGACCTTGGCGCTGTCGTCCTCGGTGCGGCCGGCCGCCGTCGACAGCAGGATCACGCTGGCCGTGTGCTCCGGGTGGGCCAGCGCGTACGCCGGACCGATCTGCCCACCGAGAGAGTGGCCGATCACATGGATGCGGTCATGGCCCAACCGCTGACGCAACGCCTCGAGGTCGTCGACCAGGTCGTCCAGGCTGTACGGCACCGGGGGGATCGGGCTCTCGCCGTGGCCCCGCAGGTCGTACCGGACGCAGGTGAAGTGTTCCTCCAGCCCGGGGAGCAGGCCGTCCCACGTGACCCGGCGACTGCCGATCCCGTGGACCATGTAGAGAGGCGGGCCCTCGCCGGAAACGGCGTACGAGACGTCGATGGCGCCCATGTCCCGGGTCGCTACTTGTCGGACATCAGCTCGCCGCCGACGCCCCAGTTCTCGCGCTCCACCTCGGTGATGACGACGTGGAGCTTCTCGCCGGCACCACCGCAAGCCCGTACGAATCCGTCGGTCAGCTCACGGGCCAGATCGCGCTTCTGGTCGAGGGTACGACCGGGGAACATCTCGACTCGGATGATGGGCATGGGGTTCCTTCTGTAGGGGCCGGCGGTGAGTCTGCCTCAGGCGGCAGCGGCGATTCGTTGCAGGTGGGGGAGGACGCCGCTGGCGAAGCGTTCCATGGCCTCGAGGTGCTCGCCCTGGGGTTGGCCCAGGTTGGAGCTCAGGATCAGCTCGTCGATGCCGGCCGCCGCGTACCCGGCCAGTCGATCGACCATCTCGTCGGCCTGACAGATGACCAGGTTGGCTTCGAGTTCCTCGATGGTCTGGTCGCGGGGGAGTTGTGCCACATCGCCGTGACTGACGATTCCCGGTCCGGTGAACACGTTGTCGAACCGGCCGTAGTAGTCGTGCGCCCGCTGCACCATTTCGCGGGTCTCAGCTTCGGACTCGGTGCAGTACACGACCCTCGACATCATGATCCGGCGTTGACGACCAGCGTCGCCCATCTCGGCCTTGGCGTCCTTGTGGGCGGCGATCTGAGCCTTGAACAACTCGGGCTTGCCGGCCAGCGGGGTGGTCTGGATGTCGAACCCCCGCTTGGTGCAGGCGGCGATCCCCGGAGGGTTCATGACGGCCACCATCAACTTCGGCATGGGCTGGGTCATGGGGCGGGGCATCACGGTGATCGGGTCGAACCGGTAGTACTCGCCGTCCCAGGAGACCTCCTCCTCGGTCAGCAGAGCGATGAGCACGTCGAGGCTCTCGTCGAACCGGGCCTTGGATTCCTCGATGGGGGCACCGAGGCGGGCCATCTCGTAGGCGAAGGCGCCCCGGCCCACGCCCAGCACCAGGCGCCCCTCGGTGAGGATGTCGGCCTGGATGACCTCGCCGGCGAAGATTCGCATGTCGTGCAGTGGCAGCACGGCGACCGAGGTGACCAACTCGAGGTGGTCGGTCTCGCACGCCAACTTGACGGCCATCTGCAGCGGCGAAGGCATGAGCAGCACGTTGATGAGGTGGTGCTCGGGCAGGGTGACGCCCCGATAGCCGAGGCGTTCGGCGGTCACCGCCTGCTCGATCATGTCGTCGTACAGGCGCTTCCCGCCGTAGGACGTGTCCGGGTAGTAGCTGGAGAGAAAGTGGTTGGCTTCCACGGCGGAGAGTCTGACGCCGAGCAGGCCCGTTCCCAAACGGGTCCGGACCCGGGTATTCAGTTGGTCAGGACGTAGGCCGCCATGTCGGGGGCGGCCATGCGCCGCTGGAACTCGCGGAACGTCCACGGCCACGCCATGGGCACGCCCCGGTCGTCGAGATACCAGCTGTTGCAACCGGTGGCCCACACCGTCTTTCCGGCAGCCTCCGTCCGGGCCACCTCATGGGCTTCGGTGGCCTCGGTCGACGGAGCAACCAGCCGACAGGTCCCGTCGGCGATTCCGTCCACCAGTTGCAGGGCGTACTCCATCTGCAACTCGGCCACCTCGATGAGGGAGAAGTTTCCGACGGGACCGTTGGGGCCGTTCAGCATGAACAGGTTGGGAAGGCCCGGTACGGCCATCGACAGGTAGGCGGTGGGCCGGTCGGCCCACGCGTCGGAAAGGCGGGTTCCCGTGGGGCCGACGACCTCCATGGGACGCATGAAACGGTCCACTCGGAAGCCGGTGGCCAGCACCAGCACGTCCAGTTCGTGGAGCACACCGTCGCCGGTCCGGATGCCGCCCGCCTCGATGCGGTCGATGTCGTCGTCGATCAGGCGGACATGAGGCCGCTGGACGGCCTCGTAGAAGTTCTCCGAGATGACGAGGCGCTTGCAGGCCGCCCGGTGGTCGGGGGTGAGGCGGGCTCGCAGGTCGTCGTCGACCACCGTGTCTAGGTGGTCCTGACAGAGCTCGGCGATGCGGGTCAGGATCGGTGAGTCGGCGTCGACCACCGCGTTGGCGAACCCGTCGGCGAACAGTTCGGAGATCTCGTCGTGGAGTTGGCGCTGTGAGTCGGGGTCGGCCCGGAATCCGGCCTTCTCGTCTTCGCTGTAGGCCGGGTTGTCCTGGGGCAGCACCCACTGGGCCGTTCGCTGGAACAGGGCCAACTCGGACACCTCGTCGACCACCGCGCCGACCGTCTGGACCGCTGAGGAACCCGTGCCGATGATGCCGACCCGACGTCCGGCCAGTGGAACCGATGCGTCCCAGCGGGCGGTGTGGACCAGGTCGCCGGCGAAATCGTCCAGGCCGTCCAGGCCGGGAACGAACGGATGGTGGAGCACGCCGGTCGCCGCGATGATCACGTCAGCCACGTCGGTGAGTCCCGACGCGGAGCGGAGATGCCAGCGGTCGCCGTCGTGTTCGGCGTGGACGAGCTCTTCCCCGTAGGTGATGGACCGTTCCACGTCGAACCGGCGGGCCACGTCCTCCAGGTAGGTCTGGATCTCGGCACCGGGTGAGAAGCGGTGCGTCCACTCCGGGTTGGGGGCGAACGAGTAGCTGTAGAGGATCGACGGCACGTCGCACGCCACGCCGGGGTAGTTGTTCTCCCGCCAGGTGCCGCCCAGCCGGTCGGCCTTCTCGTAGACGGTGACGTCGTCAAAGCCCTGTTCCCGAAGGCGGATGACGGCCAGGATCCCGGCCATCCCGGCGCCGATGACCACGAAGCGGAGAGGTCGGCGGGCGTCGGTCACCGCCGGAGTCCAGCAGGACCGGGCGGGAAACGGCCAGTCGGCAGGATCCGCCCGACGGTGGGGGGCCGGGCCGTAGCGTCGGGGCGTGGCTGACGGGGACCGAACACTGTCGGCGGGACCGGGGTGCCGGGTGCCCGCCGAGGAGGTGCGCTGGCGGTTCGGACCGTCAGGAGGCCCCGGTGGTCAGCACGCCAACCGGGCCAACACCCGTGTGGAAGCCGAGTTGGATCTCACATCGGCTCGGGGGATCGACGACGAGATCCGGGCCCGTCTGGTCCGGCGGTTGGGGTCCACGGTTCGAGTCGTGGTCGACCGGCACCGTTCCCAGGTCCGGAACCGGGAGCGGGCGCTCGACGAGATCGAGCGGCGCCTGCAGGAGGCACTGGTCGAGCAGGCGACCCGGAGGCCCACCCGGCCCCGACGAGGTGCGGTGGAGCGCAGGCTGGAAGCAAAGCGTCAGCGGGGCGCCCGCAAGGCCGAACGTCGCGGCGACTGGACCTAGGCGGGATCCTCGGCCGGGGGGAGGCTGGCCAGGAAGACCATGAGGGAGGCACCCAGCTTCTGGGTCTCGGTGCGGGTCAGCCCGTAGACCTCGGCCATCCGGACCAGCACCACCTGTTCGGCCTGGTCCCACGTGACCGATTCGGTGACCGGACCGTAGGCATCGGGACGGTCGGCGTCGGCCAACGGCACGACAGGAACCGCCCCGGGCAGGTCGCTCAGGAACTTCAACGTGTACACCCCGAAGCGGATCAGCCAGTCAACGGATCGGCCTATGGAACGGGCGGTGGCCACCAGGTCGGCGTGCTCCTCGGCGGTGAAGCCGGTGGTCACATCGATCGGGTCGGTGTAGGTGATGTCCTCGCATCCCCGGGCCGTGCCGGTGCCCGTCGTGTGCGGGTCGTAGAACTCGGCCTTGAAACCTGTGCCCGGATCTTCGGTGCTCAGGAAGCGGTCGATGGCGGTGGCGATGGCCCGCCCCTCGGCCTGTTGGATCTCCGGCAGGGCCAGCAACTGGGCCTCGGGGGGATTGGACAGGTAGAGCCCCTCGACAATGGCCGACGGAACGCCCCGGGTCATCCGCAGCACCCCGTAGGTGTCGGTCCGCGACACACGCAGACGGGCCGACACGCCCTGGTGGTAGGTCTTCACCCACGGAACCCAGTAGTCGGCGAAGACGGCCTGGACCTCCTCGAACAGCAGACCGGCCAGGCGTCGGGACTCCGGTTGGTCGACCTGGTGGAAGGCCTCGGTCCCCGGGGTGTCGGACCGCATCACGGCACCGCCGTTGTGGTGGATGGAGACGAAGGCCCGGGGGTCGAGCGCCCGCACGATGGCCGTACGTTGGCGGATCGGCATGTGGAGGTCGCGACGCCTCGTCAGGACGACGGTGTGGCCCATTTCCTCGAGGGCCAGCTTGGCGTGGAAGGCCACCATCAGGTTCAGGTCGCGCTCGGTCAGGCCGTTGACTCCCACCGAGCCCGACTCGGGTCCGCCGTGGCCGGCATCGAGCACCACGTCGACGGTCGCATCGTCGCCCGTGACCACGGGTACGCCGTCCTCGTAGACGACCTCTCGGCCACAGGTGCTGCTGACCACCGTCGATCCGGCGAACCGGCCGACCACCGGGAGGAGAACCTCGTCGGGTCCCCGGACGATGGTCGCCATGGCAGAACCGTCGCCACCGTTTCCGTTTCCGACGGCGCCCGCCGGGGAGGCGCCGGCCAGCACGGCCAGCACGGCCAGCACGGCGGTGGGGAGACGGAACCGATTGGGCACGGCGTGACGCTAGGGGACTGGACCCCGGACGCGAAACGACCCCGGCCGGAGCCGGGGTCGCATCGGATCCATGCGTCGACGTCCGTCAGGACGTCGACCAGGAATCAGGCCCTAGAACTGCTCTTCCTCGGTGGAGCCCTCGAGGGCCAGCGTCGAGGCGGTGCCACCGGAGATCACGGTGGCCACGTCGTCGAAGTAGCCGGCGCCGACCTCGCGCTGATGGCGGGTGGCCGTGTAGCCGTCGTCCTCCATGCCGAACTCGGCCTGCTGCAGAGCCACGTAGGCGGTCATGTCCGACTCGGTGTAGCCCTTGGCCAACTCGAACGCCGAGGCGTTCAGGGCGTGCCAGCCGGCCAGGGTGATGAACTGGAACTTGTAGCCCATCTTCCCGAGCTCGCTCTGGAACTTGGCGATCGT
>ERZ1049444.2758-NODE-2758-length-11244-cov-7.019930_pt1 | contig 11244 bp, 7 predicted proteins | sample MGYA00383101_ERZ1049444 | MGnify/ENA primary metagenome ERZ1049444 (study PRJEB29581, sample SAMEA5548371) | metagenome | biome: marine; feature: coastal; material: water | depth 50 m | study: Short-term variability in the microbial, nano- and picoplankton...
ACCCCTCTTTCCAGGTTGAAAACCTGGCGTCCTAACCGATAGACGAACGGGCCACTATCGCGTCGTGCCGTGTCTTTAGGCAATGACCAAGGGGCTTGCAAGCGAAATTTGAGTGATTTTTAAAAAATCCACTTTTTATTGAACTGGGAGTGGTAAAACCATCTGCTGGCATTTCAATCTAGGCCAGCGCGGCATCATCGAGCACCAATTGAATAGATTTTCGTCCGTTCCAGATGTTCAGGTTTAATTTTCCTGCCAAGTGAAACCGTTTTCCCCCATGCGCAAGCAAAGCAGGGCCAAGCGCCGTTTGAAACGCATTAAATGCAATGCCTTCAAGCGCCGCGCCCTCGGGATCTTGCGCGCGAAACTTGAGGTGCTGATCCCCAACGCGCTTTGCAAAAGACAGACGCATATCGCTAAAGGCAAAGCGCGGCGTAGGAGCCCCCGATCCGAAGGGCCCAGCTTTTTCCAGATCTTCATAAAGCTCAAGGGAAGCTGCAGAGGCCATTAGCAACGCATCGAGTTGTAAATCTTTTGCACCCCCTGCGGCGCTGCCTTGTTTTGCAAGCAAGTCAGACAAACGCGCCATTGCCGGGGCCAGTTGGGCTTCTGTTAGGCTCAGACCAGCCGCCATTTTATGTCCGCCGCCCTTTTCAATCATTCCTTCTTGCACCAATTTTTGAATTGTCGCGCCTAAATCAACGCCGCTGACGGATCTGCCCGAGCCCTTGCCCGAATTGCCGTCAAATCCAATAACGATGGCTGGGCGATTGGTGGCTTCTTTTAGCCGTGCGGCAACAATTCCCACGACGCCTGGATGCCACCCTGCGCCGGCGGCCCAGACAAGGGGGCCCTCTAAACCGCGCTCGCTGGCTTGGTCGATCGCCGCTAAGCGCACGCTTTCCTCCACGTCTCTGCGATCTTGGTTCAGCTCTTCCAGGCGCTCAGCCAGGGCTTGTGCGTGAGAGGGATCATCGCAAATAAGTAATTTTGCGCCCAAATCCGCTTGTCCGACGCGGCCGCCCGCATTGATGCGCGGGCCCAAAACAAATCCAAGATGATAACTGCTGGGCGGGCTTTGTAAGTTTGCGCAATCTGCAAGGGCCGTCATGCCAGGGCGTTTGCGCTGCGCCATAATGCGCAGACCTTGGCGGACAAATGCGCGGTTCACCCCGATTAAGGGGGCAACATCGGCAACCGTCGCTAAAGCCACCAAATCGAGCATTTGCATCAAATCTGGACCTGATTGATCCATTTTTCGCAATTGTCGACCCGCTTCTACAAGGCATAAAAATACCACAGAGGCAGCGCATAAATGCGCAAGGTCGCTGTCTTCATCTTGGCGGTTAGGGTTTACAACCGCGCAGCATTGGGGCAGCGTCTCTGCCCCCAAATGATGATCTAAAATGATCACTTCGGCAGGTTGCGCCGCCTGCACAGGGGCATGGCTCAGCGTTCCACAATCAACACAGATAATCAGATCATGATGTTGACCCAAGTTTTGCATTGCTGGTTCATTGGGGCCATATCCCTCTTCAATTCTGTCCGGTATGTACAGCGTTGCGACTTGGCCAAAATGTTTTAGCCAAGTGATCAACAAAGCTGCCGATGTGGCCCCATCAACATCATAATCCGCAAAAATCGCGATCCGCTGTTTTTTGAGCATCGCCTCAATCAAGCGACTGGCCGCCTTATCCATATCGCGCAATCGCAAGGGGTCCGGCAATAGGTCGCGCAATTGCGGGTTAAGATAGGGTTTGGCCTCTTGGCCAGAAATATTTTGCCGCGCTAATACTGCAGCGACGGCAAAAGGCAGGTCATGATCTTGTGCAAGTGTTTCAGCTGCACGGCGCGTCGCGTCAGATGGCCCCATCCAGGGGCGACCGGAGATCGAAGACTCAACGTTTAGAAAGGCCAAACCATCTCCTTTAATCGCGCGGCTCCGTTGGAACGCGATAGCTCATTCGGCGCACAGAGCCGGTTTTAGAGCGCATGAGCAAGGTTTCGGTTGTTCGAAATCCAATCTCACGCTTTATCCCCGGCAAGAGCGAACCGCCTGTCACGCCGGTTGCCGCGAAGATCACATCTTGGGTGACCATGTCATCGCGCGCATAGATACGATTTAAATCGGTTATACCGGCTTTGTAAGCGCGTTTTTTTTCATCCTCATTGCGAAATAAAAGCCTACCGAAAATTTGCCCGCCCATACATTTTAACGCAGAGGCTGCCAAAACCCCTTCTGGGGCCCCGCCATCGCCCATGTAAATATCAATACCCGTGATGCTTGGTTCTGCGCAATGCATAACACCGGCCACATCCCCATCTGTGATCAGGCGAATGGCTGCCCCCGTGCTGCGCACTTGTTCAATCATTTTTTCGTGCCTTGGTCGGTCAAGGATGCAGGCGGTCAAATCAGATGCAGAACAATTTTTGGCAGAGGCCAGCGTCATAATTCGCTCCGCCGGGCTCATATCAAGATGCAGCAAATCATCGGGAAAACCCGGCCCAATGGCCAATTTTTCCATATACACGTCTGGCGCATGCAGCATTGAACCGCGCGGACCCATAGCGATCACGGTCAATGCATTTGGCATATCTTTGGCGGTCAGCGTAGTGCCCTCCAGCGGGTCCAAAGCGATATCCACCCCAGGCCCATTGCCGGTGCCGACTTCTTCACCGATATAAAGCATAGGGGCTTCATCGCGCTCGCCTTCTCCAATCACCACCACCCCGGCAATATCCAGTTTGTTTAATTGGTCGCGCATCGCGTTCACGGCCGCTTGATCGGCAGCTTTCTCGTCACCTCGGCCAATTAAATCAGCTGATTCCAGGGCCGCGGCTTCTGATACGCGCGCCAGCCCCAAAGACAGCATCCGATCACTAAAATCTGTTTTTGTCATTTTTGTTTTAAGTCCTTTTACTAGGAGCAAAGGGTGGTTTGCTCAAACCGTTTCAATACGAAGCGCCACCGGCTGGGCGGCCAATACATCCGTGTTCGGCAATTCGGCCAAGGCTTTGTTTAAGGCCTGGCGCGAGGTTTTATGCGTTACGATCAAAACAGGGGCGGTTTCTTCGGAATGGCCATATTGGCGCATTCGATCGATCGAGATCCCTGATTCAGCTAGGATAGCGGCAACGCGCGCCAAGGCTCCGGGCTTATCGAGCAATTGAAGCCGAAGATAAAACGGGGCAGGCGTCACGCTTTGCGTGGTTTGCGCGCGTCGAAGCGATTTGGCGGGTTGCCCAAACGTGCTGATGCGCGTGCCGCGGGCCAGATCGCAAATATCGGACAGAACCGCGCTTGCGGTGGGGCCTTCACCGGCGCCCGCGCCCCGCAGCACAATTTGCCCCACATTGTCTCCTTCCAGCACCACCATATTGGTGCCGCCTTCCAATTGCCCCAGCGGCGATTGTGCGGGTACCAAGCAGGGGGTCATGCGCTGTTCCAAACCGCGATCGGTGAATTGAGATACCCCTAGCAATTTGATGCGGAACCCCATATCGGCGGCTTGTTCGATATCATCGATCGAAATTTGTCCAATGCCTTCCAGCTCTACGCCTTCAAAATTTACCGCGGTGCCATAAGCAATCGAAGAAAGCAAAGCCAATTTATGCCCCGCATCGATCCCGCCCACATCCAGTTCGGGATCCGCTTCTAAATAGCCCAGCGCTTCAGCCTCGGCAAAAACATCGGCATAGGACAAACCTGCGGTTTGCATGCGCGTCAGGATGTAATTGCAAGAGCCGTTCATCACGCCTAAAATGCGGGTGATGTCATTTCCGGCCAACCCCTCGGTCAAGGCCTTTACCACTGGAATACCACCCGCAACAGCGGCCTCAAAACGCAGCACTTTACCGCCGTTTTCCGCTTTTTCGGCCAGTTTTTGCCCGTGATGCGCCAACAGCGCTTTATTCGCCGTGACCACATCTTTGCCCGCGTTCAAGGCAGCCTCGGTTGCCTCTTTGGCTGGCCCTTCATGGCCGCCCATCAATTCAACAAATATATCGACGTCCGGGCGCTTGGCCAAAGCAACCGGATCCGCTTCCCATGCATAGGGCGCTAGATCAATACCGCGGTCTTTCTGCGCGCTGCGCGCTGACACTGCCGTTATAACTATCTCGCGCCCCGTACGCTGACGCAACAAGGCAGTTTTTTCTGCAATTATTTTTACAACACCGACACCCACGGTGCCCAATCCGGCAATTCCCAGTCGTAATGGAGCGCTCATCTACAATCCGATTTTTTATATAAAAACGACTCCTGCTCTAGCGTTTTCACCGCAGCGCTGCAATCACTCTGTTCCTCATACCGCAAAAGATTGACAGAAACTCATCTGATGCTTTTATTTGAACAAGTGTTCATATATTGCTGTGTTATGGCTCGAACCTCTGGATCTCACGCATTAAAAACCGGCCCAAAAGTCCGACTGGCCGCTTTAAAGCTGTTTGCGCTTTACGGATATGCGGCTGTGTCTATGCGTCAGATTGCGGCAGAGGTTGGCGTGCAAGTGGGTGCGCTTTACAATTACACACCGGATAAACAATCCTTATTGTATGATTTGATGCATACGCATCTTACTGATTTGTTGCAGACTTGGCGTTCGCAAAAAACGGATACCGCCCCCGAAGAACTGGTGTTGCAATTCGTGACCTGCCATTTGAATTATCATCTGGATAAATCAGAGGCAGTGTTTATCGCCTATATGGAGTTACGCAATCTTTCTGAGTTAAATTTTGCTAAGATTGAAACTTTGCGCAAGAGCTATGAATTAGAGCTGGAATCTATCATTACGGCCGGACAAAGGGCATGTATTTTTTCGGTTGAAGATCCAAAGATTACAAGTTTCGCTATTTTAGGAATGCTTAAAGAGGTGGGCACTTGGTTTGACGGCGAAGGCCGCTTAACAAAGGATGAAATTATTGCGCTGTACCGTGATCTTGTGCTTCGCATGTTGGGCGTGCCTGCCAGCAAACCGTGATCTGCTTTTCTTTGCTTGAACCAGCGATCGCGCCGAAACGCGCAGCTTACGGTTGATAGGTGTCTTATTTCTTGACGCCTGTCTAGGCTGACCGCTGCGCGCGAACAGATCCGCGTGTTTACGATTTTCCAGCGTGGTTACGAGTTTAATGTGCCGTAAAAATCGGCTCTGAAGACGCACTCGGAATTTTGAAACTTGAAAATGGCTTGCTAAACTGGGCGCTGGCACTTTTGGTGTTTAAAAAAGGAACCGTTTGAAATTGGGCAAGCCGCCAAGCTGGGAAGTATTCGGCGCTGGAAGGTCGGAAACAGACTGAACAATGGTTTGGAAACCACTTAGTTTTAAAAAACTCAGGAGAAAAAAAGATGCAGGTCGGATTTATTGGTTTGGGAAATGTTGGAGGCAAATTGTCAGGCAGTTTGCTGCGCAATGGCGTATCTTTACAGGTTCATGATTTGGACGAGGCTTTGGTGGAAGCGTTTTTGGCAAAGGGCGCCAAAAACGGAGTAAGCCCGGCTGAAATGATGCAAAGCTGTGACATAGTGATCACCTGTTTGCCAAATCCAGCCGCTTCTGCCGCGGTGGTTCAAGCGATGCTTGCGCATGTAAAGCCCGGTAAAATCTGGTTGGAAATGTCGACCACAGACGAAGCGGAAGTCAAACGACTTGGTGCGTTGGTGCAGGCCAAAGGCGGACAAGCCGTGGACTGTCCTGTTTCAGGCGGATGTCATCGTGCAGATACAGGAAATATTAGTATTTTCGCTGGTTGTGACCGGCACAGTTTTGAGGCGGTTTTGCCGTTTCTTACAAAAATGGGGCGGCGTATTTTGCATACCGGAGATCTGGGATCTGCCAGTATTCTAAAAGTAATCACAAATTATATGGCCACGGCAAATCTGGTGTCTTGCGCGGAAGCCTTAACCGTCGCCAAAGGGGCGGGCATGGATCTTAAAGTGGCGTATGAAGCTTTGAAAATCTCTTCGGGTACGTCATTTGTGCATGAAACAGAAAGCCAGCTAATCTTAAATGGCAGCCGCGATGTGTCGTTCACGATGGATCTGGTTGCAAAAGATATTGGCTTGTTTCAAGAGGTTGCAGATCGGGCTTCGATACAGCTCGAGTTGAATCCACTGTTAATCTCTATCTTTCAAGATGGGATTACGCGCTTTGGGGCGCGTGAGTTATCCCCAAATATTATCAAGCGCTTAGAAGAGGTGACCGGGTTAGATGTGCGCGCAGATGGTTTTCCCGCCGAATTAATTGATGATGAGCCCGAACAGCCCGGCTATGAGGTGCGCGCCTAACTACATACGGCATCGCGTTCTTTCTGCCATAATTTTTCTTTGGGTTGTGAGAAATATGATATGTGTTGGGCCGAACGAGTTTTATTTTTATATTTATGGTTTGGGGGAGATTGCAGGGTGAAAACGGAAATTAGCTTTCGCGAAAGCGTTGAAAGAATGTTTGATCGGGCAGTTCGCTTGATTGATTTGCCGGCCGGGTTGGAAGAAAAAATCCGGATTTGTAATGCCACTTACACGGTACGATTTGGCGTGCGTTTACGCGGTGAAATAAAATCTTTCACGGGATATCGTTCGGTGCATTCTGAACATATGGAACCTGTAAAAGGGGGCATTCGGTATTCTTTAGGGGTGAACCAAGACGAAGTGGAAGCTTTGGCGGCGCTGATGACCTTTAAATGCGCTTTGGTCGATACGCCGTTTGGCGGCTCTAAAGGTGGGCTTTGTATTGACCCAACGCTCTATGAAGAGCATGAGCTTGAGCTGATTACCCGCAGGTTTGCTTATGAGCTGATTAAGCGTGATTTGATCCATCCCAGCCAAAACGTACCCGCGCCTGATATGGGCACGGGGCAACGTGAAATGGCCTGGATTGCAGATCAATATGCTCGCATGAACACAACCGATATCAATGCCAAGGCTTGCGTCACTGGCAAACCGATGAACGCGGGCGGAATTGCGGGGCGGGTTGAGGCCACGGGGCGCGGTGTTCAATATGCGTTGCAAGAATTTTTTCGTGAGCCATTAGACCTTCAGCGCGCGGGGTTGAGCGGGTCTTTAGAAGGCAAGCGCGTGATTGTTCAAGGGCTTGGCAATGTCGGGTTTCATGCTGCAAAGTTTTTATCCCAGGAAGATGGCGCTAAAATTATTGCCGTGATCGAGCGCGATGGCGCGCTCATAAACGAAACCGGGCTGAATGTTGAGGGCGTTGCAGATTGGAGAAACACAACAGGGGGTCTTAAAGATTACCCGGATGCTGTGTTTGTGCCAGAGGGCGCCAAGCTGCTTGAGCATGATTGCGATATATTGATCCCTGCGGCTTTGGAGGGCGTGATTAATTTAGAAAATGCAGCGCGGATCAAAGCCCCGTTGATCATCGAAGCGGCGAATGGGCCAGTAACGGCGGGCGCTGATGAAATATTGCGCGAAAAGGGCTGCGTGATCATTCCGGATATGTATGCAAATGCGGGGGGCGTAACCGTTTCTTATTTTGAATGGGTAAAGAATCTCAGCCATATCAGATTTGGCCGGATGCAGCGCCGTCAGGAAGAGGCACGCAGCCTCATGTTATTGGACGAATTGGAACGCCTCTCAACCCAAATGGGCGCTGATTGGAGCATGAGTGCAGATTTCAAAAAACGCTTTGTTCAGGGCGCGGGTGAGTTAGAGTTGGTGCGCTCGGGTTTGGATGATACTATGCGCGCCGCGATGCAGGCAATGCGGGCGCTTTGGCATGGTGATCAAAACGTCACCGATCTGCGCATCGCAGCTTATTTGGTCGCCATTCGCAAAGTCGCAGAGAGTTATCAAACAAAAGGGCTTTAAAGCCGGATCGTGCTTTTTTGAATTGCACGGGGGCGTAAAAAGTCTGTTTCTTTTTGCTCAGTACTAGACTTCGCCTTAGGAAGCTCCGATATTCAGCCCATGAGCCTGCCAGTTGGATTTTTGGATGAGTTGCGGAGCCGCGTCAGCATAAGTGCTGTTGTGGGCAAGAAGGTCACATGGGATCTGCGTAAATCCAATCAGGGCCGCGGTGATATGTGGGCGCCATGCCCATTTCATCAAGAAAAAACGGCCTCGTTCCACGTGGAAGACACCAAAGGTTATTTTTATTGCTTTGGCTGTCAGGCCAAGGGCGATATTATTACATTCGTAAAAGATACAGAAAATGTGAGCTTCATAGAGGCGGTAGAGATTTTGGCCGCAGAGGCTGGTCTGAGCATGCCGGCCCGAGATCCGCAGGCAAAAGAGAAAGCGGATCAAAAAGGCGCGCTTGTCGATGTCATGGAGCAAGCGGTTCGCTTTTTTCGCTTAAGTCTGAAAACAAACGCCGCTGCTGATGCGCGGCGCTATTTGTCTGGGCGTGGGCTGTCTGAAGAGGCGCAAGCGCGCTTTGGCATTGGCTTTGCGCCAGAAGATCGCTCTGCGCTTATACAGCATTTTAAAGCTGCCGGTGTTGCCCCTGAAAAGCTTATTGAAACAGGCCTTTGTATCCAGCCCGAAGAGGGCAGAGCCCCGTATGACCGGTTTCGTGGACGGATCATGTTTCCTATTCGTGATGCCCGTGGGCAGTGCATTGCTTTTGGCGGGCGCGCGCTTGATCCGGCTGCCAAGGCCAAATACCTCAATTCTCCTGAAACTGTTTTATTCGATAAAGGGCGCACGCTTTACAATATGGGCCCTGCCAGAAAGGCCGTTGGACCGGATCAGCCATTGATTGTAGCCGAAGGGTATATGGATGTAATCGCATTGGTTGAAGCGGGCTTTGAGGCCGCGGTTGCGCCGCTGGGCACAGCCATCACCGAAACCCAGCTCTCGCTGTTATGGCGCATGACCCCCGAGCCTATTGTGGCACTTGATGGCGATAAAGCTGGCTTGAGAGCAGCCTACCGATTGATCGATTTGGCGTTGCCGGCGTTGGAAGCCGGCCGTGCTTTGCGGTTTGCCTTGATGCCCGAAGGCCAAGACCCAGACGATCTCATTCGCCAATCTGGGGCCGGCGCCTTGCGCAAATTGCTACAAAAAGCGATGCCAATGGTTGAGCTGCTCTGGCAGCGCGAAATGGCGGCTGGACCGTTTGATAGCCCGGAGCGCAAAGCCGGCTTGGATAAAGCGTTGGCAACTAAAACCAAGTTGATCAAGGATCACGGCCTGCGGTTGCATTATGAAACGGCGCTGAAAGATTTGCGCTGGGCCTTGTTTCGAAACCATGGCAAGCGGGGCGGCAAGCGTGGTCAAGCGGCAAGCCTGCCGGGAAAACCTCAGCAAAGCACCAAGGCCTCAGCGCTCGCCTCAGGTAATGATAGGGTTGCCCAATATATCCATGAGGCGGTGATCGTTGCGGCCGTGCTGGTCTGCCCAGCTGTGTTGAAGGATGTGCGCAGCTTACTCGAAGGCGTGGATTTTGATGATCCAAATTTAAATGCAATGCTCCGCATCATGGTGCAGAGCAAAAATCAAACGCGCTCTGAGTTAGAGGCCCAGATTGCCGCTGCGCTAGGGCCTCAGGTGATCGAAAAACTGTTTTCTGCTGGACATGTGCGCATGGCCGCCGGTTTGCTGAATTCGGATCAAACAGAGAATGCGCGCGCTACAATTTTGGAGGCTTTGGGGAAACTTTCCAGCCGAAAAGGTCTGGCCGCAGAATTGAAAGAGTTGCAAGAGGCCGGAGAGGAGGCCTTGGATGAAACCGCTGTTTGGCGTCTGAAGGAAGCCGCTGAGGCGGGGCATAATGCCTTAAAAGCAATTCAAGAAGATAAGGTTCAATATCAGATGGCGCAGAACGGTGCGCGAATCAACCGCAGTGAAAAAGACCGATTCGATGAAATTTTGGGGGGAATTTCCTTTCAAAAGCCAAAAAACTGACTAAATAGAGGGATAACAGTAAATAAAGTACTGTACACGGGGTGGCCGAATCATGTGATTCCGTTATTTCTTGTCAGTAACGAATCACTCGCGTTAAATTAGGAGTCCCAAATGGCCGCTAAAGACACCGACGATCGCAAGACAGATGATCAGGATGCGGAGATCTCCCTTGATATGAGTCAAGCCGCAGTCAAGAAAATGATCGGTGAAGCGCGTGAGCGTGGCTATATAACATACGATCAGCTTAATCAGGTGTTGCCACCCGATCAGGTTTCTTCCGAACAAATTGAAGATGTGATGTCGATGCTGTCTGAAATGGGCATCAATATCATTGAAGATGAAGAGATCGAAGAAGAAGAAAAAGGAGCCACGGATCTGGTCGCGGTGACAGGCGGTAAAGATGTGGCGCTTTCCTCGGGTGAAACCGAAAAGCTTGATCGCACCGATGATCCCGTGCGCATGTACCTTCGTGAAATGGGCTCGGTTGAGCTGCTCAGTCGTGAAGGTGAAATTGCGATCGCCAAACGGATCGAGGCAGGGCGTAACACGATGATCCTTGGGCTATGCGAAAGTCCTTTGACGTTTCAGGCGATCACGATTTGGCGCGATGAATTGCTAAGCGAAGATATTCTGCTGCGCGAAGTGATCGATTTGGAAACCACCTTCGGCAATCAAATGGAAGAAGATGGTGAAGGCGAAAATGTTCTGGCAACCGGCAATGTCGCGGTTGGGCAGCAAAAAGAGGCCCAATCCGAAGAGTTGGATGCAGATGGCAATCCAATACTGACCGATGACGATGACGATGACGATGATGATGATCAGTCCAACCTGTCTTTGGCTGCAATGGAAGCGGCGCTGAAACCTCAGGTGCTTGAAACCCTTGATCGTATTGCATCCGATTATATCAAATTATCCGATATGCAGGATTCGCGGATTTCTGCGACTTTGAACGAAGATAGCAGCTTTACCGAGACACAAGAGGCAACATATCAGGCGTTGCGCGCTGAAATTGTCGAGCTGGTGAATGGGCTTCATTTGCACAATAACCGAATTGAGGCCTTGATTGATCAGCTATATGGCATCAATCGGCGCATCATGCAGATTGATAGTTCAATGGTTAAATTGGCGGATCAAGCGCGGATCAACCGCCGTGAGTTTATCGATGAATATCGGGGCCATGAACTCGATCCCAATTGGATGGAACGCATGGCTGAGAAAGCCGGCCGGGGATGGCAAATGTTCATCGAACGCTCCACCGATAAAGCGGAAGGGTTGCGCAATGATATGGCGCAGGTTGGTCAATATATCGGTTTGGATATCAGCGAATTCAGACGCATAGTCGCGCAGGTTCAAAAAGGTGAGAAAGAAGCCCGCCAAGC
>ERZ1049444.2763-NODE-2763-length-11230-cov-11.181029_pt1 | contig 11230 bp, 13 predicted proteins | sample MGYA00383101_ERZ1049444 | MGnify/ENA primary metagenome ERZ1049444 (study PRJEB29581, sample SAMEA5548371) | metagenome | biome: marine; feature: coastal; material: water | depth 50 m | study: Short-term variability in the microbial, nano- and picoplankton...
ATAGCGGTTTAATCGCTAAAACGAGAGTAAGTAAATATAAAATAAGGTCTGTGTTTAACCGAAAAGCTAATGCATAAAAATCCGCTACTATTCTTATACCAGACCGTTGTGAGTAATTTAAATGGACATCCAGAAATCAATAGTATCAGATATTTTTAAAGACATTTCTTTTTCACAAGAAGAAATAGTCACGATTGAAAGTAAGTTTGAAAAATTAATCTTGAAGAAAAAGGATGTACTCCTAAGAAAAGATGATACAGTTCATCATCAATATTATATAAGCAGCGGTTGCTTAAGAACTTATTTTATTGACAGCTCTGGCAAAGAACACACCGTACAATTTGCCGTGAAAGATTGGTGGATAAGCGACTTTACCGCTTATTTTACGACCGCAAAAGCCTTAATGAATATTGACTGTATTCAAAATGCTTGTATATATAAAGTATCCAGAAAGGACATGGAAAGTCTTTATATCAAAATTCCTCCATTAGAAACATTATTAAGGCGAAAATTGGAAATGGCTTTCTCTAGCTTTCAAAAACGAATTATCGGAAACTTGTCACAATCAGCAAAAGAAAAATACATTTCATTCATAGATACCTATCCAAATATTGAACAAAGTGTAAAGAATTATCACATCGCTTCGTATTTAGGTGTTACCACAGAAACACTGAGTAGAATTAGAAAAGAAATTACTTTTGAGTAATTTCTTATTATAGATCAATTTTTTTCTGACTTAAGCAACATAGCTTTGTTAAACAATTCAAATCAGATTGTTTAAAACAAGTTTTGCTATGAAGAATTTTGAGTTTAAGAATCCCACAAAAATAATTTTTGGTAAAGGGGAAATAAAAAAAATAGTAACTGAAATACCATCAGATGCAAATATTCTACTGCTATACGGAGGAGGAAGTATCAAGAAAAACGGTATTTATGAACAAGTCAAAAATGTTCTTGCGGATTTTCAATTAGAAGAGTTTGGAGGAATTCCCGCAAACCCTGAGTATGCGGTTTTAAAACAAGCATTGAAGGTCATCAAAGAGAAGAAAATTACATTTCTTTTAGCTGTTGGTGGAGGTTCAGTAATTGACGGTACTAAGTTTCTTTCTTCTGCCGCAGAATATGAAGGAGAAGAGCCTTGGGATATCTTAGATAAAAAAATACCAACCCAAAAAGGAATGCCATTTGGCACCGTTCTTACCTTGCCTGCCACAGGTTCTGAAATGAATTCAGGAGCGGTTATAACTAGGGCGGAAACAAAACAAAAACTAACAATGGGTGGCCCTGGCTTGTTTCCACTTTTTTCAGTGCTTGACCCCAGTGTGATTCAATCGATTCCACAACGTCAACTTGCAAATGGTTTAGCAGATGCATTTACGCATGTTTTGGAGCAATACATGACCTATCCCTCTGGTGCTAAATTACAAGACCGAATTGCTGAAGGTATCCTGCAAACATTAATCGAAGTAGCTCCAGCTGTATTGAAAGACTCTACAGACTATGAAGCAGCTTCAAATTTTATGTGGAGTTGTACCATGGCACTTAATGGATTAATTCAAAAAGGAGTTCCTACGGATTGGGCTATTCACATGATGGGACACGAACTCACAGCTCTATTTGGTATAGATCATGCCAGAACATTGGCTATTCTTACTGGCTCTCACTACACCTATAATTTCAATACTAAGAAAGAAAAATTGGCGCAATATGCGGAGCGAGTTTGGGGAGTAACCGAAGGTTCTCTTGACGAAAGAGCAAAAGTAGGCATTGAGAAAACCGTTGCGTTTTTTCATTCCCTAGGTATTGATACGAAACTATCAGAATATACGAACGACTATAAAGGAACAGGTGCTGAAATAGCAAGAAGATTGACCGAAAGAGGAATGATAGCTTTAGGCGAACATGGTACATTAACACCTGCAGACGCAGAAAAAATTGTAGAATTATCTTATTAATTATAAAATAGAAACAATGAAAAAAATACTAATATCAATGGCTGTAATTATTGGGCTTACAGCTTGTAATAACACCGCTCAAACGAAACAAAAATCACAAAAATTAAAAACAGAAAAAATGAAAAAAGTATTATTTGTACTAACAAGTCACAATCAACTCGGAAATACCGGAGAGAAAACAGGGTTTTGGATTGAAGAGTTTGCTGCTCCATACTATCTTTTAAAAGATAAAGGTGTAGAGATTACTTTGGTCTCACCAAAAGGAGGACAACCTCCGATAGACCCGAAAAGTGAGTTACCTGATTTCGAAACACCCGCAACTGTAAGATTCTATAAGGATAAAGAAACACAAGAAGTTTTATCTAAAACGCTTAAACTAGCAGCTGTAGATCAAGCTAATTACGATGCTGTATTCTACCCTGGTGGTCACGGGTTATTATGGGATTTAGTTGAGAATTCATCTTCAACTTCTCTTATCGAATCATTCATCCAAAATGACAAACCAGTAGCTGTAGTGTGTCATGCACCAGCTGTTCTTAAGAACACAAAAAATGCAGACGGTACCCCTCTTGTAAGTGGTAAAAAGGTGACTGGATTTTCAAATACGGAAGAAGAGGCTGTACAGTTAACAGATGTAGTTCCTTTCTTAGTAGAAGACATGCTACAGACAAACGGAGGTATCTTTTCTAAAGGCGAAGATTGGGCTCCTTATGCTGTAGAAGACGGGCTTTTGATTACAGGTCAAAACCCTGCTTCGTCTGAACTTGTAGCTGAAAAGCTTCTACACAAACTCAATTAATTCAAACCATTTTAGATTACGACAAAATGAAAAATATAATAATAGTATTCGCTTTAGTACTTTCAATGGTATCCGCTAATGCTCAACAATTAACTAAAACTTGGGAGGCTTCAGGTTTGGAAGGACCCGAATCTGCAGTGAAGTACAACGACCACTATTTTGTATCTAATGTAAATGGACAACCAGCCGAAAAAAACGGTTTAGGTTACATCACCAAGTTAGATAATGAAGGTAAAATAGTATCACAGAAATGGGCTACTGGTTTCAATGCTCCAAAAGGCTTAGCTATTTACGAATCGAAATTATACGTTGCAGATATCGATGTGGTATATGTTGTGGACCTAAACTCAGGTAAGATCATTAAGAAGTATGCGGCTGAGGGTGCAACATTTTTAAATGATGTTGTAATCTCATCAAAAGGTACGGTCTATATTTCTGATACATTTGGTGGGAATGCTATCTACAAAATAGAAAATGAAAGTATCTCATTATGGTTAAAAGATGAGGCTTTAAATTATCCAAATGGTTTGTTGATCAAAGGTAATCAACTATTTGTAGCCAGCTGGGGTGTGGTAACTGATCCTGCAACTTTTGGTACTGATGTTCCAGGGAAACTTCTTTCTGTAAGTTTAAAAAATAAGGAGATTGAAGACGTAACTTCCGCTACAGGTAATTTGGATGGTCTTGTACAATTAAAAGGTGGTAACTACTTAGTCTCTGATTGGATTGCAGGTGGATTGATGACCATTACAAAAAAAGGTGAAGTAAAAGAATTACTAAATTTAAAGCCTGGTTCTGCAGACTTAACTCTTGTGGCAAAAGAAAACATATTGCTTGTTCCTCAGATGCTAGATGGTACTCTTGTAGCTTACAAATTAGAATATTAAACAATTCATGCACTTTAATATTTGGTGTATATAGGAATCCTAATTTTAAAAATTGAGTAACCAACTACTCACAACAATATGTATAAGCAATAGCGGTTTGGGTGGAAACTCAGACCGTTTTTTGTTTCAATTTAGTATCTTGCTTTTTGAAAGGCTAGTGAATGTAAATCCACTACTGCTCATACATCAAACGTTGGCAATAATTAAAAAAAATAATTTGTAACATTTTGACATTCTTTGTATCTAAATGAAAAATAAAGGAAACAAAATGATACAAAAAATCACATTATTTGCATTTATATTAACCACAATCTCTGTTAGTTCTCAAACAATTTATTCAAAAGCATTTGGTGACCCAAACAACGAACCAATAATTTATCTTCATGGCGGCCCTGGATATAATTCAATAGGCTTTGAAGTAACAACGGCACAAGAACTTGCCGAAAGCGGGTTTTATGTAATTATTTATGACAGACGTGGAGAAGGTAGATCACCAGATAAAAATGCAAAATTTACATTTCAAGAAACATATGATGATTTGGACGCCATTTATAAAAAATTTAACTTTAAAAGTGCGACCTTAATTGGACATAGTTTTGGAGGTATAATTGGAACGCTTTATGCTGAGCAATATCCGGAAAAAATAAAATCTCTAATATTGGTAGCAGCACCAATATCTATGCAAGAAACTTTTCTCACTATCATAAAAATATCCAAAAACATGTACAAGAAGAATAAAGACAGTACCAATTTAAAGTACATTGGCATGCTTGAGAAAATGGATAAAAACTCCTTAGAATATAGCTCATATAGTTTTGGACATGCAATGCAGAATGGTTTTTATACTCCAAAAACACCATCTGAACAAGCCTTAACGATTTACACAAAATTGAAAACTAATCCTAAATTTGTAACTGATGGAGCTACAATGACCTACGAAGCACCAAAAGGATTTTGGAAAAATGAGAATTACACTTCAATAGATCTAACACAAAACTTAAAAAGTGTCCTAGAAAATAAAATTCGAGTTTTTGGACTCTACGGTACTGAAGATGGTCTATACTCAGAAGAACAAATAATGAAACTTAAAAAAATAATACCCCTAAATAATTTCAAGTATATGAATAACTGTTCTCACAATGTTTTTATTGATCAACAAGATCAATTTATATCAGCTTTAAAAACTTGGATCAAGTAATGACATTTGAAGAAATTCATGAAACGTATTGGCCAAAGGTATATCGTCAGTGCATAGGATACATAAACGATCCTGATGCTGCGAAAGATCTTGCTCAAGAAACGTTTATAAAAGTTTGGCAACAGTTACCTAAATTCCGTAATGAATCTTCCATAGGAACTTGGATATTTAGAATTGCAGTAAATACCTGCTTAGGACAAATTAGGAAAGATAAAAAGATGCCAAAATCAGAATTACCAATGGGAATGGCTGAAGAAGTATCCATAGACAAAGAGCCAGAAGTACAGTTTTTATATCAATGTATTTCCGAACTTCCTGAAATTGAACGTATCATAATATCATTAGAACTGGAAAATTTGAAACAGAAAGAAATAGCAAAAATTGTTGGCCTATCAGAAAGTAACGTTAGAGTGAAAATACATCGTATAAAAGGAAAGTTAACCAAAAAATTCCAGCATCATGACAGATAATATAGACTTTAAAAAGTACTGGAATAAAAAGAAAATTGAAACTCCAGCACCCAAAGAAATAATAAAAAAAGCTAATGAGTATAAAAGGAAGACCCGATTTAAACTGATTGCGGCCAACCTTGTATTACTAGCTACTTGTATGTTCATAAGTTTTATTTGGTTCTATTATCAACCTGAGTTTTTGACTACAAAACTTGGAATTGTATTATGTATTGTAGCCATGTTGGTATACCTAGCATTTCACAATACATTGGCTCCGCTCTTAATAAATCATAGCCTTGAGTTAGACAGTAAAGCACAACTAAAACAGTTAATAACCCTTAAAAGAAAGCAACGCTTTCAACAAACAACTCTGTTGAATGGTTACTTCATTTTACTTTCCTTGGGACTAGGTCTTTATATGTATGAGTATGTGATTAGAATGACATTGCCTTGGGCTATTTTTTCTTACGGCATCGTCCTATTTTGGATCGCAATAAATGCCTTCTACTTTAGGCCAAAAATAATCAAGAAACAACAGACTAAATTGAATCAGCTAATCGCTCAATTAAAAGATTTGAACGAACAATTAACTAGTTAAAAATAAGATTATGAACACAAAAATAGTAATGACTTCAAGCGCCTTATTCTATGGAGTTATTGGAATTCTTTTTTCATTTTTACCAAATGAAATAGCGGGGTATCTAAATGTTGAGTCTAATATTATTACAATACTCTTTTTGAAAATAATGAGTGCATTATACTTGGGATTTGGAATTTTAAATTGGATGTCAAAAGGAACGCTTATTGGTGGGATTTATAATAAACCAATTGCATTTGGAAACCTAATGCATTTTTGCGTTGGAGCAATTACACTAGTTAAAGTTGTTTCTAATATCAATACGCATTTAGAAATAGTTATTTCGCTAACTCTGGTATATGTGATTTTTGCGATTCTTTTTGTCTATATCTTTAGAACAAATCCTACTAAAACGGAAAAGAAAAAATAAAAAAACTATTGCCAACAACGTATATAATTTATTGCTAGTTCTAGCCTACTTACGAAAACCCTTACGGATTTTCTATTCGGTTTTTATTTGCTAAATTAGGTGCTTAAAACACGCAACAAACCATATACAAACACGTTGGCATTCATTGATGAGCAAGTTTGCGGAATTGGAATCACAACAAAAAAGCCTCAATTAAGAGGCTCTCAAACTAATCAAATAAATATACTATTACTTCACAAAATTTGTAATAATCTTTTTGATTTCTTTATTTTTAGTTGTAGACTCTAAATCAAATAAATATTGGTACAATCTTTTGTCTTTTACTTTATGATTTAATTCTAAATCTTTGTTTTCTGCAAAAACGTTATCCCAATTATTTCTTACTAATTTCCACATCTTTGCATTTTCTTTCCACCAGTCTTGTGCAAATTTACATTTAGAATCATCAACCTTTACATAAGTATTTAGGCCTTTTTCTTGTGCTAAAACAAAATCTGCTTCACCATCTTTACGAATAACCTTGTCATTATCTTGGTCGTGAATCCAACCATCTTTTGTTATTTCGTGTCTGTTAGTTCTAATGGTAACATCATAATCTTGCCTTTTAGTGTATTCTCTTCTTGGCAAAGGTGCATCTGTCGTATTTTCCCAATAGCTTTTTCCATCTACGTGAACCCAAGTTGCAGAACCTTCATAACGTGGACTGTCATCTACTTGAAATACTTTTTGTGTCCATTGTCCAGCAACTTCACTTTTAGATTTCTGTACAAAATTCCATTTGTTTTTACCATCAAACATATATAAGTCAGTGTTTTCAAATAACCAATCTTGACGCCAATGTTTTATAATATGTGGTTTGGTAGGTTTACCAACAATTAAAAGATGTTGCATTACTATTTTGTTGTCTTTATCTTCAACTAATTGCACCCATTCTAAACCTTTATCGTGTTTAACTTTTGAAGCCTGATAAGTTGTGTCCTTTGAGTAACTAAAAGTTTCAGAAAAGTTAAAACCTACCTCATAACAGCCACACATATCTTTTATGGCTTTTTGGTCTTTTTCCTTTTTGTTTTGTGCATTTACACTCAATGCAAATACAGTCGTAAGCACTACGAACGCTAGTTTTTTCATTGTTAAATTAATTTTAAAAATTTCTTATTTTTATTTAGATTAAATATAAATAGTTTTTATATTTGTCGCAAATATATTCTTATTTAGAATAAATCCAAATAAAAATGTGTAAAAAATTACAGCCTATATCAAAAAATAAATACGGAGAAGTGTACTACTGTAATGATTGTAATGTGCATCACGTTTTATTTAACAATTTCCATTTTATTTTAAATAAAAAACAAATCACGGCTTTAAAAAAATGTATAAATAGTATTGATATAATGTATTGGGAATCGCAGTTTGAAAATACTGCGATAAAACGTAAAATTCCGATTCCTACTTGTCAAGAAAATTTAATATTAATTTTTGACAAAATTGAATTTAATGCATTCAAATCATTGCTTTTCAATAAAAAAAATAGCAACCGATTATTATCTCTACAAGAAATCGAATACAATTATATTTTAAATTAAAATTATGCGTATTAAAACCAATATCAAAATAATAATCATCAGTTTTATATTGTTTTATGGAAACAGTTTGTTTTCACAAGAACAAAAAAGCACACAAAAAGATTCTACAAAAGTTGAAGAGTTAGAAGAAGTTATTATATCTGCAACACGTACCAAAAGACAATTATCATCTTTACCATTGCCAGCGCAATTAGTATCGAAAAAAGAAATAAATGCAGTTAATTCGGTTCGTTTATCAGATATATTAAATGAGCAAACAGGTTTAATAACTGTTCCAGATTTTGGTGGTGGAGAAGGCATACAACTACAAGGTTTAGATAGTCAATACACCTTAATCTTAATTGATGGCGTACCACTTGTTGGACGTAGCGCTGGAACTTTAGATTTAAGTAGAATTAGCGTTGGCAATATTAAACAGATAGAAATAATTAAAGGTGCATCATCAAGTTTATACGGAAATGAAGCATTAGGTGGCGTAATTAATATCATAACTGAAAGCCCTAAAAATGGTTTTAAAGGCGATGCGAATTATAGAGGCGGTTCTTTTGGGACACACGACATAAGTACAAACATAAATTATAAAAAGAACAAATTAGGTGTTAACGCCTTTGTAAACCGTTTTAGTAGTAACGGCTATGATTTGGTTGATACAGATGTAGTAAATACGGTTGAGCCATTTAGTAATCATACGTTAAGTAGTAAACTCACATATGATTTTTCTGAAAATACAAAGTTGTTACTTTCAGGACGTTTTTACCATCAAAATCAAGATAACGTTGCTTCCGAAACCATAACAGGCGAAAGTGAAATTAACGAATGGAATACACTATTAAAGTTAGACCATACATTTAACAAAAAATGGAACAGTTATTTAGAATTTTATGCAACACAATACAAAGCCGAAGAATTTTTAAATGATGCTATTGGCGATTCATTTTCTCAAAGTGATTTTGACCAACGATTTATAAGACCAGAATTTAGAACCACTTATAAATTGAATAGCAAAAACGCATTTATTGGTGGTATTGGATTAACTCACGAACGCTTAAAAAGAACAGACTTTTTTGGAACACCTGAATTTAATTCGCCATACATCTATGCTCAATATGATGGTAATATAACAAACAAATTAAACGTCATTTTAGGCGCACGTTTTGACAACCATAACGAATATCAATCACAGTTTAGCCCAAAAGGAGCAATTCGATATAAGCTTAATAATAAAATTGCTTTAAAAACATCAGTTGGATATGGTTTTAAAACACCTGATTTTAGGCAGTTGTATTTCGATTTTACTAATGCAACAGTAGGCTATACGGTTTTAGGCTATAACGCAGTTTCTACACGTATCCCACAGTTAGATGCAGATGGGCAATTATTAAGTGTAGAAGTGCCAATTAATGAATTTAATGATGGTTTAAAGCCTGAAAGGTCTATTGGTTACAATTTTGGAATAGACTTAAAACCAATATCAAACCTTAAAATAAGTCTAAACCTTTTTAGAAACGATATTGAAAACTTAATTGATACACGAGTAATTGCACGAAAAACCAACGGGCAAAACGTATTTAGTTACTATAATGTAAATGAAGTTTATACACAAGGACTTGAATTTAATGCTAATTATAAACTCAATGAAAATTTAACCATTTCAGGAGGTTATCAATTATTGTATCCTAAAGACAAAGAAGCAGAACAGGACTTTAAAAATGGGCAAGTTTTTGCTCGAATTACACCAAGTTCGCCATCATTTAGACTTCAAAAAGAGGATTATTTTGGATTATACAATCGTTCTCGCCATATGGCAAACTTCAAAATATTCTATACCATTCCAAAATGGAATTTAGACACCAATTTAAGAACAACTTACCGAAGTAAATACGGTCTTTTTGATACAAACGGAAACACCTATTTAGATAAGTACGATGATTTTGTAGATGGCTACACTATTTGGGATTTTGCAGTTAACAAAACCATTTACAAACATTACAGATTAGGATTTGGAATTGATAATCTATTCAATTTTAAAGACACTCAAAATATCAGCAACATAGCTGGTAGCATAATTTACGGAACATTAAACATTAATTTTTAACTATAATAAATAACAATGAGAACATTTAAAACTTTAACATTAGTAGCAATAGCAATACTAGGATTTACATCGTGTAGTAACGATGACGATGCAACGCCTTTATTAGCAGTTGAGTCAGAAGCAGTAAGTAATTTACACGCACCACAAACTGGTGGTCAAGGACAACCAATAGGTGGAGAATTTACGAAATTTGATTTTTCAACAGGGACAACAACTACAAGCGATACAGATTGGGATATTGCTTTTAGAGGCACAACAATTATTGTAAATGGTGGCGAATCACAAGGAACTACGGATGAGCCCTCTCGCACAGGAAATGCAGCAGCATATATTGCCAGTAATACGTTTGCAGGTGTAACAAGTGTGGATGAAAATCTTTTTGTGCAAGACTCACAATCTGCATTAGCAATACCTACAGGAAGTGATAATGGTTGGTATAATTATAATTCCGCAACATTTACCATAACACCTTTAGCAGGAAAAATATTAGTATTCAGAACTGCTGATAATAAATATGCTAAAATTGAGATTTTAAGTTATTATGAAAATGCACCTGCAACACCAGACCCTTTTACTGATGCAAGTCGTTATTTTACATTCAATTATGTGTATCAACCAAACGATGGTGTAACTACTTTTGAGTAATGGGAAAATCTATCAAAATATTATTTATCATATTCCGTCTTTTTTTAGGCGGATTTATGATTTACGGAGGCGTACAGAAGTTTGCAAAACCAAATCCAGCACCAATAGAGGTTGTTGAAAAAGCGAACAAGTTTACATCGCCTGAAAAAGAAAATACATTACAAAAAGTATTATACATAAATGGCGCAAAGCAAACAGGGTATTTTTGGCAAGTTTTAGGTATTTGCGAGTTGCTTTTTGGATTACTACTTATATTACAAGGAACCGGCTTTATAGGTGCTTTGTTTTTGTTACCGATAACACTTCACATATTTTTATTTCATCTATTTTTAGAACCTAACGATATAAAAGAATTGATACAAACAGGAGCGTTATTTGGAATAAATGTTGCACTTGTTTTAAAAGAACGAGAAAAGTGGAAACATCTACTTTGGATTAAACCGTTTTGATGTAAACAGAAATCTAAAAACAACGAAATGCCAACACCGTATATAATTAATTACTTGGTTCTAGCCTACTTACGAAAATTCTCGCAGATTTTTTAAGTAGGTTTTTATTTATTAAATTACGTGCTTATCCACGCAACTAACCATACACAAACACGTT
>ERZ1049444.2765-NODE-2765-length-11225-cov-28.152372_pt1 | contig 11225 bp, 10 predicted proteins | sample MGYA00383101_ERZ1049444 | MGnify/ENA primary metagenome ERZ1049444 (study PRJEB29581, sample SAMEA5548371) | metagenome | biome: marine; feature: coastal; material: water | depth 50 m | study: Short-term variability in the microbial, nano- and picoplankton...
TTTATTACATTTCCTTTATTTACAACTGCTGGAGGATTTTCTGTAATAGTATTTTCAATTGTATCTGCAATGTTTTTACATGGATTTAATTGCTCCGAAATAATTTTTAATTCAGAGCTATTAGTTTTTTCACAAGCTTCTTTTATTGGATCAATAGCATTTAGAGCTTGCTTTAACTGATTACATTCTCTAGGAGAAACTCTTGTTGTAGAAACTTTAGAGATTAACCTTTCTAAATCACCTATTTGTTTTATATTTTCTTCTAAAACAGATGTAAAATCCGGATTATTTAAGATATATTGAACTACGTCTGTCCGTTTTTCTATTTGTTTCTTTTCTTTAAGAGGAAGAGATAACCATCTTTTTATCATTCTGCTTCCCATTGGAGAAATAGTAAAATCAAGTACATCAATAAGTGTTTTTGCTTGATCATTTGTGGAGTGAAACAATTCTAAATTTCGAATGGTAAATCGATCCATCCATACATATTTCTCTTGATCAATTCTACTAATTTTCCTTATATGCTGAGTCAGATGATGATGTGTTTCCTTTAAATAATGGAGTACAGCTCCTGCTGAAATCGTTGCAGTTTCTAATTCGTGTATTCCAAATCCTTTTAACGATTTTGTGTGAAATTGATTTAGTAAGAGCTCCTCAGAATAGTCTGTCGTAAAAACCCAATCATCTAGCATATGTGTAAAGAACTGAGTTCCAAATTTTTCTTCAAACTCTTTTCTTTTACTTCTTTCAAAAAGCACTTCAGAAGGAGAGAAACTTTGTAGAAGTTTGTCAATATAATCTGCTTTTCCTTGCGTAACCAAGAATTCTCCTGTACTATTATCCAAAAAAGATACTCCAATATTATCTTTATTAAAAAAAACAGAAGCCAGAAAATTATTACTTTTTTGGTCCGATAAAGTATCTCTGTAGGATACTCCAGGAGTAACCAATTCCGTAACTCCTCTTTTTACTATTTTCTTTGTTGTTTTTGGATCTTCTAACTGATCGCAAATTGCTACTCTTTGTCCCGCTCTTACAAGTTTTGGTAAGTAGGTGTCAATGGAATGATGAGGGAATCCAGCAAGTTCAATTTTTGAGGATCCATTAGCTCTATTGGTAAGTACAATTCCTAATATTTTTGATGTTTTTATAGCATCTTCTCCAAAAGTTTCGTAGAAATCTCCAACTCTGAAAAGTAAAAGCGCATCAGGGTGTTTTGCTTTAATTCCATTAAACTGAGTCATTAATGGAGTTTCCTTTTTTACTTTTGTTTTCGTTTTTGCCAATTTTATTCTGTTAAATTTGCGAATACAAATATAACATATGAGAAAGTTAAAAAATAGCGAATTAGGAAGAATAAGTGTTGAAAACTTTAAAAATTCTAAAAAGTCTCCTATCGTTGTAGTTTTAGATAATGTAAGGTCTGCATTAAATGTTGGCTCTGTATTCAGAACATCAGACGCTTTCCGTATTGAAAAAATATATCTATGCGGAATTACCGCAACACCTCCAAATAAAGAAATCAGAAAATCTGCACTTGGGGCAACCGAATCAGTAAAATGGGAGAAAGTTGAAGACACCGAAAGTGTAATAAAAAAACTCAAATCTGAAGGGTATCATATTTGCGCAATTGAGCAGACAGAAAATTCAATCATGTTAAATGATTTTAGTCCTGCTGAAAAACCGATTGCGGTGGTGTTTGGTCATGAAGTAAATGGAGTACAACAATCAGTTGTTGATTTATGTAATCAGTCTATTGAAATCCCCCAAATTGGAACAAAACATTCACTAAACATTTCGGTAAGTGTTGGGATTGTAATCTGGGACTTATATAAAAATATTATCGGATAATTTGAAAACATACTCAATTTCTTTAGAAGAATTAGAATGTTAATATTCTAACTGTAAAGATAAGGCTTTCAGACTTTATTTTTTGCATCAATAATGATATATTTGCATTAATTATAAAATTATAAAAAAATGAATAATATTAAAATATTTTTATCATCAATGATTATAATGTCATGTATAGGATGTGGACTTGATAAGATGGTTTCTGATTATGACAAGGTAGTGTATGAGCAAACACCAACGGTACTAGAGGTCCATGGCGGACAACTTAGTGTTGATTTAAATGGAACATTTCCAGAAAAATATTTTGCTAAGAAAGCAATAGTTGAAATAACACCTGTAATAATTGGTCAAAATGGAGTGGAGTCCAAATTAAAATCAATCACTCTGCAAGGAGAGCAGGCTACAGGTGGAGACGCTACAATATTTTTTGAGTCTGGAGGAGAATTTACCTATTCTGATAAAATAGGTTATACTGATGAGATGTTAAATTCTACATTAGAACTTAGAGCGTTAGCTACTTTAGAAGATGATGATAAAGTGTTAGGACCTGTTACTATTGCGTCTGGAGTTATTACTACATCAATGAGAGTACAGAATGATGAGATTGTTGCAGTTGCGGATCATGGATATAAAGAAGTAGAAACTGTTTCGGAGACAGCTACTATATACTTTTTAGTGAACAAAAGTAATATCAGAACCACAGAAAAAAGTGATGATGATGTAAAGAAACTACAAGATTTTATAAAGCTAGGATATAAAACAGAGTCTTTTGTTGTAAAATCTTCAGCTTCACCTGAGGGAACAGAAAAAATAAATACAGAACTTTCTGATGACAGAAAAAACAGTACTTTAACTTACTCTAAATATTTACTAAAAAAACTAAAAGCAGATGGATCTGCTGAAGATGATAATTATAAATTGTCTTCTGCTGGTGCTGATTGGAATGGATTTAACAAATTAGTTGAGAAGTCTACAATTGCTGAAAAAAGTACTATTTTAAGCTTGTCCAATAGAAATAAAGAAAAGACCCAGAAAGAACGAGGGGAATTATTGCAAGATATGGCACAGGTATATGACGCTTTGGAAGGTGATGTTTTACAATACTTAAGGAAATCTGAGATTACAATTAATTCTTATTTACCGAAAAAGACAAGAGAAGAAATTGTGTTACTTTCTTTAACAGATCCTTCTGAGTTATCAGTTGAGGAGTTGTTATATTCAGCTACTTTAGAAGAAAATAAATCTAATTTGATAGATATTTATAATAAAGTAATAGAGTTGCATAATGATTGGAGAGCATATAATAATATTGCTTGTATATACCTTTTGGAAATGGATAAAGAAAATGCAATAGACTACTTAAATCAAGCAATAGAAAATGGAGGAGCAAATGATCCAGATGTTTTAAATAATCTTGGAATAGTTGCTTCATGGGATGGAGATTTGATTAAAGCAGAAGAGTTTTTTAATCAGGAAAATGCTAGTAATCATAATAAAGCAATTTTAAGTATAAGAAAGGGAGATTATAGATCAGCATCTAGATATTATAGAGGTAAGAATACATATAATGCAACTTTGGTAAATATATTAAACGGTAATAATAATACTACTTGTTCAGAAAAAACTGCTGCATGTTATTACTTAAATGCTATTGCAGGAGCAAGAGGAGGAAACGAAACAATTTTGTTTACAAATTTAGAAAAAGCAATAAATTCAAATTTTGATTATAAAACTCAAGCGGAAAAAGATTTAGAGTTTCTAAATTATAGAGAAAATGAGAAATTTATCTCTCTTACAAAATAAGACACACTATTAAAAATTTTTGAACCCCATTTTTTGGGGTTCTTTTGGATAAGAACCAATGGTAGAAAAGAAACCAAACTTTATTGTTGTTGGAGCCATGAAAGCGGCAACAACTTCTTTATATACCTACCTAAAACAACATCCTGAAATTTTCATGACTAAAGTTAAAGAACCTATGTTCTTTAATAATTTTAAGCAAGAGAATAAGTATAAAATTTTAGGAAAGAAGAGCAAGAAACCAACTACATTAAAAGAATATCTTGCAATGTTTGATGATGTAAAGAATGAAAAAGCAATTGGAGAAGCTTCTCCTGCATATATTTACAATCCGCAAGCTCCTCAACTAATAAAAGAGCATCTGTCAAATGTAAAAATTATTGCCATTCTAAGACAACCAACTGATAGGGCGTATTCTAACTATTTGCATACTAAAAGAGCGGATAGAGAAGATGCAGCTACTTTTCAAGAAGCAATTGAATTAGAAAATAAAAGAATAAAAGATAATTGGAGCCCACTATATCATTATATTGAGAAAGGGTATTATTCTGTTCAGTTAAAACGATATTTTGATTTGTTTTCTGAAAAAAATATTAAAATTTATCTTTTTGAAGATGTTGTAAAGAATACCAAAGAAACATTGAAAGATATTTTTAAGTTTTTAGAAGTTGATGAAAATGTAGAGATAGATACTTCTAAAAAAGCAAATGTATCAGGTAATCCTAGTGGACTAATGGGATGGGTTTTGAAAAAGATGAGGTATTATAATTTGATGCCAAAATTTGCGATTTCATACTATCTTCCAAAATTTATAATGGAGTTAATTTTCAAATCTGTTTATAAACCAATTGAAAAATTAAATGAAGACTCAAGAAGAGATATTACAGAAAGGTATTACAAAGGTGAGATTAGGTCATTAGAGAAGTTAATTGATAGAGATTTGAGTTCCTGGCTATCCTAATATAAGACTCTTTATTCTTACATCTTCTTCAAATTCTTTTATTTCAGTAATAATCTGATTGTATATTTTATGATCTTCTATGAAATTTTGTTTGGACACATCTAACATTAATACAGGGAAATCATTTTGCTTCTTTAGGTAGTCAAAATATTTTTTTTCAATTTCCTTTAAATAGTTGTTGCTGATATTTTTCTCATATTCTCTGCCTCTTATTTTTATATTTTCTTGTAATCTTTCTATATCAGCATGCAGATAAATTAATAAATCGGGCTTCTTTACCGTAGAGAACATAATATTATATAATCGATTAAACAAATTTAGTTCATCTTGTTCCAAATTATTTTGTGCAAATAATTTTGATTTAAAAAAAGAATAATCAGAAACTGTAAATTCGGAAAACAAATCTATTTCACTTTTCTCTCCACTTAGCTGATTAAATCTTTCTGCCATAAAAAAGAGTTCCAAAGGAAATGCGTTAGATTTGGAATTCTTGTAAAATTTTGGTAAAAATGGATTATCTGCGAATTCTTCTAATATTAGTTTTCCGTTAAAATCGGATGCGATTTTTTTTGCAAGGCTTGTTTTTCCACTACCTATATTGCCTTCTATTGTCAGAAAATCAAATTTCATAATCTAATACTTTTTGAGTGTCTTTACATTCGGATAACAAAGTAGAGATATTCTTTTTTAATATAGGGTGCTTATAATTTGGAGCAATTTCCGAGAGGGGCACTAATACAAACTTCCTCTTCTGAATTAAAGGATGTGGAATAGTTAATTCTTTTGTATTTATGATTTTATTATTATAAAACAAGATATCAATATCAATGGTTCTTTCTCCCCATTTATCTGATCTTTTTCTACCAAGATTATTTTCAATTTCTTGGGATTTTTGTAAAATAGTAAATGCGTCAAATGGAGTTTTAATTTCTATAACAGAATTCAGAAAGTTATTTTGATTTTCATTTCCCCATGCAGTAGTTTCAAAAATAGATGATGCTGTTATTATCTTTCCAATATCACCTTCAACTTTATGCATGCTTTTTGTAATAAAAGATTCTCTTTCTCCTATATTACTTCCTAATTGTATGTAAACAGTATTCATGATAATTGAGTTTCAAATATAGGAATTGAAACTTTACTAGATGATATTTTTTTGTAGTTTTACATCTCAAAATTTATAACATGAAAAACTTATTTAAAAACATCTTATCTTTCTTTCGTTTCATAATCTCCAAATGTTTTAATTCTGGTTTCTTAAGAAACACTTTATCTTCTTTTCTTGCAATGATTTTCTTATTTGTTTTAGTTATTGTTTTCATTTTCTACTTAATTCCAAAAGAAGAGGTAGTGGTTGTAAAAGATAATTCAGTTTTGAAGATTGAATTTAAGGATCCTGTTCTAGATCGAACTTCTGACAATCCATTTAGTGATATAGATCTTCTCAATTCATCTACTGAAGGAAGTGTAGAGTTTAAAGATATTTTAGATAATATTGAAAAAGCAAAGAATGACGATAAGATAAAAGGAATCTATCTGAATTTTTCATCAGTGAATGCTGGTTTCTCTCAGATTGAAGAAATTCGTAATAAGTTATTCGATTTTAAGGAAAGCGGGAAATTTATTTATTCTTATGCAGATAGTTACAGCCAGTCTGCTTATTATTTAGCATCTGTTTCAGATAAAATAGCATTAAATCCTGAGGGAATCATTGAGTTAAAAGGATTGAGTGCAGAAATCATGTTTTATAAAGGTTTGATGGACAAACTAGGTATTGAGGCTCAAATTATCCGACATGGAAAATTTAAAGGAGCTGTAGAACCATTTATGTATAATCAAATGAGTAATGAAAACAGGGAACAAATTGAAAAACTTTTAAATTCTATTTCTGATTATATGATTGATGGTATTGCAACTGAAAGAGAAGGTATTACTTCAGAAGAAATTCATAAAATGATAAATAATATGTATTTGAGTTCAGCAAGAAAATGTTTAGAAAGCGGAATAATTGATAAAATTGCATATCAAGATCAAATTTTGTCAGATTTAGAAGATAAATCGGAGCATGAAATTACTCTCACAGATTATATGAAAGTAAAGAATCCTAAAACTTCTGTTAGCGATAATAAAATTGCTATTATTTATGCAACAGGAGAGATTAATACTGGCAAAGGCAGTTATAATACTATTGGTTCGGAGACTACTGTAGAAGCAATTAGAGAAGCATCTGAAGATGAGAATGTAAAAGCGATAGTTTTAAGAGTAAATTCCCCAGGAGGAAGCGCTTTAGCTTCAGAAATCATTTGGAGGGAGATAAACTTGGCGAAACAGAAGAAAAAGGTTGTGGTTTCTATGGGAGACTATGCAGCAAGTGGAGGGTATTATATTGCTTGTAATGCTGATAAAATTTTTGCAAATAATAGTACACTTACAGGATCTATTGGTGTATTTGGAATAGTCCCGAATACCAAGAATTTTTTGAATGAGAAATTAGGTGTTTATATTGAAACAGTAAAGACTCATAAACATTCTGATATTGCTAATGGATACAGAAAATTAAGTGATGATGAACTTAATGTTATTCAGAATTCAGTAGAAGATATCTATGAAACATTTATCACTCATGTTTCGGAAGGGAGAGGAATTCCTGTCCGAAAGGTAGATGAAATAGGACAGGGTAGAGTTTGGAGCGGAGCAGACGCTCTTTCTATCGGACTTATTGATGAAATTGGAGGGTTGGAAGATGCGATTGCAAGTGCTGCTGATTTATCATCTTTAGAGGATTACAGAATTATTACACTTCCAAAGAAAACAGATATGTTTGAGGAATTTATTGAGAGTTTTTCCGCAAAACAGAATATTGTGCTACCTGATTTTCTGGGTATTTCAGAAAAAATGATTAATCAGTTAGAGTTTCTAAATTCAAAAGAAAAAATACAGGCACGTATTCCTTTCATTATGGAAGTGCATTAGAATAAAGAAGTTTGATTTGCTATTTTGGAAACGGAAAAGTTAGCAATATATCCTTCATGAGAACGAATATTAAATACTCTATCCCCATCTAATAATAAATACTGTGCTTTTATTCCTACAAGTTCTCCTGTTATTATTGGAGTTTTGTCAAGTTTAGTACTATTTATTTTTCTAGGATATTTTGTAACCGGATATTTTATTTCAGTCACGGTATTATTAGGTAATATATATTGCTTCAATTCCTCTGGAACATGAACTGAAAGTTCTTCTTTCATTTTGACCAAATCTACTGGATTAGGTTCTCCAGAAAGCATCTTTCTCCAATTAGTTATATCATCAACAAATCTTTTTAAGGACACTTCAATATCTCCAGAAAATCTTCTGTTTGGAACCTCTGCAAGTAATATTGCTTGGCTAGCTCCTTGATCCATCCATCTTATCACTCCTTGTGATCCTCTTGTAATCCCAACTTTTATTCCACTTGAGTTGGCTAAGTATACATAATGTGGAGCTATCTGAAACTTTTTTTCCCATTCCAAATCTCTTTCTTCAATATTTAAATGTGCAGTACAAAGTTCTGGTTTAAAAATACTTTGCGATGCAAAAGGAGATTCCCAATAACACGTATAGCAAAACCCAGAACGATAAAATTTCTTCATTACTTTTCCGCAACTACAAATAACTTTCCCATCCCACTCAATTTTTATAGATTGACCAATATAGTCATTCATCTGATGAATTTCGCCATGAATATCAAGTGTATATTGTACCACATCTTTCAGCTTGGTATCCATCTTCTTTAGAGTGTTTGTCATCATATTTTTGTATTTTTATAGCCTATAAAATTACAAATTATTGATGAAAATCCCTTTTAAAAATTCCTTTCTTTCTTGGATGATGAGAAAAAGAATTTATCAGATTGATTTTTTTCGGGACAATCCAAATCAGGTACAAGATAAAGTTTTTCAATATTTAATTGAAAATGGAAAATTAACAAATTTTGGTGCAGAACATAATTTTTTAGAGATAGATTCGTATTCTGATTTTACTAAAAACATACCTGTCAGAACTTACGAGCAGATGTTTACATATATTGAAAAAACAAGAAAAGGAGAAAGAGATGTTTTATGGCCAGGGAAAGTAAAGATGTTTGCAAAATCTTCTGGGACCACAAATGATAGGAGCAAATACATTCCTATCACTGAAGAATCATTAAAGAGTTGTCATTTTAAAGGAGGAAAAGACATGCTTTCTTTGTATTGCAATAATTTTCCTAGTACAAGAATGTTTAATGGAAAAGGATTGATGTTAGGAGGAAGTAAGGAGAGTAATGCAAACTTTCAATTTACAGATGGTGATTTGTCTGCATTATTAATTGACAATTTCCCTTTTTGGGTAAATATGCACCGTGTACCAGATTTAGAAACAGTATTAATGAAAGATTGGGATAAGAAACTAGATAAGATGTGCAATCAAGCGTTAAACTCTAATGTAACAAATATCACAGGAGTTCCTTCCTGGATGTTAGTATTGTTTCATAGAATGATTGAAAAATCTGGAGCTAAAAATATTTTAGAGATTTGGCCGAATTTGGAATTATTTATGCATGGAGGAGTGAATTTTGGACCATATATTAATCAGTTTGAAAGATTCATCCCTTCTGAAAAAATGAATTATTTGGAAGGGTATAATGCTTCAGAAGGGTTTTTTGGAATTCAGGATCAAAAAGATAGTAAGGATTTACTCCTGATGTTAGATTATGGGATTTTTTATGAATTTATTCCATTATCAGAATATAATAATGGAGAGATGAAAGCAATGCCTCTTGCTGATGTGAAGTTAAATGAGGTGTATGTACTTGTAATTTCTACAAATGGAGGCTTATGGAGATATATTATTGGAGACACAATTCGCTTTACATCATTAAATCCATATCGAATAAAAGTTGTTGGTAGAACTAAGAGTTTCCTGAATTCTGTTGGAGAAGAATTAATAGTAGAAAATACTGAAATAGCAGTAGAAGAATGTTCGTTAATCCATAAATGTAGTATTTCAGATTATATTGCAACCTCTGTTTTTGTAGAAGATGGAGTTGCACAACATAAGTGGATTATTGAGTTTGAAACAGATCCAAACTCAAAAAAGGAATTCATGAAGGATGTGGACAAAAAGTTAAGAGAGATAAATTCTGATTATGATGCAAAAAGATCAGGAGGAGTTTGTCTTTTACCTCCTGAGATAATAGTTGCAGAAAAAGGACGATTTGCAGAATGGCTCAGAAATAATGGGAGGTTAGGAGGCCAGTATAAAGTTCCAAGGTTAGACAATTCCTCCAAAATATTTACTGACATCTTGAAATTAAAAACAACTTATTAACATTGTAATTTTCGGAATAGAATAAATCTTTTAAGACATAAACTTTTTTTACTTTTATCAAAAATATATTAAAATATGCACGTAGCAATATCTGGGAATATAGGATCGGGGAAAACTACCTTAACAACAAAATTAGCTAAACATTATAAATGGGATCCTCATTTTGAGGATGTGGAGAATAATCCTTACTTAAATGATTTTTATAAAGAAATGCAGAGATGGAGTTTTAATTTGCAAGTGTATTTCTTAAATAGTAGATTTCGACAAATTATAGACATTAAGAAACGTAACAAAAAGTTTATACAGGACAGAACTATTTATGAAGATGCATATATATTTGCTCCTAATCTTCATGCTATGGGACTGATGTCAACTAGAGATTTTGATAATTATAAAGAACTCTTTAGTTTAATGGATTCTCTTGTTGAAGGTCCAGATTTACTTATCTATTTAAGAGCCTCTGTACCAACTTTGGTAGAGCAAATACAAAAAAGAGGTAGAGAATATGAAAATAGCATTAGGTTAGATTATCTTACTCAACTAAATAAAAGATATGAAGAGTGGATTGAGAATTATGATAAAGGAAATCTATTAATTATTGATGTTGATGATTTGAACTTCTCTGATAATGAAGAAGATTTAGGATCTATTATTGAAAAGATTGACGCTAAGATGCATGGATTGTTTGAAGAGGAAAAACTATAATTAATAAAAAAACCAGTTGAAAAACTGGTTTTTTTATTATATATATTTAAGACATTTTCGAGCAGATGTTATTCAATATTGATTTTGTTTTCACACATTTTAGTCATCATTGTTTTCCATTCTCCATAATTTTGTACTTCTTTAGCCCTACCTCTAATTTCTTCACATTCTTCTTCGCAACGTACTATGATTTGAATATCTCCTTCGGATATATTACTTATCCATCGTACATTGTATGGATATTCTTTCTCCTTCTCTAATTTCTGATCTTGATTTATAGATGATTCTGTCGATTCTTTGTTTTCTTCTCCACCGCAGGAAACAATTGAGACGGATATCAAAATGATTCCTAATAAATTAAATAAATTTTTCATAATAATATAATTTTAGTTCTTCAGGTCTTCTTATAAAGAAGAAGCTATTACAAGAGCTACTACCGAGATTAATTTTAGTAATATGTTTAACGATGGACCAGAAGTATCTTTAAAAGGATCACCAACCGTATCACCAACAACTGATGCTTTATGAGCCTCAGTTCCTTTTCCACCTTTTTCTT
>ERZ1049444.2769-NODE-2769-length-11221-cov-5.959430_pt1 | contig 11221 bp, 10 predicted proteins | sample MGYA00383101_ERZ1049444 | MGnify/ENA primary metagenome ERZ1049444 (study PRJEB29581, sample SAMEA5548371) | metagenome | biome: marine; feature: coastal; material: water | depth 50 m | study: Short-term variability in the microbial, nano- and picoplankton...
TAAGTTACGATCATCGTTCTCACATAGGAATTTATAAGGAAAATCCAGGAATGGAAACTGTACAATTTGCAGTAAGCCTGCCGTTTGACTAATGTTTTTGATGTAAAGCGGTCAGTTTTAGTTTGTCGAGGCACTTAGATTATAAAAGTCACGTTTTGACCTTGGAATGTATTAGTCCAAATGCAGTGCCACTTACCTAGCCCCTAATTTTTACTCAGTGTTTTTGTTTTTTAGATAGGGTTTCTTGTGCTGGAAGTTCCATTTCCAAAGCGTGGTGTGGCACAACTTGATTGTAATGCCTACACTATTGTTTTTAAGTTCTAACGAGTAATAAGTGATAATTACTATCACATTTTTCTGTATAAGTTAGACAAACAACCCCCGGGCCATTGTTCAGAAAAAAACCGCCAAGCCCGGGTATTAGAGTACATATACCTAATTGACTACTGCCATAAACCAGTCTCAGGTTATCGCAAAGTTTAATAACCTAGTATAGTTCATGGCAATCGCCCCCTCCCCCCATTATTATCGACGAGAATACTGACCGGAAAACGCCTTATTGTGACTGGCTCAGGGAGTCTTTATTAAATGATATCATTGGCTAATAGGTAGATTTCCGCAGCGGTGGGGAGTAGAGCTAACTCTAGGCTGCGCTACTAATTCACAGACCTAATCAGTCTTTTGATGGATAACCCATTGTAAAAATCATCGAAAATAGCTTTGTCTCAATATTAACCTAAAGCAAATATTGACCAGATTGAAAAATCATCCGAAATGATATTTATTTGTCCTTATAAGTGGCTGAATAACAAAGAAGTTAGAACAATATGACTTTTTTAAATGGCAAAAAGCTGGGTTATGCTTCAGCTTTGATGGCGATTTCGATATGGGCAGTTTTTTTACTTGGCACAAGGTTTGCTGTAAGTGGAAACTTTACAGTTGAGGAGGTGATGGCGCTAAGACTAATGACTGCGGCTATAGTCACCATTCCAATTATGCTTAAGCTTGGCGTGGCTTTAAGAGGGCAAGGCCTTTTGGGAACTGTTATGCTCACACTTGGGGGAAGCGCAATATTTCCTTATATAATAGCCGAAGGTTTATATTACGCCTCAGTCTCCGACGCAGGTGCGCTTGCACCCGGAACATTACCGTTCTGGGCCGCACTATTCTCTTTTTTATTTCTTGGAGAAAGACCCAATAAGCTAAAAATTTTAGGTTTAGGACTTATTCTCACTGGCGCAATGTTTGTTAGCCTTTGGAAAATCTTAAATACTTTTGACACACAGGAATGGAAAGGCCATGTATTATTTTTACTAGCGGCATGTTTATGGTCAATCTATTCTATATGTTATCGTAAAAGTGGTTTAAGCCCTCTACATAGTTTAGGAATTGGCTTATTTTGGGGAGCCTCGATCTCCCTACCACTATTATTTATTTTTGGTGATCTTAATTTTGCAGATAAAACTGTGACAGAACTTTTATCAATGGCGTTTCTTCAAGGAGTACTCATAGCTATTTTAGCGTTGGTTTTATATTCAATTGCGGTGCAAGAAATTGGTGCGGCACAAACTGCAGCATTTGGAGCTTTGACCCCTTTGTTATCTGTTACAGGGGGCGTTGTGCTTTTAAATGAAGACATTTTTTTAACCACAATTATCGGGATAGTTTTGGTAATTTTTGGCGTTTTAATGGCTTCGGGCATTTTTGAACGTGATAACCAGGCCAACCAAAAGAAACTATAAACAGCCGTTTTCGTCACATCTCAAATTAATACCCTTAGCGTATTCCCGCCCTAAACCTGCAGTTACCCAACCAACTATTTGATCAAAAATATCAGACGGACATTCGACAGCTCTAGCCCTTCTTTCGTTGAGTGTTTAACGTTAGGTATTGTGCAGCCCCCAGGCACAAATTAATGTTGGTTCAATGCTGTAAGGGCTGAGTTAGAGTTTGTTTTGTTCGTTCTGTTATAGCTAAGGACAGCACAAGGTTTTGCGACCACGCCTTTAAAAAAATCTGAGCAGTCCATCGGGAAGCTTCAAAAAGTGGGATATCCATTTGCTGCAAGAGACCTTCAGAGGCCTCCAAAAATGCGGTTTGAAGCTTGTGTGAGGTTATACTTCGCCGTTAACGTTTTTATCTGTCTTAAGTAACCCAGCGCCTTCTACCAGACGCATCCCCCGTGTCTGATACCAAAGCCTCTCACCATCTCAGGTCATCATCTATCGCTCTACATAAATTGTGTGCTTTGCGAATGTCTTCTATCGGTATCGTAAGTCGCCTACTCACTTCAGCCGACTTACAAGAATACCTGTCTACAAAAAGTTTTTTAGATCGAGCGGATCTTAGCGATAGTAAAGTTGAAGAACGTCCTTATGGAACTGAATATGCTGCGCACGCTCGACCCAATTACCCCTCAGCAATCTTATGACTCCGTAGCTGAGAGCATCTTCTTTGGTGTGCCCAGTGAGATTCTGAGCTCGATGTAAATTCATTAAATAATTGCAAGGCTTTTAAGCGGCCCTGTGGAATTCCCTTGGGTAATCGAAGTCGGATATTATTTTGGATCTGCAGGTCGGCTTGGCGTTGGCTGAGATAACCGCTCGAACGCGGGGTCCGATGCAACTAATTTAGTTTTGCAAACCCTTCAGTTACGACATTCTTGGGATCTTTAGGGCGCTGCGTACGCTTTGTGTGTTATACCTGATCCGTCAGCGCATTTGTTCAGCGTCGCTTAAACCAGCGCTCAATTTTTGGTCTAAAGGCTAGTTCGCTACCTTTGCACAACCTGCTAAAGTTTGTTCTGGTTGTGAAGGCTTTGATTATTAGCTACATCTAACGAGCACGTGAGAATGGGAGAAAATCATGAAAACGTTAATGCCTAAATTATTTGTCTTTGCCATCGCGGGCGCGCTGGCAACGGAAACATTGGCAGAAGAATGGAACGTATCGGTGTGGGGAAAACGCCGCGCCTTCACAGAGCATGTTCATAAATTGGGCGAATTGCTCGATCAAAAGACAAACGGCGAATTTACGCTGAATATCAGTTATGGTGGTTTGTCCAAAAACAAAGAAAACCTTGATGGAATTAGTATTGGCGCTTTTGAAATGGCGCAGTTCTGCGCCGGTTATCATGCCGATAAAAACCGCGTCGTGACCGTTTTGGAACTGCCCTTTTTGGGCGTTGAAAATCTAGCGCAAGAAGTGGCGGTTTCTGCTGCGGTTTATGCGCATCCCGCCGCCACCGAAGAAATGGCGCAGTGGAATGCGAAGCTGCTGATGACCTCACCGATGCCACAATATAATTTGGTCGGCACGGGCGAGCCCAGAACCACGCTGAGTGATTTTGAAGGTATGCGGGTGCGCGCCACTGGCGGTTTGGGAAAAGCCTTTGCTGCGGCGGGCAGCGTTCCCACATCGGTGACGGCAACAGAAGCCTATCAAGCGATGGAATCTGGCGTTGTTGACACGGTGGCCTTTGCGCAGCACGCGCATCTGTCTTTCGGTACAATCAACCAAGCCGATTGGTGGACGGCGAATTTGAACCCCGGTACGGTGAATTGCCCCGTCGTGGTCAATATTGATGCCTATGAGTCTTTGTCAGATGCGCATCGCGAAGCGTTGGATGGATCTGTGCAGGAAGCGCTTGATCATTATGTGGCCAATTATGGTGAGTTGCTGGCCAAATGGGATTCCGTCTTGGCTGAGAAGGGCGTGACCAAAGTTGAGATTAGTGCCGATGTGATCGATGCATTCCGCGCCAAAGCAGCGGATCCGATCCGAGATGCTTGGATCGCTGACATGGAAGCGCAGGGGCTGCCGGGTCAAGAGCTCTATGATCTGGTGATGTCCACTTTGGCAGAGGCCAAAGCGGCCAATTAAGCCGGTTTAAAACAATGTTGGGCCGCCCCGGATAGGGGCGGTCTGCTTATATCTAAAAGATCGGAGGGTGAAATGGCAGGATCTGCTGCGGTATTAGAAGATTCAAGCCTTCTGAGCCGGCTTGATCGCGCTTTGCTGCCGGTTGAGCGATTTTGCGCCTTGATCAGTGGACTGGCGATTTTTTCATTGATGTTTTTGGCCGCTTATTCGGTAACAGGTCGCAAATTTTTCGCCTCTCCTTTAGCGGGCTATGTTGATTATATCGAAGCAGCAATGCCCGTCATCGCGATAATGGGCGTATCTTACGTGCAGCGCGATGGTACCCATATACGCATGGATATGCTGGTCTCGGCCTTAAAAGGGCGCGTGCTTTGGCTGTTTGAGCTGCTATCTGTGTTAATGATTTTGGTCTTAATGATGGCTCTCACTTGGGGAGCATGGGAGCATTTTGACCGCTCTTTTGACTGCGCCCGCCCTTTGTGTAGCCGTGACAGCTCCGTTGATATCAGCATTCCAGTCTGGCCCTCGAAGCTTATTGTGCCTGTTGCCGTTGCGGTGTTGTGCTTGCGGTTGCTGTTGCAGGCGGTTGGCTATGGCCGGGCTTTGATCTTTGGCTTGGAAAACCCGGTTGCCGTACCTTTGAGCCTAAGCGTGGCCGAGCAGGCAAAGCTTGAAGCGCAGGCGCTGGAAGGGGCGGATTGATGGATAATATTACGATCGGCCTTTATGTCAGCACGGGCATGCTAGTTATGGTTTTGCTGGGGATGCGCGTGGCATTTGCGGCGGGTATGGCGGGGTTTGTTGGCTTGGTATGGCTGCGGTGGAATGGGTTTGATTATGACCCTGCGCGGTTCGGAAAAGCCTTGCAAATCAGCGTGAAAGTGGCGGGATTGACGCCGCATTCCAAAGTAAGCGCGCAGGTTCTAAGCCTAATTCCGGTGTTCATATTGATCGGTTATCTGGCCTATTATGCAAAATTGACCGTGGCGTTGTTTGAAGCTGCTAAACGTTGGATTGCCTGGGTGCCTGGTGGCTTGGCGGTCTCAACGGTGTTTGCAACTGCGGGCTTTGCGGCGGTGTCGGGCGCCTCGGTGGCCACGGCGGCGGTGTTTGCGCGGATCGCCATTCCGGAAATGTTGAAAATTGGCTATAATAAGCAATTTGCGGCGGGTGTTGTGGCCGCTGGGGGAACGCTAGCCTCGTTGATCCCGCCCTCTGCCATTCTGGTGATCTATGCGATTATCGTTGAGCAAGATGTGGGCAAGCTGTTGCTTGCGGGCTTCATTCCGGGCGCTTTTTCGGCCATCATCTATGCCACTTTAATCATTGGAATCGCGGTGAGTTTTAAAACCGTGGGGCCGCCGGTATCCGGGTTCACATGGCGCGAACGGTTCGAAAGCCTGCCGCCGGCGCTGCCGATTGTGGCCGTTGTGGTGATCATTATTTTCTTCGTTTACAACCCGTTTGGCGAGGCTTGGGGCACCCCCACGGAAGGCGGCGCGGTCGGTGCGTTTATCGTGTTTGTGATGGCGCTCTATCGCGGGATGCGCTGGAAGCAGTTGGGTGAAGCCTTGTTGGAAACCGCAAAGCTGACGGTGATGATTTTCACCATCATCTGGGGTGTTTTGATTTACGTGCGGTTTTTGGGCTTTGCCAAACTGCCCGATGCGTTTTCGGATTGGATTACATCGCTGGACATGGCACCCATGTTGATTTTGATCTGCATCTTATTGGCCTATGCGGTGCTGGGCATGTTTATGGATGCGATTGGTATGTTATTGCTGACCTTGCCGGTTGTGTATCCGGCGGTGATGGCGCTGAATGGCGGGGAAATGGTCTCTGCAGCAGATAGCGCCTTTGGCATGTCTGGCACGATGTGCGCGATTTGGTTTGGAATTCTGGTGGTAAAAATGGCCGAGTTTTGCTTGATCACGCCGCCTATCGGTTTGAACTGCTTTGTGGTGGCGGGTGTGCGCGATGATTTGAGCGTTCAGGATGTGTTCAAAGGGGTTATGCCATTTTTCCTTGCCGATGCGGTGACGATTGCGCTTTTGGTAAGCTTTCCCTCTATCGTGCTTTGGCTTCCATCGCTGGCCTCGTAGATAGGGTGATTTAGGCTTTCTAAAGGCTTTTGCGTAGCGCATCAAACCCGCGCAGTTCTTTGATCAAATCACCCATTTGATCAATAGGGATCATATTTGGGCCATCGCTTGGCGCGGTGTCGGGGTCTTGATGGGTTTCGATAAACAGCGCAGCGATGCCAACCGCGCAGGCGGCTCTGGCCAGAACCGGTGCGAATTCGCGTTGACCCCCTGATGTATTACCTTGCCCGCCCGGTTGTTGAACCGAATGCGTGGCGTCAAACACCACCGGATAACCAGTATTGGCCATAATCGGCAGGCCGCGAAAATCGCTGACCAAGGTGTTATAGCCAAACGAGGTGCCCCGGTCGCAGAGCAAAATTTGATCATTGCCGGTGCTGGCGATTTTATCGGCCACATTCTGCATATCCCAAGGCGCCAAAAACTGGCCTTTTTTCACGTTGATTGCGCGGCCGGTTTTTCCCGCCGCCAAAAGCAAATCGGTTTGCCGGCATAAAAATGCGGGGATTTGCAAAATATCCACCACGGTGCCGGCGGTTTGGCACTGCGCTGCCTCATGCACATCGGTTAGAATGGGGCAGCCAAATGCCGCGCGTATATCGCTCAGAATCCGCAAACCTTCTTCAATTCCAAGGCCCCGCTGCGTGTTTATTGAGGATCTATTGGCTTTATCATAGCTCGCTTTGAAGATGAATTGAGTGCCACTTTTTGCACAGGCTTCGGCAATTTTTTCGGCCATCATGAACGCGTGATCGCGGCTTTCCAGCTGGCAGGGGCCTGTGATCAGCGCGAAAGGGTTGGTGCCGCCAATAGCAATATCGCCCACTCTTATGATTTTTTCCTGCATATCAACCCTCTATCACGCTTTCTATCCGCCCCACGTCTTCGGGGTTGTTTAATTCCCAAAAAACTTTGCCGCGCGCGTCAACTTCGACGCATTTGACCTTGCGCCCATTTTCCAAAAAGCGCAGCTGCTCCAATCCTTCCAGACCTTCTAAAGGACCTTGTGGCCAGGTTAAATACTCTGCCAAGGCGCTGGGCCGATAGGCGTACACGCCCACATGGTGAAAAGCGGGCAGGGGGGTTGTGCTTGCCAGGGCGCTGAGATCGATAAAGGGCAACACCTCTTTTGAAAAATACAGCGCGTGCTGGTTGTTATCGAAAACCGCGGTGGTACCGCCCACCCGCCCGTTGCGGCGGTCTTCCAAGAAATGCCCATGCGTCAAACGATCAAGGCGCAAGACCGGCGTGGCCATTTCTGCGGTTGGATCGGCTTGCATCGCCTTGATGAGCTTTTCAACAAACCAAGCCGGTGTGAGCGGCGCATCGCCTTGCAAGTTGACGATCAGGTCTGAGGTCAATTTTGCCCTTTCCACCGCTTCCGCGCAGCGTTCGGTGCCATTCGCGCATTGCTCTGATGTCATGATAACCTTGGCCCCAAACATGTCTGCAGCCTCGGCGATGCGGCGATCATCCGTGGCGATAAACACATCCTCAACGCCCTTGACGGCTTGGGCTGCCTGCCAACTTAGCTCGATCAGTGATTTTTGCGTGCCATTGGGCAGTTTCAGTTGCACCAGCGGTTTTCCGGGAAAACGAGAGCTGGCATAGCGGGCGGGAATGATAATGCTGGTTTTCATGCCACGCCCGCACGCAATAAATCGTGGATATGCAATATTCCACAGACTGTTCCAATGTTATCCACCACGATAAGGACCGAGATTTGATGCGTGTTCATTATCCGCAGTGCATCGGCTGCAAAATCATCTTCGGCGATTGTGATCGGGGCCGGGCTGGCAATGTCAGCTGCGGTTTTATCCATCAACCCCTGCATGTGACGGCGCAAATCCCCATCTGATATCAGCCCGGCGAGCGTATTATTTTCAATTAAAGCAGCCACGCCAAAGCCTTTTGAGGTCATTTCCAGCAACGTGTCCGCCATCGAGCTTTTGGCTGAGACAATCGGCAGTTTTTCCGGCCCATGCATCAGCTGGCCCGCGCGCATCATTTGTGCACCCAGCTTGCCACCGGGATGGAAGGTTTGAAAGTTTTCGGTGCGAAAGTTGCGCTGCTGCATCAAGGCAACTGCGAGGGCATCGCCCAAGGCCAATGCCAAAGTGGTTGAAGTGGTTGGGGCCAGGCCAATCGGGCAGGCTTCGGGCGCATCGGGCAGCGTGAGCTTGAAGGTTGCGGCTTTGCTCAGCGTGCTCGCACCATTCGAGGAAATCGCGGCCATTGGAATTGAAAACCGCCGCGTATGCGCGATCATATCTTTCAGCTCGGCGGTTTCGCCGGAATTGGAAATCAGCAGGCATAGATCCTGCGGGCCAATCATCCCAAGGTCACCATGGCTGGCTTCGGTTGCATGGATGAAATAAGAGGGTGTGCCGGTGCTGGCAAATGTGGCTGCAATTTTGCGCCCGATATGGCCAGATTTCCCGACGCCTGAAACGATCACCCGCCCTTTGCAGGCCAGCATAGCCTCGGTTGCGGCCTGAAAATCAGGTGGTAAATGCCTCGCCAGTTTGGCCAGGGCGGCGGCTTCGGTGTCTAAGACGCGCTGCGCATGTTGCAGGATACTGCTCGCGGCGGGATCTGGCATGGTGTTTCATCCTTAAAGTTCGTAGTGTTTTACGGCGCTTTGCCGCGCCGTTCAAACCCTAACTGTAATAGCTGTTATACCAGTCAACAAATTTTCGGACACCGGTCTGAATGTCTGTTTTTGGTTGGTACCCGGTGAGGGCTTGCAAAAGGCTTGTATCGGCCCAGGTCGCGGGCACGTCGCCTGCTTGCATATCCATCAAATTCCGCGTTGCAGAGCGGCCGGTGGCGGTTTCGATCGCAGCAATAAACTCTTCCAATGCGACGGGCGCATTGTTGCCAATATTGAGCACCCGATGCGGCGCAACGGGTGACAGGCTGTCCTCTGCCGTTACTGGCGTGTCTGAAGGCGGGGTTTCGATCAAAAGTATCAGCGCTTGCACCAAATCATCCACATAGGTGAAATCGCGGCGCATATTGCCATGGTTATACACATCAATGGGTCGATCGTTCAAAATAGCATCGGTGAATTTAAAAGGCGCCATATCGGGGCGCCCCCAAGGACCGTAGACGGTAAAGAACCGAAACATCGTGATCGGTAATTGGTATAGATGCGCGTATGAATGAGCCATTGCCTCGGTTGATTTTTTGGTGGCGGCGTAAAACGACATTTGATGATCGGCGCGCTGCGTTTCTTGATAGGGCATCGCCTCATTTGCGCCATAGGCAGAAGAGGTGGAGGCCAGCAACATATGTTTGGGCGGATGCGCGCGGGCGGCCTCTAACAGTTCGAAAGTACCAATCAAATTGCTGTTTAGGTAACTGCGGGGGTTTTCGATTGAATAGCGCACGCCGGCCTGCGCAGCCAAATGGATCACCGCATCAAAACCATTGGCTTCAAATAGGTTTTTCAGCACATCCGGGTCTTCAATAGCGGCGTGATGAAACCGAAAATTGGGATTTCTGCTCAACGGGGCAAGCCGCGCCTGCTTCAATTGGGGGTCATAATAATCGTTTAAATTATCAATACCCGTTACGCGGTGCCCAGCCTTCAACAATTGCTCGGCAGCGTTTGCACCAATAAACCCTGCGATACCCGTGATAAAAATATGCATATCTTGCCTTTCCCGCCAGCCACCGCGAAAACCCCAGCGGCTATTCGCCTTTCCACTGGTCTATGCCCCCCGCGCGCGCAGGTCTAGATGCCTACGTTTTTTTTTATGCGCCTTAGCCATAGGTCATATTCAATTGAGGGCAGACCCAAACCCTGCTTTCCTTTTTCACTTGGCGTAGCGCTGATTGGATTGGCGCGTTTTGCGGCGGGCAGGGCAAAGGCTGTTCAGTATTATCGAGGATTTGCGGGTTAGGGGGTAAGGCTTGCAGATACGCCGTTCACATATGGCGCCAATCAGAGAGCCAGTTGTGTTGTTAAAAAACTCTTCCCAGATAAAATATTTTCGGTACGGAAGTTTAACCATGCGGATGCTTGTCATTGGCGCATCGCTATATTGGGATATGATAGGGAAAATTCATGTTTGGTTTTGGAAAAGCAAAATTGTTTCAAACGCATCAAACGCTGCTGTATCAATGCATGCATTTTGGCGAATTTGCGTTGGGTTTGGCGCAAGAAAGCGCAGATGAAGATCAAATTAAATTTTGGGAAACCAAATTGGCGCGCACAACCAAGCTGCGCGATGCCAGCCTGCGCAAAAACGGCTTTCTTGATAAGGAAGACGGTTACTTTTTGGAAGCGTTGCGCGAAAAATGTGAGGAAGTTTTCTACAAAACCGAGCTGTCAAAACAGCAATCTTTTGATGATACCTTTATTCCGGATGGCGGATGGGAAGATCATTTTGAGGATATAAGAAGCAATTTCTAAGCGAAAATCTGCGCCATGTTGCTTTGTTTTAAGCAGCAGTGGCCTAGGGGATAAAGAAATATGGATCGCCGCAAACCCGTCAGAATATTTACCCAGTTTGTACCTAAGCTTTAAAACATCGAAGGTCGTGAACCGGCCGTAGATCAGCCCAGTGGAGTGTCTTAAAAATGACAGAAATATTTGTGCCCATGTTCTACATGATGTGTTTGACGGCCACCGTGTTTTTATTTTCCACAGGTATCAGGCTTAAAGAAATCTATCTTACTTCGAGCGATGCATCTGTTGATGGAGAAGAACACCGCCATCCTCCCTTTGATAATGGAAGCGTGGTGTTACGCAACTCTCAGAGAAACCTTACAAATTTATTTGAGTTTCCAGTTTTGTTTTACACTGTCTGCATTTCAATATTTGTGACGAATACGGGTGATGCATATTTCGTGCAATTGGCCTATTGGTATTTTTACCTCCGCACAATTAATTCCTTTTATCACATATTTTTCAATCACTTATAGGTCAATGGTAGATTTCCAATGCGCGCGATGATTTGGAATCCGTCAACGGCAGTGCTCGTGTGGATGTGGATCCGATTTATCACTCTTATTTGAGGGGCGCGCCTTGCCTGCGCCGGCTGCCATCATAAGCGCTGCTGCGTAAGCCTAACGCGCGCCGCGGCGCTGGAGGCGCTTGTTCTGCGCTATTGAAAGACAGAAGCGACCGCCGTGAAACCGTATCACGTTCACAGCGGTCTGACCGAAGGCTTGCCGGGTCTAAAATTTGGGATCAGCGCAAGCTACTGCCATTTTGGACGGGCTGGATC
>ERZ1049444.2776-NODE-2776-length-11197-cov-5.026835_pt1 | contig 11197 bp, 6 predicted proteins | sample MGYA00383101_ERZ1049444 | MGnify/ENA primary metagenome ERZ1049444 (study PRJEB29581, sample SAMEA5548371) | metagenome | biome: marine; feature: coastal; material: water | depth 50 m | study: Short-term variability in the microbial, nano- and picoplankton...
AGCGCTGGTGTTGAATTTCTCGACGACTAAGGCTTCGATGGTTTCAAAATCTTCTTTAGTGATTCGCCATTCGTACAGCCCCTCATTTTTGGTAAATCGTATGCCCCGGTATTTTACCAGTCCACTATTGTAGAGACTTAAGTTGTAAATAGGGCAGGTGCCGTAGCAGCCTCCTCGGTGCATTTCAAAAAGAATGGATTCTGATCTTTCAGCAACCGGCTTATTTTGAATGCTTTTGCATGAGATCACGACTAAGCTCAGTAGAAGAATCTGTTTAAGTTTTTGTATCACGGATTGATATGCTTATCTTTCATTCTACAAATATAACTCATGCAAGTACATTTTATTGCCATAGGAGGAGCAGCCATGCATAATTTAGCATTAGCGCTTCATGAAAACGGAGATGTAGTTACAGGTTCGGATGATGCCATTTACAACCCATCCAAGTCAAGGCTCGATGAAGTAGGAATTTTACCCCCTGAGATGGGTTGGTTTCCTGAAAAAATTCACGAGGCTTTAGATGCGGTCATTTTGGGTATGCACGCCCGTGAGGACAACCCTGAACTTCAAAAAGCACAAGACTTGGGATTGAATATATTTTCTTATCCAGAATATCTGTATGAGCAGTCAAAAAATAAGCTGAGGGTGGTTGTTGGAGGAAGCCATGGGAAAACCACCATCACCTCCATGATACTTCATGTTTTGCAATGTGCAAATATGGATTGCGATTACATGGTCGGAGCACAGTTGGATGGGTTCAAGACCATGGTAAAGCTTAGTGACGCCCCAGTAATCGTTTTGGAAGGTGATGAATATTTGTCATCGCCCATCGATAGACGTCCTAAATTCCATTTATACAGACCCCATGTGGCGCTGCTTAGTGGTATTGCTTGGGATCACATCAATGTATTCCCAACCTTTAGTAATTATTTGAAACAGTTTGAATTGTTCATTGGACAAATTCAGGATGGAGGTTACCTAACGTATTGTTCTGAAGATGAGACTTTGAATATCATCTCATCATCAAACCCTGAAATAGAAACAGAGCCCTACCAATTGCCTGAATATAAAATTGAAGAAGGTAAAACCTATATCACTCATGAAGGTGGTGAAACCGAACTCGAGATATTCGGTGCCCACAACTTGTTAAACATGATGGGTGCTTTGAACGTTTGTAAGCAACTGGGATTGTCAGAAGCAACTTTTTTTAATGCTATGTCAAGCTTCAAGGGAGCTTCAAGACGCTTAGAGAAAATCTTTGAACGTGAGGGCATGCTGGTCTATAAAGACTTTGCCCATTCTCCCTCGAAGGTGCGGGCAACCGTAAAGGCCGTAAAAGAACAGTTTAAAGATTACAAAGTAATCACAGGGCTGGAATTACACACTTTCAGCAGTTTAAATAAATCATTTTTGGCTGAATATAAAAACACCATGAGTGGGGTAGATGTCGCCTATGTTTATTTTGATCCAGAGTCTGTTGCTCACAAGAAACTAGAAGATTTGTCCGAAGAGTTGGTTTATGAGTCTTTCGATCGAAAAGATCTAAAAGTATTTGTAGACAGTTCCGAATATTGTGAATCGATTCGGAAAGAAGTAAATTCTAAAACGGTTGTTTTATTGATGAGCTCAGGTAATTTTGGCGGAGTGGTCTTAGAAGATTTTGCAAAGAGCTTATAGATAATCTACCACTTGTTCGAGTTTCATGCCCCGAGAACCTTTGATGAGAATAAAGGTATCTTCAACCTGATGTTCTTGTAAATATTCTGTTAAGGCATTCGTGTTTTTATATGTTTTATATGCCGTTTGATTCAGGCGATTAAAAATCTCACCAACAAAAAACACCTCTTTTATTCCCGAGTTTAAACATAGGTTTATCACGTTGATGTGTTCTTTATCTGCCTCTTGACCTAATTCAAACATGTCGCCCAGAATCATCATCTTTTTTTGATGATTGATGTTACTCAGATTATGAATGGCCTTTTCTACACTCATTGGGTTGGCATTATACGCGTCTAGTAAAACCGTATTTGATCTTGTTTTGATGATTTGAGATCTGTTGTTGGTTGGAGAATAACCTTCAATAGCTTTTTTAATCTTATTGATGCTGATGCCAAATTGCAATCCTACAGCAATACTCAGGGCGATGTTATCAAAATTATAATCGCCAATCAACTGACTTTGAATTTCTACATCGTCTATACCAACTTTTACAAAGGGTTGCGCCCCTTTGTAGCCTATATGCCAGGTGCTATCTGTCTGTTGTCCAAAGCTTATTTTTTCACAATTATTTGGGGTTTTTTCAATCAGAATTTGTTGATTGTCTTTAATGAATACAGGCCGGCTATTTTTTGACAGGTATCGGTACAGTTCTGTTTTTGTTTGTAGAACGCCATTTAAGGAACCAAAACCTTCTAAATGAGCTTTACCCACGTTGGTGATTACTCCATAATTAGGTTCTGCGATATTGCATAAGAAATCAATTTCTCCGATGTGATTGGCTCCCATTTCAATAATGGCAAATTCAGTGTCTGTAGGAATAGACAATAGGGTGAGTGGTACTCCAATGTGATTGTTGAGGTTTCCAGCGGTGGCTATGGTCTTGAATTCCTGTTTCAATACTTGGAAACACAATTCTTTGCTGGTAGTTTTACCATTGGTTCCCGTAATTCCTAATACAGGACAATTAATATATTTTCTATGGTGTTTCCCTAGTTTTTGAAGAGTTTCTAAGGCATCCTCTACCAGGATATATCGCTCATCAATAACATATTTTTCTTCATCCACAACCGCATAAGAGGCTCCCTTTTCTAAAGCAGTAATCGCAAATTCATTTGCATTAAAATTGGGACCTTTTAAAGCGAAAAACAGACAGCCTTTACTTATTTTTCGGGTGTCTATAGAGACTTTAGGGTGTCTGAGGTATATGTCGTATAGCTTTTCAATCATTCCGATGTGAAAATAGGAAAAATGATTTTGTTCATCACAAAGAAATCACCTCAACAAAGATGAATGGGCAAAAAAAAAGCCTCACATTGGTGAGGCTTTTTTATCATTAATACTTCGAAGCTTTCTTTCGATTAGGTTCTAAGTTTTGAGAACCCATACGGTCCGTTACACAACGGAATCCTATGAAATCTGCAGCCAGATCACTGTTGAGGTATCTTCTAGCGCCTGGGTTCAACCAATAAACACGGTCTTTCCAAGATCCTCCTTTGTATACGTGAACGTTGTCATTTATCAATGTTGTTTTACCGTAGTCATACATAGCGGCTTCTCCACCCGTATCTCCTTTTGAGTAATAGATACTTGATTCGATGTCACCATCACCTACGTTGGCATTTTTAGCTTTTCTGTAGTTTCTTCTGTTGTTGTCTGCAACAGCTTCACGCGTTTGAATTCTACCTAATGAATCTGCTTCTAAGTAGTAGCCTTCTTCATCTTTAGCTTTGTCGGTGAAGACATTCCCTCTGAAAGGCATGAAATCATCTTCGTTAGAACGAATCGGTCTGTAGACATCTAATACCCATTCAGCCACATTTCCGGCCATATCATATAAACCGTAATCGTTTGGTGGGAATGATCTGGTTTCCATTGTACGAGCTCCGGCATCATTTAATTTACCTGCAACACCCATATTATCTCCAGCACCTCTTTTGAAGTTCGCTAACAATTCACCTTGGAAAGGCTTTCGATTGTCTCTAACTGCATTTCTATCCCAAGGGAAATAACGTCCGTCAGAAACGTTTCCTTCAATAGAGTTTCCAATATGCCCCCAAGCAGCATATTCCCATTCCGCTTCTGTAGGAAGTCTGTAACTAGGTGTAAGTACACCATCTTCCAGTCGGCCTCTTCTTCCGTCTTTATTTTTAGGATTTGCTAAATCGCGGTAGCCTTTTTTCTGAGCTCCTGTGTACTGAGCTGTTTTGTAGGCTTCTGTGTTGAAGTTGTCGTCGTCAAACTGATCTGTATTGTGTTTTAATGCACCCGCTTTAATTAATGCCAATTCATTTACACGATCCGTTCTCCACGCACAGTAATCTTGTGCTTGATCCCAAGAAACACCTACAACCGGGTAGTTGCTGAATCCAGCATGACGTAGGTAGTTGTTAACCATAGGGTCGTTGTAGCCTAATTCGCTTCTCCATGCATTCGTGTCTGGAATCGCGTTCCAATACACTTCAGGATAACTTTCACCGTAAACTCTTTGTAGCCAGAAAAGGTATTCTCTGTAGTCTACGTTGGTGATTTCAGTTTCATCCATGTAGAACGAAGCTACCGATACTTGTCTTGGGCTTGCATCATTATCCATCAGTATGTCTTCTCCGGTTTGCCCCATAACAAAGGATCCACCTTCAACGAATACCATTCCAACTGGAGTTTGTTGCTTGTAATTTAATTCAGCCTCAAATCCACCATTTTGTGAGGTATTGATTTTCCATCCTGTTGTAGATGAAACACCTTGCTGGTTATTGCTACTACAAGAGCTTATGATGGCTGCAAGTGCTACTAGATATATTTTAGATAAAGTTTTGGACATTTTCATGGTATGCTTATCTTGTTTGTTGTGCTTATTTGATTAGCGGGACTAAAATACCTAAAATTTAGGGCATTTTATTGCTTTTAGTTTTTTTCTTTTGTCTTGGCAATCTAACTGTATTGTTAGAGAGACTTCATGTGCACCTCCTGAAGAGCCCATAAGCTCAGAGATGGTGTAGTCATAACTGTATCCAACTCGTATTCCTCCGGCGGTGTACCCTAACACAAGTAAAAGTGCGTCTGAATTGGAAAAGTTGTTTCGGAAATACAAACCTCCTGATAGACTTTGATTTGTAAGAGACATCCCAATGTTTAGCTGGCGTGCTCCATTTTGAGACATATAAAGGATGTTTGGAGTCACGTAGGGCTCATCGGTTGTAAGTCCTAAATTTCTTGATTTCCCAACTGAAAAGTTGGTTCCTGCATGTAAGGTAAATCTTCTCGGCAAATTGCTTGTTGCAATAAAAGCATCTTCAGGTTCTGTTAGGTGGTGAATGGCAATACCCGCGAAGTATTTTTTGGAGTAAGCCATAACGCCTAGAGCTATATCTGCATAACCTACATTATCGGCAAATTCGCTAACATTTTCTTTGGTTGGAAGAACAAACCCGTAGCTTGGGTCAATCTGGTCGCCAAATTGCAATTTGGATTTATCTAAGGCTCTTTGTTGGTAACTGGCTTGTATACCGGTTACAACATTAAATTTTCTGGATATTTGAAGTTGGTAGGAGTACAATAAACTTACCTGTGTATTTTTAAGAGCTCCTTCACCTTCAATGTCATTTACAATCTGAAGTCCTACACCACCTTTTAATTCATTCAAATGTCTGTCGTAAGAGATGCTGTTGGTAACGAATGAGGATTTTATGTTCGGCCATTGATTACGATGGTGCAAAGAAATACGAGGACAATTTGCAGACCCCGTCATCGCAGGATTCAAGTACAAAGGGTTCCCGTAAAATTGAGAAAAAGCTGGGTCTTGAGCGTGTGCATTTTGCGAAAATGCAAATGCAAATATTGCTACAAGGGTAAAAAATCTATTTTTAGACATATTACTTTTCGATTATAAAGCACAATAATACAATAATTTTTCAAATTTTGAGCACCGTATTCATCTATGGACATAGATTACAGAGTACCTATTTGAAATAATTGTACCAAAAGCTTCTTGTTTTCATGTAATATGTGTTTATTTTGAGCGTTGTGTATTAAAAATTCGAAGTAAATGATGCGTTTTTGAATATTCTTAAGTTTAAAATATTTCTGCTATTTTTTTTAGCTCAAGCAACTTCTTTTGCACAATCTTCAGGGGGTGTATCCCTGCAATGGGAATCTCCGAAAAGTATGATTGTACTCGAAGAGGTTGAAAATGTCTTGAATTTTAAGGGAGCGTATTACACCTTTGAGGAGCATAATTTCCCTTTATATTTAAAGAAAATTAGATTGCCTGAAAATACACATCAAGTTCATGTTGATTTGGAGGTTATGGAGCGAGTTTCTTTGACTGATGCAGAGAAAGAGTTAGTCAAACAATCCTATCCACAGAATTCCTTGACCTGGAGAATCTCATACGAGCGTAAAATTCCGTATTTAATATTGTCATACATCCCTTTAGATCTTGCCGGAAAAGTTACACGGTTTAACTATGCCTTAGATCTTACCTACAAAGACCTTGATGTGATGTATAGAAAAGCTGCTGTAAACTCTGTTCTTTCGGAAGGAGATTGGTACAAAATTAAAGTGGCTGAAGATGGATTGTATAAAATAGATTATGATTTTTTAATCAGTATGGGTTTGAATGTTTCGAATCTAGATCCGCAAAAAATTCAAATTTATGGGAATGGAGGTGCTATGTTGCCCGAAAATAATGGCGCTTTCCGACATACCGATCTTATCGAGAATGCCATTCATGTGAAAGGACAAGAAGACGGTAGTTTTGATGTCAATGATTGGCTTGTTTTTTATGGGGAGTCTCCCCATCGATGGAGTTTGGATGAGGGGAATAATTTTAAACACAAGCTCAATATTTACGACAACTACAATTATTATTATTTACGGATAGGTAGTCAAAATGGAAAGCGAGTTACTCTTTATGAAACTCCTGAAGTTGAAAATTTTGAAGTTGATTTTTACACCGATCGAAAGTATCACGAAGTCGAAAGAAAGAATCTGAAGAACACCGGAAGGCAGTGGTTTGGAGAATATTTTGCCTTTGACGAACGCTATTCGATAGATTTTAATTTTCAAAACCGCATAAAAAACGAGCCTTTGCGAATCAACGCACGAGCTGTTGGACGATCATCAAGTCCTACAAGCCTGAGTGTAAAGCATAGGGGGCTTGAAGTGTTAAAGGTGCCGATTGGAACTCAGGTAAGTGCATCTACTTATGTTGATGATGGAGAGGCAAACGCTGATTTTTTTAGCAGTATAAGCCCTTTAGATCTAGAAGTGACGTATACTAAAAATGGGAATTCCTCAGCATTTGCCTACTTAGACTATATAGAAATACAAGCCAAATGTGAACTGAGATATGGTGGTGGGCAATTGCTTTTTAGTGAGCCGTCTACAGTAGATGATGGAAACGTAACCAAGTTCACTGTGCTTGCAGCAGGACGTACTATTGTGGTGTGGGACGTCACAGATCCAGTTAATGTAAACCAGTTGTCTGTCTCTGATGATGACAGCTTCTTGAGTTCAACAGAGGAATTAAAATCCTTTATCATTCACGATTTAAATCCAAGTTCCTACAAAACTCCGGGTTTTGATCATAAGGTAGCCAATCAGAACTTACACGGTCAGGAGTCTGCAGACTTATTGATCATAACGGCTCCTGAATTTCTTCAGTCTGCACAACGATTGGCTCAACTGCATATTAAAGAGGATGGGATAAAGGTGCAGATTGCTACAACCGATGAAATTTACAATGAGTTCAGTTCGGGAAAACAAGATTTGCTTGCGCTGCGTTCCTACATTCGGATGATGTATGATAAATCGGAAGCTGATCGGATGCCTGAAAATGTCCTGTTGTTTGGAGATGCGAGTTTTGATTATAAGGGGATAGGTGTTTCCAAAAATGAATATTCCGATCAGAATTTTGTCCCCACCTTTCAATCTGAGTACTCTTTTAAGTTGGGGCCATCGTATTGCACGGATGATTTTTTGACTTATCTGGATGAAAATGAGGGGGAGCAGTCAACCATGCGTACTGATGGGATGGATATCGGTATTGGTCGTTTGGTGGTTCAGACGCAAAGTGAAGCAGCAGCAGTAGTTGATAAGATTGAAGCGTATTATTCCGAAAATTCTCTTGGCGACTGGCGTGCTAACATTTGTTTTGTTGCTGACGATATAGATGAAACTTGGGAGCATCGTTTGCAGGAGAATATGGATAAAATTGCCGAACATATCGACACCAGTTACCATAATTACAACATCAATAAAATCTATTTGGATGCCTATCAACAAGTGTCTTCATCCAGTGGTGAACGTTATCCCGATGCCCGTCAGGCTATCGTAGATAATGTAAGTAAGGGTTCTTTGATTGTTCATTACTACGGACACGGTGGTGAAGTAGGCTGGGCAGGAGAGCGTGTTTTACAAATGTACGATATCAATGCTTGGGAGAACAAATACAATTTACCTGTTTTCGTGACGGCTACATGTGAGTTTGCCAGATACGATGATGCAAAACGAGTCTCAGCTGGAGAAAAGGTTTTGTTGAATCCGGAAGGGGCAGGTATTGCATTGTTTACGACAACCAGAACCATCACGGAATCGGATGCAAAAAATTTATCAGAGGCTTTTTATAAATATGCCATTCCAGAGCGCTCGGGAGAAGTTTTAACCTTTGGTCAAGTGATGAAAGGGCTGAAAAACGACCTCAATACAAACGGTATTTCAGCGACCAATAAAATGAAATTCACCCTTTTGGGTGATCCTGCCTTGAGATTGCCGATTCCTCAATATAAGGTCGTTGTAAATGAAGTTTTAAATGGACTTACGAATACTCAAATAGATACCCTTCATGCACTAACTCTTGTTAAGGTAAAGGGTGAAATTCAAAGTTCGGAAGGATTCCTTGTAGATTCTTTTAACGGAATTTTAACACCTAAAATATACGATAAGCCTCAAACTCTACAGACCTTAAGAAATGATCATGAAGACTTAGATCGTTTTTATTTTGAGCTTCAACAAAACATCTTGTATTCAGGGAAGGTTTCTGTAGAAAACGGACAGTTTGAATTTGAATTTGTCGTTCCTCAAGACATTTCATTTTCGCAGGGAAAGGGTAAATTTTCTCTGTATGCAAGTAGTGATAAGTCCGATGCTATTGGGGCTTTTGTAGATATCCCTATAGGTGGTTTTGAAGAAAGTGTCGTACTCGATGACGAGGGCCCGTCCGTTGAATTGTATCTGAATAGTTCTGATTTTCGTTATGGAGGGATTACAGATCCGTCTCCTAGTTTATATGCATTGATAACAGATGTGTCGGGTATTAACACCACGGGTAATGGAATTGGTCACGATTTGGTGGCTACACTGGATGAAGATGGTGAGTCTTCGATTGTGCTGAATAATTATTACGAATCCGATTTGGATTCCTATCAAAGTGGAAGTGTGAAATATCCATTCACTGATTTGGATGAAGGTTTACATCGATTGAAACTTAAAGTATGGGATGTTCACAACAATTCTACAGAAGCGTATACAGAGTTTATCGTTGTGGAGCATACTGATTTGATCCTTGAAAACTTGATGAATTACCCAAACCCATTCAGCGACTATACTCGAATTCATTTTGAACACAATCGTCCCAACGAGACGTTGAAAGTTCGCATGGAGATTCACGATATAAACGGAAAGATGGTAAAACATGAGGACCTTCGTATTTCAAATTCTTCGTATGCGAATTCTGAGCTTACCTGGGATGGAGTTTCAAGTGCGGGAGGCCCTGTCAATAGTGGTATTTACTTATGCAGAGTTATTGTTACCTCTGAGAATTCTGTCGATGAAGCGGTAATTAGCAATCAAATGATACTAATCAAGTAAGTTTCGCGTTATAAAATTTATAAATTTGTCTCAAGATTAAACCCCATTACATGAAAAAAACAGTTTTTGCAGCTTTAGCGCTTGCTTTTGTAAATACGAGCCTTTCTGCTCAGGACTTAACTAATGATTATTTAAACAATCTGAATACCATTTCAACCTCTGTTCCTTTTTTATCTATCGCTCCAGACTCTAGAGCTGGTGCTATGGGGGATGTAGGTGTGGCTACTTCGCCGGATCAGAACTCCATTCATTGGAATGCCTCGAAATTCGCTTTTATTGAAAAAGAACAAGGCCTTTCCATGTCATACACCCCATGGTTGCAAGATTTGGTTCCGGAAATCAGCTTGAGTTATTTGTCTGGCTATAAAAAGTTAAACTCTAAAAGTGCTGTGGCAGCCAGTTTGCGCTATTTTTCTTTGGGAGAGATCCAATTTACGGGTAGCGATGGAGTGAACCTTAAAAAATTCAGTCCGAATGAATTTGCTTTTGACGGAGCCTATGCCATGAAGCTTTCCGGGAATTTCTCTGCGGGTGTAGCCATGCGTTATATCTATTCCAATTTAACAGGAGGTATAAATATTGACGGTGGAGCAACAAAGCCAGGGAATTCTTTTGCGGTGGATTTATCTTCTTATTACCAAAGTGATGAATTTGAAATTGATGAAAAAGAAGCTTATTGGGCTGCCGGAATAAACCTGTCTAATATGGGTAACAAAATCTCATACACCGATGGTGGTGAGGAGCATTTTTTACCTATGAATGCACGAGTTGGTGGAAGCTTGTTTATGGAATTGGATGATTTCAATAGCATTTCTTTTGCTGTAGATGTGAATAAATTGTTGGTGCCAACAACTCCGGTTTATGACTCACTAGGAACAGGTCCTGAAAATATTGTGGCCGGACAAGATCCAAACGTGGGCGTTATTCAGGGTATTTTTCAATCTTTTTCTGATGCGCCTGGCGGGTCTAAAGAGGAGCTAAACGAATTGATGTTTTCTGTGGGTGCTGAATATTGGTATATGAAACAGTTTGCACTTAGAGGTGGGTATTTTTACGAGCATGAGACCAAGGGTGGTCGAAAGTATTTTACCGTAGGATTGGGCCTTAAAATGAATGTCTTCTCTTTAGATGCAGCCTTCTTATTGCCTGCTACAAGTGGCGTCAAAAGTCCACTGGCAAATACCCTTCGCTTTACTTTATTGTTTGATATGGAATCTTTGTACGCAACCAACAAAAATTAAAACATGAAGGTTAGAGTTGGTTTTGGATTTGATGTTCATCAGTTAAAAGAAGGCGAGGATTTTTGGTTGGGAGGTATTTTGGTGCCTCATGAAAAAGGTGCTGTAGGTCATTCAGATGCCGATGTACTGATTCATACCATCTGCGACGCACTCTTGGGGGCGGCAAATCTTAGAGATATTGGATTCCATTTCCCCGATACAGATCAACAATATAAAGGCGTTGACAGTAAAATTCTTTTGAAAGAGGTTATGGCTATTCTACGAAAAGAAGGCTATGAGTTGGGCAATGTTGATGCAACCATTGCCTTGCAAAAGCCTAAAATCAATCCTTACATTCCAGAAATGCAAAAAGTTTTGGCCGAAGTGATGTC